>FWPU01003432.1_pt1 | contig 40020 bp, 35 predicted proteins | sample 2228361 | NCBI WGS metagenome assembly FWPU01 (sample SAMEA103939777, study PRJEB20133) | metagenome | reverse complement strand
TGGGCGTCCGACTGCTGCTAGACGAGAACTTCGCCCGCTGAGCGAGTCTTGCAGCGGGCGCGGCGAAAGGTGAAAGCCGTGTTCACCATCATTCAGCCAAAAAAGCTGGCCCACACGCTGATCATCGAGGTCGTCGGGCGACTCGATAGCGATCACGCCGAAAGATTGGCTGAACAGGCGCAGGCAGCGCTACGTACAGGCCGCGTGCACCTGGTCTTCGACCTGAGCGGCGTCAGTTTCATCAACAGCGCCGGCCTGCGCGCGCTGATGCAGACCATCAAGGGGACGCAGATGTCTGGCGGCTCGCTGACCCTGGTGAACCCCTCCGAAAGTGTCTGGCGGGCGCTGCAACTGGTCGGCCTGGACAGTGTCTTGCCAGTCGTCTACGACGCGCAGTGGAACCTGCTCCATCCAGGGCTTGCGCCGGTCGCCCGACAGGTGTGCGTCCTCGCCTAGCGTCCCCCTTCCCCTCCATCTCTTCCCGCCAGGCAACATGCGTAGACAGGCCCCCATGCCAGAGGGCTGTGCTACAATTGCGAGCATCACTCAATAGACGCTGGTAAAGGAGCTTTTGCATGAGCGAAACGAAGACCGCCTGGATTCACGACGAGATCGCGCAGTTGCAGGCGCAAGGGCTGTTCACTCACATCCGCACGCTGGATAGCCCGCAGGGAGCCTGGCTCGTCGTAGACGGCAGGCGCGTGCTCAATTTCTCGTCCAACAATTACCTTGGGTTGGCCAACCATCCCAAGCTGATCGCCGCCGCCAAGCAGGCCATGGATCGCTATGGCGTCGGTCCGGCGGCGGTGCGCACCATCGCGGGCACCATGTCCTTGCATGTGGAACTCGAACGTCGGCTGGCCGCCTTCAAGGGGGTCGAGGCGGCGATCACCTTTCAGAGCGGCTTCACAGCTAACTTGGCTACTATCCCGGCCCTGGTCGGGCGCGGAGACGTGATCTTCTCCGACCGGCTCAATCACGCCAGCATCATTGACGGTTGCCGTCTGTCGCGGGCGCAGATCGTCGCCTATGAGCACTGCGATCCCGATGATCTGCGTCGGCAGATCAAAGCGACCAGCGAATACGGGCGGCGACTGATCGTCACCGATGGCGTCTTCAGTATGGACGGCGACATCGCTCCGTTGCCCGAACTGTACGAAATCGCCGCCGAACACGATATCCTGCTGATGGTAGACGACGCGCACGGGGAAGGCGTGCTCGGTCGCGGCGGGCGCGGCATTGTGGATCACTTCGATCTGCACGGCAAGGTAGATATCGAGGTCGGCACGCTCAGCAAGGCGTTCGGTGTGGTAGGGGGTGTCGTCGCAGGGAAGCAGGTCATCGTAGACTGGCTACGGCAGCGCGGACGGCCCTTCCTGTTCAGCAGTGCCATGACCGTGCCGGATGTGGCCGCGTGCCTGGCCGCCGTAGACGTGCTGGAAGAGAGCACCGAGCTGGTAGACCGACTGTGGCAGAACGCAGAGTACTTCAAGGCGGGGATGCAGTCCCTGGGCTTCGACACAGGCCGCACGCAGACGCCGATCGTGCCGGTCATGCTGGGCGAAGCACCCCTGGCGCAGCAGTTCAGCAAGCGCCTGTTCGAAGAAGGTGTGTTCGCCATGGCCATCGGTTACCCCACCGTCCCGCAGGGGCAGGCGCGCATCCGTGTGATGAACAGTGCCACGCACTCGCGCGACGATCTCGACCTGGCACTGGACATCTTCGCCAAAGTGGGGCGCGAACTGGGCGTCATCGCCTGAGCACCCGGCCTCTCACAACAATGCGCGCCCGGCCTCCAGCAGATCAACCGGGCGCGCGTAATCTCACCGCGCAGGTTCAGAGTTGGAAACCCTGGCGGAAGTGCACGATCTTGCGCCGGTAGTTGGTCACGTATTCCTGCAACTTGGCTTCCAGCTCGCACCAGCGCTCGCTGCGCAAGACCTCCTGGATGGTATCCAGTTCTTCGGCCACATATTCGACCTGGCGCAGATGGTGTTCGCCATCGGCGTAGCCGGGGATGGTCTGGAACGCGCCGAACAGGTAAAGTCCCATCTCGTGCAAGGCAGGCACCATTTCGGACATGACGAACTGAAAATAAGCCTCAGTGTCCGGCGTAGCCAAATCGTAAAAAAGCATCAGTTTGTAGCGAGGGACAATGTGCCTGGTCATGATGCGCGTCGTCTCTGGCTGGGAATCGGTGATGATGGGCGATGGTTAGCGCGCATTCCTACATCTTCAGCGCCAGATGCCGGGGATCGCTGCGCCGCATTGAGGACACACCCCACCCGTCGTCGAAAGGCGATCCTCAATGACCATAAAGCCCCGCCGCCGGATCAGAGTGGTGCCACAGCCAGGGCAGCGCGTGTCCTCCCATGAACCGGTACGCCCTGGCAGATTGCCAGAATAGACATATTTCAGACCGGCCTCATAGCCAATCTCCGCCGCGCGCACCAAAGTCTGAGCGGGGGTGCTGCCCCGGTCGGTCATCTTGTAATCGGGGTGAAAGGCCGTGACGTGCCAGGGAATATCGGGCGATACGCTGCGGATGAAGGTAGCCGCCTCCCACAGTTCTTCGTTGCTATCGTTGAAACCGGGCACGACCAGGGTGAGCACTTCGAGCCAGATGCCCGCTTCGTAGACGCGGCGGATCGTGTCCAGCACGTGTTGCAGCACACCGCCCAGTTCCTGCCGGTAGTGGCGATCCTGCATCGTCTTGAGGTCAATCTTCATGGCGTCCAGCCACGGCTTGAGGTAGTCAATCACTTCGGGCGTGCCGTTGCCGTTGGAAACGTACATGGTCAACATGCCCGCCGCTTTGGCCCGCTTGAAGACTTCCACCGCCCATTCCGTCGTGATCAGCGGCTCGTTGTAGGTGCTGGCAACGGCGCGGGTATGGCGGCTGCGGCCCAGGGCGATCAGTTCGTCGGCGGTGATGGGGATGAAGTCACGTCCGGCGGCTTCGTCGCGCAGAGTCTGCGAAATTTCCCAGTTCTGGCAATAGCTGCAGCGGAAATCGCAGCCCAACATGCCAAAGCTGAGCACGGACTGCCCTGGTGTGACGTGGAAGAAAGGTTTCTTTTCGATGGGATCGATCTGCAGCGCGCCGACATAGTTGGCAGGCACGCGCAACACGCCCCCATCGTTGAAGCGCACTTTGCAAATGCCACGTCGCCCATCTTTCAGCAGGCAACGATGACCACAAGCCACACAGCGGATTTTCTTCTCCTCGGCATCCACTACTTCGTAGAGTGCGCCGGGAACGGTCCGTTCGTCGAGCAGGTCTTGCAGACGCACAGTCCCAGCCATGGGCTTCGCTTCCCCTTCATGCGTGTCTTCTTAGACTCTAGCACAAACCCGCAAGCAGTGGTTAGTGGCAGGCAAAAAAACAGCGCCAGGCTGTTCGCCCCGCGCTGTCGTAACCGCAAACTGTGTCCTGCTGCCTACACGGTCTCCAGACGGCGCCCTTCCTTGGCACGGCGGGCCAGCATCAAGATGTCGTAGGCACTCTGGCGGGCGCTGCTTGTCTCCGCGCCGAGCATCTCCGCCAGCTCTTCGACGCGCCCCTGATCGTCCAGGCGCTGCACGCGGGTCACAGTACGGTTGCCCTGCACATGCTTGCTGACGCGGTAATGGGCATCGCCAAAACCGGCCAGTTGTGCCAGATGAGTGACCACCAGCACCTGATGTGTCTCCGAAAGACCCCACAGCTTGTGACCGACCACCGTGCCCAGCCGCCCGCCGATGCCCTGATCGATCTCGTCGAAAATCAGAGTAGGCACCTGATCGGCATGAGACAGCACACTCTTGAGCGCCAGCATGATGCGCGCCGTCTCGCCGCCGGAGGCCACTTTGGCCAGCGGGCGCGGCGGTTCGCCCACGTTGGCCGCCAGATAGAACTCCAGCCGGTCAATGCCCGTCACGTCGAAGGCCAGACGGCGATCGCCCACGTAGCAGCCCTCCGGATCGTCGTGATGCTCGAAGACGACCTCGAAGCGCGCCCGCTCCATACGCAGATCGGCCAGTTCAGCCACAATGCCTTCGGTCAGGCGGGCCGCAGCCTGCTGCCGCTGTTCACTGAGGCGGGCCGCCCGCTGCCCGATCTCACGCAACAAGCGCTCTTCCTCGGCGCGCAATTCGGCCAGCCGCTCCTCGCTGTGTGTGATTGTCTCCAGTTCCGCTTCGGCACGCCGCGCGTACTCCAGCACCGCCTCGATCGAGCCGCCATACTTGCGCTTGAGCCGTGCCAGCACGTCCAGGCGTTCCTCGATCTCGTCCAGGCGGCGCGGATCGAACTCCAGGTTATCCCGATAGGCACGCAGCGAGCGGGTTAGTTCCTGGCTTTGGGTGGCGATCAATTCGGCCAGTTCGGCATACTCCGCCGTCGTCGGGTCCAGGCGGGCCAGCTTGGCGAGCACCACCGCAGCCTGGGCCAGCATATCCTCCGCGCCAGAACGGTCAGCCAGGTCGCCGCTGAGCAGCAACAGCGCCTCGGCGGAAAGCTCGGCGATCTTCTCGACGTTCACCAGGCGATTGCGTTCCTGGCGTAGTTCCTCTTCCTCCTCCGGACGAGGATTGGCGGCGCGGATTTCCTCCACCTGGAACTGCAGCATGTCCACGCGGCGGGCCAGCGCTGCCTCGTCGGTGAGCAGATCGGCGATTTGCCCGCGCACGGCGGTCAGTTGGCGCACCAGAGCACCCAGAGCCTGGCGTTGTTCGTCCAGGCCAGCGAAGCGATCCAGCAGATACAGATGTTGTGCCGGACGCAGCAGCGATAGATGCTCGCTCTGACCGTGAATGTCCACCAGCAGCGCGCCCACGTCGCGGTAGACCGACAGGGTGCACAGACTGCCATTGACGCGGGCCTGACTGCGCCCGTTGGCGCGCACCTCGCGCGACAGCACCACTTCGTTGGCGGTCTCGCCTTCTAACCCTTCGCGAGCCAGCAACTCCCGTACTTCGGGCTGCAGAGAAGGCGGTACGAGGAAAGTGCCCTCGACGATGGCCCGGTCGGCACCGGCGCGCACCAGCGAGGAATCTGATCGCTCGCCAAGCAGCAGACTGACAGCGTCCACAATGATGGACTTGCCCGCGCCCGTCTCGCCGGTGATGACGATGAAACCGGGATCGAAACGCAGAGTCAGCTCGTCAATGATGGCGAAATCCTTGATACGCAGTTCTGCCAGCATAGGTTGTCCGCGTCTTTCTGCAAGAGCGCGTCACAGGTGCAACCGGAACTGAGCTACCGCGGCTCCGGTCGCCATGAACAGGTAGATGCCAATCGCCAGGGGATTCCACAGCAAGAACGGCACAGCGCCCAACACCACACCCGTGCCGACAATGGCCGCCGTATAACGTCCACGGCGCTTGCCCGTCAGCCGCCAGACCGCATTGCCGATGAGTCCCCCCGCCGCCGGCGAAAGGAAAAAGGCGAACAGAAACCAGCCCAGCCGGGCCACGATCGCCGCCGCCACGAAGCTGACCACCAGGCTCACCACTGCCGCGATCAGATAGTCGAGCAACTGCGCGTTGAAGAACTTGTCTTGTTGTGCACGCACGCATTCCCGGCAACGATAGCCCACTGGCGTCTTGACCGCGCATTTCGTGCACATAGGCCGACCGCAGCGGTTGCAGCGCAGGGTTGTCGCCACCGAAGGGTGTACCGTGCAATACAGAGTCGCCCCGGCTTCTGCCAGCGAGGTCGTTTCGGAAGGATCGGATACCGTCATGTGCAACTGCTTCCCTATGCCCCTGGGACAGGCCCTGCCCCCGACCGGGTGCTGGGGCCGATGATTATGGCAGATTCTGCCCCGAACCGCGGGAAATGCCCAACCGGTTCTGGCCAGGGCGCGATGGCACGCGCGGCTCTAAGCGGTCGAGCAGCGAGCGGTAAAAGTAGTTGCGGTCGCGCAGGCGGACAAAACGGCTGACACTGTCGCTCGCCCAGATCACCACCTGATCGAGCGTTTTCATGCTGGCAAGCAGTTCGCCATCCACTGTCAACACCACTTCGGCCACCGTATGCGGCTCTATCACCACTTCCACCGTTGCCCCCTGCGAGAGCACCATCGGGCGATCCATGCTCAGATGAGGAGCGACGGGCACCACCAGGATGTTCTTCAACTCTGGCGGCAGGATCGGCCCTCCGGCAGCGAGCGCATAGGCTGTCGAGCCAGTGGGCGTGGCCACAATCAGGCCATCGCAATAATAGGTCGTCGCCCACCCACCGTCAATGTAGGTTTCGAGCTGCACCAGCTTGGCAATCGCCCCGCGGCTGATCACCACATCGTTGAGCGCTTCGCTGGCAATGACTGGTACACCGTTGCGCCGCACCTCGCAGCGGATCATCATGCGCTCTTCGATCCAGAAGCGCCCTTCCAGCAGCGCGGGCAGGCTGTTTTCCCATTCCTCCGGGCTGATCTCGGTCAGAAAACCCAGGTAACCGGTGTTGATGCCCAGCACTGGCACGTTCTCCGGCGCACAGGCGCGCGCCGCCCGCAGCATGGCCCCGTCGCCGCCGATGGCGATCACCAGGTCGGAACCGCGCACCAGGGAGCGCACCCGCACGGCGTCCCATACGGAGCGCGTCCAGGTGGTGATGCCGTGCTCCTGCAACGAGCGGGCTACCGTCTGCGCCAGGGGCGCTGTAGCGGGCCGCAAGGGGTGTGCCAGGATGCCGATCCGCTGAAAACGCTGCACGGGCCACCTTCACCTTTCGCCGGGCCAGACACCGCGATTGTATAGCCGGAGGGCGGCAGGCGTCAACCAGAGAGCACCGCGCCGAGTCCTCCGCATCCACAATGCCTCTGCGGTTCAAGATGGCTGTTCACAAGGCAAAGGCTCCCGTCTGCACCTGTGCCTGGACAGCCTGCCCGCGCAAGGGTACGATCGCGCCCGTACATGTGTCAACTGGGAAGGAGAAACAGTCTTTGGCCATGAGCGAAGCCTGGGATCAATACTGGAAAGAGGATTGGGAAACGACGCGGCGGCGTTTCATTGCCTGGTGGCAACACGAAGGGCTGGTGCTGCACGTCCTGGCCCCGCGCGACAACGCGCCCGGCAGCATCGAACACAAGCAGGCCCCTTTCTTCTACCTGCTCTCCGGACTGGACACGCTGGCCGACTACCCCGACCAGGCCGCTTTGCAGCGGGCCTGGCTCGACCCGGAAGAGCGCGTCCGCCGCGCCGAACGGTACTTGCAGGGTATCTACTTCGGCGGCGAAGCCTTCCCCTACTACGATACTCACCTGGGGCCGGGCAACCTGGCCACCTTCCTGGGTGCAGAGCCGGAGTTTGCCCTGGACACCGTCTGGTACCATCCCTGCATCACCGACCCGGACGCACACCCTCCGCTGCGCTTCGACCCGCACAACCCCTGGTTTCTGCGCCAGAAAGCGATCCTGGAAGAGGGCGTGCGCGTGAGTCAGGGGCGTTTCCATGTGGCCATTCCCGACCTGGTGGAAAACCTGGACATTCTATCCGCTCTGCGCGATCCTCAGCAGATGCTCTTCGATCTGGTCGAGCGACCCGACTTTGTGCAGGAGCGCATCGCGGAAATCAACCAGGTCTACTTCCAGGTCTTCGAGCAGTTTTTCGAGATCGTGCGCGATCCCTGGGGCGGCAACGTCTTCTCGGCCTTCTGCATCTGGGGGCCGGGCAAGACAGCCAAAGTGCAGTGCGACGCCGCCGCGATGATCTCACCGCGCATGTTCCGCCGCTTCGTCGTACCTGCGCTGGCCGAACAGTGCGCCTGGCTCGATTACTCGCTGTTTCATCTGGACGGGACACAGGCCATCGTGCATCTGGACGCTCTGCTGGAGATCGAGGAGCTGGACGCCATCGAATGGACGCCTCAGGTGAGCCTGCCGCAGGGCGGCGATCCCACCTGGTACGATCTCTACCGGCGCATTCTGGCCGCAGGCAAGAGCGTGCAGGCCATCGGAGTCCGTCCGGCTGAGGTCATCCCCCTGCTGGAAGCAGTCGGGCCGCAGGGCATGTTCGTGATGGTCAATGCCGATAGCGAAGCCGAAGCGCGCGCCCTGGTCGAAGCGGTAGAAGCGTATCGCTGATCTGCCGCGCTTGGCCCGAAAAAGAAAAGACCAAACGCCCGGTTCGCGAAGCGTCTGGTCTTGGGGGGAGCAACCGGATGGCCGAGGGGGGCTTCAGCCATCTCAGTACTGTCTCCATACTAAGCCGCGCCCGCACCGCAAACTTGACGGGCAGCCGCCCCCTGCCCTACGCCCGCCTGACATGACAGCAGGGCACGGAGGCGAGAGCCCAAAGATTGACCCATCGCCCCTAGCCCTGCCTGTCACTTCAGTGCTTTCTGCTTCAGCCGGCTGAGCGCAATCCGGCATCGCCCGGCCCCACCCAAAGCCCGTGCTCGTTGTCCCAGCCCCAACCGGGCGCGTCAACGGTCAGCGATTGACGCGCCCAGCCCGCCGCAATGCGAGCCTGCGTTGCCTCCCAGGAGCGCACCCCGCTGAGCGCATCGGCAGCCTCGACATTGCACGCGCCCACGGCTACGGCGCTGGTCAGAGCGGCCTCGACCGTCTGCCCGCGCAACACCCCCGCCAGAAAACCGGCGATGGTGGCATCGCCCGCCCCGGTGGTGCCGACCAGCGGTTCGGGAACAAAACACGGTGCCCACAGTTCGCGGTTGCGCCAGCCGGGGCCAGGCAACTCCGCCACGCCTTTCTCCCCGATACGCAGGTAAAGGCCGCGCTGCCCCATCTTGAGCACGACAATGCCTGTCCCCAGGGCGAGCATCTCCTCCGCCACCTCCGACACAATCGCGTCGAGGGGGGCGGGCGGCGCGGGTGGCTCGCGCCGCAGCAACACCAGCAGTTCGTCCAGGCTGGGCAGGAACACATCCACATAAGGCAGGGTGCGCGTCAGCACTTTCTGCCAGTTCACCCGTCCACTCGGCCCGTGCGGATCGGGCATGGACATGTCGAGCGAGGTGATCACGCCAGTTTCTTTGGCACGGCGAAACATGATTTCGAGCTGTTCGCCGTCGTTGGCGTACATGCGCTCCATCACGGGGGGATAGCCGAAGTGAAACAGGCGAGCCTGACGCAGAATCTCGTAATCCACGTCGTCGGCACTGAAGGTGTGATTCGCTCCGGCGCAATGCAGGAACGCGCGATCCATGCCCTGAGGGCTGATCACCAGGCTGTAGGAGCTGACCTCGCCAGGGACGACGATCATACCGCACGCCAGGTCTGGGTCTTGGGCGCGGATCAGGTCGAGGATGATATGCCCGAACGCATCGTCCCCCACCTTGCCCATCAACCATGTCTTGATGCCCAGGGTATGCAGGTTGCGCCCGGTGTTGGAAACCGGCCCGCCCGTGCTCAGTACCGCCGCGCCGATCTCAATCAACGCCCCAGGTTTCAGGCTGGCCTGTATATCAATGGGCCGCATGTGTGGGATGATATCCAGGCAGATATGTCCGGCCACAACCGCCCCTTCGCGCTGCATGGTGACAAGCCCCCTTTCGTAAGGAAGAACCTTCTTCAGCCTACGAAGCCAATCCTTTTTGCTCCGATGATACAACTGCATGAGCGTAGCTCACAAGCTCATCGCCATTCCTGCTCAACCAGGGCGCGGCTTCGAGGCCGGTTATCCTCAGACAATAGTGAGGGATAGCTACACTTTTCGGGTGCTTTGTTAGTGCACCACTTGTGGCGCGCGTTACAATAAGAAGCCAGGCAATGGGAGTCTTGACAGGCAAAGCCATATGCTCCTTCGCCGATCAGGCTTTGCTGGTCGCCCATCTTCGCCCACAGCACGAAGGCTGTCATCGTATAGTATCGTTTAACAGACGCACGGGAGACCTCCTACTGATGCGCATCAGTCAACTCGCCCAACAAATCAAAGAGTCCCCAACTCTCAAGCTCAACGAAGAAGCTATGCTCATGAAAGAGCGCGGCGAACCCGTAATCAACATGAGCGCTGGTCAGCCCGCCAACAAAGCGCCTATCACTGCCATCCTCGGCTCGGCGGCCAAACTCAAGACCGGCGAGATGAAGTACACGCCGGTAGATGGCTTGAAGTCGCTCAAACAGGCGATCATCCGTTATACCGAGGAAAACTACGGTCGGCTGCCTGCTCCGGAGAACGTGATCGTCTCGACCGGTGCCAAACAGTCCATCTTCAATGCCCTGTTCTCGATCCTCAACCCCCAGGACGAAGTGATCATCCTGGCTCCCTACTGGGTGAGCTACCCGGAGATGGTGAAGATGTGCTACGGCGTGCCGGTGATTGTCACGCCGGAAGATGGCACTTTCTACCCGCGCTTTGAGGAGGTCGAGCAGGCGATCAGCTCCTACACCAGAGCGATCATCGTCAACAGTCCCAACAACCCTTCGGGCGTCATGTACTCGGAAGAATTCGTCGCCGACCTGGTTGATCTATGCGAGCGGCGCGGCATCTTCCTGATCATGGACGATATCTATCACAAGCTGGTCTTCGACGGTCGCCAGCACGCGCCGGCTTACCGCTATACCAACCGCGCCATAGACGAGTCGCACATCATCGTGATCAACGGCGTCTCCAAACTCTACGGCATGACTGGCACGCGCATTGGCTGGGCCGTCGCCAGCAGAAAACTGGTGGAAGTGATGGCCAATGTGCAAGGGCAGATCACTTCGTCTCCGCCGGTGATCTCGCAGGCAGCCGCCGAAGGGGCACTGACAGGGATGCAAAGCATCGTCGAAAACCTGCGCCTGACCATCCAGAACAACCGCGACGTGACTCTGGCAGAGCTGCGTTCGTTCACCGACGTGCGCGTCACCAAGCCCGACGGTACGTTCTACTGTCTGGTGGACTTCCGCGCCTATTCCAACGACTCCGTCGAACTGGCCCGCTTTCTGTTGCGCAAAGCCCTGGTAGTCACTGTGCCGGGCAAGGAATTCGGTGCCGAGGGACATTTGCGCCTGACCTATTCGGGCAGTGTGAAAGAGATCATCGAGGCCATTGATCGCATGAAATGGGCACTCGACCCCAACGCGCCCAACGAAATCTACATCGGCGACCGCAAGATGGTCCGCGACTGGCTGTAGCGAGGACTGGCGATGAACAACAACCTGCTCAACATCAAGACCCCTGCCGAAGGGCAGGCTCATGCGCTGAAAGCAGAGTACGGCCTGGTGAATCATGGCCTGATCAACCTGCGCCAGAGCTACTGGAACCTGCCGACCGAGGCTTTGTACGAGGAGATCGTCTTTCGCGGCGAGGGGCGCATCACCACACAGGGGCCGCTGGTGGTGGCATCGGGCAAGCACACGGCGCGCGCCGCGCAGGACAAGTACATTGTGCGCGAGCCGTCCTCCGAACAACACGTATGGTGGGGCGAATACAACCGCCCGCTGAGCGCCGAAAAGTTCGACGAAATCTACAGTCGCCTGCAGGGCTACCTGCAAGGGCGCGATGTCTTCGTGCAGGATTGCTACGTGGGCGCACACCCCGATTACCGCCTGCCCATTCGCATCATCGCCGAACTGGCCTGGCATGCGCTCTTCGCCCGCAATATGTTCATCCTGCCGCAGAGCCGCGAGGAATATCGCCTGCATGTACCGGAGTTCACCGTCATTGCCGTGCCGTCGTTCAAAGCGTTCGAGCCGATTGACGGCACGCGCACCAGCACAGTGATCGCCATCAACTTCAGTCAGCGGCTAGCGCTCATCGCCGACTCCGGCTATGGTGGCGAGATTAAGAAAGCCATTTTCACGGTCATGAACTACCTGTTGCCCCTGGAAGGCATCCTGACCATGCATTGCTCGGCCAATCAGGGGGCGGATGCCAACGACGTAGCGCTCTTCTTCGGTCTTTCGGGCACAGGCAAGACGACTCTCTCCGCCGACCCCTCCCGCGGCCTGATCGGCGACGACGAGCATGGCTGGTGTGACGACGGCGTTTTCAACTTCGAAAACGGCTGCTACGCCAAAGTGATTCAACTTTCGGAGTCCGCCGAGCCGCAGATTTACAGGGCTGTGCACCGCTTCGGGGCCATTCTGGAGAATGTGGTCTACGACCCGATCACCCGCAAGATCGATCTCGACGACGATAGCATCACCGAGAACACGCGCGCCTCGTATCCGCTAGAATACATTGACAACGCCATCGCTTCCAAACGCGGCGGGCACCCGAAGAACATCATCTTTCTGACCTGCGATGCGCAGGGAGTGATCCCGCCCATCGCCCGCCTGACGCCTGATCAGGCGCTCTATCACTTCATCTCCGGCTACACCTCCAAGATCGCGGGCACAGAAGTGGGCCTGGGCGAAGAGCCGGAGATCACCTTCAGTGCGTGCTTCGGCGCGCCGTTCATGGTGCACCATCCGATCTTCTACGCCGACCTGCTCAAGCGCAAGATCGAGCGCTATGGGGTCAATTGCTGGCTGCTCAATACCGGCTGGACGGGCGGGCCGTATGGGATCGGCAAGCGCATCAGCATCCGGCACACCCGCGCCCTGCTGAACGCAGCGCTCAGCGGCGCGCTGCTGAACGTGGAATACTACCGCGATCCCATCTTCGGCTTCGAAGTGCCCAAGACCTGCCCCGGTGTGCCAGATAGCGTGCTCTTCCCTGCCGAAGCCTGGCCCAGCAGTGATGAGTACTGGAAGAAGTACCGGCAGCTTGCCGCGCGCTACGTGGACAATTTCAAGAAGTTCGCGCCCGACTGCCCACTCGAAGTGATTGCAGCCGGACCACGCCTGACCTGATCACACCAACATAATCGCCGGGCAGGGCCATCAGGCGGTGGGGGTGGCCAGTGGTAGCCGCACCGTCACGGTTGTGCCCTGCCCCGGCAGACTGTCAATCTCCAGAGTGCCCCCAGAGAAAAGCACCAGTTCGCGCGCCAGCGCCAGCCCCAAGCCGACTCCCTGCTGCTCGCGTAAACGGCGCTCGAATTGCACATACGCGCCAACCTGTTGAAGCTGGTCGGCACTCATGCCGCACCCCCGGTCACCAACGCAGAGCACGTACTGTTCGCCCGCTTCCGCCTGCACCTCGATCGGTGTGCCAGCGTCGGAGAATTTGCAGGCGTTGTCTACCAGTTCGGCGACGATCTTGCGCAACGTGGCCCCGGCTATATTCACCCTGGCTGGCGCGGCTGCGAGCACCAGATCGGCGGCGCGATTATGCGCGGCGGCCTGTTGCCGGGCTGTTTCCAGGATGATCTCGTCCGGATATTCCAGCGCGGGGAAAGAGGTGACGTCCTGAGAGCGATCATATCGGTGCAACTCGACCTGCGCATAGAGCAAGAAGTTCTCAAGCTGTCGTCGCAGGCGCGCACCAGCCTTGAGGATGGCATCGGCCATGTCCACCACTTCGACCGGTTGCAACGTCCGACTATCTGCCAACATCAACTCTGCGAAGCCGATCAGACTGGTCAGAGGGGTGCGCAATTCGTGCGGCAAAGCCAGGGCAATAGACTCGCGCAGATGCGCCAGACGTTGCTCAAGCTGCGCTTTGACCCACGCTCCGCGAGCCAGCCGCGCCCGCACCGCACTCAGCAAGTCGTCGTTGGTGAACGGCTTGGGCAGATAATCGTCCGCGCCCAGCCGCATTCCCAGGCGCACCTGATCTATCGCAGCTTTGGCCGTCAGAAAAATGAAGGGGATTTTGCTGGTAGCCGGGTCGGCCTGCAGGGCCAGCAAGACCCCATAGCCATCCAGCACGGGCATCATGATGTCGGAGATGATCAGATCGGGCAGATGCTCGTGTGCCATCCGCACACCCTCGCCACCGTCAGCAGCGCCGATGACTTCATACCCCTCGAAGCGCAGGATAATCATCACGTCATCCAGCAACGGCTTATCGTCTTCAATCACCAGGATTTTGGTCATTGTCTAGCCGTCCTTCCATTGCGCGCCGATCCCAAGAAGATATTCTTTCATAGTAGTATGTTCGGCTGATCCGCGCCAGCGTCGCCCGGTGCTCAGGACACTTTCGGATTTAGGGGGCGATGCATCAGGGGGAGTGCCGAGGTCACCATGAGAGACACAGAACTTTCCTGGTCTCCTCCGCGCTCTCGGCATCTCGGCGGTTCAAAATGACTGCCCTGAGAAGCGAATGCACCCCGCAGCCCAGGGCGAGAGGCGCACAAAAGCGGCACGCCGTGCTTGAGCGGGTGAGAACAGGCTGCTAAGATCGGGTACAAGAGAACATGAGGGAACGCGCAAGGGTGAGCAGAACATTACTCAGCGAAGCGCAGTGGATCGCACTGGAGAAGTTGTACGCCGCAGGCAGGCGTGGCATCCCCTACAGCGGCACGGGTTATCACGGGGCGGGCACCTGGCAGGTGATCCGGCAACTGCGCGACCATGATCCACCGCTGGCCCGCGAAGTGACCCGCCTCGACCCCGAACACGAGACCACGCACTACCTGGTGATCATCACCGAAGCCGGCGAGCGCTTCTATGAGAAGCACCGCCGGCTCTATCACGCCCTCTACCCGCCGCGCTAGAGGCGAACCTAACGCGCTGCCACGGGTGCATAGCGATCGCGCAGGAAAGCCACCTGCTCGTCGCTCAGATAGTTGACATGCCCAAGCTGATAGGCTGTGAGGTAGATGCGCGCGTTGAGTTCCAGCGATTCCATCAGGAACAACGCCTCGCGCAGGGTTGGTGCGTAGGTCACCGCGCCGTGATTGCCCAGCAAAAGCGCCCGATGCCCGGCCAGATAGGGCACCAGCGATTCCGGCAGTTCGTCCCCTCCCGGCGGAACATAGGGCACCAGCGGCACCGGCCCAGGGCTGATGGCCATTTCCGGATGAAAGACGCGCTCCAGGCCGCGCCCGGCCACGGCGAAACCGGTTGCCGTCGGCGGATGCGCATGTACTACGGCGTGCATGTCGGGTCGGTGCCGGTACACAGCCAGATGCATCCGGTATTCGGACGAAGGCTTCAGTCCGTTCGCACTCTCCAGAAGGGTGCCATCTGGCGCTATTTTCAGGATATCCTCAGGGCGCAGCATCCCCTTGCTGACGTGCGTGGGCGTCATCAGGATTTCGCGCTCGCTCAGCCGTACCGAGATATTGCCGTTGTTACCAGCCACCAGAAACAGGTCGTAGAGCCGTCGCCCGACCTGGCAGATTTCCTCTCGTGCTACCCACTCGTTGCGAGCTACCTCGCTCATAGTGTGCTTGTTCCTCCTTCTTCTCATGTCGAAGCCTGGCGCATCCGCGCCACCTTGCGACTCCAACCACCTCAGAATCTGGCACAAGTGCGGGCGAATGTCCATTAAATCTTCATAACCTTCCCCTCGCCTGCACGGGTTCAGGGGCGGACTGGCATGAGTATCTGGAACAGAGGGCCGTCCTTAACTCTACCTCACCCCCACTCGGCGTTGACGCGCCTTGCTGCCTCCTCTCCGGCTATACAGGCTGGAGAAGGGGCGAGCCGAGCGAAGCGAGGCTGGGGGTGAGGTAAACCAGGCGGGTCGATCAGTATGTTTTCCCCATCATTGTCCGCCCTTGAACCTGCACGGGCCGGAGCAAGTCCAGCAGTGCTATACTGAAGGCTATCCGGCCATAAGAGTCTGGCGGGCACGCGCATGAAAAGGCTTTACGGCAGCGTGACATTGTTTTCGGCGACGGTGCTCACCTTTCAGATCGCTCTGACGCGCCTCTTCTCCGTCGCGCAGTTCTATCACTTCGCCTTTCTGGTCATCAGCCTGGCGCTGCTGGGCTTCGGGGCGAGCGGATCGCTGCTGGCGATCTGGCCGCGCCTGCGCACCCCTGCCTGGCGATCGGTCTTCGCCCTGGCAACTGGCCCGGCCATGATCGCCGCCTATCTGGTGCTCAATCGCTGGGCTTTCGACTCCTACGCCATCGCCTGGGATCAGGCGCAGGTGTGGCGGCTGCTCGGCAACCTGCTATGCCTGGCGGTGCCCTTCACGTTGGCCGGAGCGCTGATCGGCGCGTTGCTGGCCGATCCTGCCTTCGCGCCCGGACGCATCTACGGGGCGAACATGATCGGCTCGGCGTTGGGCGCGGCCATCACACCGCTGCTGCTGGCGCAAATGGGCGATGAGCGCATCGTGCTGCTCACGGGCACCATGGCCGCGCTGGCTGCCCTGGTCTTGCTGAGCAGCGACGCTCAACACGAGTGGACTGCCCGCCTGATCGGTTTGGGTCTGCTGGGAGCCATACTGGCTCTGCTCAGTGCGCCCCCCGCCCCCTTCTCCGTCGAGCCATCTCCGTACAAGGCGCTCAGTCACTTCCGGCGCAATCCCGACGCTGCGCTGTCCGCGCCGCGCTACAACGCCTATTCTCGCCTGGACATGGTGCGCAGCCCGTCCATTCATGTGGCCCCTGGCCTGAGCATGACCTACCTCAGCGGGCCGCCGCCGGAGATTGGCCTGCTGATTGACGGGGACAACCTGTTGCCGGTGCTCCAGGCCAGCACGACGCCGCTCGCTTTTGCCCAGTCCATGCCCGCCGCCGTGCCGCTGACGATGTACGAACAGCCGGACGTGCTGATTATGGGCGCGGGCGGCGGCCTGGACGTGATCATCGCCCTGCACCATGGGGCACGGTCGGTTGTCGCGGTGGAAGGCAATAGCCTGCTGGTAGAGGCGCTGCGCGGGCCACTGCGGGGCTGGGCTGGTCTGGCCGACGATCCGCGTGTGACGTTGATACACCAGGAAGTGCGCCCCTTTGCCCGCCAGAGCCGGGATCGCTTTGACATCGTGCAACTGGCGCTCAGCGATGCCTACCGCCCTGTCATGTCGGGCGCGTTCACCCTCACCGAAAACTACACCCTCACTGTTGAAGCCTTTCGCGATTACCTGGACTTGCTGAGACCGGAGGGAATGTTCGTCGTCACGCGCTGGCTGCAGAACCCGCCCAGTGAAGAAGTGCGCACGCTCGGTTTGATCCTGGCGGCGCTCGACCCGCTCACCGCCGACCCTGCGCAGCACGTCGTCGCCTTCCGCTCCTTCCAGACGATCACCTTTCTGGTCAAACGGGCGCCCTTCACCCCCGACCAGATCGCGCACGTGCTGGAGGCAACCGATCGCCTGCAATACGACATGGTGCTGGCCCCTGGGCTGCCGCCGGAGCGCATCAATCGCTACGCCCGCCTGCCCGAACCCGTCTATCATCGCACGCTCGGCGAGTTGCTGGCCGCCAACGACCGCGCGGCCTTCTACGCCGCCTACGATTTTGACGTGCGCCCACCGACCGACGACCGCCCCTTCTTCTTCCATTTCTTCAAGTGGCGGCAGACGCCGGACATCCTCAACAATCTGGGACGCACATGGCAACCGTTCGGCGGCAGCGGCTATTTCGTGCTGGTGGCGCTGCTGATCTTCGCGGCGCTGGCGGCAGCGCTGTTTGTGGTGCTGCCCGTGACGCTGGCCAGGCGTTTCCGCCATGCCCTGCGCATCGCAGGGGCGGGAACACGTCACCGCACCCTCATCTACTTTGCCAGCCTGGGACTGGCTTACCTGTTCATCGAAGTCGCCACGCTCCAGCAGTTCGTGTTGATCCTGGGGCAGCCCACACTGGCCATGGCCACCGTGCTGGCGACGTTGTTGCTGGCTTGTGGCGTAGGCAGCACACTGTCTGAGCGATTGCCGTGGGGCGCGGGGATGATCGCGCTCACCGCGCTGGCGGCATTGTGGCCCTGGCTCATCCCGACCGTATTCGGGCAGGCACTGGGGTTGGGGCTGGGCGTGCGCTGGACCTTGAGCGTGCTGACGCTCCTGCCGCTGGGCTTTCTGATGGGCATCCCCTTCGCCCGCGGTCTGGCAGCGATCCGTCCAGTGACAGACCTGCTACCCTGGGCCTGGGCCATCAATGGGGGCGCATCGGTGATCAGCGGGGTACTGGCGGTGTTGCTGGCTCTGTCCGGCGGTTTCTCGGGGGTGCTGTGGGCGGGCGCGGCGCTATATGGAATCGCCTGGCTCGCCCGCCCTGCGCTCATTCGCGGGTGAAGGGCACGAACAGCACGTCGAGCATCCGCTTCATGCTCACGTCTTCGCCGTGCCGTTCGATCAGCCACAAGCTCTGGTAGCCGCCCGGCGGGCCTACCGGAATGACCATGCGCCCGCCGTCCGGGCTGAGCTGCGCCACCAGGGGGGCGGGCACATGATCGGGCGCAGCCGTGACGATGATGGCGTCGAAGGGGGCATACTCCCACCAGCCGTAATAACCGTCGCCACGCAGAGTGTGAACGTCGCCATAGCCCAGCGCATCCAGAATGCGGCGAGCAGTGCCGGCCAGTTGGGGGATGATCTCGATGGTATACACCTGATCGGTGATCTCGCGCAGAATCGCCGCCTGATAGCCTGAGCCAGTGCCGATCTCCAGCACGCGCTCGCCCGGCTGCAGATCGAGCATCTCGGTCATCATCGCCACCAGCGAAGGCTGCGAGATCGTCTGACCATAGCCGATGGGCAGAGGGTGATCGTCGTACGCCTGATCCAGATAGCTGGTAGGCACAAAGCAATGGCGCGGCACCGCCTGCATCGCGGCAATCACCCGCTCGTCGGAGACCATCGGCATCACCTGCCGCCGCACCAGAGCGTCGCGGCGCGCGCGCATCTCTTCGCTGTCGGCCAGGTTGCGGTCGAAGTCCTCATCCGCAGGGGTGGGAGCCTGTTCCGTCGGGCGGAAAGTCGGCGTCGGCGTGAGCACACCGGCGACCTGAGTCACCAGGGAGGGCGTCACGAAGGTCTGTACTGGCGTCTCGACCCACTCTTCGACGGGGCCGCGCCCCTGCTGACCGCAGGTGCGCACCAGAGCGACGATCGCCGCCAGCACCATCAGCCCCACGACCCATCCCAGTCGCCTGCGCCTGCGGCTCTCCATGCGGCCCTCCCTTACCCTCTTTACGCTCGTCGGTCGAGGAACCCCCTGGCGAACTGCACGAAGCGGTATACATCGGCGAAGTTGGTGGCAATGCCCACCGAAACCCGCACCGCGCCTACTGCGTCTTTGACCTTGCCGCTCATCACCTGGATGAAGTCTTCAAAGGTCATGCGCTCCTGACGATGAAAACACTCGGCCAGATCGGCGGCGGTGAGGCCATGCGCCTGTTCGCCCGCGCCAGGGTTACAGAAGCATCCCGTGCGCAGCGAGATATTGACCTGGTTCGCCTCTGCCTCGACTTCGCGATAGTCGAACAGCCTGTCTTCCGGATCGTAGAAGTTGATGGTGATGGTACCGCCGCGTTTGGTGGTGTCGGCGGGACCGTAGAGATGGATCAGCGGCATGCCGTTGCTGTGCCGCAACGCCAGCAGGTTCTTGAGCAGCCAGTCGGTCAGGCACAGCACCCGCGTGTGAATGATCTCGATGCCCACCCGCTCGATGTGACGCAGACCGATCTCAACGGCGGGCAGGTTCACATAATCAATCGTGCCATCCTCAAAGCCCCTCTCATCGTCGCGCAGATAGTAGCCATCGCCCTGCACCGAGGCGATGGTGATCGTCCCACCCGCAAACCAGGGCCGCCGCAACTTGCCCAGCGCTGCTCGCCGGGCAATCAACGCACCGACGCCGGTCGGATAGCCGAAGATTTTGTAAAACGACAGAGAGACGAAGTCCGGGTGCCACTGACTCAGGTCGAGCCGGTTGGTGGGCACAAAGGCCGCCGCATCTAGCAGTACATCCCAGCCCTGGGCCTGCGCGCGCGCGATCCATTCCAGATCGTGCTGTACACCGGAGAAATTGGACTGGGCCGGATAGGCGAACAGGTTAGGAAAGGCCGGGTCAGCCTGGGCCAGAAAGTCCTCAAGTCGGGCAGCATCAATGCGCAATTCCGGCGGCAGCACCGGCGCATAGGTGACCGTCGCCCCTTTGGCGCGGGCGAATTCGCGGATGCCGTTCACCGAGTTGTGGTTGTCGAAGGTCAGCAGATAGCGTCCGCCGGGCTGGAAAGGATAGGACTCGCCAACCAGCTTGAGCGCGCCGCTGGCATTCTGCGTGAAGATCACCGCGTATTCCGCCGGATCGGCGTTGAAGAATTCCAGCACACGGGCGCGGGTCTCTTCGGCCAGGTGCGTCGCTGCCAGTGAGGTAGGATTGTTGGAATGCGGGTTACCCAGGACGTGCGTGCGCAACAACGCCTGATGTTCGCTGATCTGGCTCTCGGCATACAGCCCGCCCCCTGTATAGTCCAGGTAAACGTGACCATACGCATCGAGCCGGGCGTAATCAGTGGCGCGCAGACGTTCCAGCGCCGGCACGTCGAAGGCCGGGTAATTGCGCTCAAAGGCGGTCAGCGCCTCCTGATAGCGCGGATCACGCTGCAATACCTCCAGGTTTGCCAACACACGGTCGGGCGTTGCCATCAACTCGATGCCTCCCACAAGTGAAAACGAAACCCTGTTGATCCCAAGTATACCAGTCCTTGTGCGGCCAGGGAGCACGTTGGAGCCAGAATCTTTGTTTGTATTGATGACGAACAAATCTTGCGCTACAATCTGATTTCAGGACAGAGTGATGTTATCTGCTGCATGACGCACAAGCCGGGGTTGTGCTACAATGAAAACAGTGTCAGCGAAGGAGGTGAAACACCGTCACGACCTGAGCGGACAGAAATGCACCTTTGCCACCCAGAAAGTGTCACTTCGTTTGCAGTAACACAAGGAGAAAAAAGACTATGAAGAAGCTTGTTGGTCTGATCGCTGTCCTCGCTTTTGTGGTGGCCTTTGTGCCCGCCCAGCAGACGCCTGTCACGCAAGCTCAGGAAAAGGTCACACTGACCATCGAGAGCTGGCGCAACGACGATCTGGTCATCTGGCAGGATGTACTCATCCCGGCCTTCAACGCTCACTACCCCGATATTGAGGTGATCTTCGCGCCCACCGCCCCCGCCGAATACAACGCGGCGCTCGATGCCAAGCTGCAGGGTGGCACCGCTGGCGACCTGATCACCTGCCGCCCGTTCGACAAGTCGCTCGAACTGTTCAACAAAGGGCACCTGGCTCCGCTGAACGACCTGCCCGGCATGGAGCACTTCGGCCCGGTAGCCCGCAGCGCGTGGATCACCGACGACGGCTCGACAGTCTTCTGTGTGCCGATGGCTTCGGTCATTCATGGCTTCCTCTACAACGTGAAAATCTTTGAGGAACTCGGCCTGAGCGAGCCGCAGACCGAGGAAGAGTTCCTGGCTCTGCTGCAGAAGATCAAGGACGAGAGCGACTACGCCCCCCTGGTGATGGGCACGCACGATCAGTGGGAAGCCGCGACGATGGGTTTCCAGAACATCGGCCCCAACTACTGGAAGGGTGAGGAAGGCCGCCTGGGCCTGATCAACGGCACCATCGGCTACAACGAAGATGGCTTCCTGGAAGCTTTCCGCGCCCTGGCTCGCTGGCGTCCGTTCCTGCCCGAAGGGTATCAGGCGTTGACCTATCCGGACGCGCAGAACCTGTTCGCCGTGCTGGAAGAGGGCGCCATTTATCCGGCGGGGTCGTGGGACATCGGCTACTTCCAGCAACTGAACCCCGACCTGGAGATGGGCGCTTTCAAACCGCCGGTGCCCGCTGGCGCGGAGAAGTGCTACATCAGCGACCATGTAGACATCGCCATTGGCCTGAACGCGGCCAGCCCCAACAAGGAAGCGGCCCTCAAGTTCCTGGAGTGGGTGACCACACAGGAGTTCGCGCAGCTTTACTCCAACGCCCTGCCCGGCTTCTACTCGCTGTCCGATCACGAGATCACGGTAGACAACCCGGTAGCGCAGGAGTTCTTGAGCTGGCGCAACGAGTGCGAATCCACCATCCGCTCTTCCTACCAGATTCTCTCGCGTGGCGAGCCGAACAACGAGCAAGACCTGTGGCTGTATAGCGCCGAGGTGCTCAACGGCACGATCTCGCCTGAGGAAGCCGCCGACAAGGTGCAGGAAGGGCTGGCCTCCTGGTACGAGCCGCAGAAGAATCGCGCCAAGTAGCCTTGCCGATCGTCTTGAGGTGCCGGTAGGGAGCTATCGGCACCTCATTTCTGTTGCCACTCTGCCCTGGGAGAGAGTTCCCCCATGAAGCTGGCTACGCAATTCAGAGACGGGCGGCGGTTCCCCTTTCACATCATTGTCTTTCTGGCCCCGGCAGTGATCGTCTACACGATGTTCATGATCTACCCCCTGGTGGACTCGCTGCGGCTGAGCCTGTACACCTCCGATGAGCGGGGCCACGAGACATTTGTGGGCCTGGACAACTACCACAAACTGGTCACCGACCCGCTGTGGGAACCCCGTCTGAAAGGCGCCATCATCAACAATGTCAAGTTCTTCGCCATTCACATGCTGGTGCAGAACCCCCTGGGGTTGCTGCTGGCATCGTTGCTCAGTTCGCCCTACATCCGCGGGAGAACCCTTTATCGCACGCTGATTTTCACGCCCACTGTGCTGTCGGTGGTACTCATTGGTTTCATCTGGAGCATGATTCTCAGCCCGCTGTGGGGTATTTCGGGGGACTTTTTCAACGCCATCGGGCTGGAACAATACGCCAAGAAACCCTGGCTGGGCCTGGAGAGCACGGCTCTGACGACTCTCTCGCTGGTATCGGTGTGGCAATGGGTTGGCATCCCGATGATGCTCTTCCTGGCCGCCCTGATCAGCATCCCCGACGAACTGATCGAGGCGGCGCGCGTAGACGGGGCGACCGGCTGGGGGGTCTTCTGGCGCATCAAGTTTCCGCTCATCCTGCCGACGGTGGGCGTCGTCAGTGTCTTGACCTTTGTGGGCAACTTCAACGCCTTCGACCTGATCTACACCACGCAGAAGATCAACGCCGGCCCCAATTTCTCTACCGACATCCTGGGCACGTTCTTCTACCGGACGTTTTTCGGGATGCAGTTGCAGCCTGGCAACCCAACCATGGGGGCGACCATTGCCGGTGTCATGTTCCTGATCATTCTGACCGGCGTCTTGCTCTACATGTTTGGCTGGCAGCGCCGTATCACGCAGGTCGAGATGTAGGAGGCAACGCCATGACATCGTTCTCGTCACTGGTCATCCGGCGCTTCCGCCCGGCTCAGACGATACAACTGATGGCCGCGCACGCCATCCTGCTGGCCTATACGGCGTTCGCGCTGTTTCCCATCGTGCTCATCCTGATCAACTCGTTCAAGACGCGCAAAGCCATCTTCAAGTCGCCCTATGCGTTGCCTGACCCAGAGACATGGAGCACCGTCGGCTATGAGACAGTGTTCAAGCGGGCCAACTTTCCGGACTATTTCCGCAACAGTCTGATCGTCACCCTGGGTGCGCTGGCGCTGATTCTGTTGGCTGGCACCATGGCCGCCTGGGCGCTCTCCGAATACCGCTTCCCTGGCAACAGTCTGATGGGCCTGTATCTGGCGCTGGGCATTATGATCCCTATCCGGCTGGGCACGGTGAGCATCCTGCGGCTGTGCGTCAAGCTGGGCATTGTGGACACTCTGCTGGCGCTTATTCTGGTGTATACAGCCTCTGGCCTGCCGCTGGCGATCTTCGTCCTGACCAACTTTATGAAACAGGTGCCCCGCGACCTCAAAGATGCGGCACGGGTTGACGGGGCCAGTGAATATCGCATCTACCGCATGATCCTACCACTGGTGCGCCCGGCCATCGGCACGGTTGCTGTCTTCAACATGATCCCCATTTGGAACGACCTGTGGTTTCCCCTGATCCTCGCCCCGTCCGAACGTAACAAGACGGTCACATTGGGGGCACAGACCTTCCTGGGGCAGTTCGTCAGCGACTGGAACGCCGTGCTCGCCTCGCTGACCCTGTCCGCCGTGCCAGTGGTGATTCTGTATATCCTGTTCTCGCGGCAACTCATTCGCGGTCTGACAGCGGGCGCGGTGAAGTGAGGCAGCGCCAGAGAAAAACAGACAGGCCGAACGACAAGAGAGGAAAAGATGTTTCGGGTAGGCATCGTCGGGTCTGGCTTCATGGGGTCGTTTCATGCCGCCGGTTGGAGCCAGACCCCCGCACAACTCGTCGGATATCATTCGCTGGATCAGTCCCAGGTCAACAAACTCGTCGAACGGTATGGGGGACGTTCTTTCCCTACGCTCGATGCCCTGCTGGACGCGGTAGACGTGGTGGACATCTGCACCCCCACTCATCTGCATCACCCGATGATCTTGCAGGCTGCCGCCAAAGGCAAACAGATCGTCTGCGAAAAGCCGCTGACGCGCACCGTGGCCCAGGCTGAAGAAGCGCTGTCCGCCTGCCGATCCGCCGGAGTCAAACTGCTGGTAGCCCATGTGGTGCGCTTCTTCCCCGAATACGCCCAGGCCAAAGCGATCGTAGACCGCGGTGAGATCGGTCGGGTAGGCGTGGTGCGCCTCAAGCGTGTCAGCTTCCAGCCGAAGCTGGCAGCCGACAACTGGTTTCTGGACACGGAAAAGTCAGGCGGGATGATCCTCGACCTGATGATTCACGACTTCGACTATGCGCGCTGGGTGGCTGGAGAGGTCGAGAGCGTGTTTGCCAAGAGCGTGCGCAGTGCCCGTCCCGATGCGCCCGGTGACTACGCCCTCGCCATCCTGCGTCACACCAATGGCGCGCTGTCGCACATCGAGGGGGGCTGGGCATACCCGCCGCCGATGTTCCGCACCAGCCTGGAGATCGCCGGAGACGGCGGTCTGATCGAGCATCCGGCGGGTAGTTCGGTGCCGCTGGGCATTCACCTGAAGGAGAGCGAGAAAGGTGACGCGGAGATCGCTGTGCCCGCCAGCCCCTTGCTCGAAGACCCCTATATCACCGAGATCAAGCACTTCTACGACGTGCTGGCACATGGCACGACACCGCGCGTCACCGCCGAAGATGGGCTGGCCGCCCTGAAGATCGCGTTTGCTGCCATCGAGTCTGCCCGCACGGGCCAGCGCGTGACGTTGTAGGAGGTGCCCCATGCGTTTCGCCATCATGAGCTTTGCCCACCTGCATGCCGAGGCCTACATCAACAACCTGAGCGCCATCCCCGGCGTGGAAATGATCGGCTTCGCCGACGATGATGCAGATCGGGGTAAGCACTTCGCCGCCCTCTACAATACGTACTGGTTCCCCAGCTACGAAGCGCTCATCGCCGAAAAACCGGATGGCGTGATTATCTGCGCCGAGAACGCGCGTCACCGCCCCCTGGCCGAGATGGCTGCGGCGGCGGGAATCTCCGTGTTGTCCGAAAAACCGCTGGCCACCACCCTGGCAGACGCGCAAGCGATGGTCGAAGCCTGCCAGCGGGCGGGCGTCGTGCTGATGACCGCTTTCCCCATGCGCTTCAGCGCGCCGGTCATTGAAGCCAAAAAGGTGGTCGATTCCGGCGCGCTGGGGACAATCTACGGCTGCAACGCCACCAATCAGGGGCAACTGCCTCGCCTGCACACCGTCTATCCGCGCGATTGGTTCGTGGACAAGGAGCTGGCGGGCGGCGGCGCGGCTGCTGACCACACCGTGCATGTGGCTGACCTGTTGCGCTGGTACTTCGGCAGCGAAGTGACCGAGGTCTACGCCGAACTCAACCACATCTTCTACCAGGAACCGGGCATCGCCGTCGAGACCGGCGGGCTGATCATGCTCACCTTTGCCAACGGTGCCTTCGCGACGATTGACTGTAGCTGGAGCAAGCCTCCTCACTACCCCACCTGGGGCGGCCTGACCATGGAACTGGTCGGCGAAGGGGGGCTGATCACGCTCGATCCCTTCCGGCAGGTGATGTCGGTCTATGGCAAGGATGCGCCGCGCCCGCGCTGGGCCTATTGGGGATCCGACCCCAACCAGGCGATGGTCAACGAGTTCGTGGCCGCCGTGCGCGAGAAGCGTGCCCCAGCCATCACCGGATACGACGGGTACAAGGCCGTAGAGATCGTCGAGGCGGTCTATCGGTCAGCCGCCAGCGGTCAGCCGGTCGCGTTGCCGCTGTCCTAGTCGATCTATGACAAGAAAAAGGGGGCAGGCTCGTATCCTGCCCCCTTTTTTGTGCCAGGAGTACCCGCGTCGTCAGTCCGGCTGAACCAGCATCACCGGGCAGCGGGCATGTTTGATCACTTCCTGGGCCACGCTGCCCATCAGCCAGCGCGCCAACCCCGTGCGCCCATGGGTGCTCATCACCACCAGGCTGATCCCTTCTTCCGTCTCCACATAGTCGCAGATGGCCTGTGCCGGATGCCCGCCGCGAATGATCACTTCGCGGGCGCGCAACCCTTCCTGGCGCAGGCTGTTGCGCAGCGCGATCAGTTGCTCCTGCATTTGCTCATAGGCCTGATCGGCGATCTGCTGCTGCCCAGCCAACGCCCACTGGCCAGCATAGTCACCGCCTTTGGGCTGATAGACATGCAACAAGACCAGTTCGGCGTCGTGTACGCGGGCGAGTTCGGCGGCGCGGGGGATAGCGCTCTCCGACCAGCGCGACCCGTCCAGCGGCACGACCACACGTTGATACATGGGTCGCACGAGCAGCAGGGGAACGGGAAAATTGTTGATTGCCCGCTCGATCCCGCTGCCGAAGAGCCAGCGGAGCATCGCCGTGCGCCCCTGCGTAGACATCACCACTGCGCTGATGCGCTCCGTGTCAATGACCTTGAGCAGCGCATCCGTCAGATCGCGCGCAGAAACATGCAGGACATGAGCGCGCACGTCTGCGGCACGCAACTCCTTGCGCAGCTTCTCCAGATATTCTTCGCTGTGCCTGCGATTGTCTTCGTCATCGGCGGATGATGTGTTTTCCGGCCCCTGCGCCGGCAGATGATCCAGATAGAGCAAGACCAGGTCGGCTTCGTGCTTCAGCGCCAGATCGGACGCAAAGCGAATGGCGAATTCCGCCGCGGACGAACCGTCTAGCAGCACCAGAACCCGGCTATAGATACGGGCAGGGATCATCATCGTATCTCCACGCGCTTACAGAATCTGCGACAGGAACAGCTTGGTGCGCTCATGCTGCGGGTTGGTGAAGAAATGTTCGGGCGTGCCCATCTCCACAATGCGCCCCTCGTCGAACAGCACGATGCGGTCGGCCACTTCCCGCGCAAAGCCCATTTCGTGCGTGACCACCAGCATGGTCATGCCGCTTTGGGCCAGTTCTTTCATCACGTCGAGCACCTCTTTGATCATCTCCGGATCGAGCGCCGAAGTCGGCTCGTCGAAGAGCATGATCTTGGGCTGCATGGCCAGAGCACGGGCGATGGCCACGCGCTGTTGTTGCCCACCCGAAAGCTGTCCCGGATACTTGCGCGCCTGTTCGGGGATGCCCACGCGCTCCAGCAATTGCAGAGCCAGCTCTTCCGCAACACGCCGCGGCTGACGACGTACATAGCGCGGAGCCAGGGTGATGTTGTCGAGCACGGTCAGGTGCGGGAACAGGTTGAATTGCTGGAAGACCATGCCAATCTCGCTGCGGATGGCGGCAATATTGCGCACATCGTGACTCAGCTCGATGCCGTCCACGATAATCTGACCTTCCTGGTGCTCTTCCAGCCGGTTGATGCAACGGATGAAAGTGGACTTGCCCGACCCCGACGGCCCGATGATCACGACGACTTCCTGGGGCATCACTTCCAGGCTCACGTCTTTGAGCACGTGAAAGTTGCCAAACCACTTGTTCACGTTGCGGCAGATGATGATCGGTTCGGAAGATTTGGTCTCGGTCATAGGCTCTTCTCACATCATGGCAGCCAGACGCTCTCATAGCCGGCGGATGCTGCCCGCGCCCGACTGCTCCAGACGGCGACTCACATCGGACATGGCATAGCTGATCACGAAATAGATGATGGCGATGACGATATAGGCTTCGCGCTGATAGGGCCGGTAGATGGCCTGGCCGCTCACAATCCGATCCACGATACCCACCAGTTCGAACAACCCCACCACTGCCACCAGCGAAGTATCTTTGAACAGGCTGATGAACTGCCCCACGATAGCCGGGATGACCGCACGGAGCGCCTGGGGCAACACGATGAAGGTCGTAGTCAGGAAAGGATTCAGCCCCAGGGCGCGGGCGGCTTCGATCTGCCCATGCGGGATGATCTGCAGGCCGCCGCGCACGTTCTCCGCCAGGTACGCGGCACTGAAGAGCGTCACGCCAACCATCATACGCACGGTCAGGTCCATATTCGACAGCGCCGCCGCAAAGAACGGCACGATCTGCTTGGCCATGAACAGAATGGTGATCAGCGGCACGCCGCGCACCGTCTCGATGAAGAGGGTGCACGTCCACTTGATGGCCGGTAGTTCGCTGCGGCGGCCCAACGCCAGCAACACCCCAAGAGGGAAGGAGGCCGTAATGCCGACTACCGTCAGCAGGATGGTGAGCAGCAAACCGCCCCATACAGAAGTCGGCACCAGCGGCAAGACGCGCGAACCCTCGAACCCGCGCAACAGGATGAGAATGACCGGCGCCGCCAGAATCCAGCCTGCCAGCGCCGCCCGACGCACAGATTTCTCCCGCCTGCCGAGGGTGCCGATCACCCAGGCGTCGAAGAAGAGGGCTGTCCCTACCAGGCACGGCAGCGCAATATGGCTGAAGAATGGCCGTACCTGCAGGCTGATGAATTCGCTGAAAGTGCGCGAGCCTTCAAAACGATAGGCGGCCTCTTCCGCGAAAAGCGCCCGTTCGACACTCGGCGGTTCACCATACCGCTCGATCCGTTGTTGTGCTGCTGCTTCCTGGCTGGGAAAAATCTCGACGCCCTTGATGCGCAGCCAGGCATAGCCCTGATTGCCGCTGACCCCTCCGTTGATCTCGTCGTTGCGCCGCACTTCCAGCACATACCAGTCATCGGCAGGCAAGATGTATTTCAGGGTGCCCCCCACCGGGTCGGCGACAAACTGGCCGCTGGCCGACCCTGGAGCCGGGAGCACTGCTTTGCCGTTCCCGTCCAGCAGGCGCACCGAGACAGCGAGGTTGTATTGGCTCAGGTCGGTCTCACCCGCTCGCGCTCTGAAGGCCTGCGTAGACCATTCGGTGCGCGACTGATTCTCGACAAAGCCCACCAGCCTTTCTTCGGCGTCCGCCAGATCGGTGAGGGGATCGAAAGTGAACGAGACTTCTTCGCCCTTCAGCCCCACGAACACGAAATTAGCGGGATCGCGCTTGGGTTCCACCAGCACGTAAATGGTAGGCCGCGGCACCCACGCCCCGATCACGGGCACGATCACCAGAATCACCAGCACCGCCCCGACGACGAGAAAAGTGCTGCGCGGCAACCGCCCCCAGATGCCGAAGCTCAGGCCGCTGAGGAAAACGAGGAGGCCCGCCACCACCTCCATGCGCCAGATTTCGCGCCGGTCGTAAAGGCCGCTGGTGACCAGCCGCAGGTTGTTATAGATGACGCCCCATTGAGCGCTGCGCACAGACCAGGATACGAACATCCACAGGAACCAGACGATGAAGGTCGCCGTGATGATCGTCGCTACCGCATTGCCTTTGCTGCTGAACAGGTTGGCGCGCATCCAGCCCAGCGGCCCCACCTCGGTGATCGGAGGGCGGCGGCTGGGCGGCGGTTCGGGCGGCGCCACGTAGAAATTGCGATCTCTTGCCAGGCCACTCATGTCACCGGCTCCTCAGACGTAAACTGTAGTTGATGGTATTCATCACCAGCGAGATAGTCAGACTGGTCGCCAGGTAGATTGCCATCATAATGGCAAAGACAGCTACCGACTGCCCCGTCTGGTTGGAAATGATGCTGGCGATGTTGTACACATCGAAGAACCCGATGGCAATGCCCAGGCTGGAGTTTTTGGCCAGGTTCAGGTATTGATTGCCCAGCGGCGGGATGATCAGGCGCAGCGCCTGCGGTAACACGATCAGGCGCAGCATCTGGTTGTTGGTGAAGCCCTGCGCGCGCGCCGCCTCGATCTGTCCATAAGGCACAGCCTGGATTCCCGCCCGCACGATGTCGGCGATAAAGGCTGCCGTATACAGGATCAACCCCAGCGTCAGGGTAATGTATTCCATCGAGAGCTTGGCACCGCCCTCGAAATTGAAGCGACTGAGCCGGGGATACTCCACCCGGAACGGCCCGCCCGCCAGCGCCCACCCCACCGCGCCAAAGATCAACACGGTCGGCACGAACCAACGCAGTACGTTCGCCGGTTGACCGGTGCGATCCTGCACGCGCAACCGCCACACCCACAACGCGATTCCCAGAGCCAGCCCGGCCAGCAAGAAGACGTAGAAGATTTCGACCAGGTCGGTACTCTGAATCGCGGGGAAATTGACCGCCCGGCGGTTCACGTAGATTGATCCAGGCAGCTTGTAGGAGTCCTGGATGCGCTCCGGCATGGTCACGCGCAGGCCCCGGTAGAGGAAATACAGTTGTACCAGCAGAGGCGTATTGCGGAACAACTCGATATACGCAATGGTGACCGAGCGCACCAGGAAGTTGCTGGAAAGCCGCCCAATGCCGATCAACACGCCCAGCACAGTGGCTCCCACCAGCCCCACCGCCACCACACGCAGGGTGTTCCTGAAACCGATGAACAGCGCTTCCCAGTTGGAAGTCCTGGCAGGATCGAAGTTGGTCGTGCCCTCTGAGATATTGGTGCCGAAGGGTCGGTCGAACGCGCGAAAGTTGATCGCCATGCGGTTATCGGCCAGGTTGTTGACCAGATTGTGAATCAACGTGTAGCCGAAGGCGATCACAGCCACCAGAAATAAGACTTGCAAGAAAGCCTGGATGAAGCGAATATCGCGCCAGAAGGGGACCGGCGCATGGCGGGCGGCGACAAAGCTGGAAGTTCGCTGATCGGGCATGGCTCGATCCTGTCGTCACGCAGGGTCAGGCGCAGACACCCTGGTGATCGGGGATAGCTCCCGGAGGCGCGGGCACTCTGCGCCTCCGGGCATATGACGGACTAGCTCACCTGCATTCTACCGCCAGGCAGGAGCGTAGATCAAACCGCCATCCGTCCAGAGCGCGTTCAGGCCGCGCTCCAGGCCCAACGGCGAATTGACGCCAACATTGCGGTCGAAGATCTCACCGTAGTTGCCCACGGCCCGAATGACATTGACCACAAAGTCATTGTCCAGCCCCAGCAGCGAGCCGCTGGCCTGATCACCCTGCCCCAGGAAGCGCTGAATGGCCGCATCGTCGCTGGCCAGGAACTCATCAATGTTGGCCTGGGTGATGCCGAACTCCTCGGCCTGGATAGTGGCATAGACCGTCCATTTGACTACGTCGGCCCAGACCGGGTCGCCTTCAATATAGGCAGCAGAGAGCGGTTCCTTGGAGATCACATCGGGCAGAATGACGTATTGGCCCGGATCGGCGGTGCCGCTACGCAGACCGGCCAGTTGACTGATGTCTGAGGTGAGCGCATCGCAGCGGCCCTCTTCCAGGCCACCGATCGTCTCTGCGGGTTTCTCGAACTTGACCAGCTCATAGGTGAAACCGCGCTTCTCCATCGCTTCAGTGATGTTCAGTTCGGTGGTCGTGCCAGTCAGCACGCAGATAGAAGCGCCGTTCAGGTCATCAATCGAAGAGACCCCCAGGTCAGCGCGCACCATCACACCCTGGCCATCATAGAAGTTGGTGGGGCCGAAATCTATGCCCAGTTCGGCGTCGCGCTGCAGTGTCCAGGTGGCATTACGGAAGAGCACGTCTACCTGGCGGTTCTGGATAGCCGTGAAGCGCTCAGCAGCCGTCAACTGGACAAAAACCAGGTTGTCGGCTGTCACCTCGCCAAAGATGGCCGCCGCCAGCGCACGGCAGAAGTCCGCGTCGAAGCCGAGCATCTCGCCCGTATCCGGGTCGAGATAGCCGAAGCCCGGCAACCCGCCGTTGACTCCGCAAATCAGGGAACCGCGAGCGCGCACCTGGTCGAGAATGCTGCCACCCTCCTGGGCCGAGGCGAATGGCGCGGCCAGAGCCATGATCACAATAGCGCTGACAGCAGGCCGAACAAGCGTACTTTCTTCATGGTGTTTCCTCCTTGATCACTAAACTAAACACGAGGTTCTTTGGATCGAGCCATGCGAAAAGCTCTCTCAAGCCTGGGGACAAGCTGCCGGATTGGCTGCAGTCACCTCCTTTCCCTTATTAATAGGAATGTTCGTTCTTTCATATAACGATTAGACATTTTTTCTAAATTATCAACTTTTCCCTGGGCTGTCAAATGATGAACTTCGCCCAATACGGGCATCATGCACAAAAGGCTAGGCCATATCAGACTGTCAGGCGACACGCCGGGCATCAGCGAGGGAGAACAAAAGGCATGTACGCGCTATGGGCAGCGTGCACACCCTATTTTAGTATGGTGCGAGGCGCGCCTCGTTGTACAGTCTGTACAAGCCAGAGGCACTATGCACAACGGCCATCGGCTCTCAGAGACCGTGCGGAAACCTCACCCCCGCTCGGCGCTGACGCGCCTCGCTGCCCCCTCTCCGACGCGGAGAGGGGGCACGCCGAGCGAAGCGAGGCTGGGGGTGAGGTAAACTAGCGGGCCAAGTTTTCTCCATCAGCAGGCATCTTTCCACACGGTCTTCATGTCCGGTAGTGGCCGTTGATGGTGACATAATCGTGGCTGAGGTCGCATGTCCACACGTGCGAGCGAGCCGTCCCCTGCCCCAGATCAAGGCGGATGCCCCAGGCAGGAGTCTGCATCAGGGCGATGGCCGCCCGTTCGTCGTAGTCAGCCGGTTCGCCGCCCGCGACAAGTTGCATGACAGGCTCGCCCTGAGCATCCAACAGCCACAGTGATAGCCGCGCAGGGTCCAGGTCAACGCCAGAATAGCCCGCCGCGGCCAGGATACGCCCCCAGTTAGCATCCGCCCCATAGAACGCCGTCTTGACCAACGGTGAGGTGGCGATCTGCCGGGCGACTGTCCGCGCGTCGGCCTGAGTCCCCGCGCCCGTCACCTGCACGGTGACGAACTTGGTCGCGCCTTCGCCATCCCGCACAATGGCCTGAGCCAACTCAATGCATACCGCCGTCAACGCCGTCTGGAATTCGCCTGCGTCGGGGGCGTTCGCTCCGGCTGCGCCGTTGGCCAGCAAGAGCACCGTGTCGTTGGTGCTCATGTCCCCGTCCACTACGATGCGGTTGAAACTGTCCTCTACAGCAGCGCGCAGCAGACCGCCTAGCTGCGCCGCAGAGAGCGCCGCATCGGTGACGATCACCGCGAGCATGGTCGCCATATGAGGCGCGATCATACCGGCCCCCTTGGCCATGCCAGCGATCACCGCCCCAGACGACAGGCGCGCCGAGGCCAGCTTGGGGCGCGTATCGGTGGTCATGATCGCTGCGGCGGCCTCCGACCAGCTAGCGGGGTGCAAAGCAGGCACCAGGGCGGCGACCCCGTGCCGCATGGCCTCCATGTTCAGCGGCAGACCGATCACGCCCGTTGAGAGCGTGAGCACCTCCTCAGGCTGACAGCCCAGCAATTCCGCTACCAGCGCCGCCGAAGCGTGCGCGTCGTCCAGGCCGCGTTGACCCGTGCAGGCGTTGGCGCTGCCCGTGTTGATCAGTACGGCGCGCGCCCGTGCCTCCGGCCTGCTCAGCAACGCCTGATCGCGCAACACGGGGGCAGCTTTCACGCGATTGGTGGTGAAGACGCCCGCTACCGCGCAGGGCCAGTCGCTGACCAGCAGGGCGATGTCGGGGCGTCCATCACGCTTCAAGCCGCATGCCAGCCCTGCCAGCCGAAATCCCTGGGGCGCATAGAAGGTCATGATCGCTCTCTCCTGGTACCAGTTCCAACACCAAGGCAACCTCGTCGCAGCGATGGCGGAAGGGGCACGGGGCACAGTCGCGCCAGACTTTCTCCGGGAAGTTGTCCACCGCGTCCCGCGCGAACCCCAGTCGTTCGAACAGGCCCGCCGCGCGGGTGAGGGCGAGCACCCGCCGGACGCCGCGCTCGCGCGCCTGTTGCACTGCTGCCCTGACCAGATCACTGGCGACCCCGCGCCCGCGTCGGTCAGGACGCACCGCCAGTGAGCGCACTTCGGCCAGCGTGCCGTTGAAAAAGACCAGCGACACACAGCCGATCACCTCACCGTCTTCTTCAGCTACCAACCAGTCGTCCAGGTGTCGCAGAATCTGTTCCGGCGAGCGAGGCAACATCAGGCCGGCGGCGACCTCCTCCGCGAACAGAGCGCGAATGGTTTCGGCCTCGTGAGGATACGGATGGCGGATGATCATCAGGCCCAGGTCTCCTGCAAGATGCGCCGCAGCATGGTGATGAACTGTTCGATCTGCGCTTCGCTGACGATCAGCGGGGGCAGCAGGCGCAGCACACGCGGCCCGGCATTGATCATCAGCACACCGTGCGCGTGCCCTGCCTGGATCAGCGGCGCGACATCTTGATCGAATTCCACGCCAATCATCAGGCCCAGCCCGCGCACCTCGACCAGGTGCGGCGAGTTCAGCTCACACAGCCGTTCCTTTAGCAACGCCCCCTTTTCTGCTACCTGGGCCAGGAACTCCGGCTGACTGACCCGCTTCAGAACCACCTGCGCCGCGCGACAGACCACCGGCCCGCCCGCAAAGGTGCTGCCATGATCCCCCACGGCCATGACCTCGGCCACGCGCTCGGTGAGCAACGTCGCGCCGATGGGCAGGCCGCCGCCCAGCGCCTTGGCGATCGTCATCATGTCTGGCTGCACGCCGAAATGCTCGTAGGCCCATAGCTTGCCGGTGCGCCCCATGCCGCACTGAATCTCATCAAAGATCAGCAGCGCCCCGTAACGATCGCACAGCGCCCGCAGGGTTTGCAGAAAGCCAGGCGTAGCCGGGTGAATGCCCCCTTCCCCCTGCACTGGCTCGACAAAGACCGCGCACGTCTCCGGCCCGATGACTTTCTCGGCAGCAAGGGGATCGTTGAACGGGGCAAAGGTCACGCCGGGCAGCAGAGGACGAAAGGGAGCCTGATACTTCTCGCGTGCGGTAAGTGCCAACGCCCCCGCTGTGCGTCCATGGAACGCCCCGCTGAAGGCCACCAACCCTGTCTTGCCGGGGCCGTATGTCTCGCGGGCGTACTTGCGGGCGAATTTGATCGCCGCCTCGACCGCTTCCGCGCCCGAATTGGCGAAGTAGACCTTGTCAGCAAAGGAGTGCTGACAAAGCATCTCGGCCAGCTCGGCCTGCGGAGCGGAGTAAAACAGGTTACACACATGGCCAAGCTGTGCCATCTGCTCGCTGACCGCTGCCACCAGTTCCGGATCGGCGTGCCCCAGCGCGTTGACGCTAATGCCCGCTGCGAAGTCGAGGTAGGTCTTGCCGTCGCCATCCGTCAACTCCGCGCCCTGCCCCCGCACCAGCACAAACGGCGCGCGCGCATAGGTATTGAGCACGTAACGAGCCGTCTTTTCGGGAATTGTCTCAGTCATGACTCCTCTCTTTCGTCCTACGCGCCTTGTGCCACAAACTCAGTGCCGCCCCCTGCGGCCAACCCAGCCAGATCGGTGATCACGGCGCGGGGCACGCCCGCCTCAAGCGCGGACAGCGCAGCCTGCACCTTGGGGATCATCCCGCCGGTGATCACGCCATCCTGGATCAGGGCGTTGACTTCCTGCGCCGTCAACCGGACCGCGACCGTTCCATTTACCTGCACACCGGGAACGTTGGTGACAAAGACGGCCTGTGCCGCGCCCAACGCCGCCGCAATGGCCCCGGCAGCGTGATCGGCGTTGACATTGTATACGCCGTCCGGCCCCAACGAGATGGGCGAGACGACCGGCACGACCCCTGCTGCGCATAGTTCCCGCAACACGTCCGCGCGCACGGAGACGATGCGGCCCACACGCCCCAATTCCGGCGCCCATGGCTCGACGCGCAGCAGCCCGCGATCCACGCCGCTCAGCCCCAGCGCGTCCACTCTGCGTTGCAGCAGCGTGCGCACCAGCTCCTTGTTGATGCGCCCCGAAAGCACCATCTCCGCCACTTCCAGCGCTGCCGCATCGGTGACGCGCTGCCCGTTGACATAATGGGGCTGCAAGCCGAAGAGTTGCCCGATCTCGCTGATGGCGCGTCCACCGCCGTGCACCAGCACGCATGGCTGTCGGCTCTGCACCTGCGCGATCGCCTCCGCCAGCGCCCCGACGAAACCGGGCTGATCGAGATCGTTGCCCCCCACCTTGATCACCAGGGGGGCCATGCCCGCGCTTCCCATCTCCTGTTCTCCTCACAGCCCTGCTGACAGTAACCCCGCCGTCTCCGGCAGGTCGAACATCAGGTTGAAGTTCTGCACCGCCTGCGACGACGCGCCTTTGAGCAGGTTGTCCAGCGTGCAGACCACGATCAGTAGCGAGTCGGTGACAGGCGTCAGCGAGAGCGCGGCACGCGGGGTACGCACCGTATGCCCCAGCGTCGCCAGTTCACCGGGCGGCAACACCTCGACGAGCGGCTCGCCGGCGTAGACGTCCCGCAGCGCAGCCTGAGCCGCTGCCATATCGGTCACCGGCGCATACACTGTCGAGAGGATGCCCCGGTCGGTAGGTAGCAGGTGCGGGCTGAAGATCACCGGCCCCAGCAAAGGGTTCTGCGCAGCCAGCACTTGCTCGATCTCGGCCAGGTGACGGTGCGCCCGCCCGATGCTGTAGGGCGAGAAATTGCCGTGTACCTCGCAGAACAGGATGTTCTGCTTGGGTGTGCGGCCCGCGCCAGAGACACCCGATTTGGCGTCTACAATAAGCGGCGCGCCCGGTACCAGTACCTGAGCGCGCGCCAACGGAGCCAAAGCCAGCAACACAGAAGTCGCGTAGCAGCCCGGATTGGCAATACAACGTGCACCACGCAGGTGCTCGCGCCCCAGTTCCGGCAATCCGTAAGGGACAGGGAGCAGGTCGGGCGTCGGGTGCGTCACGCCATACCAGCGGGCGTAGACCGCCGGATCGTCCAGGCGCAGATCGGCGGATAGATCGACGACGCGCACACCGTGTGCCAGGGCCTGCGCGGCAATGGGAGCCGAACGGGTATGCGGTAAACACAGGAACACCACATCCACAGCGTCCAACGGCGCGTCCGCCGCCGTCACCAGCGGCAGATCGGGAGCCTGCGGCCAGCTCTGACGCAGACTCTGTCCGGCGGATGTCTCGGATGTGGCAAAGGTGATGCTCACCGCGGGGTGCCCGGCGAGCAGACGGATCAACTCCAGGCCCGTGTAACCGGTCGCTCCATAGACTCCTGCACGAATGGTCATCTCCCGCCTCACTGAGGTAACGAAAAACCGCCCTCGGGTCCGAGAGCGGTTGGTTTCACAGGCTTCGTCGCGCGGCGCTGCCCCAAACCCCGCTAATCCGGACCCCCCTGGCAGGGAGCCGGACGGCGACGAGGACGACGGATCTCAACGAGATGAAGCATGGGACAGACGCTCACAAGTGCATCGTTTAGACGCGCATAACGATAGCATACGGGCGACATTCCGGCAAGCCAGCTGCTTTGTACCATTCGTCCAAATCTTTCCCCGAACGGCTCTGGTACGTTTGCCTAATCACAGGCGCGGGCGATCTGCACACAGTCCTGCAGCACCGCCGCCGCCGTGACATCCAGCCCGGCCCCTGGCCCGCTGAGCGTGAGTGGATGCTCGTCGTAGCGGCGGGTGGAGAACGATACCAGGTTGGCCGTCCCACGCAGTTGGGCTGCCAGACGCTCGCCCACCATGCGCAGCGCCACGACTCCGCCCTTTGGGTCTATTTCGGCCAGGTAACGCGGCACGCCAGCCAGCGCCCCCATATAAGCAGCGAAGTCCGCATCCAGGCGGGGCAACTGCGCCATGAACTCGTCCACACTCAGCGCGGCCATCTCCACCGGATACAGCGGATCGACGCGGATGTCGTCCATTTCCATCGGCCAGCCGGCCAGCCGGGCCAAGATAAGCGCCTTGCGCGCCACATCCATGCCGCTCAGATCGTCGCGCGGGTCGGGTTCGGTGTAGCCGCGCGAGCGCGCCATGCCCACTGCCAGCGAGAACGGCTCGCCGTCCTCCAGGCGGCTGCACAGGTAGCCCAGCGTGCCACTCAGCGCCCCCTCGATGCGGTAGACTTCGTCGCCTGTATCTACCAGATAGCGCAGCGTGTTGATCACCGGCAGCCCCGCGCCAACCGTCGCCTCGAAGCGGACGTGCGGCGACTCGAAGAAACGACGCGCCACTGCCCACGAACCGGCCAGCGGGCGCTTGTTCGCCAGCACCACCCCGTAACCGGAATCCAGGGCGTGCTGCAGCGCGCTCTCCATGCCGTCCGCGGCAGTCGTGTCTACCACAATGGCCCGCGCAACACCGGCATCGGTAGCTTGGGCAATGATCGCTGAGGATGTCGCACCCAACTGTGCTCCAGCTAGATCGGCCAGTGCTCGACCATTCGCTTTGGCCCGCATGGCTTCCTGGGTGCGCTCCATCCCTAAACCAGCAGGGTCATACAGCGCACCGCTGCTGTCCAGCAAAGCCACTGGCTCGAACCAGACACCATAGCGATGAGCCAGCCCCGTTCGCGTCTGCGCCACCTGCCCCAGGAAGGCGCGTCCCACCTTACCAGTCCCCACCACAATCAACGGGATACGCCGGAGTTCTGCCACAGCCCCCTCTCCTGTCTCGCGTGCGGGTGACGGGGTCAAGCCTAGCACGCGCCCCCCTTTTCGTCAAAGAGTCTGGAGTCTTGAGTCTGGAGGGTTGAGACGGCAAGCGAGGGGGGCAGGACCACGAGCCACTCGATAGACCGCGCAGCGCTTGTGCCCTTGGGCATGGTCCGATCTCGCAGCACCGCCACGCTGATGATAGTTTCGGTTGTTGGTGCCACGCGATCCCCGCTATACTCTGCACGCAGCATTGGAACGCATAGAAAACGGTAATCTCGGCTATGACTCGTGAAGAAATCACCCGCCTGACGGCGCTGTCTTCGTGCGCAGGTTGAGCGTCGAAGCTGGCCCCGGCGGCCCTGGCGCAGGTGCTGCGCCCACTGCAAAACCTGTTCACTCCGGCGGATTACCCCGACCTGCTGGTAGGGTTAGGCGAACCGGACGACGCGGCAGTGTACCGGCTGGATGATGAGCGCGCTCTGATCGTCACCACGGATTTCTTCACGCCGATCGTGGACGATCCCTATCAGTATGGCGCGATCGCGGCGGCCAACGCGCTAAGCGATGTCTATGCCATGGGGGGGCGTCCCCTGCTGGCACTGAACATCGCCGCCCTGCCCCCTGCCCTGCCACCGGACATCAGCGCGCAGATCATCCTGGGTATGGCGGAGAAAGTGCGCGAAGCGGGCGCAGCGATTGCCGGTGGACACACCATCCAGGACAAAGAACCCAAGGTTGGTCTGGCCGTAGTCGGCCTTGCTTCGCCCGATCGTTTGTTGACCAAGGGTGGCGCCCGTCCCGGCGATATGCTGATCCTGACCAAGCCCCTGGGCACCGGCTGCATCACCACCGCCGCCAAGAATGACCGCGCTCAGCCGGACGACGTGACAGAAGCCGTGCGCTGGATGACACGCCTCAACCGCGATGCCGCCGAAGTAGCGGTGACGCTCGGCGTGCGCGCTGTCACCGATGTCACCGGCTTTGGCCTGCTGGGCCACGCCACGGAAATGGCCGAGGCGAGCGGCGTCACCCTGCTGATCGAGGCTGGGCGCGTGCCGCTCATGGAAGGAGCGGCGCGCTACGCGGCGCAATGGATTTTCCCCGGCGGGTCGTCGGCCAATCGCGAAGCCTACGAGCCGGGCGTGCAGCAGGCAGGCTCGTTGCCGGAAGAGCGCCTGATGCTGCTCTATGACGCGCAGACCAGCGGTGGTCTGTTGATTGCGTTGCCCCCTGCTCAGCGTGATGCTTTCGCCGCGCAGATGGCCGCTCGCCAGGCCCCCTGGTGGCAGATCGGCCAGGTTCTAGAACGCAGCGATGTAGCCATCGTCATCGAGTCGTAACCCGGGACGCTGGACACATAGAGACAGCCCTGTGAGAGGCAGATTGGTGGGAGTGTAGGAGGAACAAGAAAACGGAAGAACTGCCGCGACTCGGCCTTGACGTGAGGAGGAGGCTATGCTATCATCTGCCTCGTTAACAACAGGGGGCGTAGTGTAGCGGTTAACATGCCGGCCTGTCAAGCCGGAGATCGCGGGTTCGAATCCCGTCGCTCCCGTGGCGGCTACGAGCGGAA
>FWPU01003431.1_pt1 | contig 40036 bp, 30 predicted proteins | sample 2228361 | NCBI WGS metagenome assembly FWPU01 (sample SAMEA103939777, study PRJEB20133) | metagenome | reverse complement strand
GTTCTTCAACTATGTGCGAGCCAACTCCTACCAAGGGTATCAAACCCCCATCGCACTTATCCGTAGCACGGCGCCTCACATCGCTCCTCATGTCGGCCTGCTCCAACCTGTCTTCCTCGAAAATCTCCTACCTCCATCCCATACTCCTCCATCCCAAAAAGGGGATACCATGTATGGACACTTGACTGAAAAAGGAAAAATTTGTGCCTCCCTCTTTCGTTCCATGCCCCCCTCACGAACGTATCCGCAAATCAGGGGTATTATCTCTCCCGGTCAGCGTGCCCCGGGAATGTGATTGACCGACGAACGCGTTGGCGTTGCCGGGCGAGGAAGGTGCACAGGAGGACGATGGTTGAAACGGCCACCCCAAACGTGCCATCGGGTCATTCCCCGAAACGTATCCGTCACTGTGATCAGCGTGTCAGGGTAGTAACCCTTGATGGCTTTGCCGTGTAGGAGTGTCCGCAGGGTGCGATCACGATTGATAGGGTCAATATGTTCAGACGCCAGCGCGTGGTAAATCGGACGGCAGATGTCGATTGCACGACCTCAAGGGTTTTGTCCATCGGATTGAGAAAACCTTTATGCCATCCCTTTCGCCCTGCCGCGTGCCAGTGAAAGCGTGGCTTTTCCCAAACGGCGATCCTGGTCGTCTTTCTCGCTGACCAGCGATGGGAGGTGGGAACTGAAACGCCGGCCACGAGCCGTTCCTGTCGAACCGAGATCCAGGAGACGCCCTCTCACATATCAGACATTCCTTCATTTTTCGCCCGGATTTCTCGGAGTTTGCCATGAGGGAGTCTGTCGCCAGCGATGGTTTTGGCCCTGGTGGCACATTCGATGCCCGGGGTAACGGCAGGGAACAGAAACACGTGAATAGGCCACAAAACATGATGGGACTGCGGAGCCACGGCAGGGGCGTCTTGATCCGGCCAGTGAAGGCCTTCAGAAGGCAAGGCCATGAGCGGGGCGGTGGAGCCGGGCGCCTCCGTATGAGGCCGTTCGCATTTTTCGAGAAAAGACCCAGAGGATTTTGCCTCACCGTGTCAGGCGGCGAAAAGTCCAGGTTTCCCGGATGGAGTCAAAACGTGGGTCTGAGGCCCTTTCGCGGACCTTGGCCTTATCAATTTTCTCGGCGGCCTTAAGGCAGTCTAGCGCTGCGTCTTTATGACCGGCCTGTGCTCGGAGCGCTGCCAACTCAATCCAGGCGTCCGCGTCTGTGCTCACTCGGGATAGATAGCTTTCCAGAATGACGGCCTGCGTTGCGGGATCGTCAAGGCGGCGGCTCAAGGCCGCTCCCTGGAGGCAATCGGCGGGTGTAGCAAGCGCAGCAAGGCCGGCAAACTGCTGGAGAGCGAAACGCGCGAGGGTTGTTTTATCCATGGCGAGGTATACGTATGCGACGCTCAGCACGGCGGCGGGGGGCGCATTGGTGCCGGCCCGTAAAAGGGTATCCGTCAGGCGTAGCAGTTCATCGAGACGTTTTCCGGTGGTGTAAACGGCGACCATTTCCCGTGCCGCCTCTTCCTTCAGCCTTCCCTCGCGAAGGGCGCGTTCGAGCGTCTGTTGTCGTATCTGTTGGCGGCGAATGGCCTGGAGCCGTGCCGTGAGTTCCTCCGCTTTCGCCCTGTACTCCTCGGTTTGGGCAAGTTCGCGAATCAGGGGTTCTGCCGGTTCCGGAAGTTCGCGTTCGAGGAAGGCCTGGACCTCTTGCAGGACGTACTGGAGGCGTTCCCGGCGGGATGCCGCCGCACGAAGAGTCCGGAGGCGCTCTTTGAGCACAGCGACTTCAGCGGGATAGTCACGGCCGTGGCGGACGAGCGAAAGGATCAGGGCCTCCGCCTTGTCAAACTGGTTACGATCCAGATAGAGAGAGATCAGTTGTACGGAAAGGGCTTCGCCCGTGGTTTCTGGGGACGCAACACCGAGAAGGCGAACCATCCATTGCGGCATGGATTGCTCGCCGCTTCGAATCTTCTGGCACACCCAGCTTGCGAGAGAAATCGCAAAGGCTCCGATGACGAAGAGAAGCGGTAAGGTTGTGCGATGGCGTGGGGAAACCGCTGTCGGGACAGGAGGCGGAGGTGGGGGGAGCGGGGAAGGAGACAGAACCTCGGGAGGAAAGAGATCCGGTATGGTGCGGGCCGGTACCCACCGATCGCCCCGCGTCCTGTTCCAAACAAAATCGTCTGGTTTGAGAAGACCCTCGGTGGCCATGCGGCGGAGGGAAACTTCGTTGACGAGGCCGTGCCGGCTGGCGTCATAGCGGATTTGATAGTACCACTCCGTGGCCGATTTTTCGGTAAAACTGGGGCTTGACATACGGTGTAAGGATGCCGGATGATGATTTGTAAATCAAGGCCATTTGCCGGTGTCTGGCGATGGCGCCCCACAGGCATGCTCAAGCGATCGAAGGAATCCTCGTCTTCCCCGCCGGTTGGAAATGCCGGAGAAATCTTGGCATCCTTCGAAAGAGAAATCGTGACCCAGGAAAATATTCTCTATGGGATGGCTTTGTTCTATGAAGGACTAAGTGTTCTTTGCAGCGATTCCCGGGAGACGCTCGCGTCGCAGGAGACACTCTTTCGTGAGATGATTCGGGACGGGCAGGAAACCCTTGATCGGGCGCGACGCTTGCTGGAAGAAGCCCGGAAGGATAGCCAGAAAGTTCCCCTGCTGACACGGTTTCAGTTTTCGCTGTGCGAGAAGCATCCGACTCCTGCGGAGATGATCAGACGCGCAAGAATTTTGGCAAAAACCTACGACGAGGTGTTCCCCAATCGGCCGCGGGAACAGCCGTTTGCTTGGGAGGATGTTTTTCGCCTCATGGAGGCGGCGGCGGAGAAGCTGCGTTGAAGTCGGTCGATGCGGAGGAGGCGGTCTGTTCGTCCGCGCGGCGGGCCCCCTCCATGAGTAGAGTCATGAGGGGAGCGCGGATCGTCCGGGACGGGAACTCCTTGCAGGGGAGCGTGGTGAACTCTCCGGTGTGCCACCGCAGCAACTCATAAAAGGCCCCTTCTCCCTCCAGTTCTCCAACGGAGGCATGGACAACCTCGCCGTTTTCGACAAAGACATGACCTTCCCGTTTGGATTCATGCTGCGTCAAAACGATTTCCACGCTCCGATTGTTGGCACAAAGGATTTGGATCATATCGCTGAAGGCCATGTGGGTCAGGGAGCCTTGGACGCCCACCCGGTCTGCTTCGCGTTCCGGCCGCCGAAGCAGACGCTCCACTTTGAGCCAGAGCAAGTCCATGTTGATCGGTTTAGTCGCAATGTCGTCGGCGCCACTGCGGAGGCATTCCGCGGCTCGTTTTTCGTCTGTCGGCTCAAGGAGCATCAAACAGGGAATCGGATTGGCGCGGTCCAGGGCTTTTATTTTTTCGCAAAGGCGTAGTCCGCTTTGACGCCCGATACGGAGGGCGATCAGGCAGAGATCGGGACGTTTGCGCGCGATTTTTTCCTCCGCTGCGGATGGAGTGGCGGCAAGGCTTACGTCGTAGCCGTAGTGCTGCAGAGGGGGGGCGATATGGGGGGAAGCCGTCTCGATGGGGTCCACGATCAGGACGGTTCCTATGGAAACCCCACGCCGCGTAAGAAATTGTTCATCAGCCAGTATCTGGAGGAACGTCTCAATCATGGCCGGATGTTCGTCCGCCCCTCCCCATTTCGCGCGCAGGCTTCGACGTGCTAGGTTGATATCCTGGGCTGCGTCTGGATCCGTCTCTTGCAGCTCCTGGTAACGCCGAATCAAACTCAGAATACGGGCTTCTTGACGTGTGAAACCCTCCGAGTCTTCCGGTGACAGAATCAGTTCCTCAATTTTGTATGGGTTGACAAATTCCTTCAGGAGCACATCGGGATGGGAAGCGCAAGAAATCCACGCGGCAAGAGTAACGGTATCGATCTGGACGGGGAAAAGTCCCAGTCGACTGGCCAGAAGCTGGCAATAACGGACACGGGTTTGAGCACGTAAACATGCGGCTGTGTCGTTGGCAAGCAGGTGGCGTATCAGAATTCCGGTCAGACCGAGCAAAGATTGGGCCATGGCGGAATAGGACGGCTCGGGGACGGCGTTTCGGGGCAGAAGAATCCGGGGCAGTGGCGAAGACGTGGGCGCCTGCATGCTCGCGTCGCTTTGTGTGGGCGGCACAGTCGGAGTCGACATGTCGACCGGCGGGGGAGGAGGAACGCGAGGATGGGAAAACGCGGATTGATAGGGCCGGCTGAGCAGAGGAGCGAAGGGCGAGGCAGGCGAAGCGGTTGACGCGTCCGTCCCCTGTCCTGTGGATACAGCCGGTGACGGCAGGTTGGCGAGTCGTGCCTCGGACGCAACGGATAAAGCAGAAGGAGGCTTGGGAGCAAAAAGTTTTCTTTTTTCCGCATGCTCCCGGAGGCGACGTTCCGCTTCGCTAACCGTAGTAGGCCGTTTGGCGTCGTAAAAGTCCTCCTGCGCCTTTTCCAGTTCCGCGCGCGAGCAGGCCACGAACGCGAGGGCGTGACCCGGCAGGAAAAATCGATAGATTTTTTCTAATCTAACAATCTGGTCCGGATCGTGAATAGCGACCGTCAGGATTTGATGATCTTCATCAAAGCGGACGGGAAGTACCTTCCATTGGACGGCGGCGGCGGATCCCAGCCACGCCCTAGCGGTCAGGGGTGGAGGGTTATTGACAATGGGGATATAAGGAAGTTCGTACAGATCAGCAACCACTTGCCCAAGGCGTCGATAAGTGAGGATGTTGAGGGCAATGAGCGCTTCGGCGAGGGGAAGATTCTCCTCCAGGGCATATTTTTGGGCACGGTCGAGTCGTTCCTGATCCACCGCCCCGGAGTCTATAAGTTTCTTCTTGAACTGAGCCAGATCCAGCATGTTCCCGTCCTGCGTTTATCGGCCCACGTAGACCCGGCGGCTAAGCAGCCAACCCAGTTCTCCGACGATCTTCTCGATGCACACGATCTGGCGGCGTGTGAGTTTTTCTTTCTCGTGGAGGACCACGAGGTAAATCCGGCCACGGGAAGCAAACGTAACCAGATGATGCGCAGCAGCGAGGGACACCCCTCGGAGTTTTCCGGCGTTCAGAAGCGCCACATGCGCCTCGACCTGCGCTACGATCTTGGGGGCTATGCCGCTGAGGATCGGCGCCCGCTCATCGGCGCCGCTTTGCGCCAAGAGAAGACCATCAGAGTCGGCAATGACACAGCCGCGGAAGCCCGGTAGAGACGCGATAGCAGCGGTCAGACTCGGCAAGTGCCCCACCTTGGCTACCGGCAAATGCACCAGGCGGGCCAACTTCAGAGCTCGGTGACGGCGCGCGGCATTATACGGCATGCCGGTGATGTGTCGGAACGTCTTGCGGCCAAGGCGTGGCACGTTGATGAGGTCGAAAATGTTGCCGAACGGGCCGTGCGCGGTGCGATAGGCAACGATGCCTTCGGCCAGTGCCGCCGTCATGCCTTCTAATTGAAGGAGTTGTTCGATGCTGGCTGAGTTGATATTCACCCCTAAGGGCCCAGGGAATTCTTCCACCCCCACTTCTTCCTCAGGAGATACGGGAACAGGCTTCCGAGGCGGGCGCGCGGGTTTGGGCGGAACGGAGGGGGGCGCAGCCACCGATGGCGCGGCCGTGGGTTCGACGATTTCCCCCAATGCCCGTGCAGGCTCCGGCGCCGCCACCGGGGCTGAGGGCGGTGGGACAGGCGTCGGCTGTTGAGGAGGAAAAGAGGGATGTTGAAGGGGCGGGGACGAAGGTTGCGCTGCCACCGGTTGAACCATTGTCTCAGCAGGAGGTATCGGTGTGGGCCTCACCAAAGGGGCTGACGGCGGCGGAACCGACGCGGGCGGTTGAACCGGACCTATAGACGGCGTTGTCGCCTCGACTGTAGGAGGAGGAGTAGGCATGGCCGGGGCTGAGGCGGGTGCGGGGGGCGGACGCACGGAAGAAACGGACGGGGCAGCGGGCGCTCCTTTCCGGGCAAAGGGGTCAGGAATACCGTCGGGTCGGATTTTGCTTGCCTTAGAGGCGGTCCGCTCACGGAGCAGAGCGGGATCCACGGCGCTAACAATAACCGGAAGCGGAAGCCTTACCTGCGTTTCCTCGTCGTTAGCCGCCTCAGCGGTGAGATATCCGGGCGGGAGCGCGGTGGCTAGGTGAGCGAGGGAGACGACCACCTTGCCCTTAGTGAGTTGATAAAAAAGATTGGGGACATGAAGCGCGAAAGTTTGGCTTCCGGGATCGGGCATGGTCGCAGAGCGGGCGCCGGCCGGGATGGCATCGAGAATAGCCCGGAGCGGCACGCGAACGGTTTCCTCCTCCTTGTGGAGGAGCATCTCGATATCGTGAAAGGCTGCGATGGCTTTATCGAGGGAATCGGCATTCGGTTCGTTTGCGGGCTGCGGGGCATTGTTGCGAGGGGAAAAACTGGGTGACATGGTGCATCGCCTCCTTTGCACGCCAGCCCGTGTCGTTAGCTACGCCGCTTGCCCGGGCTTGCAGACCGGAAACCTTACGAGGAACACCGAACAGGCGTCAAGCCGTTTGCCGTATGAATTGAACACGGCCGTGCGTTGTCGCGGAACTTCCCACGCGGTGTCACGGGAGCCTCACGCAAAAGGGTAGGAGGACCAGAGGTCAAGGATGTGTCCACCAAGGCGGTAGGTTTTCCACATCGCCGCGCATGCAGACGCCCGGTGCGTTACGCAATCCCTGAACACTGCGGCAGTACGCAAGGCTCTTCATGTTGAGAAGCCGCTTATAGAATCGCTCATGCTTGGGGTTGAGGGCGCAGAGATAGGTCTTGATCTGGCGCGCCAACCCTTCCTGAACGATTTCGCCAATCAGCGTCAATACCAACCGGCGTTCGTCCACATAGCCTTGGCGAGTGACCAAACGCCACACACAGCCCAGGGGACGACCTTCCCGACGCACAAGGTTGCAGGTGGCGTTGAAATCGCGGTCGACGGGGAGTCCACGAGGGCCGTCCACCGTGAGGCTGAGGGTGCCGAGAAGGACCCCCTCGCTTTCCACCATAAGCACAACGGTTTCAGGCCTCTGATCAAATTCAGCGTTATACAACAGACGTCCGTTGCCCTGCGGTTCGATGTAGCCCTGCTCAACATAGGCATCATGGATGAGGCGATGAATAGCGGCGAAATCGTCGACCGTCGAGGCGACCCGTAATGTCCCTTCAACGGTGGCCTCAGGCGTCTGCGGCTGGAAGGCACGCGCCTGTGTGAGGCGGCTGAGAGCTTCGTCGAGAGAACGGGTAAGGTGAAGAGTCTGAGAGATCTCCGGTGTCGATAACGCGTCCAGCGCTTGGTCCAGGTTGGTGGTTACACTGTAGCGATGGTCAGTCGAAAAAGAACGGTGTGCAGTCATCCGAGCGTTCACCTTAGCCTTTCTGCGGAGTGTGTGCCGTGGGGTTCCGTAAGCGCGGGCGGTTGGTCCAGCATCCAGACCCGGAGGGATTCGTCCGATCCGCCCGAGACTAACCGGTATCCGTCCGGGCTAAACGCAAGGGCCCACACCGTGCCATTGTGTGCCGGGAATGTTCGACGGCGGTTGTGGCGCCAGTCCCAGAAGCTGAGGCCACCCTCGGATAGTCCTATAGCCACCGTATCATCGAGAGGACTCACGGCCACAGCACGAATGCTTCCGGTATCGGCCTGGAGCAACTGGAGTTTGCGATCGGCAGGCGTCAGAAGACCGACGTAACCGCCGGAGAGCCCTAACGCTAGGCACTGTCCGTTGGCACTGAACGATAGAGAGTAGATATCGGTCACCGGCAGTTCCAGAGTATCCACCTGCACGCGATAGCCCTCTCTATCCCATCGCCAGACACGCAGCGTGCCGTCTCCGGCGCCTGTGGCTAGACAGGAACCGTCGGGCGAGAAGGCTAGCGCATGCAGCCATTTCTCGTGGACCTGCAGAAGGCAGATCTCCTGAGCGCGGGAGGGATTCTCCCAGATCCATAGCCCAAGAGCGCCGTCGGAAAGGCCGAAGGCGATTCCCAGACCATCAGGTTGAGTTGTAACGCTGTGGACGCATTTATCGAGACCCGCCAATGTGATAACCTCAAAGTTCACAAGATGCCAAATCTTAATCTGTCCGTCCTCGCCGCCAGTAATCAGACGCCGTCCGTCAGGGCTGATGGCAAGCACAATGGTGCTCACCCATCCGGTATAGTGTCCCTTGAGAAGCCGAATCTTGTCCGGATCCTGATCATCCCAGATCTTAACGATTCCCATGTCCGATCCCGACATGACACGGTGGCCGTCCGGCGTGAAAATCACGGATAGCTCGGCGCCAAACAACTCGGTGTCCCCCGCATTGGTCAAAACACACCCGCGTGGACCAACAGCCCGACCATCGTGGTCCACACGACACACCGGTTGTTCAGCCGTTCTGAAGGAGCGCCGGGTCAAGGCCCGAATGGGGTGAACTCTGGCCCGAACGGTAGTTTTCTTGAACGTGACCGTGCTTTCCGAGGCCACGCAAGGCTGCCACGGCGGACATTCTTCCATCGCATCGGGGACCCCACGGGGGGCAGCGGGCATTCCACCGGATTTGTCTGCGGCGGTGTCCATACGTGCGTGCTCCCTTCTCGGCTTGTTTTACATATCCGGATGGATCCGGTGTCCGGCAGCGGTATAAAAGGCGCCCCGGTTTTCGAGCCCAACACAAACTGCATTCTCAAGAACTATGCCACAATCCTGAGCGATTGTCCACTTTCCAATTTTTGAGAAGATTACGCAAGCCGTCTAGCTTATCCCTGATTTGCGAGTCGCGCGCGCACGGTAGTTCGCGCGGACGGCACGTTGGACGACCGGTGGGCGACAGTCCGGTTCCATGCCGAGATCCCCTGCCATCCCGCGCTGCGTGACACCGCGAGACGATCCCTCAAGCCGGCACCATGGGGCTCGACCGCTCGCTCGCGGTTCCTTATCCGCAGTTTTGGGAAGAACATCCCTGGTCGACGTGTTTTCCTCCATGTGTTATCCTGCGATGTGCGGAGAAAATGTTACCTGGATTGCGGCCACAACAACCGCTATCGCCCGCCTGACAAACAAGCCTTGCGTGCCTATCATCCAGGTCGCCGATATCTCGGCCTCTGAGTTTGCGGCCGCGCTCGATGCAGCCTTTCAGAATCCCTCCGCAGGCGTGATTGTTTTCAATCTGCGTCATCCGGTTCAGGGGGGAACAACAGGGGCTGGCGCGCAGGGATTGAGAGTCCCGCATCGGTTCCGTCCCTTCTCGGTCTTTCTCCCGGCGTTCGATGTGCGACCGCGACAGAACCATGGCATCAGGACCTGGGGCACACCTGTCTCCCGAGGCGAAAGCCTGTCGTCACGATGCTCAATAATAACCCCCGCGGGCCCGTTCATTCTACCAGGAGACTGCCCACGCGCGGAAGAGAGAGAAAGACGCGAATCTCCGGATACGTTGTAGCGCTTCGGGATGAAGAGACATGTTGCGGGAAACGATATCCAGTCGCCATCGCCATGCTCGCGCTTTCTCATCCCGACCGCGTTTAGGACTAAACGTCCCAACGTGCCACAGGTCTCGCACTTTTTTATCCCATATGCACCCGTCACACCACGGCCAGGTACTCCCCTGCCGAGACGGTGTACGGGCTTTTGCACAGGGGGGCCCCGGGGAGAGAAGCACGCTTCAGTGGCGAACGGTGCGATGGGAATCTGGAGAAACACACTCGCGCGAAGCCATCACCCTGCCCCATGGGGAAATGGGGCGTCGTTCATTCGCTCATCCGTGCTGTCTCCGGAGAAAAAGCAGAAGCCGCAGACGTCGTGCAACCTCCTGGTGCGATATGTGTAACAGACGATGTGCTCCCTATTCTCCGATAGGCTCAGTGGACTCCTCGATACGCATCAGGGATTGGGTAGCGGAGGCATCCCGTCCAGATTGCGGTTTCGCCGTCGCGCTTGTACAAGGTAGAGAGTAAAGAGGGCGGCAAAAACGCATCCCCCTATGGCCAAACCTCTTCCGACCCATCTCCACCGGCGAGCCCTGAGGGGCGTTTGCTCCGGCGGAACCTCCGCCGGGACAGGAGATTCCGAGGCTCGAGGGGGTGGTGGAGCAACAAGGGGAGGCGGCCGAGCAGCAAGAGCAGTAAAGGCGGCGTTCACCTGCTTCTGTGCCACCGCGTCTCGTGTCTCCCGGTTTTGACTTCCGAGCACCACGACGACGACGTAGCGTCCGTCCCGCTTGGCGCTGACCACGGTGGAATAGCCGCCGGCCCGAATCCACCCTGTCTTCAAACCGTCCACCCCTTCCACCACGCCCAGAAGGCGATTATGATTTTTCATTTCAAACGGTTTCGGTTTCTGCCGGAATGGTCGTCGCATCGTAGAAGTGTATCGGAGAGCTTCCGGATAGCGCGACACGAGTTCGCACCCGACACGGGCCAGGTCCCGCGCGCTCGACACGTCCGGCGTTCTCCGCTCGTTTCCCGTGGGCGGTAGCCCATGTACAGAGGTGACGACCGTCTCACGAAGCCCCAGGTGGCGCACTTTTTCATTCATCCGTCGAACAAAAGCGGCCTGGGATCCGGCCACATGCAAGGCCAGGGCCACCGCAGCGTCATTCCCAGATTGCACCATCATGGCATACAGCAACTCCTCGACTGTGAAGACTTCCCCTTCTCGAAGAAAAACCTGGGATCCACCCATGCGGGCCGCTTCCGCTGAAATGCGCACGGGCTCGGTTAGGCGAACGCTCCCATCTCGAATGCGATCCAGCATCACCAGTAGATGGATAAGCTTGATGCAGCTGGCCGGATAGCCGGGGACATCGGCCTTGTCTTCGAAGAGAATCGTTTGGGTGGCCGCCTCGACAGCGATAGCGCCAATATACGGATCCCTCGCAATGACGCTCAGGGGAAAACCGACAGGACCGGTTGTCGTTGCAGCATAGGCGCGCACGATCAGGCTTGCACAGGTGGCCGTCACGGCCAACCCCGTGCGCCACAGTCCCACGGCGGGGGAAAAAAGAGGAGGGCTTTTCATGCGGCGCGAATCTAGAGGGAGGTTCCAAAGGGAGCAACACCAAAATAGGCGTCGAGCGAGGATTTCTCTTGTTGTGATCTCTCCGGGTCCGTACGCTCCGCACATGTATCTGTATGTCGGGGCCAGTTTCCTGAGCGCACTTCTTCTGTTCCACGCCGAGCTCATCATGGCCAAATACCTACTGCCATGGTTCGGCGGTGTCGCATCCGTATGGACAACGTGCGTTTTCTTTTTCCAAATCCTCCTCACGCTTGGATATCTCTATGCCCACACGCTGGCGACCCGAGGGCACCCCCAAACGCAACGCACGACACACACAATCCTCCTGGCCGTCTCCCTCGGCCTGCTGTTGTGGCAGACGTGCGCCTGGCCGGCTCCCCTTCTTCCACGCCTTGACTGGCGTCCTCGCGGCATTCAATGGCCCGAACTCCGCCTTCTCGTTAGGCTTGCTGCGTCCATTGGCGTTCCGTTTTTTGCTCTCTCGGCCACTGGTCCGCTGTTGCAAGCCTGGTTTGCCCGGCAACACCCGGCCCTGTCGCCGTACTCACTGTACGCCGTGTCCAACGCGGGTTCCATGCTCGGGCTTCTGAGTTATCCTTTTGTGATCGAACCGGCTGCCTCGCTGCCGGGTCAAGCCAGCGGTTGGGCTGCCGGCTTTGCTCTCGCCGCGGTTCTACTGGCCATTTGTGCTCGGCGACAAGCCCGTTGTCCGTCGGCCCGAGGGGTGATTCCCCTTTCCCCGGAAGGAGGGAACACGCCGGGGAATGCATGGCGCAGGGATCGCCCCCGTCGCCCCTGGAGGCTATGGCTCTTCCTGGCATTTGCCCCATCCGTTCTTTTTCTAGCGACCACGACTGTTATCAGCGAAGAGGTCACGATTGTCCCGTTTTTGTGGATTCTGCCGCTGTCGGTGTACCTTCTTTCTTTCATCCTTTGCTTCCAAAAGCGGTCCTGGTACCGGCGTGGACTGTTCGTGGTGGGCGGCGTGGCCGCTCTCGTTATGGTCACGTGCGTCCGAATCAACAGGAGTGATTTTGACCGTCTATTCCTGCTCACCCTCGTATACAATTTTGCGCTTTTTGTCGGCTGCATGATGGCCCACGGCGAACTAGCCTTCCTGAAGCCGCCACCGGAGGGATTGACATCCTACTACGTGACGCTTTCCCTTGGCGGCATGCTCGGAGGCGTGTTGGCCGGTGTCGTAGCCCCGACCCTGTTTAATCGATTTTGGGAACTGGACATCGGGTATTTTGCCTGTGCTGTGGCTCCGGTGCTCGGAGGTGTGCGGGATCGCCGCTCGGCTTTCCGTGGGCGACACGCCATAGCCGCCCAATGGACCGCGTGGGCCCTTCTGTCCTCGTTGGTCGTCGCTATCTTTTTTTCCCAGGCGTACGAGGCGCAGGGCAAATACCACCCCGCGTTTCGATTTTTGACACGGTGGACCCCAGCCGGACGACGCCGTGATGCGCAACTCGGCTCCGCCCAAACCATAACCTTTCGACGTAATTTCTACGGCCGCCTCCGCGTGGTTGACTGGACATTCCCGTCCACCCCCCATGAGTCTGTTCGGTTTCTCTTTCATGGTCGCACGGCACACGGATGCCAGTACCTTGCGCCCGCAAGACGCCGAGAGCCTACAGCCTACTACACGCCCGGAAGCGGTATTGCGCTGGCCGTGGAGGCGGCGCGACGGCAGGCCGAGAAGGAAGGCCGTTCCGGAATGCGGATCGGCGTGCTCGGACTGGGTGTGGGCACCCTGGCGGCTTTCGGCCGGGCCGGCGACACGCTGCGCTTCTATGAGATCAATCCGGCCGTGGTGGATGTGGCGGCGGGTCCCAGGTCTTTATTCACTTTTGTCCGAGATTGTCCGGGCACAGTGGACATCAAACAAGGCGACGGGCGCATTATTTTGGACCGCGAACCGCCGCAAGCCTATGATCTTCTCGCGGTGGACGCCTTCAACGGCGATTCGCCGCCGGCTCACCTCCTGACGCGTGAGGCTATGGCGGTTTATCTGCGCCACCTGCAACCGAACGGCATTCTTGTGTTGAATATTTCGAATCGGTATGTGAACTTCGAACCTGTTGTCTGGGGTTTGGCGCGTGCTTATGGGTTATACGGAGCGTTGGTTCGGGTGCGAAAAAAACCCGGGATTTTCCCGTCCGTGTGGTTCCTTCTCAGTCGGGCATCGAACCTGCAGGAGGATGAGACACTGCGAAACAGCGCAGAGCTCGCTCCTCCGGTCGGTAGTCTGCGGCGCCTACGAATCTGGAGCGATGACTATAGCAGCCTTTTCCCCTTGCGTCGAACGACCAAAAGGAGACCATGAGACGGGTTCTCGTGCTGGTAAATCCCCGGGCCGGTGTGCCGCGTCTCTTTGATCGGCTACGGCGCGCCTTTGATCGCTGGTGGAAGGTTCCCGGAACGCACCTGGCCTACCAATTTTCCCCCAGCATGGCCGATGGCCTGGGTAAAGCCCGCGCAGCAGTGGAAGCCGGCGTTGATGTCATTATCGTCGTCGGCGGCGATGGGACTGTCAGCACTATCGGCCGAGCCCTCCTGAACACCCGAGTGGCCTTGGGCGTTGTCCCAACAGGAAGCGGGAACGGATTTGCCCGCCACTTCGGCCTTCCTCTCTCTCCAGCCCGCGCCATTGAGGCGCTGGCCACAGCTTCCACCCTGTGCATTGACGTGGGACTCATGGAAACAACGCCTTTCCTGGTGACCTGCAGCATGGCATGGGATGCTACGATCGTGCGATCCTTCAACCGCATGCCCATCCGCGGGATTCTTCCGTATGTCTTCGCAGGCGTATATGAGTTTCTGGATTTTGAGCCGCAGCCTATCCGCGTGCGCCTCGACGAGCGGGAGGAATTTGTCATCCCGGATCCGCTGTTTTTCACGGTGGCTAACCTGAGCCAGTATGGCGGCGGGGCGATCATTGCTCCCCACGCGCACGCGGATGACGGCCGTCTGGAACTGGTCGTCGCCCGACATCGAGACTTGGCTCATCTGGCGGTGAACATTCGCCGTTTTTTTGACGGCACGATTCATCGCATTCCGCAGGTCACCACACGAAGTTTTCGGACTCTGCGGGTCTTTCGCGCACGCAAGACCCCCGTGCAAATAGACGGGGAACTGGTGGAGGCTTCCCTGGAAATCACCGTACGCGTTCACCCGCGGGCTTTGAACGTCTTGGTGCCGAAGGGCGCGGAGAATGACAGCGCATAACCAGGCCGACGCGTCGGTTAAAACTTCCGTTCGTACTCACCCTTCCCGATGCGCTGAAACTTGGTGAACCCCGCACTTTTGGCCCGTTGGTCAAGCCCCGATCGCGAAAAGCCGACCGCGTGAGCAGACATCACTTTGCGGACTGGGCTTCCGCAGTACGGGCACTGCGTCAGTGCCGGTTCGCCAAGTCGCTGCAGTTTCTCAATCCCGCGCCGGCATTGTTCGCAGCCGACGTTGAGATCGGTCGCCTGATATTCGTAAATCGGCATGACGCCGGAACCTCCTATCAGTCTAAGAAACTTTCGGGTTCTGACATCTCCATCGTATCGCGCAGGCAAAGACCCCGTGGCATGCGGCGTCTGTCACGGGCCTAGGCTGTTGGTTCTCCCGGGAGACGCCCGTGCAGGCAGGGGCTCAAAAACCGTTTTTATTTCTACCATTTTGAGACAAGCAACATCAAGTGCATGAATGCCATGGTGGAAAGCCCGTCCCCTGAGCATTAGCCGCTCCTCTTCCGTGTAAGGAACGAAACGTGGCACACAGGATTCCTTCCGCCGTGCCCCTCCTACGGGCGCTTTTCTTTTTGTTGACACCGCAAAGCCTATCCGACAAAAGTACACCCGCATACGGGCTGAATCTCAGAGCGAGGCGGTTCGCCCGTGTGGTTCGCGTCGGCGATGACATTCCCCGATTTTGTTCAACGATTTGTCGATCAGGCCCGAGGGCGCCCCGTGCGGGTTGTATATCCGGAGTCCGAAGACCCCCGCATTCTAGCGGCTGCCTGTGCCGTAGCGCGCGAAGGCATAGCCGTTCCTGTTCTGCTCGGCGATCCCGATGTCCTCGCGCGTTGCGCCCAGGAAAAAGGTCTTTGTCTCGACGGCGCACAGCGAATTCCCCTTACCGATTCCAGTCGGCTGGAACGCTACACAACTATCTATGCGGAAAGCCGAAACCTCCGACCGGCTATTGCCCGGAAAGTCATCGCCAAACCTCTGGCCTTCGGCGGAATGATGCTACGGACGGGAGAAGCCGATGCCATGGTTGCCGGCGCCGCCCATCCGACAGCATCGGTGATTCAAGCTGCGTCACTGACGGTTGGCTTGGAACCTGGACTATCCACACCCTCCAGCTACTTTGTGATGGTCATGCCGGAATTTCGAGGCCGCAGAGAGTACCCCCTCATTTTTTCGGACTGTGCCCTTAATGTGTCGCCGACGTCCGAACAACTTGCCGACATTGCTGCGGCCACGGCCACGAGTGCCCGTTCGCTCCTTACGGAGGAGCCGGCAGTGGCTTTTTTATCCTTTTCCACGCATGGGTCCGCCAATCATTCCGATGTGGACAAAGTGCGTGCGGCTGTACAGATCGCGCGGGAACGTTACCCGAACTTGAGAGTAGACGGCGAATTGCAGGGGGATGCCGCTCTCATGCCTTCGGTCGCTCAGAAGAAAACACGCCATAGCCTCGTCGCCGGACAGGCCAATATCCTTATTTTCCCTGACCTTGATGCCGGTAACATTGCCTATAAATTGGTGCAATATTTAGCCGGTGCGTTGGCGCTGGGCCCTCTGCTTCAGGGATTCGCCAAACCGGTCACAGACCTGTCCCGCGGCGCAACGGTGGAGGATATTGTCGGTATCACCGCGATTTTGGTGTGTCAGGCCCAACGCCGGACAGCAGCGTAAGGAAATGAACATCTTGGTGCTCAACTGCGGTAGTTCGTCTATCAAATACCAACTTTTTGAAATGCCCGGCGACCGGGTCCTGGCTCGGGGGCGCGTGCAACGGATTGGGGAGCGAAGCGGAGAAGCGTGGCAACAGGCTGATGCACAAGAGATAAGCCGCTCGGTGGCCATCCGTGACCATGGCGAGGGATTGCGACTCATGCGCGAATTGCTGACCTTGCCGGGTCAAGGGCCGCTCCATGATTTCGGAGAGATTCAGGCATGCGGCCACCGGGTCGTTCATGGCGGCGAGGCGTTCACCGGGTCGGTCAAGGTCACCAAGGAGGTGCAAGCGGCTATTGCCGAGTGCGTGACGCTCGCTCCTCTTCACAATCCTGCCAATCTGGCCGGTATCCGTGAGCTTCAAAAATTACTTCCTGCGGTGCCGCAGGTTGCCTGCTTCGACACCGCCTTTCACCAGACCCTTCCGCCTGTCGCATACCTCTACGGATTACCCTACCATATGTACGAGGTGTATCGAGTCAGACGGTATGGTTTCCATGGGATTTCACACCGATACGTAGCCCGGCGTGCAGCGGAACGTATGCATCGGCACAAATACGCTGTTAATCTTATTACCTGCCATTTGGGGAACGGTTGCTCCATAACGGCCGTTCGGGAGGGGCGATCCGTAGATACCAGTATGGGGTTGACGCCGTTACCCGGTCTCCTCATGGGAACCCGCCCGGGGGATTTCGATCCTGCCATTGTCCTTTACCTTTTGCGGCAAGGCCACACGGCCGAGCAACTCGACGCACTTTTCAACAAAAAATCGGGACTTATGGGGCTTTCAGGCGTTTCCAACGATCTGCGGGACCTGGAAGCCAAAGCCGACGCAGGGCATGTGCGCGCACAACTCGCCCTGGAGATTTTTGCTTACCGGATCAAGCAGTATATAGGGTCTTACCTTGCCGTACTGAACGGATGTGACGCGCTTGTCTTTACTGGCGGAATCGGCGAAAACGCCGTCCGCATGCGGGAACGTATTCTCAGCTCTATGGACAGGCTCGGTATCCAGTTGGATCTCGTCGCGAATGCTGCCACCCACAGTGGCCTGGAAGCCCCTATTCACCATCCGAGCTCATCCGTCCATATCTACGTCATTCCGACCAACGAAGAGCTGGCCATTGCTCGGGACACTTACGCCCTTGTAACAGGGACGGAGCCCTAGCGCGGCTTATTATTTATTCCCCGCTCTGGTGCATGGTGCCGGAGGGACTATAGGTCGTCAAGATAGCGGATCGGCAGCGCAAGGTGGACCTGCCTGCGCTCCCCGTCCGGCAGGCTTGGACTGCCTAAGAACGGCGAAATCGCCATTTTTTGGGATGTGCGGGCCATACCGCGACGACGCGTGTTGGCTACTGTTGCTGCTCGGGGCGTGTGCTGGGGAATACGTGCGGACCGCGCCCGGGGTTTTGGCGGTCATAAGCCGGAGATCGAGGGGAGGCGGTGAGCCACGCGCCGGGTCTTTCCGTCCGCCGCGTCTGTGTGCGGCTCAGGCTGGCCACGGGTATCGCACGCGCGGGAAGAACCGGTCGAAAACGGCTTGGATATAAACCCGCCGAGATGCCGAGCGGATGCCCCTTCTACCGCATGTATGGAAAGGGCTAAGAGGCAACTCCCCAAAAAAGCAATGCGAAGGAGCTATAGGATGCACGCGTGGTACTCTGGGCTACGGATTTTTCTGATCAGTCTGGTTTGTGGACTACGCCTTCCACACCTTGGATATGGGGCAGGTAAAGAATGCCACATTGAATGCAGGGGGCAGCACGAGTTATATCCGCCGTTCGTTGCTGAACTTCCCTGTAGGTTCTCCCACAACAAGCGGCTTCTCTGCCGGGGCCGACGGAAAGACCGTGCGCTACCAGCCGCACCGTCGGCGACATCCATTTCACCGACACGGGCTGGCTTCTCTCCGGGGGAAATCATGCGCTCACCGTGGGTATCGGCGGCATAGATTCTGGCGGCTCAGGCACGAACGCCGCCAATGCGTATCTCGTCCTTCCTGGCGACTACGCGGGAGACCTGGACGGTGGGCAGCCGCAACACGCTGGAGATCACCGGAGTGATTTCTGGCGGCGGTTACCGGCAACCGATCCCTTTATGCCCTTACGGTCGGCCACCCCTCAACCGGTGGCACTTTTACCCATATCTTGGAAAGCGGTGGAACCCGTGGCACCATGACCTTGAGCATTGGGGGCGGAGGGTTCAGCTCCGCATCCGCCGACAATCGTGGGGTATGCTATACAACCGTTGATTTCGGAACAAACGAAGCGGTGTTCAACATCGGATCCGGCTATACCATGGCAGAGAATATCACCGGCACGGCCGGTTTGACCAAAATCGGCCCTGGCTTCCTTCGGTTCTCGTATTTTGGGGGCGATAGAACTTTTTCCATCAGTGGGGATGTGACGATCCTTCAAGGCGTTATCATCTTTGGGCGTCACCGACCGCGATTCCCCAATGTGACCAGTTTTGTTCTGAATGGCGGAGGGATCAGCATAGGCGACATTGAGTTGGCTGCAACCTAGACCAGCGTGTGTCTTATCGTCGGTCCCCACAATGGTTACATCCGTTATAGCGGGAGTGGGACGCACACCCTGAACTGGCCGGGCAAGTTCAGCAGGCCGGGATACCTCACCCTGACCCCATACGGCAACGGCAACATCCAACTAGATAACGATGCCAGCGACAACACCGGCGGCGTGACGATCGAGTCCGGCGCCGGGTATGTCCGGGCAACTTCCGGCGCCGGCAGCGTATGGGGTGGCCTAAGCCGCAGCTCAGGAACCTCCACCCTGACCGTCGGCGCACTGAAGAATACCTCCACGACCTTTTCCGGCGTGCTCCATAACCGCACAGCTACCTATAAGGCGGCTTTGACCAAAATAGGATCAGGAAGGTTGACGCTGGAGGGTGATCATACGTACACGGGCCCCACCGCGGTGCAGGCCGGTGAGCTGCAGGTCAACGGCAGTCTGGCCGCTGGCTCCGCGGTGACGGTCGCCTCGGGCGCGACGCTCAGCGGATCGGGCACGATCGGCGGAGTGGTCATCAACAGCGGATGTCTGGCCCCGGGGTCCGATGGGGGCACGCTGACGATCAACAATGCGCTGACGATGACGGATGATGCGATCGTGGAATGCGTGTTCAGCGCGACGACCAATGACGTTGTATGGGTGAACGGGGACCTGGTGCTGGGCAGTCGCACGGTGCTGCGCCTAGTGAAAGCCGGGCTGAATCGGCCGGCGACGGATCGGGAGTACGTGGTGGTGGAGTATACGGGGGCGGACCCGGCGGGGCTGGGGACGTGGACGGTGGATTATGGGGCGACGGGGTGGGCGGGGGGCGCGGGTGCGGCTGGACACGGAGACGAAACGGATTTCTGGTGCGGTTTACGGCCCGCGGCACGCTCGTACTGATTCGGTGAGCGGGCGGGGCGGCTTTTTGGAGGGGGCGTGTCCGGAGAGCCTCGGCGGAAGGGAAGGGTTCTGGGCGGCCCTGTCTTTTTGGGGAGAGCTTTCGCTCGCCGGATGCGCGGCCTTGCCGGCCAGTACGGGAGGGGTCCTGCAACGGCCGCTCGTGCCCGTGTCGTGTCGAACACAGTCGTCAAGACCGAACGGATGATTTTTTGCCGGCGCGGATAAGCGGACGGGGCTGGCGGTTGTACACCTTGGAGTACGGCGGGACGGAATGGGTGAGCCAGACATTGCCTCCGATCACGGAATGGGCGCCGATGGTAATATGGCCGAGAATCGTGGCCCCGCCGTAAATCACCACGTTATCTTCCACATGGGGATGGCGCTTGATGCCCTTGACGAGCCGGCCCTGGGCGTCCTGTGGAAAGCTCAACGCTCCCAGCGTCACGCCCTGGTACAGTTTCACGTTGCGTCCGATGACCGTGGTTTCCCCCACCACCACGCCGGTGCCGTGATCAATAAAGAAGCGTGGGCCGATTTGTGCGCCGGGGTGAATATCAATGCCGGTTTTCGAGTGGGCATATTCGCTCATCATGCGCGGAATGAGCGGGACCCCCTCTCGGTACAGGACGTGGGCGATCCGATGCACGGCGATGGCATAGAGGCCGGGGTAGCTCATGACGACCTCCAGGGTGGACTGAGCGGCGGGATCCCCCTCATAGGCTGCCTCGGCATCTTCCTCCAGGATGGCTTGAATTTCCGGCAGGTTCTCCAGGAGCCGGCACACGGCTTTCTCGGCGCGGGTTCGGCAGGCGCCGCAGTGCGGGCGTTGACGATGGGAGCAGGCGTACTCAAAGGCGTGCTCCGTCTGCTCCGCCAGGACCGCTGCCGCGCCGTGCAACTCCTTGCGTAAGTAACGTTCGAGCCGCTTTCCGTCCACGGGCTGCTCGCCGTGGCATCCCGGAAAAAGGATGCTGATGAGACGCTCCAAAACGCGATGAACGGCCTTCTGTCCGGCCAGATTGAGCCCCGGCCGGCTGAGATTGACTCCCGCCGGACAAAGCCGGCACTTGGTCACGTGCGCCTGGATTCTGGGAAACGCATGCCGCACGGCTTCGGCAACAGCCGCCCGGCGTGGGGATCGAGGAGAACGGCTCATGGTAATCCTCCCGGGGAGAACGCATCGCGCCGTGCCATGCGAACCAACATCTGATCGGCCGCCACGTTAGCGAGTCCTAGCCCCAGCAAGGCCGCATCAAACCGGCTGGCCGGGAAGGGCACGGCCTCCAGGACGCGAATACCTTCCTGCGCGCAGATGTCCTGAAAATCCCGCCACGTCATGGGATGCCTCGGCTGTCCCTGCGCCTCCCTCTCCCGAGGCGTCACGATGCGGCCCCCAAAACCCAGGCGGATGCGATGACGCCAATGCCCCGCGTTGGGAAAGATGACAATGCCCTCGCGAGCCACCCGGAGCATCTCGCACAGCACCAGCCGGGGATTCCGAACCTCCTGCAAGGTCTGGCTGAGAATGGCGTACTCGCAGAAGGCATCCGGCATCACCGCTAGACCGGCGTCCAGGTCGGCTTGAAAAACGTCGTGCCCTTTATCCATCGTTTCAATCAGGAGGTCCAACTCCCTGTCCACACCGATGCCCGTTATACCGCGCGTTTGTGCCAGGAACGTCAAAAGGTCGCCGTTGCCGCAGCCGAGGTCAACCACTCGGGCGCCCGGCCGGATCATGCGGCCGATGACAGGGAAGTCGCGCCGGGCCTCGGCCGACGGCACAGGGCTTCCGGATCCTCGAACCCACGGCAGGAAGGCGCGGATGACTTCTGCCAGATGCGCAATGTCCACCAAAAACGCGTCATGGCCGTGTGGCGCATGCAGGTGGAAGTACGACACGCGCCGGCCGGCCGCCAGAAGACCGTGGGCGAGCTCCACGGACTGCTCGGGCGGGAAAAGCCAGTCATCGCTCAAAGCCACGACCAGCACGCGCGCCTGGAGATGTCGCAGAGCGTTTTCCAGACATCCGCGGTTGGCGCACAGATCATACTCGTCCATCGCATGGGTAATGTGGAGGTAGGAATTCGCATCGAACCGCGCGACAAATTTTTCGCCCTGATAATCCAGGTAGCGTTCGACCTGGAAATTCGTGGCGAATCGCTGTTCGGCGGGCGAGGCGACACGTCCGGGAGAAGTCTCGCGGCGTTCTCGGCCGAACTTTTCTTCCATCATTCCGGGCGAGAGGTACGTGATATGTCCGATCATGCGCGCCTGAGCCAATCCGCGCGCCGGCCTGCGCCCGGTCAGGTAATAATCTCCTCCTTGCCAATCGGGATCGGAGAGAATGACCTTGCGCCCCACGATATCGAAGGCCAACGCCTGGGCGGAAAGGTGACGACCTGAGGCAACGCAAATGCATCGCCCGACCATTTCTGGATATCGCAGAGCCCACTCCATGGCCTGCATGCCGCCGTAGGAACCGCCTACGACTGCTGCCAGTCGCTCGATTCCTAGGTGTCGGACCAACAGTCGGTGCACGGCCACGACATCGCCTGTTGTGATCAGCGGGAACGAGGAACCGTAAGGGCGCCCGGTGCGCGGATTGATGGAGGAAGGGCCTGTGGTTCCCTTGCAGCCGCCGAGGATGTTGGCGCATATGACGTAGTAGTAGTTTGTGTCGATCCCCTTGCCGGGGCCGATCATTTCATCCCACCATCCGGGCGAGTTTTCCGGGGTGTCGTGGTAGCCCGCCACATGGGCGTCGCCCGAGAGCGCGTGGCAAACAAACACGGCGTTGTCCTTCTCCGGAGTCAATTCGCCGTACGTCTCATACGCCACCTCCAACTCGGGAAGCGTTTCCCCGCATTCGAGGCGGAACCCTTCCGGCGGGAGAGGAATCCGTGCGCGTCGTGTTTCCACGCGTCCGACACTTCCCCTGGGATTCCCTTGCGGCATGCTGACGTTCCTGGGCGGTTCTGGCTTTCGCTAGGGACGCCGCGTTTCAGCGCGCACCCATGCCAAATAGGTCGGAAGGCCTCCGGTCAAAGGCCACACCACAATTTCCGGTAATTCGTAGGAATGTTCCTGCCGGATAAAACGCACCGCATCGTGTACCCGTTCGACAGGCGTTTTGGCCCACAGCGCCCATTCCTTGGACGACACCGTTTTGCCTTTCCAGCGGTACACACTACGGATGGGGAAAAACTGCGCACACGCGGCCAGGCGTTGCTCCACGATATGCCGAGCCAGTCTCCGCGCGCTGGCCGCATCCGCCACCGTTGTCGCCACCACCGCAACCGATGGCCCGGCGCGACTCTTCCCTTGCGTCCGCATAGCGATGTCCCTTTTCCGTCGGCAAAAAGCGTCACGGCCCTTCCGGCCACGCGTGAAACAGAGAACACAAGCGCGCGCGGGGAGGGGGAAACACGGTTCCGTTCTTGCGCCCGATGCCGGGAAACTCTATACGGAATGGCATCGAAAGGGTCAATCGTCGATTTCGCAGCCGGCGGCCGCGCCAGCCCATCCCGCCGCGGTTCGGCACACGCCTACCGCACGGAAGAGTGCGGGATGGCTCCAGGCGCTATACCTCCGAGCACGTGCCGATGACCCATCGGCTTCCGATTCTCTCTTCGCTCTTGTCGCGGTTTCCGGAATACGTTACACATCGTTAGGGGCCGTTGAGCGCAATGTCTCGAAAAGGGCTGCTCGGAAGCGGCCATGAAATTCCGGTGTCCCCAATGCGGCCAGCGACTGGAATGCGAGACGCTTCACACCGGCTGGAGCGCCCGCTGCCCACGGTGTGCCCGGCGCCTTGTCTCATCCGAGGTCATGACGTCGCCTTCCGAATCCGGCTTGACGGCCAGCGACGATGACTCTCCCAACGCGATCCTCCTCGCCTCCGGCACGGGCGGCAAGTATCAACGCGGAGAGCTGGTCGCCCAGGGGGGGACAGGCACGATCCTGACGGCGAAGGACCTCAATATCCGGCGTTACGTGGCCATGAAAGTGCTGCGTGACCCGAAGGCCGCAACCCGGGAACAGGTTCTCCGCTTCATCGAAGAGGCTCAGATTACAGGCCAGCTGGAGCACCCGGGTGTTGTTTCCATTCACAAGCTGGGGGTGGATGAGGAGGGTCACGTGTTTTACACCATGAAGCTGGTCCGGGGCACGACGTTGCGGGACATCCTCGATCGAATCCGCGACGGCGATCCGGCGGCCATTCGTGACTATCCGCTCTCCCGTCTGGTGAACATTTTCCAGCGCGTGTGCGATACGGTGGCCTTTGCGCACTCTCGCCACGTGATCCACCGGGATCTCAAGCCGGAAAATATCATGGTGGGCGACTACGGCGAGGTGCAGGTCATGGATTGGGGACTCGCGAAGGTGCTGACAGGACGCCGGTCGCATGCCACGCCTGAACAGGCGCCACGCGCGGGGCCCTCCCCCAAGCGGGGGGACAGTCCTACCGCCACACTTTCCAAGGTGGAGACCTCCGCGGTCGAATCGGTGCGGGGGCGCGGCAGCACCTTGCATACGGTTTCCGGAGAGATCATGGGCACCCCAGGCTTCATGGCCCCTGAACAGGCAGCGGGTGACTCCGATCTTACCGATGAACGCTCGGATATCTATTCCCTCGGCGCGATTCTGTACAACATTCTGACCCTTCGCCCGCCGATCCAGGGCGACACGGTGGAGGATATTTTGCACGCCACGCGCTCCGGCAGAATTGTCCCGCCCTCGGACACACCGCTTTCCGCCTCCTGCCGGGAAAACGCCTCGCGCGGCGAGCCGGACACGACACCCCTGGCACATTGTCCCGGCGGCGTGGTTCCCCGCGCGCTGTCGGCGGTCGCCATGAAAGCGTTGGCCGTCCATCCGTGCCATCGGTATCCCACCGTGCGGGCTTTGCAACGCGACATCGAGGCCTACCAGAACGGCTTTCTCACCTCGGCGGAGGAGGCGAGTCTTTGGAGGATGGCTGTGCTGTTTGTGCGGCGGCACCGCGCGGCCGCCGTGGCCACCCTCATCAGCCTTGTGGTTCTTGCTGCGGCCCTGGCCGCTAGCTACTACGTGAACCTCCAGGAGCGACTTAAAGCAGAAGCCGCCCTTCGCAAGTATCAGGAAGCCGAGGCCGGCCGCCGGACGGATCGACGCCATGCGGCGCCGGCTCTGGTGGAAACGGCCCGCGCCCTGATCGAGAAGGGAAGCTTTTCCGATGCCCGCGCCACCTTGCTCACCGCCATCGAATTCGATCCCGAACTGCCCGACGCCCGTCTGTTGCTCGCTTTAGTGGAGGCTCAGGGAGGCAATCTGCGGTCGGCCGCGCAACAAATCGCCGAATATCTTCGAGCACGACCCGAAGATTCCGACGCGCAGCAACTCCACCGCATCTGTTACCTGGCCGTGAAACGCGGTGTTAAGAATGCGGCCATGGGCGTGCACAGCCACCTCTGCCATCGCCTCGGCGTCCCCACCCTGGGGGCCGCGTTCATCAAGGAGGCCGCCGACCAAATCCCGCTTCTGCGCGCCAAAGTCGAGAAAGCCTGGCCGGTCGCCCTGCGGAAACTGACGCTGACCCCGCAGGGCGAACTGTCTCTGACGCTGGGCGGATCGTCGGTAGTGGACGTGTCGCGTTTGTGCGGCATGCCCCTGAACCGGCTCACGCTGCGTCAATGTCCCGTGCGCGATCTCACCCCGCTGAAGGACCTCCCGTTGCGGGCTCTGGCTCTTTTCGACTGCCGGGAACTGAAAGACCTTTCCCCCCTTCACGGCATGGGGCTACACGAGCTCTATATAGAACGGTGTCCCCACATCACCCATCCGTCGTTCCTGCGGGGGCTGTCGCTCCGCCTTTTGGCCTGGAAAGGCGACAGGTCTTCCCGTCCCCACCTGGTCGATCTTCATTTCCTTCGCCACATGAAACTCATGTCGCTGGATGTTGCCGGATGCCGGATCAGCGATCTTTCCCCCCTCACCAACATGCCTCTAACCTCCCTCCAGGTCCCCTACACACAGGTGACGGACCTCTCGCCTGTGCGGACGCTTCCGCTACAGACTCTCAATGTGTCCTATACTCCCATTCGTTCTTTGGAACCCCTTCGAGGACTTTCTCTGCGATCCCTGTCAGCCATGGGTTGCCCGCAACTTCCAGACTACTCCCCCCTTTACGGAATGAAAACACTGATAGAAACGGCGCTCGAAATTCCTCCGATTCTCCGGCCGGTATCCCGCGCGCTACAAGAGGGAGATATCGAAGCGGCCGTCCAAGCCGCCGACGCGATCGCCACCGGGTTCGAAGCGGTCCCCTCTCTCGTGCATGTTTCGCGTCTGTGCCGTGTGTTTATCGAGGAAACCGCGCCACTCTTGCGAAGCCGAGACCGACATGCGGATAGCCCTCTGGCCGCCCGACGTGGGGGCCATCAGTATCTGCTTTGTCGCCTGCCCCTATCGCGCGCCGAGGCCCAGCGCGTGTGCGAGGTCTTCTCCGCTCGGCTGGCCGTCATCCCCGATTCGGGCACGCAGCATTGGCTCACGGACACCTTTGTCCCCCACGCGTCGGACGGTCTCCTTATCGGGGCCTTCAGCAAGAAAGGTTCGAACCAGTGGCAATGGCCTAACGGGGAGCCGTGCGTTTACACGAACTGGGCATCCGGTCAGCCCAACATACCCCCAGGCTCCGATCGGGCCGTCATCCTCGGACGCAACGGCACGTGGGACGACGTGCCCGTGACGCGGTGCGGCCCGTTCCTGATGGAGTGGGAATCTCCTCCGCTTTCCGCCCCGGCTCCCCAGGAGCAGGAACCGGATACCTGATCCTGATGCGAACGCAGTCGTGTCTGTGACTCTCCGCAGCAAGGCGCCGTGACGGACGGCCATAGCCCGGGACACACGCCGACGCGCGTAAAGAGAATCGGCCCCCTTCTCAGGCCAAAACGGCTCCGCGTAGGAGTCTGGCTCTGCGGTCCGGCTGTTGCGGGACAAGCGGAGAAGGGGCCGGACGCTTTCCCGGAGAAGCCCGGGAGGCGAAGGCAAATCGCCGCCCGCCTCCTTGACGAAATCCGCATGGAACAAAAAAATCATTCATTGCGCAACACGCGCGCGGGCGATTCCCGCGCGACACGACGGGCTGCCATCGCAGCGGCTCCAAGACCGCTCGCCAGGATTCCTGTTCCCGCCAGAGCCACGTGGAAAAAAGGGACGCACCCGCCCGGTTCTCCGGCCGAAGGAATCAACGCAACACAGGATGCGACGATGCCCAGCCCCAGCCCGGCAACCAGCAGCAATGCCTGTTCTGCCATGACAAGGCGCCGAAGTTCAGCAGGACGGAAGCCGAGAGCCATGAGCACGGCCCATTCCCTGCGACGTTCCGCCAGGTTGCGAAGCACAACGGCAGCCAAACCAAAAGTTCCCAGCAGAAGCGCCATCCCTCCCAGAACAAAAAACACGCTTCGATAAGCCCCTTCGACGGCCGCCAACTCAGCCAGCCGGTCCGCCGTTCTCCAAACGTCTGCCCCGAACGGCTCCAGTCGGGCTCGAAGGGCTTTTCGCGCGGCCTCCTTGTTGGGGGCGGACGTGCGCGCCAAGACGAGGCGAAATCCCTCTTCTGACGGAAAGCGTTCCACAAAAAAGCGATCGGAAATGATCAGGGATCCCTGGAGCACGGAAACACGGACCGGGAGACTTCCGACTACCCGCACACGAAACGGCATTCCACGCTCATCGCGGTACTCGAATACGGGATGTCGTCCCTTCCTCTTGAGCCCCCACATGCGGGTGGTCGTGTCGGCTGTTAATGCCGGCACAGCGCCGTCTGCCAGCAATCGTTCCAAAGCCTTCCAGGGGTCCGGTCCTGTCCGCGAGCCGCGGGCAAAAGCCGCGCGCAAAACGGAAGACGATACATCCGCCCCCAACAAACGCGGCGTCTGGGGCTGGTGCAGGTTCGAGCATCCGGCCTCATCGCCGTCCCGGACCTTGAAGGGGGCATACTCCATTCCCTGGAGAGCCTCATCCGCGTCCAGTGCGAGTCGCGTTCGACCGTACGTCACCCCGGGGTTATACGGTAACGGAAGCGCGGGCTCGATGAGGAAATCGAAGCCGCCGGTTCCGGCCGCCGGACGGTTCGCGCGGGATCGGATGTTCGGTTGTGCCACCGAGGAGGTGACGATCAGGAACGTCGCCACGCTCATCAGCGCGACGAGGGTCAGGCTGCGGGCCAGCCGGCGAGACACCTGCCGCGCGGCCAGATGTAACGTCCCGCCGAACCCCAGAGAGCCCCGGCGGCCTACCATGGGCCGCTGCGCCAGAGAGGACAAGACTCTGGCGATCCAGCCGAGACCGCCGGCCAGGAGAAAACTTCCGGCGATCAGCAAACAGACGGGTCGGCGATCCGCCGCCACCGTATGAGCAACAACCGCCAGCCCCGCGGAGAAGACTACTCCGACCCACGCCCCTGCCCGCAGGATGGGCGGAACGGACCGAACGGGCGGAGTTCCCGGCAGACGTCGCTCGACGGGCGTGGCCGTGAGCAGCACGCGGAGGGGAGCGCGAAAGTGGCCGCGCAGGGTGAGCATCAGGCTCATGAGGGCAATGGAAAAACCGGCTACAGCGCCAAAGGCCAGTCGGCTTCCCGCCGCATGACAGGTAAGCGCGTTCGGATCGACCGCCTGCGGCGCCACGGTCCTCAGCACCGCCAACAGAAACCGCATGTAGCCGGTCGCTATTCCCGCTCCCGCGACGGCGCCGCAGAGCGCGACGATCGCTCCCTCCCTGAGGACCCAACCGATCACCTTTCCCCTGGTGTAGCCCACGGCCAGAAGGATGCCGGTTTCCCGGGAGCGCTGCGCAACACCGAACGCAAAAAGAAGACCCGTCAGAATCAACGCCGAAAGGATGAGAAACGTACTCATGCCCAGGAGCAGGTTTCCTAGGTCATCCGCCTCGTGGACCGCGTGCCATCCCTGCGCACGCACCGGCTGAAAAACCAAGCCGAACGTTTCGGGTTGCAACGCCTGTCGGAGGGTATCGGGGGACGGGGCCTGTTGTAGGGGATAGCGGACGGCCATCAAATAGCCAAAGCGGTTTTCCCACATGGTGCGGCCGGCCGCCAGGGACACAAACGCCTTGGGCGTCTGGCGATACTGTTTCCAATACTCTTCATTGGCGGGATCCTGCAGTTTGTTCTCATCCATCGGCAGGCCGACGTCCCATTCCCGGCAGGAGTCCACATCGGAAAGCCCGGGAAACACGGGCATACGGTCCCGTTCCCGCAGGCAAGCCTCCATCCCCAGAATGCGACGTACAACAAAACGACGAGTCGCTTCCGCAAAATCGCCGTTCGGTTGCAGCACCGCATACGAAAGAGTGACAGGCGCTCCGGTGGACACACCCAGGCGATCGGCCACCCAGGAGTTGATGACAATGTCCGTATCGTTCCAACCGGGCGGAATCGGACTCACCTGCGTGTCGTCACATGGCGAACAGGCGATGACGAACGAATAGGGAGTGGCCCGCCCTGTGGTCTCTGAAGCGATTGCGTTGACAAGATACGTCAGCGTTCCAACGGCCGATGAAACCCCAGGAAGGGTCAGCGCCGTTTCCCCTACCCAAGGGTCTATGAAAACCCCATCACTTTCCAGTTGAACGATGCCTTCCGCGTCCAGGGTTCTCAGACGCAGGCCTACATCCGATAGTTCCCAGCTGCGGCGAAGATGGTCCCCGAGCATCGTGTCGCCTCCCTCGGGGGAGGACACAAGAAGGCTATTGACACGAGCCCCCACGCCGAGTCGCTGCTGCAGCATCCGCTGGCTCACGAACACATTGCGGGGAGACAGGACGCTTGCCGTCAAACTCCATCGACCGAGCGCGTCGTCCGGCACAATGGCCACCACCCGCAAGGGCAACACGCTCACCGCCGTATCCTTCCGGGAGGACAGAGGCGCATCGCGAGAGAGTTGGGCGGGGCGGATCACCCGCAACGCCAGCCCATCGCCGGGAGACAGTGTAAGTTCCCGCGCCACGCGTTCGTTGACGGCGGCTTCTCCCTCAGCAAGGGAAAGGGAAAACGACCGAAGGCTGAACGCCCAGAATCGTTCGTCAACGGCCAGGACATCGACTCGCGCGGAGGGGCCCAGGGCCTCTCCGGCAGATCCGATCCGTCGAAGGCTCCCTCTCAAAGCAAGAACAGGCGCAACCGGCAGAGACGGCGCGTTCCCACTCAGCCGGTCCGCAAGATCGGCGGAAAAAAGACGGTTCCCCGTATGGATGGCATGCGTGACACGCCCCAACCGGCGTTCCAACAGACGAAACAGGCTGCGACGAATCGAATCGCCCGCCAGTAGAGCGCCCGTGAGGGCGGCCGTGGCACAAGCCGCTCCCAGCGCGACGCACACATGAAATCGCCAATAGTAGCGGAGACTCCGGGCAACGAGAACGGCGGTAGACATGGGTCAGCCTTCTTCGGATGGCCGTGGCTCGCGAAGCACACCGTCGGACAACATCAGCACCCTTTGCATGCGTGCAGCCAGAACATGCGCATGCGTCGCCACGATCAAAGTGACGCCCAGTGCGCGGTTCAGTTCCACAAGCAAATCCGCCACCGCGCGGGCCGCGCGAAGGTCAAGCGATCCTGTGGGCTCATCCGCCAAAACAAGGGCCGGCCGATTGATGAGGGCTCGCACCACGGCAACACGCTGACACTCGCCGCCGGACAGTTCGCCCGGAAACCGATGGAGACAGGTGTGGAGTCCCACACGGTTCAGGAGCGAACGCGCGCGCGTCATGGCCTCGTCGGCGTCAGGATGGATGAGGGCGGGTATCACAACGTTTTCCAGAACGGTGCACTGCGGAAGAAGATAGTGATGCTGAAACACAAAACCCAAACGCCGGTTCCGCACCCGCGCGCGTTCGTCCGGCGAAAGTCCCCTCCACTCTTGCCCTTCCAAAAGCACACGCCCGGCGGTCGGCGACTCCAGGCCTCCTATGATGTTCAGAAGTGTGGTCTTTCCGGATCCGGACGGGCCGACGATAGCGAGGGACTCCCCGGCGCGGAGCGTAAGATCCACACCGTTCAGGATCCCCACGCCGTCCTGCTCCTGGTCGCCATAGGTTTTTTGGACACGGATGAGTTCCAGAAGAGGAGAGGCGTTCATGGCATGGAGGTTCCCGCGTGAAGTCGCCAGGCGGTGATACTCCCGTCTTCGGCGGCAACCACAAGGATTCGGTTTTCCGCCACCGCCGCCGTTCTCAGCCCCCCTCCCACGGAACGCGAAATCTGGTGGGCGCCGGTATCCAGGGAGAGAATCATCAGCGTGTCGCCGGCGCACGCCACAACGTGGGAACCGAGGATAACAGGGCTTTGAACCCCGTCCGGGAGTGGGGTCGCCCATAGTTGCTCTCCGCTCTGACGGCGGAGGCAGAGGATCGTTCCGTCCGACGCAGCGGCAACCACGCGGTCGGCGCAGACGGCCGGTGTGGTGAAAACCTCCGCGCGAACGTCCCGGTTGGTCCAAAGGATACCGCCGCTGCGCACATCCGCGCACACGATTAAACCGGAGCGAGTCCCGGAAAAAATCTGTCCCTCACTCAGTGCGACTCCGCCGGCCACCTGGCTATCCGGTCCCAGATCAATGCGCCGAAGCGCGCGGCCGTCGCGGGCGGACAAAATATGGAGGGCGGCATTGCAGTTTCCGAAAACGATGTGGTCGGAGTCCGCTGCTGGGGATCCATCGGCACGGGTTGTCGGCGCGGCAATCCACACCCGTGTTCCGGTCGAAACCGTTATCGCATGGAGAATGCCTTCGGGCTGGGTCAAAATAGCCGCACAACAGGAACCGGAGTCCGGATGGACAAACAGGGCAGGCGCTCCTTGTATGCGATCCCCCGCGATGTACGTCCAACGCCGTTCTCCTGTTTCCGTGTCCAATCCATACACCTTTCCCTGGGTGGTGGCCACCACCACAATGGAAGAGGCCACGGCAACCGGCGCTTCGATGCTCTCCGGATGTCCTGTCCCGTTTGTAGAGGAAAGATCCACGGACCACACACGGGCACCGTCTTCCACACGTAGGCAGAGCACTGTGCCGGCCGCTGTGGCCGCATACACCCGATGGGAGCGCACGGCCGGAGGTTGAGGCATCGCGCTTCCCGTCGCAACGCGCCAAAGCCGAACAAGACAGACAGGCGACAGGGTGCGGCTTTCGACCTCTTCGGTTTTCCGCGTGGACGCGCGCGGACGGCAGGCCGCAGCCAGACAGGCGAGGGCCAGCGCCCGTCCCACTCGTGTTGCAGGGGAATGTTTCATGCTGATCCGGATGCGCCTTTCGGCGAATGCCGATCAAAACAGCCCGCCCTCATCGCGTCGGCCGCCACCGCGCGTGGGATACCCCCTCTGTGGGTGGGAACCCGTGACAACGTGCCGTAGAGATCGGCAAGGCGTTGTGCCGATGTTGTTAGGTTGAAGTGCATGGCCACGGCTTCCGGCCCGCAGGCGCCCAACCGGCGCGCGGTGTCCGGGTCCAGCAGCAAAGAACGCAGGGTAACCGCCAGGGTCGGGGCATCGTTGGGTTCAAAAAGGCATCCCGCACCGGTTTGCGCGAGGATTTCCGGGAAAGCGCCCAGGCGAGGTTGTACGACGGGAACTCCACACGCCATTGCTTCAAGGAGGTACAGCCCGAACGCCTCGCCGGTTGGCACCGGCACGCTCAAGACAGAAAGAGATTCCAGGAAAGCCATGCGACGGGCTCGATCAAAAGTCGGGTGGAACATGACATCGCTCCACACCCCCGCCTGCTGAAGGGCCGCGGACAGGCGGCGTCCATAATGCGAGTCGCTTCCGATTGCGCTGCCCATGACCGCCAACCGTAGGCGGTTCAAACGGGGTTCCTGCCGTAGCAACAAAAACGCCGCCACCAAGGTGTCCAACCCTTGGTCTGGCGACAAGCGCGAGAGGAAACCAAGAACCGGTGGGGAAAAACCCAGGCGGGCCCTCGGGTACTCCTCTGGCCGGACCCCGGGTGGGATGACCACGAGCTTCTCGGAAGGCAGACCGAGTCGCTCCGTCATTCGTTCGGCACCAAAGCGACTAGGGGCCACCCAGGCATCCACGTCGCGGGCGCGTTCCCGCAGGATGCCCCACACGCGGGCCCGTCCGGCAGGGGTCATGGCGTCCACCCACTTGTCTTCGTCGCCGAGGAAACTTGCCACCGGCACATTAAGGGCATGGCGGATACGTCGCGCCAATCCCGCCAGCAAGGCGGTGGATAGCTGGATAATCTCCGGGCGGGGGGAATGGGAGGACAGCCATTGTACCAGGCGTTCCAACTCGTAGGCCTGGCGTCCGTGCTCGGCCTGGAGAACAGAAAGAGTCATTTTTTCCAGGCTACGCGCCTGCAGAAGGCTGGGTCTTCGGGAGACCGCCTGGAGAAGGGCAGGCGAGTCAAGCCATCGGCTTATTCGACGCGGAAGCCGTCGGAAAAGAGGCAGGGCTTGCTGAAGGCCAATGCGTAAGGCTCCGTAAAAAAGAGGGGCCACGGCAGAAGCGCAGGAACATTCTGGGGTACAGGGGAGGTAAAGGGGAACGAGTGTCACATGATGTCCCGCTTCGCGCAAAGCCGAGATGAAAAGGCTATCTCGGAGTCCGTTCGGACAATAAAACGCCCCGCACGTTCCCGGCACCACGTACACTATGTTCATGCGTCTTTTCCCCTCCCTTGAGTATATCCTCGTCAGGAAGGTAGAACACGTCCTCCCGGCTGTGCCCGCGGATCGCCACATAACCGGGAGGATGCCCCTAAAGCCCGCAGACCACTTTATTGCGAAGACGCCCCAGCCTTTCGATTTCCATCTCCACGACATCGCCAGGCTTCAGGAGAGCGGGCGGGTTCCTGAAGACGCCCACCCCTGCTGGCGTCCCCGTTGCGATCACATCGCCAGGTCTGAGCGGAAAAATATGCGAAACGAATTCAATGATAGCCGGCACGGAATGGATCATGGCGCTTGTGCGCGCGTGCTGCCGTTCTTCCCCATTGACCCATGTGAACACCGCCAAATCGCGAATATCCCCCGCCTCGTCCGGAGTCACCAATGCCGGACCCATAGGGCAGAAATTCATAAACGACTTTCCTCGGAAAAACTGCTGATCCGTGAACTGGGCGCACCGCGCCGATACGTCGTTCAGCACGCAATATCCGGCCACATAGTCGAGCGCCTCCGAAGCGGAAACCCGAAAACAGCGACGCCCGAGGATCACGGCCAATTCCACTTCGTAGTCCAGTTGCGTCACGCCGTGGGGGTACGGAATATCGTCATACGGTCCGCATGCCGTCACTCCGGCCTTGCTAAAAAGCTTTGGATGCGGGAGGCGCTTGAAATCCCGCAGGGATTCACCCTCCCGGACATGTTCTTCGTAGTTGCCGGCCAGACAGACAATTTCGCCGGGATCGGGAGACGGAGCCCCCACTCGAACATGGGCCACCCGCCTCCGGGCGCGTGCAGGAACGCGCGCGGCCCTCTCGTACACAACCCGAATTGTCTCGACGTATTCCCCCCATTGAGCATACAACGCGCGGAACGTGTCGGGCAAAGAAGAGTCTACTTCGTGGAGATCCAGGATCTCCTCTCCGATCAGAAGCCCCGGTCGTTCCTGATCCCGCTCACCCCAACTGACAAGTCGCATGCGGACCTCCGCAGGGAAGAGAGCCCCACTTTCCTGCGTCCATTAGGGACAGCTCGTGGCATCCGTCAAGCGGCAGAACGACGCCACGGCAGGGCTCTCTTCTGCGTCCGTAGCGTGTCCCGCCATCATGGGCCGTTGCCATCCTTACAGAAAGATCGAATGTGATGCAAGCGCCGGACCGTTCCACCCTGCTCGCGCAGGCTCATCCGACGTTTCCGAAATGCCCCGCGCGTCCGATGCGTTTGGCGGCATCCGTTATCCTTTCGCTTTCGCCCCATCCGCGCGGGTCGCGCCTCCCTAGGCGCCACGCTAACGGTGCCGGTCGATCTCCGGCAATGAGCGCGAAACGCAAACACAACGCGGCAACCCAGAAGGGAGTCTTCAGGGTAACCTGTTGCGGGTCTCCTTGTCCGCTCTCGGGTAGCCGACGTTCCTTTCCTACGCAAGGCAGAGTCTTGTCTCGTTCGCAGAAGTGAAAAACCATCAGGTCATTGATGCGCAGAGGTTCTTGCAACCGGTCGGAAGCCATGGAGGCCCACAGAAGCTGCGGTGAGGGGAAAGATGGGAGCTTGACAGGCTTGGCAGGCACGGCATATGGTGAGAATGGGCCATGCGGGCATGGTGAGAGGTGCATTTTTGTTTCGTCGGAGCACACAATGAACTACGGCATCATCGTCGCCGCAGGCAAAAGCGAGCGAATGGGTTCTGAAGTGGACAAGGCGTTTTTCAATCTCGGCACCAAACCGGTTCTGTGCTACGCGCTGCATGCCTACGAGCGATGCCCCGATATTGACGGCGTCATTTTGGTCGTTCGGAAGGATCGTCTGGAGGCCGCGCGGAACCTCGCGCACATGTTCGGCTGCTCGAAAGTGAAAAAGGTGGTGGCCGGGGGTCCGAGACGCCAGGATTCCGTCCTCAACGGACTGGCCGTGCTGAGCGGCGACGTGGCGATCGTCTCGGTGCATGACGGGGCCCGGGTATGTGTCACCCCTCACATCATTTCGCAAACGGTTCAGTCCGCGAAGCGTTACGGATCAGGCGTGGCCGGAGTGAAAATCACCGACACGGTCAAGGCAGTGACCAAACGTCTGATCATTACCAAGACGGTGGATCGCGCGTCTCTCTGGGCGGTCCAGACCCCCCAAAGTTTCCAATTTCCCCTTTTGAAAAAAGCCTTCGAGTACGTCTGCAAGAAACGACTGACGATCACCGACGAAGCGTCGGCCCTCGAGGCAATTTCCGAAGAGGTGCGGATTGTTCCGGCCAGTTTGTCGAACATCAAGATCACCACTCCAGACGATCTCGTGCTGGCTGCTGCCCTGCTTCGCATCTGAGCGCCCCCCCCTGGGACCATGAAAGAGAAACGCTTCGCGATCCTGGGAGACATCCACGGCAATTGGGAGGCGCTGATGGCCGTGTTGGACGACGCCCAGACCCACGCGGTTACCTCTTATGTGTGTGTCGGGGATATCGTCGGCTATAACGCGAATCCGGCCGAATGTGTCTCGCGGATTCAGGAACTCACCCCCGCGGTGGTGCGTGGCAATCACGATCACTATTGCTCGCACGACGAATGCCTCGAGGATTTTCATCCCCTGGCGGCCAACGTCATCGATTGGACACGGCGCCAGTTGACACCGGAACAGGTCACCTTCCTGCGCCATCTGAGGCTCTCCCTTCGCATCGAGGGATTCACCGTTGTGCACAGCACCCTCGATATGCCGGAAAAATGGGGATACGTCTTTGATGTGTTGGAGGCCGAGGCGCACTTCAACTACCAGACCACAGCGGTGTGTTTTCATGGGCATACGCATGTGCCCGTGGTGTTCGAGAAGACCGGCCGCGTGGTGCGTAGCGATTCCCGGAAGTTCCACGTCATGCTGGGTCGCAAGTATTTCGTAAACGTGGGTAGCGTGGGGCAGCCGCGCGACGGCGACGCCCGGGCTTCCTACGTCATCTACGATGTCGCGCAGAAACTGATCGAGTTTCGCCGCGTCCCCTACGATATCCGACGGGCGCAGGAGAAAATTCGCCAGGTGGGCTTGCCGGAGCGGTTAGCCAAACGCCTGGAAATCGGAAGGTAGAGCCAGACGCATGTCCCCTTCGACACGGTCCACCCGACCGCGCGAAGGGCCTCCGACGGAGGGCAAACGGTGATTCGACTGATCCAGCGATGGGTGGGAACCAAAGCACAACGCGACGTTCGCCGGCTGCGTCCGCTCGTCCGCCGCATCAACGAGATCGAACAACACTACCAGACGCTGTCGGAGACTGAAATCCGGGGAAAAACGGCCGAATTCAAGGACCGTCTGGCCCACGGCGAAACGCTCGACGACCTTGTTTGCGAAGCCTTTGCCGCTGTCAAAAATGCGTGCCGACGACTCCTGGGCACGCGCTACGAAGTCTGCGGAAACACGGAAACCTGGGACATGGTCCCGTTCGATGTCCAGTTGATGGGCGGCCTGGTTCTCCATCAGGGGAAAATCGCAGAAATGGCCACCGGCGAGGGGAAAACGCTCGTCGCCACCATGCCTCTATATCTCAACGCGTTGACCGGAAACAATGTGCATTTGGTGACGGTCAACGACTACCTGGCGCGCCGGGATGCGCAATGGATGCGTCCCGTCTATGATTTTCTCGGCGTCTCCGTCGGGTGCATCCAGAATACCATGGATTCCGAGCAACGGCGGCAAGAATACGCCAAGGATATTACGTACGGAACGAACAGCGAGTTCGGCTTCGATTACCTTCGGGATAACGGCATGGCCTATAGCCCGGACCATGTGGTGCAGCGCGGTTACCACTATGCCATCATCGATGAGGTGGACAGCATCCTGATCGACGAAGCCCGAACCCCGTTGATTATTTCCGGACCGGCTCCCCTTTCCGCCTCGCACCTGTATTTCGAGCTCAAGCCCCGAGTGGAACGTCTCGTGCGGCTGCAGCGCGACCTGTGTGCGCGGTTCATCCAGGAGGCCAAGGACGCGTGGGAAAAGGGGGACGACGGGACCGCGCAAAAACGCCTTTATCAGGTGCGGCACGGCATGCCGAAACATAAACAACTGCTCCATCTTCTCGAAGACCCACGAGTCCGTCGGCTTGCCGAACACGTCGAAGATATGATGCTCACCGATGTCCGTAAGGAGCAGGCACGGGAACTCCGCGAGGAGATGTATTTCACCATTGATGAACGGGGCCGCGACGTCACGTTGACCGAGCGCGGCTGCAATGCCCTCAATCCGGCCGATCCCGACGCCTTCGTTCTGCCCGACATCATGTCCAGCCTGGCACTGATTGACGGCGATGCGAGCCTCTCGGAGGCCGAGAAACACCGACGCCGGCAACACGTGCAAAAGCTTTTCGCCGAGAAAAGCGAGCGTATCCACGCTGTGGACCAATTGATCCGGGCTTACTGCCTCTACGAAAAGGACGTCGAGTATGTCGTGCAGGGCCATCAGGTCTTGATCGTGGATGAATTCACCGGACGCATCCTGCCGGGCCGCCGCTGGAGCGACGGTTTGCATCAGGCCATTGAAGCCAAGGAAGGAGTCCACATCGAACGCGAAACGCAGACGCTCGCCACCATTACCATCCAAAATTATTTCCGCATGTACAAGAAACTGGCCGGCATGACGGGAACCGCAGAAACGGAAGCGGCCGAGTTCCGCGACATCTACAAGCTGGACGTCGTCGTGATTCCAACCAACCGGCCGGTCCGCCGCACGGACTACAATGACGTGATCTACAAGACACAGCGGGAAAAATACAAGGCCATCATCGACGAAATTGTTGCGTGTCACCAACGGGGACAACCCGTCCTGGTGGGCACCGTGTCCGTGGAGACCTCCGAAATCCTCAGCCGCATGCTCCGCCGGGTCAACATCCCGCATAACGTTCTCAACGCCAAGAATCATGAGCGGGAGGCGGAAATCGTCCGGCGGGCCGGTCAGGCCGGTTCCGTTACCATTGCCACCAACATGGCGGGGCGCGGCACCGACATCAAGCTCGGCCCTGGCGTCGTCACGTTGGATCGGTCTCTGATCGAATCGTCCCTACCGTTGGACGGTCGAACGCCGGACGGCAAGACCCTGCGCCACCTCCTGCTCGAAAACCCCTGCGGCCTTCACGTGATCGGATCCGAGCGGCACGAAGCCCGGCGCATTGACCGCCAGCTCCGCGGCCGCTGCGCCCGGCAGGGAGACCCCGGCTCCTCGCGTTTCTACGTTTCCCTGGAAGACAACCTCATGCGGCTGTTCGGCTCCGAGCGCATTGCCAACATCATGAGCCGCCTGGGTCTTGAGGAAGGGCAGCAACTCGAGCACCGCTGGCTCAACCGCTCGATCGAACGCGCCCAACGCCGCGTGGAACAGCACAATTACATGATTCGCAAGCGCACGCTGCAGTACGACGACGTCATGAACAAACAACGGGAAATCATTTATACGTTCCGCGGCGATGTCGTGCGCAGCGCCCATGTCCGGCAGCACCTTTACGATATTTTACGCGATGTCATCGTGACACGGTGCGAGCAATGGGCGGATTCTCCCGAGGAGGGAAAAACAGAAGCCCTCGTGGAATGGGTCCGAGGGCTTTTCCCTATCCGTATCCGAACCGATGAAATCCAAGCCCTCGCCGAGGACCCGGACCGCGTCGCCGACCTTATTTTCGAACGGGTCCGAGAGGCGTACGATCTCAAAGTGGAGGTCGAAAATCCCGAGGCCTTCCCGGCACTGGAACGGTATTTGATCCTTCATACCGTGGACTCCCACTGGCAGGAGTTTCTCCGTGCCATGGACGCCTTGCGGGAAGGCGTCGGGCTTCGCGCCTATGGGCAGCGTGATCCGCTTATTGAATATAAACGCGAAGCCTACAACATGTTCGCCAAGCTCATGGATGAAATCAAATACGACATCGTGGCGGCTCTGTTCCGGTCCACGACCTCGTTGGAATCCTACGCCACCTTTCTTTCCGCCGTGCCCCGCCGCCTTGTGCATGATGAAGTGTCTCTTCTGGGGGGCGTCGCGCCACCCGACAGGGAGCGCCCCCGCGGAATGGTGGGAGTCTCCTGGGAGGCAGCCGGAGCGGAGTCGTCTCGCATGCCTGTTCAAGAAGCCGTCGAAGCCGTAACGGTCCGCCGGCAGGGAGCCAAGGTCGGGCGGAATGATCCCTGCCCCTGCGGTAGCGGAAAGAAATACAAGAAATGCTGCGGCGTGTGATCCTATCCTTTTCTTTTTCTTCCCTTTTCGTTTGCCGCCCGGCGCGTTCGGGATGCTGGGCTCGAGTATGAGAGCCTGCTGCCATCATGCCCCCGCGTCCCTTCCGTCGGATCACGTTTCCGCGCCTAAGGCTCCGGGCACGACCGATGATTCCCCGGGAGCCCGCCGGAAAGCCTGGCTGGGTCGAATCGGACGCGTGGCTGCTGCGACGGTCAGTGGTCTCCTTCTTGCGTCCGCTTTCCCGCCACGCAGCGAAAGTGCGACGGCGTGGATAGCCTTCGTTCCCCTTCTTCTCGTCTCCGGTTGGACTCGGCCTGCCGCCGCCTTCGGATACGGGATTCTCGCCGGATGGGCCTTCTGGCTTCCGACTCTTTCCTGGCTTCTGATGTTGATGCGAACAGGCGGACCGGACTGGCCGCTTCCCGCTGTGGCGGTGCTAGTGGGTTGCGGGTGGCTGCTGCTGGCCACCTACTGCGCCGTCTACACGGGAGCCTTTGCGAGCGTGGCGTCCTGCCTTTTCCGAGTCTTCTCCCTTTCCGCCAGGCGCCGCTCGCCCGTACGGGATGTAGGCCGTTCCTGCATCCTGCTGCTTCTCCTGCCGGCGGTCTGGGTGGGATGGGAATATCTGCGATCCGAACTTCTCACCGGGTTTCCCTGGAACGGATTGGGCGTCAGCCAGTACGCGCACACGTTCCTTATTCAAATCGCCGACTTCGGCGGCGTGTATGCGGTTTCCGCCTGCATCA
>FWPU01003430.1_pt1 | contig 40040 bp, 24 predicted proteins | sample 2228361 | NCBI WGS metagenome assembly FWPU01 (sample SAMEA103939777, study PRJEB20133) | metagenome | reverse complement strand
ATCTTACTTTCCAGACGCGCTCCACGCTGTCGTCTGGCGCAACTGGGAGCTGGTCAGCAGCGAACGATTGGCGGCTGTCTTGCAGGCAACGTCTGATCAGATTATCAGCCTGGCGGAAGCGATGGGACTGCCACCCGCAGCGACCATCCCAGAAGAACAGCGACAGCGACGCTCCTATGTCACATTGATCCGGCGCAACTGGCACCTGCTGCCCTATCAGCAGCTCTTGGAGTTGCTGGGCTGGGACGCCGAGCGGTTGGCTTTCACGCTGCGTGAGGACGACTTCCTGTGGCACAAGCTGGGACGACTCAAACCCGCATGCCCGCCGGTCTATTACACGTCTCCCTCATTGAGCGCCCAGCGGCATGCGGCCTATATCCGCAAAGTGGTCGAGGAGGAGTTCGACGGGGCCTTGAGGCCGCCAGAAGAACCGCCCTTCGCCTTCCTGGGGCAGATGGCAGGCCGCGAGGGGACTGTCCTTCCTGAGGTCGCCGGCCCCTCGCGCATCAAGATTCGGTTCTTGTACTCGTATTCCGCCCTTTATGGAGATCCTCTCGCAGAACCCGATCTCGATCCGTATCCTGATGGCTATCTGGCGCAGCTAACGGCCCTGGGCGTCAATGGCGTCTGGTTGCCAGCGGTGTTGTACAAACTGGCGCCATGGTCGCTGGCTCCCGAATTGTCGGAAGGATGGGAGGAGCGACTCGAGAACTTGCGCCGCCTCGTGACGCGCGCGCGCAAGCATGGGATTGGCGTCTATCTCTACCTCAACGAGCCACGGGCATTGCCCGTGGCTTTTTTTGATCGTTGTCCAGAGGTACGCGGCGTGGTCGAGGAGGGGCTGGCTACGCTGTGCACGAGCACGCCCGCTGTGCAGGAGTTTCTGCGCGAGTCCCTGACTACGGTGTTCCGCGCTGTCCCCGACCTGGCCGGCGCGTTCACGATCACCATGTCAGAGAACCTGACCAATTGCCATTCTCACGGAAGAGGGCAAGAGTGCCCACGTTGCGGACCACGCGGCGCAGCGGCGGTGGTCGCAGAGGTCAATCGGGTGATCGCCGAGGGGGTCTGGCGGGGGCAGCCGCAGGCGCACGTCATCGCCTGGGACTGGGGATGGCGGAACGAATGGGCGGAGGAGGTGATCGCCCAGTTACCGCGCGAGATGTGGCTGATGAGCGTGAGTGAATGGGACTTGCCGATCGCGCGCGGGGGGATCGAGGGCACCGTGGGCGAGTATGCGATTTCGGCGGTGGGGCCAGGCCCACGCGCGCGACGGCATTGGGCGGCCGCGCGGCGACGCGGGATGCGCACGGCGGCCAAAGTCCAGATCAACAACACCTGGGAGCTGTCGGCCGTCCCCTATATCCCGGCGCTGCAGTTGATCGCTGAGCACATGAGCAACCTGGCCGCAGAGGGCATCGAAGGGCTGATGCTGAGCTGGACGTTGGGAGGGTATCCATCGCCCAACCTGGAAGTGGCTGCACAGTTCTACGGCGAGCCGCTTCCCACCGTGCAGGAAGCGCTGTGGACGGTCGCACGGCGTCGCTTCGGCGAGGCAAGCGCGCCGTTGGTGATCGCGGCGTGGGAACAGTTCAGCGCGGCGTTGCGGGAATTCCCGTTTCATATCGACGTCGTGTATCAGGCGCCGCAACAGTTTGGGCCGGCGAACCTCTGTCATCGCGAGCCGACCGGCTATCGGGCGACGATGACAGGGTTCCCGTATGACGATCTCGATGGCTGGCGCGGGATCTATCCGCCGGAGGTGTTCGAGGCGCAGTTCGCGAAGGTCGCGGCCGGATGGCGGGCGGGGTTGGAGAAGCTGCAGGCTGCACGCGCGCGAGGGGGCACACCGGCGATCGAGGAAGCGCTGCGAGTGGCCGAAGCGGCTTATTGGCACTTCCAGAGCGTGGCCAACCAGGTCGCTTTCGTGCGGGCGCGCGCGGAGGATTGGGGGCGCTGTCGTGAATTGTTGAGGCGGGAGATCGTTGCGGCGAGGCGCCTGTTCGATCTGGTCAACTGCGACTCGCGTATCGGGTTTGAGGCGACCAATCATTACTTTTACACTCGACTGGACCTGGTAGAAAAAGTGGTGAGCTGCCGCTATCTTCTGGATGAGCCGGAGAGATGAAATGAGTGGGAGCCTGTCGGCTGCGGATGTGTGGGCGTTGGCGATGCCCGATGGAAGGGTCGCGCGCATCAAGCAACGGCTGCTCGCGGAGGAGCGCTGGGTGGATGTGGAGCGGGCGCGCATCGCCACCCGCAGCTATCAGAGGACAGAGGGCCAGCCGACGGCCATTCGTCGGGCGCAGATGCTGCTGGACCTGGCCCGCCAGATGAGCATCGCCATCGACCCGGAGGAGTTGATCGTGGGCAACCGCTCGTTGCGCCCGCGCATGGGGGTGATCGCGCCGGAGGGAGCGGTGGCCTGGGTGGAGCGCGAGCTGGACGTTCTGCCGACGCGGCCACAGGATCGCTTCCAGATCACGGAGGAGCAGAAGCGCGAGCTGCGCGAGGAGATCTTCCCGTACTGGCGAGGCCGGACGCTGGAGGAGGCGGTGGCGGCGCGCCTGCCGGAGGACGTGCGCGCCGCAGTCAAGGGCGGGGCGTTCACCCTCAACCAGACCGATCACGCCCAGGGGCACATCTTGCCTGACGTCGAGGGGTGGTTGCGGCTGGGAGTGCGCGGCCTGCGCGAACGAGTGAAGCAGGCGCAGGCGCGAGGCGTCTCCCCAGAACAAAGCATCTTGTACGAAGCGATGTTGATCGCCCTGCAGGCGGCGCAGGAGCTGATGAGCCGTTATGCAGTGCTGGCGGAGACGGAGGCGGCGCAGACCGAGAGCGAAGGACGTCGGCGGGAGCTAAGGCAGATCGCCGAGAGCTGTCGCTGGATCGCCGAGAACCCGCCGCGCGATTTCCCAGAGGCGTTGCAGGCTGTCTGGTTTCTGTTCGTGTTGCTGCAGATGGAATCGAACGCCAGCAGTTTCTCGCCGGGGCGGCTCGACCAGTATCTGTGGCCTTATCTGGAGCGCGATCTGGCGCATGGCCGGCTCACCCTGGCCGCAGCGCAAGGGTGGCTGGAGCATCTGTGGCTCAAATTCAACCAGATCGTGCTTCTGCGGAGCAGCGCTGGCGCCCGTTACTTTGCCGGCTTCCCGATCGGCTTCAATGTGATCGTGGGCGGGCAACTGGCGGATGGGCGCGACGCCACCAACTTGCTGAGCCATATGTGCCTGCGGGCGCAGGCGGACGTCGGGCTGACGCAGCCGAATCTGTCGATCCGCATCCATCGGCGCAGCCCTCAGGAGTTGCTGGAAGCTGCGACGCGCGTGATCGCGCGCGGCGGCGGGATGCCGCAGGTATTTAACGATGAGGTGATCGTCCCCGCCCTGAGGGAACGGGGGGTGAGATTCGAGGACGCTCTGAACTACGCCGTGGTCGGTTGCGTGGAACTGTCGACCCCGGGCAAGGCGTTGGGGTGGAGCGACGCGGCCATGTTCAACATGGCGCGCGTGCTGGAGCTGACGCTGTTCGGCGGCCGTGATCCACGTACTGGCGAGCAGATCGGGTTGCCGACGCCGCCGCTGGATGCGCTGGGATCGTTCGCCGAATTGGAGGAGGCTTACGACCGGCAGATCGCCCATTTCGTCGAGCTGATGGCGCGCGGCTGCGCGATCGTCGATCGTATCCACGCCGAGGTGTTGCCATCGCCGTTGCTCTCGCTGGTGGTGGCGGATTGCATCGAGCGGGGGCAGGATGTGACGGCGGGAGGGGCGCGCTACAACTTCTCGGGGGTGCAAGGGGTGCAGATCGCCAACGTGGCCGATAGTCTGGCGGCGGTGCGTCAGGCGGTGTTCGAGGAGCGTTGGCTGAGCGCGGGGGCGCTGTTGGCGGCGTTGCGCGCCGATTTCGCGGGGCAGGAGGATCTGCGGCAGCGCTTGATCCACCGCGCGCCCAAGTATGGCAACGACGATGATCGGGTGGATGGTCTGGCGCGTCGCTGGGCGATGCGCTATTGCGAGTTGGTGACGCAGTACACGACCCCGCGGGGCGGGATCATGCAGCCTGGGTTTTACACGGTGTCGGCGCATGTGCCGATGGGCGCGCAGGTGGGAGCGACGCCCGATGGCCGTCGGGCGGGCGCGCCGCTGGCGGACGGTGGGGTATCGCCGATGGCGGGGCGCGATCGGCGCGGGGCGACGGCGGTGTTGCGCTCGGTGGGCAAGCTGGGCCTGCGCCTGGCCTCGAACGGCACGTTGCTCAACATGAGGTTCCTGCCCACCTTCTTCCAGGGCGAGAACGCTGTCAGCAAATTTGTCCTCTTCCTGCGCACCTTCTGCGCGCTGGAGATCCCGCATGTGCAGTTCAACGTCGTGTCGACGCAGATGTTGCGGGAGGCGCAGAGCCGGCCGGAGGAGTATCGGCATCTGGTGGTGCGGGTGGCGGGGTATAGCGCCTATTTCACCGAGTTGGATCGCGAGCTGCAGGAGGAGATCATGAGGCGGACGGAGTTTGCGGGGGTGTAGGGGCGAGAGAGCGAATCAGCGAGTCAGCGAGGGGGTGAGGAGGTGGGCTGGGATGTCTGAGATGACGATGCGTGAGCGGATACTGGCGGTTGTGCAGGGCAGGCCGCACGATCGGGCGCCCTTCGTCATCTATGATGGGATGTTGCCGCTGCCCGATCTGGATGAGGTTTTGGGGGCGGGGCGGATCGGCTTGATGCGTTGGAGCAACGTCCATCGCGTGGAGCATCCGCATTGTCGTTTTGTCGATGAAGATGATTGGGTGGACGGCCAAGACTCCCCTGAAAAAACCGCCAAGTCGCCAAGAGCGCCAAGATTTTATAATCGGATGAATATCCATTTATTTACCTGATCTTTTGTTTTCTTAGACTATCTTTGCACTTTACATAATAAAGACCACATCTTGTAGCCGAAGAAGACCTCACCACTAGATATAGGGCTCCCTGGCGTTCAGAATCGGCCAAAAACGCAAAAGTGCAAAGATAGTGTTTTCTTAGCGATCTTGGCGTCTTTGCGGTAAGATCAGTCGCGTTGCGGGTTTTCCAAAGTAGATCACCCTGACAATAACGTGCCCAGTTTCCCCAATATCTCTGCCATCACTTCAGCAGGCAGGGCACATATCCTCTCGGCTTCCCTGGCCCGCCAATCGAGACTCTTGACCTGATCCGCCAGTACCACCCCGCTCACTGCCAGCCCCTGCGGGATCTTGACCTCAAAGGGATACCCCTTCTCCTGGCTTGTGATTGGACACAGGACCGCCAGGCCTACTTTTTCGTTATACGCCAGCGGCGATAGGACCACGGCTGGTCGCCGCCCTGCTCGTTCGTGTCCGGCTTGCGGGTTCAGCGTGATCCATATCACGTCTCCACGCCGTGGCGCGTATCGATTGTTAGCTGGCTTTTCATTACTCAGACTCGCTCTCTTTGCGAAGTACGCTCAATAATCCTTTGAACCATCGGTATAGCATACGATAACCGTTTTTGTGTTTCTTCTAGACTATCTTCCCGTAACTGTTTTAGCTGACTGGCTTCATAGGTTGAGAAAACGGGTCTTCCCATTCCAACCAATCAACGTCTTGTGTGTTTATGTTACCGTTGCAAAGAAGAATTAGATCCGCCATCATACTCATATCAGAATTTTGAACCTGCGAAATTATACGCCTGAGCCAAACAGCTTGCACAACAAAATGGCACCATGCAAAATCGAGCGTTTTCCCCAATACAAGCTCACCGATGGAGGTAATAAATTTTTCAACTTCATGATAATTCCGTGGGTATGTACGCCATGCTTTTGGCGAACGATGAAAGATGAGCGGAGTGTGTTCAGGTTTTACCGATTTTACATCGATCAAAAACTGTTCTCGGTAAATAGATTGCAGAACAAACGCAAGTCGGTCAATAAAACAAAGATGTACAGTTTGCTCGGGTTGGCATGAGAAGCAGCGAATTTAAAAAGAGAGTGAAAATGTTCCCATACTGATGGATCGTTCAGTAGAAAATGTAGTTTGAAAAACTCATCTTTTTGCAGCCAGTCAATATTCGTTGGGCAGTTTATCTGGGTGCTCTTGGGGACACTCAAATAGGCTGTTTCAAAGGTATGTTTGAGTATAGGAAGAATAACCTTGAGATGCTCAAACATAACTCCATTAGGGTCATGGAACGGAAATACGATTGCAGGCTTCAGCGATTCTGTCACGATATTTTCTCCATGCAAGATAGCCAACTAATGGCCTCGAGATGAGCCGCCTGGCCAGCCCAAGACAAGTATAGAACGCAGTTCTAGGATCCAGGCTGGCCAGGTCGGCTCCAGCGAGTTGTTAGGCCGTTCGGGGCGCTGCTTCGCGGTGACCCATGCTCCAGGGCCCTGGCCGATTGAGAAGAAGCGCAGGGATCCACGCGCTGACTATGAGTAGAACGTAGTAGCGGCCATGGTCAAGACCCGTGAAGAGAGGAAGCATGATCCCACCACCGACAACGTTTGACGTGAGGTGGAAGAGCATGGGGATAATGACGCTTCCACCCGTTCTATTGAATAGCCAGGAAATCAGGAACTGAAACGCGATAGAGAAGAAGAGGACGTCGTACCACGGGATGGCGCCGGATAGCATCAAGGGCAGGTGCCAACCAGCTCTAATGAGCCCTATGATTAGGCTGGATTGGAGAAGCCCAAGAGGGCGATGGATGTTGCGGTATTGGAGTAGTGGTAAAGCGAAGCCGGTCCAGCCCGGCTCCTCCCACACGCCGCCTAGGAGGAGCAACGTGAAGAAAGTAGACCCGAAGGCAGTGAAGTGCGACGTAGAGGAGACGGTTGCACCAGCGAGGAGATTGAGGGCGAACGCGAGTGCGAGATAGGCAAGGACCAAGCCGGGGCCAATGAGAATCCAGACCGGACCTCCCTGCCAAGAGGTCATGCGACGCAGCAACTCGCTCACCCCAGATTTGCCTTTGGTGATAGCCAGGATGAGGAGCGCCGCAGGATAGCGGAAGCGAGGCGACTTGTCCAGGGGATAGCGCAGCTAAACAGCGGGGGATATTGGGGAAAACCAAACGGGGCGCACAACGTGCGCCCCGTTTGTGGGTTTAGAAGCCGCCGTAGCCGCCGCCGGGTGGCGTCGCCGGGGCCGGCTTTTCCTTTTCGGGGATGTCGGTGACCAGGGCTTCGGTGGTCAGGATCATGGCCGCGATGCTGGCGGCGTGCTCGAGGCCGGAGCGGACGACCTTCACGGGGTCGATGATGCCCGCCTTGAGCATGTCGACGTACTCGCCGGTCATGACGTTGTAGGCGATGTTGCGGTTGTTCTGTTCCTTCTGATAGCGGCGGACGTTCTGGACGATCACGGCGCCGTCCTCGCCCGCGTTGTAGGCCAGTTGCCGCATCGGCTCCTCGAGGGCGCGCTTGACGATCCTGACGCCGGTGGCCTCGTCGGGATACTCAGTCGCGACCTCGTCCAGGGCGTCCATGGCGTTGAGGAGTGCGACCTCGCCGCCGGGCACGATGCCTTCCTCAACGGCGGCGCGGGTGGCGCTGAGGGCGTCCTCGACGCGGTGCTTCTTCTCCTTCAGCTCGACCTCGGTGCCAGCGCCCACGCGGACGATCGCGACGCCGCCGGCGAGCTTGGCCAGGCGTTCCTGAAGCTTCTCGCGGTCGTAGTCGGAGGTGGTGTTCTCGATCTCGGCGCGGATCTGCTCGATGCGGCCCTTGATCTCGGCCGGATCGCCCTTGCCGCCGACGATCGTGGTGTCGTCCTTGGTGGCGACGACCTTATCGGCGCGGCCCAGGTCCTGGATGGTGACGCTCTCCAGCTTGCGGCCCAGCTCCTCGCTGATGACGGTGCCGCCGGTGAGGATGGCGATGTCCTGCAACATGGCCTTGCGGCGATCGCCGAAGCCGGGGGCCTTGACGGCGAGGACATTGAGGACGCCGCGCAGCTTGTTGAGGACCAGGGTGGCGAGGGCTTCGCCATCGACGTCTTCAGCGATCACGACCAGCTCGCGTTTGCCGACCTGGAGCAGTTTCTCCAGGAGGGGGACGAGATCGGTGGCCGCGCTGATCTTCTTCTCATGGATCAGGATATAGGGATTCTCGAGGGAAGCTTCCATGGCCTCGGCGTTGGTGATGAAGTAGGGGCTGATGTAGCCGCGGTCGAACTGCATACCCTCGACGTACTCGGTCTCGAAGAGCAGGCCCTTGGACTCCTCGACGGTGATGACGCCGTCCTTCCCGACCTTGTCCATGACCTCGGCCAGGAGGTCGCCGATCTGCGTGTCGGCGGCGGAGTTGGAGGCGACATGGGCGATATCTTCCTTGCCCTTGACCTCGGTGGCCTGCGCCTTGATGGCCTTGACGGCGGCGACGGTGGCCTTCTCGATGCCGCGCTTGAGGAGCATCGGATTGGCGCCAGCGGCGACGTTCTTCAGGCCCTCATCGACGATCGCCTGCGCCAGGACGGTGGCAGTGGTGGTACCATCGCCAGCGACGTCGTTGGTCTTGGTGGCAGCTTCCTTGAGGAGTTGGGCGCCCATGTTCTGATAGGGGTCCTGCAACTCGATCTCTTTGGCGACCGTCACGCCGTCGTGGGTGATCGTGGGCGCGCCCCATTTCTTATCGAGGGCGACATTGCGGCCCTTGGGGCCGAGGGTGGTCTTGACGGCGTTGGCTAGGGTGTCTACGCCGATCTTCAGGTTCTTGCGAGCATCTTCCGAGAAGACCAGTTGCTTGGGCATCTTCATCACTCCTTAAGATGTAAATATCAGCTATCGGATCATTCCAGGATCGCTAGGACGTCAGATTCCTTGAGGATGAGCAGCTTCTTGCCATCCATCTTGACCTCGGTGCCCGAGTACTTGGCGAAGAGCACACGGTCGCCGACCTTGACGTCCATGGGGATATACTCGCCGTCCTCATCGCGGCGGCCAGGGCCAGCGGCCAGCACCTTGCCCTCCTGGGGTTTCTCTTTGGCCGTCTCCGGCAGGATGATGCCCCCCGCGGTGCGCTCTTCCTGCTCGATTGGCTCGACAACGAGGCGATCACCGAGCGGTCGCAGCTTCATAGGTCAACTCCTCCTGTAGAGATTGATTGAATAAGCCCCGTGAACCGGCGGCTCAGCGAACCCTGATTAGCACTCGAAGCCCTTGAGTGCTAACGGGCGGGATTTTACTGCAACTCTCGCAAAGATGCAAATTTGGGGGAGGGGGTTTATGAGCGGTCGTGTGGGCTGGCGAGGGCGTCCAGGGCGAGGAAGATGGCGGCCATACTGGAGAGGCTGGCGATCTCGCCGCGCCGCGCGCGAGCGGCCACCTCCGCGATCGGCAGCAACTCGACCGCGATCTGTTCGCTGGGGTCGAGATGCTGTTCCTGGGCGGGGGTGACGCCTGTGGCCAGAAACAGGTGGGCGCAAGCGCGGCTGCGGTTGCTATCGAGCAGGAAGCTGCCCAGGGGAAGCCAGACGCCGCCCACGCAGCCGGTCTCCTCGGCCAGCTCGCGTTGCGCGCACGCCAGCGGGTCCTCGTCAGCGTGGTCGAGGTAGCCGGCCGGCAGGTCAAGGGCCAGGGCGCGCGGCCCGTGCTTGTATTGGCGCACGAGCGGCACGCGCCCGTCCTGGGTCACCGCGAACACCATGGCGTAGGGGCGCGTCTCCGCCAGCACGTAGCCGTCGATGCGATAGCCAGAGGGAAGCAGGACATCCTCCTCCCAGACGATCAGCCACGGCGCACGATCGAGCAGCGGCCGCCGCGACAGGGTCTGCCAGCCAACCAACGCGGTGGAAGTGTCTTCGTTCGACATGGGTGAATCGTTCCATCCTGTTAATGAGTTGACAGGGCGATATCCCTGGCTGGCACAAGCCGGAGGCCTGTGTCACGGGTCGGTTTTATCCTGCAAGTGATTTGACAGGGCGACATCCTCCAGGTAGAGTAGCAGCTTAAGGCCAGTTGTCAAAATGGTAGAGACGTAGCATGCTACGTCTCTACTACCTACCCACGCGTCGGTTGTCGAAGTTGGGGGAGGGAAGGGATGAGGCGACGATCTGCAGGCCGATGGTTGCTCGCAGTGGCATGGCTGGTTTTGTTGTTGCAGCCTGGCGTCGTTGCGGCAGCGCCTTCGCTTCAGGGCGGCACGCACACGGTGCAGCGCGGCGAGACCCTCTTCTCGATTGCCCAGAAATATGGCGTGACGGTGGATGACATCGTCAGGGCGAACCAGTTGACGAACGCCAACATCATCGCGGTCGGGCAGGAGTTGAAGATCCCGGGCGCCGCGGCGAACGATGGACAAGGGGAAACTACCGCTGCCGCGGCTGGCGCCGTCCATAAGGTGGCCGCTGGTGAGACGTTGTCGTCGATCGCGGCGCAATACGGCGTGACGGCGGAAGCGATCGCAGCGGCCTCCGGCATTCGCGTCTCCGACCTGCTCCTGGTAGGTCAGGAGCTGATCATCCCGGGGGAAGCGGAAACTGCTGCGGAGCCGTCGGCCGCCGTCGCCATGGCCGCGCCGGCCCCCGAGCCGATCCCGGACATCTATACTGTTCGGCCAGGCGATACGCTGGCCAGCATCGCGCAGCGCTTCGGCACGTCGCCGGCGGCGCTGGCGCGGGCCAATCGGCTGAGCAGCCCGGCGCTCGTGTTCGTCGGTCGCCGCCTGGTGATCCCGCAGCCTAAGATCCTCGAGTTGCCGCCAGCCGATCTACGCGTGGAGGTGAGCATCTCGCGCCAGCACTGTTGGGTCTACAAAGGGGAGACCGTCATCCTCGACTGGATCTGCTCCACTGGCCGCCCAAGCTCGCCGACGCAGGCTGGCTCCTTCGCCATCCAGAGCAAGATCCGGAAGGCGTATGGGTCGAGTTGGAACATCTGGATGCCCTATTGGCTGGGAGTCTATTGGGCGGGCGGCACCGAGAACGGCTTTCACGGCCTGCCCTGGAACGCGCGCACTGGCCGCGAGACGTGGACGGGGCTGGTGGGCACCAAGATCACTTATGGCTGCGTGATGCTGACGAACCCGGATAGCGAGACGCTATGGAATATGGCGTATATCGGGCTGCCGGTCGAGATCTTCTATTGATCGCCGCTTCCACCGGTCGCCTCTGAATCGGGGAGATGCGGTTCAACTTCGCGCTTCGGGCGCGCCGATGGGGTCAAATCGACAGGATCCGGCTCGACGAAGGTCAGCTCGAAAGGAATTTCCTGGCGGTCAAGCAGTTGTTCGTTGGCGTCGGTGAGGCGCAGTTCGGCGGTGTAGCGCGCGCCGGGCTGCGGCGGCTGGCGCAGATGCAACGTCAGCGAGATGCGGGGGTCGCGCCATTCCACCATCAACATGGCGGCCACGGCTGCGCCCGCGGCGTCGTAGACGGTCACCTCCAGCGTGGGCGGCTGCGTGAACGGCGAGAGGTCGACGCGCAGCCAGAGGCGGGTCAGGTCGGGAAACGGATAGAGGCGCGCGCGCTGGATGCGCGTCGGCTCGGTGATCAGGGGGATCGTTGTCGGTCCGTGGGATTCGTCCATCGTGTGCCCTCGTTGTACGTAAACGCTCCGGAACTCTCCTCACCAAGCGAACGCTTCTCCAGCGAGTATACTGCTAGAAAAGTAAACGGGTGAGTGAGCCAGCGTCCCCTTTTCCGTTGTCTGATGGGAAAGGCCGTCCCTGGCTCGCGCGCGATCCGAGGGTAGATCGAGGCCGCCGTTGCAACCTGAGCGAACACTTGTGATGCGCACGCGCTTGCCCCTGATCCTGATCGCTGTCCTTCTCTTCAGCGAATTGATCAGCCCAGCGCGCATTTGGATTTATCTGCTCGTGGGGGCCGCTGGGGTGTGGGGCGCGGCCTTCGTGTGGGCGCGGCAGATGCGGGATCGCGTCTCGCTGGAGCGGCGCACGTCGGGGACGTGGGTGACGGTCGGCGATATGCTGGAAGAGCGTTTCATGCTGCGCAATGATAGCCTCGCGCCCGTGATCTGGGCAGAGGTGCGCGACCTCTCGACGGCGCCGGGCTACAACGCGAGTCAGGTGGTGGCGTGCGACTCGCAGGGGGAGTATCGCTGGATCACGAAGGGGGAGTGCTCTCGCCGCGGCGTATTCACGCTGGGGCCGACTGAGGTCCACCTGGGGGATCCTTTCGGCCTGTTCCGCGTGGTGTTGCGTTATCCGGAGACGGAGACGATCGTCGTCTACCCGCGCGTGATGCATCTGCCCGCCCTCGACCTGCCGCGCGGCAGCGCCAGCGGGCGTTCGCGGTCCAGCCGACGATCGTTCCAGCAATCGCTGTTGGCGGCCAGCGTGCGCGAGTATCAGCCGGGCGATAGCCTGCACGTCGTTCATTGGCCGCTCTCCGCCCATCGGGGCGAGTTGATGGTCAAGGAGTTCGACACCGAGCTATCGGGCAATCTCTGGATCATCCTGGACCTGGACGCGGCGGTGCAGGTGGGGACGGGGGAGGAAAGCACGCTGGAGTACGGCGTCATCCTGGCGGCCTCGCTGGCCTCGGAGTTCCTGCGCGGCGGGGAGCGGCGCGCGGTGGGGTTGGCGGCGTTCGGCGCGCAGGAGAGCTTGTTGTTGCCGGCGCCAGGTCAGGGGCAGATGTGGCGCATCCTGCGCGCCCTGGCGGGGGCGGCGCCGTCTCCGGCGTGGCCATTGCGGCGCGTGTTAACGGAGGTGGGGCCGACCCTCGGCCGCGGCCAGACAGTGGCGATCATCACGGCGACGATGAGCAGCGACTGGGTGCCTGGCTTGCTGCCGTTGGCCCGGCGGGGCATGTCGCCAGCCGCCATCCTGATCGACGGCGCGTCGTTCGCTGGCAGGGAGCGCTGCAGCGAGGAGCTGAACGCGCTGCGCGCGCTGCTGGCGGAGCAGGGGGTGCCCAGCCACGTGATCCAGCAGGGGTTCCCCTTCCGCCCGCTGGTGCGCCAGGTGCGGCGGCGGATCGATTACAAAGTTCTGGGCACTGGCCGAGTCGTGCCGGTTGTGGTGGAAGAAGAGGCGTAAGGGAATGTGGAACTGGCTGTTGCGCGTCAACCGTCGTGTGCGCCCGCGCGAGGGATGGCTCGTCTTCTTCTTCACGCTGGGCGCGGTGTTGGCCGTGCCGTTGGCGGCGGACGACATCGGCTGGGTGCCTGGGCTGGGGCGGCTGACGCTGGTGGCCGCGGCGGCGACCCTGGTCGGCTTCTGGCTGGCGCGCTCGCCTTTCAGCGGGCGGATGAGCGCCTTCTTCGCGACCATCCTCGGCATCGAGTTCGTCCTCGCCTACGTGGCGCGCATCCTTCCGCCGCTGCGGCCGACGCTTGACGAGGCGGTCTATGCGGTGCGTTGGCTGGCGAGCCTGACGCAAGGGCAGATCGGACGTGCGCCGTTTGGGCCGGTCGTCGAGGTGTGGGGGCAGCGGGCCTGGGATTTCTGGGAGCGCGTGGTGGTATGGGCGCAAGGGGTGGCTGGCGCTGGCGCGCAGCAAGACAATCTGCTCTTTTTGGTATACAGCGGCCTGTTGATCTGGGGCATGGGGGTATGGGCTGGCTGGTGGGTGTTTCGGCGACAGCAGGGGACGATCGCGCTGTTGCCCGCCGGGATCGGGCTTGCCAACAACCTGTTCTTTGCGCGTAGCCACGAAGGGTGGGCCGTCTACTTCACGGCTCTGTGGCTGATGTTGCTGGTAGGTCTGCAGCGCTACACGCTGGAGCGCTCGTGGACACAGCAACGCGTCGACTACTCCGATGAGATTCGCGTGGGTCTTTACCTGATGGGGGGGCTGATCACGGCCGCGGTCCTCGTCCTCATGCCCGTCGCGCCCACGGTCACCTCGCGGCGCGTGGCCGACTTCTTCTGGGACCTGTTCTCGACGCCGTGGCGGCAGGTGGAGCAGGGGGCCGAGCGCATGTTCCCGGAGTTGGAGCGGCCCGCGATCTCGCCGCTGCGGGCGACGCTGGGGGGATCTCCCGATCATCTGCCGCGCGCTCATCTGCTGGGCGGGTCGCCGGAGTTAGGGCGGCGCGTGGCGCTGCGCGTGCGCATGAACCAGCCGACGCCGCAGATGGGCGGCGAAAAACGCTACTATCGCGGCGTGACCTACGCGGATTACAGCGGTCGCGGCTGGAGCAACGAGGGAGAGACGCAAGAGGAGGAGCTGCCGCCCGGCCAGGCCTGGGATGCGACGCTGGACGCGGCGACAGCGCGCAAGCGGTTGTTGCAGGCTATCGAGCTGGTCGACGCGCCGGGGGGCGTCTTGTATGCGGTGGGGGAGCCGGTGGCGCCTGATGTCCCCTATCGAGCGTTGCTGCGCGCGCCAGGCGACCTGATCTCGCTCCTCTATACGCAGCGGCCCGCGCGCTATTCGGTTCTGTCCGTGGCGCCAGCCGTGAGCGAGGAGCAACTGCGGGCGGCGAGCCAGGATTACCCGGAGGCGATTCGGGAGCGTTTCCTGGCTCTGCCCGAGATCCCGGAGCGCGTGCGCGAGCAGGCGTTCGCGGTGACCGAGGGGGCGGAGACCCCTTATGACCGGGCGGTCGCCATCGAGCGCTATCTGCGGGGGTTTGAGTACACGTTGGAGGTCGAGGAGCCGCCCGCCGGCCGCGATGTAGTCGACTATTTCCTTTTCGATTTGAAGAAGGGCTATTGCGACTATTACGCCTCGGCCATGGTCGTGATGGCGCGCCTGGTGGGGATTCCCGCGCGCCTGGCTGTGGGATACGGCATGGGGAGCGTCGAGCAGTATCGAGACGAATACACGGTGACGGAGGCTGAGGCGCACTCGTGGCCGGAGCTGTATTTCCCGCCTTACGGCTGGATCCCCTTCGAGCCGACGGCCGGGCGCTCCGTGTTCGAGCGCATCGGCCTGCCGGAGGCGGCGGAGCCGATGACGAGCGGGTCCGTGGCGGAGAACCTGCAAGAGATGCGCCAGTGGAACCCTTCCTGGCGTTTGTGGCTGGCGCGTCTGGCCATTGGCGGCGCCATCCTGCTCGCCGCGGGCCTGGTCTATCTGCTGTGGCGGCGTTACCAGCAGCGCACCTGGGGACCTGTGGCGCTGGCATACGAGGATGTATTGTGGTGGGAGAAGCGGCTAGGCCGTCCGGGGCGTCCGGCGGAAACCCCGCTCGAGCGCGCGGAGGGGGTGAGGCGGCGGCTGGAGCAGATCGCCGGGACCGCGCGCCGCGGGCGCGCCCTGCTGCGGCGTTGGCAAGAGCTGGCCGCGCGCGACATCCATGCGATCGCCGCGGCCTACACGGAGGAGCGCTACGCCGCGCGTCCGCTGCCGGATGTAAAACGTCGCCAGGTGGTTGAGGCCTGGCGACGTTCTCGGGGGAAACTATGGGCTTTTTGGATCGCCCATCGGCTGTAGGCAAAGAGAGAAGGGGGGAGTGCGCCTGCCTGGGATGATGCAATCAACGACTGGCAGCGGCGCACCGGGGGACTGCGCCGCGACGATGAGAGACAATTGCTAGCACACTCCTGACCCTGACGCAGCTATCCTCGCGCAGATTATGGCGCGTCGGAATGATCTGCGTCATGGGGACGGTCACACATTGAAGCGGATATGGATGATGTCGCCGTCCGCCACCTCATATTCCTTGCCTTCCAGCCGTAGCCAGCCGTGGCGACGCGCCTCGGCGATGCTGCCGGCGGCGATCATCTGCGGGTAACTGATCACCTCGGCGCGAATGAAGCCGCGCGCCAGGTCGGTATGAATGGTCGCAGCGGCGTCGAGCGCAGTCTCGCCGCGGCGGAGGGTCCACGCGCGCACCTCGTCTTCGCCCACGGTGAAGAAGCTGATCAAGCCCAGCAGATCGTAGGAAGCTCGCAGCACGCGCTGGCGCCCCTGTTCCGTGATGCCGAATTCGGCCAGGAACTCGCCCGCGTCGACGGGGTCCATCTGCGCCAGCTCCATCTCCAGTCGGCCGCGCAACGGCAGCATCGCCACGCGCGGGCTGGCCGGAGCCGGAGGCAGGTCTTCCGCCTGGTCGTCGCCCAGGTTGATGATGATGAGCAGGGGCTTTTGGGTGAGGAAGCCGTACCCGCGCAGCATGCGTTCCTCTTCGGCGGACAACGGCTCATCGCGCAGGGGGCGGCCCGCTTCCAGGGCGGCCCACAGCCGTTCGAGGACAGCCATCTCGCGCGCGTTGGCCTCGCGCTCGGCGGGGTTCCCCCCTTTGCCGGCGCGCTCGCGCAGGCGTTGCAGACGCTTGTCGAGCACGGCCATGTCGGAGAGCATCATCTCGTCCTGGATGAGGGCGAGGTCGCGCGCAGGATCGACGTCGCCTTCCGGGTGGGGGACCGCGGCGGAAGGGAAGGCGCGCACGACCAGGGCCAGCGCGTCGTTTTGGGCGATGTGGTTGAGGAGGGGGCCGCTCAGCCCGCCCGCTTCTCCCAGCCCGCGTTCCAGGCCGTTGATGTCGTTGTACTGCACCTGGGCGTAGATGGTCTTACGCGGTCGGAACAGGGCGCTCAGCGCGTCGACGCGCGGGTCGGGCACGTTGACGATGGCGGTCTGGACGTGGAGGCCGCCCGCCGCGTAGGTGGGGTGGTCGACCTTGAGTCCCGTCAATGCCTGGAAGATCGTTGTCTTGCCGCTTTGGGGCAGGCCGATGATGCCGATCTGCATGGTTCGCTCCCTAGGCGCATCCCGATCCGGCGCCTGATTCGCGCTCGGCCAGGATCAGCGCCAGCGCGCCCATGAGGCCGACGTCGTCGCCCAGTTCGGGCGGGACGATGCGCAGGTCCTCCCAGTAGATGGGGTGCGAGCGTTCGCGGATGGTCGCCCACATTGGGTCGAAGAGGAAGGGGCCGGCTTTGGCGACGCTGCCGCCGATGATGATCATCTGCGGGTTGTAGAGGTGGAGGAGGTTGACGATGCCGACGCCGAGATAGTGGCCGGCGCGGCCGAGGACGGAGATCGCGAGTTCGTCTCCCTGTCGGGCGGCATCATGGATCGTGCGCGCGTCGACGCGCGCGAGGTCGCCATTGACCAGATCGCGCACGAGGCTGGGCTGGCCGGCGGCGAGCGCCTCGCGCGCCATGCGCGCGATCGCCGGGCCAGCGGCGACGGTCTCCAGGCAGCCGACATTGCCGCAGTTGCAGCGGGGGCCGTCGGCCAGGATCGTGTGGTGTCCGACTTCGGCGGCGAAGCCGCGCGCGCCGACGAGCATGCGGTCGTCGATGATGATGCCGCCGCCGATGCCGGTGCTGACGGTGATGTAGATCAGATGATGGACCCCACGTCCGGCGCCGAAGCGATGCTCGCCGAGGGCGGCCAGGTTGGCGTCGTTGCCGAGGAGGGTGGGAATGCCGAAATGCTCCTGCATGATGCGGCGCAGAGGCACGTTGTTCCAGCCGGGGAGGTTGGGCGCGAAGACGATCACCCCTGCGACGGGGTCGAGGGGGCCAGGCGCGACGATGCCGATGCCGCCCACCTGGGAGGGCGGGGTATCGGCAAGGGCGGCAGCGAGGGTGGCCTGGATGCGGCCGATGACAGCGTCGCGGCCTTCTTGGGCCAGCGTCAGTTGTTGAGCGCGATGGTAGATGTGGCCGGCCGCGTCGCACAGCGCAGCGCGAATCTGGGTCCCGCCGATGTCGGCGGTCAAGTAGAATGCTGGCATGAAGCTCCTCCGGTTGCTGGTGCTGGCGCGAGTATACCATGCGGCTGTGGTTTTGTCAGAACGGCCTTGCGATTGTCAAGCGTTCGCAGGGGATGCTATAATCGCGCCCATCTTGTGTTGAGCGTATGGAGGCTGGCGTGACGCCTGTCCAGGGGCGATTGACCTGGCGCGATCGGTCGCTTCTCATTCTGACCCTGCTCGCCGCTCTGGCGTTGCGTCTCTATGACGTCAATTGGGACGAGGGGCATCATACCCATCCCGATGAGCGTTGGATCATGATGGCGGCTGAGCAGATGGCCTGGCCGCCGGACCTGGCCACGGCGTTGGATCCGCACGCCACGACCTGGAATCCGCTGTTCGATTACGCGAAGAGCCAGGAGACGGGCGAGTATCGGATGCGCCGGTTCGCTTATGGCCATCTTCCGCTGTACCTGCTCACGACCCTGGCCTGGTGCTTGCATACGCTGGCACCCTGGGCGGCGCGCGTGGGCGCGCCAGCCGATGTGGTCGCCTGGCTGGCGGCTGCCAACAGCTACGATGGCCTGCCGTTGGTGGGACGGCCGCTGTCGGCCCTGTTCGATGTCGGCTCGGTCTGGCTCGTCTTCCTGATCGGCCGTCGCCTGTACGGGCGGCGCGTGGGCCTGCTGGCCGCGGCCTGGTCGGCGCTGACGGTGACGCAGATTCAGCTTGCCCATTTTTACGCGTTCGATCCGGTCGCCGCCTTTTTCGTCTTGTTGTCTTTGTACGGCGCGGTGCGCCTGGTCCAGGGCGGCGGCGCGCGCGCGGCGTTGCTGGCCGGCGCGGCGGCTGGTTGCGCCGTCTCCTCGAAGTTCAGCGCGCTCCCCATTCTGGCTCCCCTGGTGATCGCCGCGGCGCTGGCGGCGTGGCAGGAGGATGTGGCGCGCTCTCTTCGCTCGACCCTGTGGGCGCGCCTGTGGGCGATCGTGCGTCTGGCCCTGCCTGGCCTGTTAGCAGCGCTGGCGGCGTTCGTTGTGACCTCGCCCTTCGCTGTCCTCGACTGGCCAGCGTATTTCGAGGAGGTGATCGTCAACCAGGGCGCGATCATCGGCGGCGCGGTCGACGCCCCTTACACGCGCCAGTATCGGGGCACAGTTCCCTTCCTGTATCACATCGAACAGCAAGTGCGCTGGGGCATGGGATGGCCGCTGGGAGTGACGGCGTTTCTGGGCCTAGCCTGGACGCTATGGCGCGCGGCGCGCGGGGAGACGCCGCCCGCGGAGTGGGTGGTCCTGGCCTGGGTCATCCCCTATTTCGGCTTCACGGGCTTCCTCCTCGCCAAGTTCATGCGTTACATGTTGCCGTTGGTCCCCTTGTTCACGCTCATGGGCGCGGCCATGCTATGGGCCTGGTGGCAACGCTGGGAGCAGGCGCGCGAGGCGGCTGTGGGCGTCCCCTGGCGCCTGGGGATCGCGCGCCTGGGATGGCTGGCGCCGATCGTGATGGGGATCGCCCTCACGGCCACCGCTTTCTGGGCGCTGGCGTTTGTGAACGGCGTGCACGGCGCGACGCATCCCTGGATCGAGGCGTCACGCTGGTTCTACGCCAACGCGCCGGACGGGGCGACGATCGCCTGGGAGCATTGGGACGACTGGCTGCCGTTGCCGCTGAAGGAGCCGGGCATGACCCCCACGGCGCGCGGATACAAGCTGGTCGCCCTGGACCCTTTCGATGAGGATACCGCGGAGAAGTTCGCGAATATCAAGGAGAAGTTGCGTCAGGCCGACTATATCTCCCTGGCCAGCAACCGCGTCTATCGCGCCGTGCCGCGATTGCCGCGGCGGTATCCGATGCAGACTCTCTACTATCGTCTGTTGTTCGAGGGAAAGCTGGGATTCCGGCTGGCAGCGACCTTCACGGCTCGTCCGCAGTTGTTCGGCCTGACGATCGTCGATGACGCGGCGGACGAGAGTTTCACGCTGTATGATCACCCGCAGCCGATGATCTTCGTCAAGGAGCGCGATCTCACGGACGCTGAGTGGGAGGAGTTGTTGGGCGGGAGCTGGAAAGGCGCGATCGCGCACGATACGCGGGCGGGGTGGTGAGCAGCAGGCGAGCCTGTGGTGGGGGGAGAGGGCGTGGCGCCGCGGGGCGGTGTGGGGGGCGTTCCCGCGCGGGAGCGTGGGAACGAGCCTGTGGTGGAAGGGGAGCGCGTGGCGCCGCGGGGCGGTGTGGGGGGCGTTCCCACGCGGGAGCGTGGGAACGAGCTTGGGGTGGAGGGAGAGTGTGCGGCTTCAGGGAGCAGGGGGGTGAGCGCCGGCTGGCGTGACCGCTGGCGAGGCGCGCGGCGCTGGCTGGGCCTGGCGCTCGGGCTGATGATCAGCCTCGTCGCTCTGCTGTTGGCTGTGCGCGATGTGCGCCTGGCGGAGGTGATGGGCGCGCTGGCGATGGCGGACGTGGGATGGCTGGCGATCGGCGTGGCGTTGACGGCGGCCGGGTTGGGGATGCGGGCGTTGCGCTGGATGTGGCTGTTCGATCCGCAGCGCCCGCGTTGGCTGCCGACGTTCGACGCGTTGAGCGTGGGCTATCTGGTCAACAACATCGCGCCGGCGCGCCTGGGCGACCTGGTGCGCGTCTATCTGATCGGGGAGTGGGCGGGGACGCCGCGCGCCCAGGCGTTGGCGACGGTGATGGTGGAACGCGTCATGGATCTGGCGGTGATCGTCCTCTTGCTGGGCGGCCTTCTGCCGTGGCTGCAGCTTCCGGCGTGGGCGGCGCGCGGCGGCCAGGGGGCGGCCCTCGCTGTTGGCGGGGCGTTGCTCCTGTTGGGGATCGCGGCTCGCTACACGGAGGCAGCAGTCCGGCTGGTGGAAAGGGCCTTGCGCCGTTTCCCGCGCCTGGATGCGGCGCGCTGGGCTGGCCTCGTGCGGGAGTGGAGCGTTCGCCTGCGCCTGATGGGCACCTGGCATCCTGGCCTGACGATGGTGGGATGGTCGATCGTGGTCTGGGGGGTGGGCGGGTTGAGCTACTATGCGATCTTGCGCGCCTTCGGTTTGACGCTGGGGGCGGCGCCCGTGGTCTTCCTGATCTGTGTGGAGGCGTTGGGCATGACCGTGCCCTCCTCGCCAGGCAACGTCGGCGTGTTCGAGTATGTGGGGGTGCAGGCGCTCGCGCTGTGGGGGGTGGAGCCAGCGACCGCGTTGGCGGCGACGCTCGTCCTGCATGCGGTTGCCTACCTCGTCCTGACAGGCGCTGGCCTGTGGTCGTTGTGGCGACGCAGCCTATCCTATAGCCAACTGCGCAAGCGACAGCAGAGCGCCAGGCCATGAAGATCCTGACGGTCCTGACCTACTACTATCCGCACTGGACTGGGCTGACGGCCAACGCGCGGCGGATCGCCGAGGGGCTGGCGCGGCGCGGGCATACGGTGACCGTGCTCACCTCGCAACACAGCCCCGATCTGCCGCTGGAAGAGATCGTGGGCGGGGTGCGGGTCGTGCGGTTGCCCGCGCTCATGCGCGTGAGCCGGGGGATGATCATGCCGTCGTTGCCGACGGCGCTCTGGCGGCTGATGCGGCAGGCGGAGATCGTCCATGCCCATACGCCTATGTTGGAGGCGCCGCTGATCGCGGGCTACGGGCGGCTGCTGGGGCGGCCGGTGATCATCACGCATCAGGCCGATCTCTTGATGCCGCCGGGGGTGGTGAACGCGATCATCAAGTGGATCGTCACGGGGCTGGTGGGGCTGGGGCTGCGGTGGAGCACGTACATCACTACGCTCAACAGCGACTTCGCGCGCCATGCGGCCCTGTTGCAGCCGTTTCGCGACAAGTTGGAGGCCATCTATCCTCCCGTCGAGCTGCCGCCGCCCGATCGACAGGCGGCGGCTGCCTGGCGCCGAGAGCTGGGCCTGGAGGGGCGGCCGCTGATCGGTTTCGCCGGGCGGTGGGTCAAGGAGAAGGGCTTCGACTATCTGCTGCAGGCCATCCCGTTGGTGCGCCAGGCGCTTCCCGACGCCCATTTCGTCTACGCTGGCGACGCTCACGTCGTCTATGAGAATTTCTTTGCCGAATGTCAGCCTTATCTGGAGCCGGTGCGCGAGCACGTGACGATGGTGGGGTTGATCCGCGATCCGGCCCGGCTGGCCAACTTCTACGCCATGTGCGATGTCTTCTGCCTGCCCAGTCGCATCGATTGCTTCGCGACGGTGCAGGTCGAGGCGCTGTTGAGTGGGACCCCTGTGGTGGCGACCGATATCCCGGGCGCGCGCGAGGTGGTGCAGGTGACCGGCATGGGCCGCCTGGCGCCGCCGCGCGATCCGGCAGGCATCGCCGCGAGCCTGGTTGAGGTCCTGCGCGACCGCGCGCGTTATCTGCGGCCGCGCGCGGAGATCGAGGGCATCTTCAGCGTCGAACGCAGCGTCGCGGCGTTCGAGCAGCTCATGTTGCGGTGGGCGCGGTCGGAGTAGGATCGATGGCGCTCGAGACGGACGAGGTCACTCCCCGGGGGCCGGAGGAAGAGGCGGCGTCGCCGACGACTGGCGCCTCCTCCGCGGCCGGCCAGACGCGAGCCAGGCGTCGCTGGGCGCGGCAGCGCGTTGGCGGCGCGGTGCTACTGGGTGGCGCGCTGGCGTTTGCGCTGATGGGACAGTATTACTTTCGGGCGCGGCGCGACTATCTGTGGGATGGCGTGGCCTATTACGTCGTCGCCGTGGGCCTGTTCGCCGGGCTGGTCTACTGGCTCGAGCGGTCGACGAACGAGCCGGGCGCCATCGCGGCCTGGCGGCGGGCGCTGGCGGCCCATCGTTTGCGAGCAGGCATGACGATCGTGGGGCTGGCGCTGACCCTGGCCGCCGCGCGCGCGACGATCGCCGAGCCGCCGCCAGCGTCATTTCGGGGATATCTGATCGCCTGGGCGTTGGGGGTCGTCCTGGTTGTGGCGGCGCAGTGGCCCGCTGTGACGAGCTGGCCAACGGCGTGGGCGCGCTGGCGGCCGTGGCTGGCAGCGCACGCCTTCGAGCTGGCGGCGTTGGCGTTGTGGGTGTTGTTGGCGGCGTTCTTGCGCCTGTGGCGGATCGAGCAGATCCCTTATCCGTTGTCGGGAGATGAGGCGGCGATGGGGTTGGAGGCGCGCCGCGTGATGGCTGGCGAGCTGCGCAATCCGTTCACCGTCGGCTGGCTATCGCATCCGACGCTGTGGTTCTTTGGCCAGGCGCAGGTGATGGCCCTGGTGGGCAGCAACATCCTGGGGCTGCGCCTGCTCTCGGCGCTGATCGGCGTGACGTCGGTGATCACCCTCTATCTGGCGGCGCGCGAGATGTTCGGCCTGGCGGTCGCGCAGATCGCGGCGGCTCTCCTGGCGGCCTATCCGTTTCATATTCATTTCAGTCGGCAGGGCCTCAACAACATCAGCGACGCCTGGCTGACGCCGCTCGTCTTCTTTTTCCTGCTGCGCGGCTTACGGCGGCGCGAGCACTGGGCGATGGCGCTGGCGGGCGTCTGCCTGGGCCTCATGCAGTACGGCTATCTTGGCTCGCGCGTGGCGCCGCTGGTCGTGGCGGCTTTCTTGCTCACTCTGGCCCTTGGGGAACGGGAATTCATCGCACGCCACGCGCGCGGGCTGTTGGCGCTGGTGATCGGCGCGCTGGCGGCGGGGATGCCGATCCTCTTCTGGTATCTGCGCCATCCCAACGATTTCTCGGCGCGGCTGGTGATCATCGGCATCCTGCAGACCGGGTGGTTGGACGCGGAGATGGCGCGCACCGGCAGGACGGCGTGGCAGGTGTTGGGAGAACAGCTCCAGAGGGCGTTTCTGGCCTTTAACTTCTATACCGACACCGGCCCGCATTATCATGCTCCGCAGCCGCTGTTGAGCTTCCTGCCCTCGATCTTCTTCGTCTTCGGCGTCGCGGATGCGCTGTTGCACGGGCGCGATCGGCGCATGGCGCTCCTGCTGTGGGCGGTCGTGTTGCCGCTCATCTTTGGGGGGGCGTTGACGATCGGCGTCCCCTTTGCAGCGCGCCTGGTCGTCTGTATCCCTGCCGTGTGCATCCTGGTCGCCTGGGGGATCTGGCGTCTGAGCAGCCTGGTGGGCTGGCTGGCCGCGCAGCGGGGGACGTGGGCGATCGGGCTGGCGGCGCTGATCACGGCGCTGGTCATGGTCAACGACGTCCGCTTCTACTTCGGGGAGTACGCGTCCAAGCCATATTTCAGCGATATGAACACGGAAGCGGCGACGGTGGCGGGGCAGTACCTGGCCAATCTCAAGGGCTACCAGGCCTATCTGTTCGGCGCGCCGTTGATGTACGTCGATCATCCGACGCTGCGGTATCTGGCGGGCGACGGCGAGCGATTCGACGTGCTGGAGCCGCTGTTGCCCGATCAGCGGCCGGCGATGGTGACGCGCGAGCGGTGGCTGGTCTTCATGTTCTTGAGCGAGCGCCTGGGGGAGCTGGAGACGGTGCGGCGGTACTTCCCGGGGGGCGAGACGGTCCAGTTCGGCGGCCGTTTTCGGTCTCACCTGTTGACGATCTACCGGGTCGACTGAGGGAAGCGCGGCGAGGAGGGCGGCGGGTCGGGAGACCCGCCGCGAACCGAGACCGGCCGCGAACCGAGGGGGCTTGTTCGGCGCCGGTCTCCTGACCGGCGATGGCGAGGTGGGACCATGGGCGGCGGGTCGGGAGACCCGCCGCGAATGGCGGCTTGAGGTCCGCCGCGAGCTGGGGATCAGTGGGGGATTCCCTGGAGCAAGAATGACTCCCCTGAAAGAACCGCCAAGTCGCCAAGAACGCCAAGATTTTTATAATCGGATGAATATCCATTTGCCAATACATGCGATTCGGTCGAAATTATTTACCTGCTCTTTTGTTTTCTTGGTGATCTTGGCGTCTTTGCGGTAAGAAATGGACTTTTTGCAGTAGACTCAAGAATGAGGTTGTAACACCCGGCAGCGGTTCGTGTGGAGCGTGCCATGACTCATGCGATCTTTGAAGAATCGACTTCGACGACAGCGCCTGGGGTTTCGTATAGCCAAAGATGGCCGTCCGTGCGCGAGCTGACACCCTACGCGCTCCTGGCGATCCTGGCGCTGGCGGCGTTCCTGCGCCTGGTCGGCTTGAACTGGGACGCGAACCAGCATCTCCATCCGGACGAGCGGTTCCTGACGATGGTGGAGACGGCGTTGGGGTGGCCGCAGAGCCTCAAGGAGTATCTGGACACCAGCGTCTCGCCGCTCAACCCCTATAACCGCAACTTCGGCCTCTTTGTGTATGGGACGTTGCCCATCTTCCTGGTCAAGCGCGTGGGGATGGCGCTCGACCAGAATGGCTACGACCAGATCTTCCTGGTCGGGCGCGCGCTTTCCGCCATAGCTGACCTGATCGGGCTGTTGTTGCTGTACGCGATCGCGCGACGCCTGTACGGCTGGCGCGTCGCTCTGCTTGCCGCGGCCCTCTTCGCCTGCGCCGTCCTGCCGATCCAGCAATCCCACTTCTTCACGGTGGACACCTTCGCGAGCACCCTCTCGCTGCTGGCGATCTACTACGCGGTGCGCATTAGCGAGGAGGGGCGCCTCGCGGATTACGTGGGCTTCGGCGTCGCGTTCGGGATGACGCTGGCCTGTCGCATCAATCTCATCTTTCTGGCGATCGTGGCCCCGCTGGCGGCGGGGATCGTCCTCAGCCGCCGCTTGCGTGCTGCATCGGCCGAGGACGCGCCCCTGCGGCTGGAGAGCGTCCTCTTCCGCCTGGCTCTGGCGGCGGTGATCGGTTTCTTCGTGTTTCGTTTCTTTCAGCCCTATGCCTTCAAAGGCCCAGGTTTCTTCAACCTGAGCCTGAACCCGCAATGGCTGGATAACATGAAGGAAGTGCGCCGCATGTCGAGCGGCGAGATGGATTTCCCGCCCGGCCATCAATGGGCCAATCGCGCGGCGTGGATCTTCCCCTGGACCAATATGGTCGTGTGGGGGATGGGGCCGTTGCTGGGCCTGACCGCGTGGGCTGGCTGGGCCTTCGCGGGGTATGAGCTGTGCGCGCGACGCCGCTGGCGCCACCTGATGCCCTGGGCCTGGGTGGCCGTCCTCTTCGGCTATCAGGGCATGCAGTTCGTCAAGACGATGCGCTACTTTCTGCCGCTCTATCCGATCCTGATCATGCTGGCGGCCTATCTGCTGGTCCGGGCGTGGGACGCGGCGCGCGCGACGGCGACATGCAGGGTCAGCCTCGGCGGAGTATCGCTGTCGTGGTCGCGGCGGGAAGCGCGTTGGGCGGCGGGGGCGGCCATCGGCGTGGTCGCAGCGGCCACTTTCCTGTACGCCCTGGCGTTCGTGACGATCTACATGCGCCCGCATTCGCGCGTCGCCGCCTCGCAGTGGATCTTCGACAATATCCCGGCCGGCTCGCGATTGGGCAACGAGCACTGGGACGATCCCCTGCCGTTGCGCCTGCCCGGCCGCGATGCTGGCCTGTACTATAGCTTGCGGTCCTCGTCGGACGGCATGATGCAATTGTATGGGGAGGACACGCCGGAGAAGCTGGAGCAGCTCCTCAACTGGCTGGACGAGGCCGATTACATCATCCTGAGCAGCAACCGGCTCTATGGATCGATCCCACGGCTGCCCATGCGCTTCCCGATGACGACCCGCTATTATCAGCTCCTCTTCTCGGGGGAGCTGGGGTTCGAACAGGTGCAGCGCATCACGTCGTACCCGGGCCTGTTCGGGATCCAACTCGTCGACGACGGCGCGGAGGAGGCGTTCACGGTCTATGATCATCCGCAGGTGACGATCTTCCGCAAAGGGGAGCGCTACTCGCGCACACGCGCGCGCGCGCTGCTGGGCGACATCGACTGGGACAGCATCCTGCGTGTGCCAGCGCGCAACGTGGCCAAGGTGCGCGGCGGGCTGGTCCTCGATCGCGAGCTGTGGCGGACGGCGTACCAGCAGGCGGGCACCTGGGCAGCGCTGTTCGCGCGCGAGGGGATCAGCGCGCGCGCCCCGGTCGTGGCCTGGGCCGTGCTGGTCGAGCTGATCGGGCTGCTGGCGTTCCCTCTGACGTTCCTGGCCCTGGGCCGCCTGCGCGACCGTGGCTACATCCTGTCCAAAGCGCTTGGCTTGTTGATAGTCGCATGGGGCGGATGGCTGCTGGCCAGCCTGCGGCTTGTTCCCTGGTCGTCGGGCCTGCTATGGGGGATGCTTGCGGCGCTGGCGGCGGCGAACGGCGCGCTGGCGTGGCGCCTGTGGCCGCGCCTGGCGGCGTTCGTGCGTCGTGAGAGATGCCTGCTCGCGCTGGAAGAGGCTCTTTTCTGGGGCTTTTTCGGCGCCTTCCTCTTGATCCGCTGGGGCAACCCCGATCTCTGGCATCCGGTCATGGGCGGCGAGAAGCCGATGGATTTCGCCTACCTCAACGCCATCGTCAAGTCGGCCTACTTCCCGCCCTACGACCCCTGGTTTGCGGGCGGTTACATCAACTACTATTACTTCGGCTTCGTGTTGGTCGCAGCGTTGATCAAGCTGACCCGCATCGCGCCAGCGATGGCGTACAACCTGGCGGCGCCGACGATCTTCGCGATGACGGCGGCGGGCGCCTTCGTTGTGGCCTACAACCTGGCGGAGGGGTGGCGTGAACGCGCGGCGGCTGCGGCCCGCAGCGCCTGGGGACCGTTGGCGGCTGGCGGGCTGGGGTCGCTGTTCGTGGCCGTGATCGGCAACCTGGGGGAGATCAAGCTCATCCTCGAGGGGCTGCGCGACGTGAGCCGGGTCGATTTTCCGACGACGATCCCGGGCCTGCTCACGCTGGCGCGCGTGGTCGACGGCGCGCGCCAGGTGATCTTCGAGGGGCGCGCCCTCCCCTTCCGCATCGAATGGTGGTACTGGAACGCCACGCGCGTGATCCCGCACCCGCCGACGGAGGCGGTTCCCATCACTGAGTTCCCCTTCTTCACCTTTCTCTACGCCGACCTGCACGCCCACATGATGGCGTTGCCGTACACGTTGGCGGCGCTGGCGTGCGCTGTCCACCTCGTGCGCGGCGGGATCGCTGGGGAACAGGGGGAGTTGGGCGGCGCGGGCGCTGTTCTGGCGCATGGGGCGCGCTGGATTCGCGCGCGCCTGACCGCTATTGACTGGGGCGAGGCGGCGACGCTGATGTTGCTCGGCCTGGTCGTGGGCGCGCTGTGGCCGATGAACACGTGGGACTTTCCCACCTACGCTGCGCTCGCGGCGGCGGCCTTGTTCTGGCGCGAATACGCGCGGCGGGGACGCATCGACGGCGCCGTATTGTGGAATGTGGCCTGGCGCTGGGGCGCGCTGATCGTCATCGCCTTTCTCGCCTTTCTGCCTTTCCATCGCGCCTACGCGCGCGCGTACTCGAGCGTCGAGCTGTGGAAGGGATCGCGGACGCCGCTGTGGGCCTATCTGATCATCCACGGCTTCTTCCTGTTCGTGCTCGTCACCTATCTGTTGAGCGAGCTGCGGGCCGGGCGGGATCATCACCCGCTCGCGCGCGTCCTGCAGCTCGCCTGGCGGCGCTGGTATGCCCTGCGGCGGCTGCGCCACTGGCATCGTGTGCTCGTGCGCCCGTCGCCGTGGTACGGCCTGGCGCTCTCGGCGCTGGCGATGGTGGGCTACGCGCTGCTGGCGCTGGTCGTCTTCAAGCAATTCGTCTTCGCGCTGGCGCTGGCGGTGATCGTGCTGGCAGGGCTGCTGGCGCTCAGTTCACGCCCGGAGCCGCGTCGGCAGTTCGTGCTCACCCTGATCGCCCTGGGCGCGGCGTTGACGCTGGCGGTCGAGGTCATCGTCCTCAAGGGCGACATCAGCCGCATGAACACGGTGTTCAAGTTCTATTTGCAGGTGTGGGTGATGTGGGGCGTGGCCGCGGCGGCCAGCCTGCCCATCCTCTGGGAGCGCCTGGAGCGGGGGCGATCCGTCCCGCAAGGTGATGAGAGCGCCGCGATCGGGTCGGCGGCGAGGGCGGGGGGAGGCCTGTGGCAGGCGTCCTTCGTCCTCCTCCTGACCTGTTGTCTGCTCTATCCGTTGCTCGCGACGCGCGCGAAGATCGAGGATCGCTTTGAGCCGGCGGTAGGGCCGACGCTCGATGGCATGGCCTACATGGAGCAGGCCGTCTATTACGACCAGGACCAGGCGATCATCCTCGACTGGGATCGACAGGCCATCGTCTGGCTGCAGCAGAACGTCGTCGGCTCGCCGGTGATCGTCGAGGCGAACACGCCGCTCTACCGCTGGGGATCGCGCGTCTCGATCTACACCGGGCTGCCCACCGTCATCGGCTGGGACTGGCATCAGCGTCAGCAGCGAGCGGTCTTGCCGGGCGAGGCGATCGATCGCCGCCTCAACGACGTGGCCACGATCTATGCCGATCCCGACATCGAGACGACGCGCCGCCTGCTGCGACGATATGATGTGACCTACATCTATGTGGGCGCCCTGGAGCGCCTCTATTACGGGGCCGGAGTCGTCGGCAAGTTCGATCGCTACGCTGGGGTGGAGTGGGACCTCGTCTATGAGAACCCCGAAGTGCGCATCTATCAGGTGCGGCGGGTCGGATGAGCATGGCTGATCTGCTGCGCTGGTGGCTGGCGTTCCAGATCGTGGGGCTGGCGGCCTGGCCTTTGTGTTGGCGCCTGTGCGCGAACCTGAGCGATCGCGGCTATGGCCTGAGCAAGGCGTTCGGGCTGCTGCTCGTCAGCTACGGGCTGTGGATCGGCTCCAGCTTCGGCCTGCTGGCCAATGACCTGGGCGCGATCCTCGCCAGCCTGCTGTTGGTGGGGGCCGCCTCGTGGTGGACGATGCGGGACGTCACGGGCGGCTGGGCTGCGTTGCGGGCCTGGCTGCGCGCCCATGGCCGGTTGGTCGCCGTCAGCGAGGGGATGTTTCTGGTCGCCTTCGTGCTGTGGGCGATCTTTCGCGCTTTCGATCCGGCGATCGCTGGCACCGAGAAGCCGATGGAGTTCACCTTCCTCAACGGCATCCTGCGCAGCCCGCGCTTCCCGCCGCTCGATCCCTGGCTCTCCGGCTACGCGATCAGCTACTACTACTTCGGCTACGTCATGCTGGCCGTGCTCACGCGGCTGTCGGGGGCGGCGCCGGCGATCGCCTTCAACCTGGGGGTGGCGAGCTGGATGGCGCTGACGATGGTGGGCGCCTTCAGCGTGGCCTACAACTTGCTGCGCGCCGATGGACGCAGCCGCGCGCGCGGGCTGCTGGCGGCGCTGTTGGGACCTTTGTTCGTGGCGCTGATGGGCAACCTGGAGGGGCTGTTCGAGGTCCTGCACGCCCGCGGCTGGCTTGCGGCGGCGCTGCGCCAGTGGCTGGATGTCAAAGACCTGGGCGCGGGGCCAGCGACCGGCAGTTGGCTGCCGACCGAACACTGGTGGTGGTGGCGCGCCTCGCGCGTGATCCACGATCGGGATCTGTTGGGCAACAGCATCGGCGTGCAGCCGATCGACGAATTTCCCCTCTTCAGCTTCCTCCTCGGCGACATGCATCCCCATGTGCTGGCGTTGCCCTTCGCGCTCCTGGCGATCGGGCTGGGGCTGAACCTGTTCCTGCATCGGCGTGATGGGCCAGGTCGCCTCGCTGCCGCTGGGGCGGTCGCCGAGGCGACCTCTTCCCCCGAAGCGTCTGCGCTGGCGTCGGCGCGGGGGCGCGTGGCCGCCTTGCTGCGGCCGCTGGCCGCGGCGATCGCCTCCTGGCCGCTGGCGCGGACGGGGTTCTGCCTGTATGCGCTGGCGTTGGGCGCGTTGGGGTTCCTCAACACATGGGACTTCCCGATCTATCTCCTGCTGGTAGCTGCGGCCTACGGTCTGAGGCGAGGGATCGACCGCGGGGCGGAGGAGGCGCGCGCGGGCCAGCCCGCGTCATCGGCCAGCCGCTGGACCGCCGCGGCGACGGACGCGATCCGGATCGGGGCGGGGTTAGGGGCGCTCGGCGCTCTGCTCTATCTCCCCTTTTATCTCAGTTTTTCCTCGCAGGCCGGGGGGATTCTGCCCAACCTGATCTTCCCCACGCGGCTGGCGCAGTTCGCCCTGATGTTCGGGCTTTTCCTGGCGGCGTTGGCCGCGTGGCTGGCAGCCCTCACCAGCGCGCTGGGATGGCGGCGCGTTGCACGGGCGGGGATCGGCTGGCTGCCCTGGACGTTGGGCGCGCCTTTGCTCGTCGGCGCGCTGGCCGCGCTGCTGGTCGTGGTCACGCCGGCTGGCCAATCTTTTCTGCGCGGCGTCCTCGACCAGCCAGCGCTGCGCGAGCAAGCGGCGGGCAAAGGTGCGTGGCAGCTTTTGGGCGCCATCGCTCTGGCCCGCGTGCGCGCGCCGGGGACGACCCTGATCCTGGCGCTGGGGCTGGCCTGGATCGCGGCGCTCGTCCAGGTGGGAAGCGAGCGACCTTCGCCTGCGTCTCCCCTGCGGCCCGATCGGCCCGATCCAACTGCGCTGGCGGCGGTCTACGTTTTGCTGCTTGCGGGCGTGGCCCTGCTGTTGACGCTGGCCGTAGAATGGGTGTATCTCAAGGACACGTTCGGCGTCCGCATGAACACGGTCTTCAAGTTCTACTATCAGGCCTGGGTCTTGCTGGCGCTGACCGCAGCCTACGCGACCGTGCGGATCGCGGCGCGCGCGCGCGACGCCCTGCGCACGGCTGCTGCCCTGTCGAAAGCGACCTGGCTGGGCGCGCTGTCCCTGATCGTCCTCCTCTCGGCGGCGGGGTTGCTGTATACTATTCCGGCCATTTACAGCAAGGCCAACCGCTTTCAGGGGGAAGCGACGCTGGACGGGTTGATCCATCTGCGGCGTTATCAGCCTGACGAGTTGGCCGCCATCGAATGGCTGCAGGCCAACGTCAGAGGGGTTGCGGTGGTGCTCGAGGCGCCGGGCGGATCGTACAGTCAGTTCAACCGCGTCTCGATGGCCACGGGGCTGCCGACGTTGCTGGGATGGGATGGACACGAGCTGCAGTGGCGCGGCGGCCGGTACGGCGATGTGGTGGCGGGGCGGCCGGAGGCGATCGAGCGCATCTACCGATCGGCGCGCGGACAGGAGTTGCGCGATCTGATGGACCAGTGGAGGATCGACTACCTTTACGTCGGCAGTCTGGAGCGCGAGAAGTACCACCTGACGACATCCAGCCTGGCCCGTTTCGAGCAGGCGCTGTTCAAAGCCTACGAGAACGCGACGGTGCGCATCTACCGACGATGAAAGACTCGCCGTGAAGGGGGATTCTGTGATGGGGCGATCGAGGGCGCCTGTCCGTTTCGGCGTGACCCTTGAGCACGCTGCCTATCTGGCGATCCTGCTCTTCGCCGCGTTGTGGCGCTGGTTCGATCTGGCGGCTCTGCCGCTCCATGTCGATGAGGCGCGGGGAGCGCTGGCGGCGTGGCAGGCGGCGCAGGGGCAGCCAGCGAGCGTGGCTGGCCTCAGCCCACTTCTCTTCACCTTGCAAGAGGCGACTTTCTGGCTGACGACGAGCAGCGACGCGCTGGCGCGCCTGTGGCCAGCGCTGGCGGGCGTCGCGCTCTGTCTGCTGCCCTTTGCCCTGCGCCGATCGCTGAGGAGGGGAGCGGCGTTGCTGGCGGCTGGCTTCCTGGCGCTCTCGCCGACGGTCACCTACTTCGCGCGCTACGCCTCGGGCGATGTGCTGGCGGCGGCCTGCGCGCTGGCGACGCTGACGGCCTGGCTGGCCGCGCGGGAGGACGCGCGCTGGCGGCCGTGGGTGGGGGTGGCCCTGGCTCTGGGGTTGCTTAGCGGCCCGGGCCTGTGGACGGCCTTGTTGGCGTGGGCGCTCGCGTGGGCCTGGGAGCGACGCCTTGGCGCGGCGGATGACGTCGGCATCGCGCCCTTGTCGTGGTCGCTGTGGCAGCCGGGCGCGCTCGTCTTCCTGCTGTTGGCCACGGGGGGCCTGCGCCATTGGGACGGCGTCGGCGCCGCCGCGGGGTTGTTGGGCGCATGGGCGGCGCGCTGGACGCCGTCGGAGATCGCGTATCCTTTCTACTGGCCGTTGGTCCGGCTGCTCATGGACGAGCCGCTGCTCGTGGCGTGGGGCCTCTACGGCGCGCTGGGCGGTTGGCGCCGCGGCGATCGGCTGGCGCGCGCGTTGACGATCTGGGCGGGGGCGGCTGTGCTGTGGGCCGTAGGGACGCCGGGGCGTCAGCCGCAGGACCTGGTGATCGCCATCCCGCCCCTCGCGCTGCTGGCGGGGAGCGGCGCGCGCGCCTGGCTCGCGCGCCTCGATGGGGCGATCCTGCGCGCCGAGATGATCGCGCTGGGCGGCGCGCTCGGCGTGATGACGGTCACCCTCTACGTGTGGGCGTCTGGCTACACCGAACATGGCGCCGCGCAGTATGCGCTGGCCATGCTCGCGCCGGCGGGGCTGATGGTCGGGCTGGTCCTCTTCTTCGGGACGTGGGTGGGGTGGCGGCCTACGTTGCAGACAACGGCCCTCTTCGGCAGCGCGCTCGGCCTGCTGTGGACCGCCAGCGCCGGTTGGATCAATGCCCAGGGGATCGATTTCGAACGGCGGCCCGCTGTGCAGTTCGAGATGACCTCGTCCGAGGCGCGCCTGCTGGCCAGTCAGGTCGCCCGTTTGTCGGCGCAACGCGTCGGCGACGCGCACCTGCTGCCGGCGGCGATCGTCGAATCGGCGCAGACGCCGATCCTGCGCTGGTACCTGCGCGACCTGGCGGATGTGCGCGTGGTCGGCGCGCCAGGCCCGGGGTTGACGACGCCGGTCGTGGTCGCGCCGTCCGCGATGGAAGTGGCGTCGGCTGGCGTATACAGCGGTCGCGCCGTGACGATCGTCGAACGCTGGTCGCCGTTGGGCCTGCGCGGCCGCGATCTGACGCGCTGGGTGTTGCTGCGCCAGGGGCGCACGCCAGCGGAGGCGCTGCAGGTGGTCGTGTGGGTGGCGTTGCAGGAGAGCGGCGCGGGGGGCTAGGGCCGCGCGATCGATCGCGACGGAGCGAAGAGCCGCCGTTGGACGTTGGGATGTGAGGATAGCGCATGGACAAACCTGCTGAGACGCGTCGGATCTGGGATATCCCCCTGGCGACCTTGATCGCCTGGGATGGCGAGAAGGCGCTGTACGTGGGGTTGACGCTGGTCGCCTTGATCGCTCGCGTCTACGGATTGGGCTGGCGAGCGATGAGCCACGACGAAAGCTTACACGCCCTTTATTCGTGGCAACTCTATGACGGCCGCGGCTACGAGCACAATCCCATGATGCACGGCCCGTTCTTATTTCACATCAACACCCTGTTCTATTTCCTCTTCGGGGTCAACGACGCGACAGCGCGCCTCTCGGTCGCCGTGCTGGGCGCGCTGATGATCCCACTGTGTTGGGGGTTGCGGCGTTGGATCGGGCGTGTGGGGGCGCTGGCGACGGCAGCGATGATCACGCTCTCGCCCTCGTTGCTCTATTACTCGCGCTATATCCGCAACGATGTCTATATCGCGTTCTGGCTGCTAATGATGCTGATCGCCATCTTCCGCTATTGGGAAGAGCGGCGCGCGCGCTGGCTGTATGTGACCGCGGCGGCGCTGGCCGTCAGCTATGCGACCAAAGAGGTTGCCTTCCTGCACACGGTCATCCTGGCCGGCTTCCTCATCCTCGTCATCCTGGCGCGCCTGCTGCGCGAGCCATGGGAGCGTCCCATGGATCGGGTCTTGTGTCTGGGGCTGCTCGCAGCAGGCGGCGCGGCGACGGTGTTCGCCCTCTACCGCGCGATCAAGCTCGAGCCGGGGCAGGCGTCCATCCTCCTGGCCGTCTTCGTCGCTGGCGTCGCCCTCCTGGCGGGCGGGCTGTATGCGCTATGGGGCGGCTGGGGCGAGCAGCGCCTGCGCGCCCTGCCCGAGGTCGACCTTCTGCTCTGGATCGTCTCCCTGTCGCTGCCCCTCTTCAGCCCGTTCCTCATTAAGTTGCTGGGCTGGGATCCGCAGGACTACAGCAGCGCCGCCCTCGTGCGGTCGGGGGCGGTCCTGGCTGTCATGGCGCTCGCCGCAGCGGCCCTGGGATGGGGCTGGCTGCGCCAGTGCTGGCTGATCGGCGCGGGCCTGTTCTGGGCCATCGCTCTGACCCTGTTCACGACCTTCTACACCAACGGCAAGGGGATGGCGACAGGGGTGATCGGCAGCCTGGGCTACTGGATGGCGCAACAGGATGTGCAGCGCGGCAGCCAGCCCTGGTACTATTACCTGCTCGTCGTGCCGCTTTACGAGTTCCTGCCGCTCTTCTTGAGCCTGGGCGGCGCGCTGGCGGCGATCGCGGGCGTCTGGCGTTTTGCCCCGCGCCGCGCGCCGCAGGCTGAGGCCAGGACGAAGCGCGCGCCGGCTGGGACGGTTCCGCTCACGGCGTCGGCTTCCGGCTCGGGCGAGGCGACGGCGAACCCTGCGTTGTCCGTTCCATCTCTCTATGTCCTCTTCGCGCTATGGTGGACCCTGGCGAGCTGGGGCCTCTACAGTTGGGCGGGCGAGAAGATGCCCTGGCTGAGCGTCCACATCGCCTTCCCGATGACCGTGCTGGGAGGATGGTTCGTCCAACGGCTGTGGGCGCGCGTCGACGGCGCGGCCTGGCGAGCGGCAGGTTGGTGGAAGCTGGCGTTGACGCTGGCGCTGCTGGCGTTCACGCTCGGCCCGCTGGCCGCCTTCGTGCGCCAGATCGTCGGCGGCCAGGCGTTTCGTGACAGCTCGATCGCCGGCTTGAGCGCGACGACGCAGGGCATCCTCTCGCTGGTCGTCTTCGTGGTCCTCATCTATCTGGGCTGGGGGTACGCCGAGCGTCTGGGCGCGCGCCAGAGCCTGCTTGTGGCCGCGGCGGTGGTGCTGGTGGGATTGACGGCCTGGACGGTGCGCGTCACTTATGTGCTCAACTACGTCAACTACGACCTGGCCAGCGAGATGTTGGTCTATGCGCATGGCACGCCGGACATCAAATACGTCATGAATGAGATCGAGCTGCTCTCGCGGCAGACGGTGGGGGATAAGCAGATCAAGGTGGCGTATGACGACGATTCGACGTGGCCGCTCGAGTGGTACCTGCGCGAGTATCCGAACAAGGCGTTCTACGGCGCCAGCCCTAGCCGTGAGGCCCTCGATGCGCCGGTGGTGATCGCGGGCGACAAGAACGACGGCCGCGTCAAGCCGTTCCTGGGCAACAAATATCTGCGCTACAAATATCGTCTGGTCTGGTGGCCGCGCGAGGACTACAAGGGACTGACCTGGGAGCGCTTGCGGCAGGGGGCGCTGGATGCCGAGAAACGGCGCAAGTTCTGGGATGTGGTGCTGTATCGCCGCTGGGATACGCCGCTGACGCAGTGGCCTTATGTCCACAATTTTTACCTCTATGTGCGACGCGACATCGCCAGCCAGGTATGGCGGTTCGGCGCCAGCCCGGCGGAAGTGGCTGCGCCCGTCGATCCGTATGAGAAAGGGTTCCGCGAGGCGGCGGCGATCCGTCAATTGGGGGTCACCGGCGCGTCCGGCAGCGCGCCCGGCCAGTTCCAGACGCCGCGCAACGTCGCGGTCGCGCCCGATGGTCGCATCGTCGTCGCCGACAGCGGCAATCATCGCATCCAGGTGTTCGACGCGCAAGGCAACTACGTGGTTGGCTGGGGGACGAGCTGCGACCTCTACGCGCCGGATCGGCCGGGCTGCGTCGATCCCGACGGCGACGGGCCGCAGCAACTGGGGGATGGCCAGTTCCGCGAGCCGTGGGGCGTCGCTGTGGACGCGAATGGCATCGTCTATGTGGCCGACACCTGGAACCATCGCATCCAGAAGTTCACGCTGGATGGCCAGTTCCTGGGCAAGTGGGGATTCTTCGCCACGACCGACGGCCAGCTCGGCCAGCCGATCGGCATGTGGGGGCCGCGCGCCATCGCCTTCGACGCGGAGGGCAACGTCTACGTCACAGACACCGGCAACAAGCGCGTGCAGAAGTTCGACCCCCAGGGCAACTTCGTTGCTCAATGGGGAGGCGGAGGCGTGATCGAGGGGTACATGGACGAGCCGGTGGGCATCGCGACGGACGCGCAGGGCAACTTCTATGTGGCTGACACATGGAACCGCCGCGTGCAGAAGTTCAATGCCGCCTTCGGCTATCTCAAGGAATGGACGATCAGCGGCTGGGAGAGCCAGTCGATCGTCAACAAGCCCTATCTGGCCGTGGACGCTCAGGCCAACCTCGTCTACGTGACCGACCCGGAGGGGTATCGCGTCCTGGTCTTCGACACGGAGGGGACCTTCCGGGCGACCTTCGGGCAGTATGGCAGCGACAACAAATCGTTCGCGTTGCCCAACGGCGTAGCGGTCGATGGGCAAGGCAACGTCTACGTCGCGGACGCCGACAACCATCGCATCCTGATCTTCGCGCGGGTGGAGTGAGCCATGCGTATCCTGATCATCGGCGGCACCGGTCTGATCAGCACCGCCATCACGCGCCAGTTATTGGCGCGCGGCGACGATGTGACCCTTTACAATCGCGGCCAGCGCCCGCGACGGTTCGCTGGCCCGGTGGAACAGATCGTCGGCGATCGCACGGACCACGCCGCGTTCGAGGCCCAGTTGCAGGCGGCTGGCCCCTTCGATTGTGTGATCGACATGATCTGCTTTCGGCCTGAGGAGGCGGCCAGCCTCCTGCGCGCGGCGCGCGGGCGCGCCGCTCAGGTGATCTTCTGTAGCACGGTGGATGTCTACGCCAAGCCAGCGCCCGCCCTGCCCTATCGCGAGGATACGCTGCGTCGCCCGCTCAATGCCTACGGCGAGGGCAAGCGAGCGTGCGAAGACTTGCTGTTGGAAGCCAACGCTCGCGGCGAGATAGCGGCGACGATCATCCGTCCTGCCTTCACTTATGGCGAGGGGGGCGGCATCGTCCAGACGTGGGGCTGGGGCACCACCTATATCGATCGCATCCGCAAAGGCAAGCCGTTGATCGTCCATGGGGATGGCAATTCCCTGTGGTCGGCCTGCCATGTCGACGACGCGGCCCGCGCCTTCGTCGGAGCGATCGGCAACCGCCGCGCCTATGGGCGGGCTTACCACGTCACGGGCGAGGAATGGCTGACGTGGAACGGCTATTACGAAGGGGTGGCCGAGGCACTCAATGCGCCGCCGCCCACGCTGGTCCATATCCCCACCGACCTCCTCTACCGACTGGCGCCGCAGCGAGCGCGCGTGCTCGTCGACAACTTTCAGTTCAACAACATCTTTGACACGACTGCGGCGCGCTTCGATCTCGGCTTTCGCTACACCGTCTCCTGGGTAGCGGGCGTGAGCCGCACGGTGGCCTGGCTGGATGGGCACGGCGGCGTGGCCAACAGCGACGAGGATCCCTTCGACGATCGCCTGATCGCCGCGTGGGAAAAGATGATCAACTCAAGCATCCAACCAAACCCGGCCGGGTGACTGTTCCTCATCCGAAGCGAGATCTGCCGGTTGGCACGTTGCGGTGCATTTATCGTCAAGCGGGTTGGCCCTGATCCGAGAAAGGGCGAGAGAAGATGCGCTATTCAGTCGTGGTTCTTCCTCAGAGCTGACGCGTCCGCCGCGGCTGTTTTCTTCCTCTCTCCTCACGGCGCGAACCGCGGCACCTCCACCGGCGCGCCGCCGCGCCGCACCGACTCCTCCGATAGGGGCACGATCGCGCTCCACGTCACCGCGTCGTAGACGTCGATAGGCGGGGGCGTTCCATCGCGCACGGCCGCGACGAAATCGCGGATCACGAAGTAGTCGCCGCCGCCGTGGCCCGCTCGCCGGGCCTCGGCCCCCAGCGACCGCCACTGCGCGTCCTCGAACTCGGCGGCATAGTTCCACAGCGGCTCCCATTCCGCCTCGCCGCGCACGGGATCGGGCGGGCTGGCGCCGGGGCTGCGCCCATCGATCCAGATCAGCGGGTCCTCGCCATGGTAGCGCTCGGAGAGATAGGCGCCGTGGCTTCCCTGCAACACGTAGTGGGTCATGTTGTGCGGCCGTGGCGAGGCCCAGTCGACGCGCAGGACGATCAGCGCGCCGCGCTCGGTGCTGATCACCGTCGTCGCCGAGTCGCCGTGGCGGAAGTAACCAGGCTGCGCCATGGGGTGGTCGCCGCCCAACCGTTCGGCGATGTAGCGAGTCATCGCGTCCTCGCGCGTCATCCAGGTGGCGGTGCTCACCAGCCGATCGCTGCGGTTGATGTCGAGCCACTGCGCGACCGGCCCCAACGAATGGGTGGGGTAGCTGTTGCCGTTCATGTCACGGCGATAGAGGCCACGCCACGTCAGCTCGTTGTTCGGCCCCAAAAGCAGCGCGCGACAGTCGTGGATATAGGCTCCCTCGGCGTAGATCAGGTCGCCGAACAGCCCCTGGCGCGCCAGGCTGAGCACCAGGCGGTTGGGGCGCGTGTAGCAGTAATTCTCGGCCAGCATGTAGGTGCGGCCGGAGCGCTCGACCGCTTCGATGAGCGCGTAGCCCTCGTCGAGCGTGCGGATGGCGGTCACCTCGCTGAGGACGTGTTTGCCGGCGGCCAGGGCCTGGATCGCTTGCGCAGCGTGCAGTGGCAGCGGCGTAGTCACGAAGACGGCGTCGCAATCGGCGCGCTCGAGCATCTCCTCGTAGCGGGTGAACGTCTGCACGGTGGGATGGAGCGCGCGCCAGCGCGCCAGTTCTTCAGGATCGAGATCGCAGACCGCGGTCAGCTTCACCTGGTCCGCGAGCAAGGCGAAGACGCCGTCGAACGACCGTGCGCGGCGGCCGCCGACCGCAGCCAGCTTGAGGGGCGAAGAAGCGTTCACGTGTACCTCCTGGAGGGGTGATGCCGGACGCAGGGCGCGCCGGCGCGCGTATCGTACCCGTTTCGGAGGGAGACGGCAAGGGCGGCGCAGTCCTGGCGAAAGCGCTCATGCGAGGGAGCGCAGGTTGCGAAGGAGATGCAAGAGGTGGGCTGAAGCCCACCTGCTCTGCAGGATGATGATCAGCATTTCGTTGGACATGGCATGCCTCCTTGCTTGCCTTTGCACACCGATGAACGCTTTTAGTACTGTGGTACTATGATGCCATCTTACATCTGAGTCGCTCGCCCTGCTTCGCGCAGGATTGTCAGATTTGTGCTGCTTTTCTAACAACGCGACAGCCACTGTGTCGGGACGCTTCATCTTCGACTGTTGGGAGGAGGACCTGTTGCGCTACAGTGGCGCTCAGGTTGCAGAGTAGGTCTGTCAAGGAATTGCCAAATTCCTCTCAAGTACCTGGATGATCTCTGTGCGAGAATCGAGCGTGTGTTGTGATAGGGACGGTCCGTGCGGTGTCATGTTGCTTTGCCCGCGTCTGCCGATCCAGTGGAGGAGATCCTCATGAGAGGACATCCCGCCGAGGGGGCCCCCGGCAATCCGGTGGATCGAGTCTTCCCCCATCCGATCCCCAAAAATTGGTTAGCGCGCCAAACCGATGGGACGCGTCCTTGATGAAAATCGGCTCATGGGGTATTCTCGGTTTCATCATACCGCCGAAAGGCAGACACC
>FWPU01003429.1_pt1 | contig 40069 bp, 26 predicted proteins | sample 2228361 | NCBI WGS metagenome assembly FWPU01 (sample SAMEA103939777, study PRJEB20133) | metagenome | reverse complement strand
GCCCATAGCTCGTCGCGCAGTTTCATAATTTCCTCCACCCCGGCCAGGTTGACCCCCAGCTCCTGGGTCAGGCGGCGAATCTCCCGTAGCTTCTCCACGTCCCGTTCGGAGTACAACCGGGTCTTGCCGCCCGAACGCTTGGGCTGAATAAGGCCCTTGCGCTCGTACAGACGCAGGGTCTGGGGATGCATATCCACCAGTTCGGCGGCAACCGAAATGATGTACACCGGACGGTCTTTTTTATCCATATATAAACAGGGCTAAAAGCCCTTGACGTCTTAAGTATACGAAAATCTGCCAGGTTTTATACCAAATTCGGTTAGTACGATGGCAAAGGGTTGAACACCCTTCTGACCAAGGGGGATGAATTACGCTTCACGAAGCCCCAATAACTGCTTGGTCGAAGCGTGGCTTTGCGAAGGTAGCGTTGGGCCAGCCTGGGTTACAGGCATTTTGGCAAGTCTAAACGATACTACCGAGATGCTTTTCTACTCCCTTCGGTCGGCTTGAATCCTTCACCTCTAATTGCAGATGGCGGTGAAGGATTCGAGCGGAAACGGTATTATCTGTTGTCGGCAGCGGGCTTGTAGGGCAGATACCGGGGCTGCCAGAAGCGCTCGGCCACGTAGGCCTGGATGGCCTCCATACCCAGCCCCTTCAGGCGCTCCTCGCGGGCCAGACCCTCCTTCATGGCCTGGCGGATCACCCTCGAGGCCACCAGCTGGCTCACCTCGCGCAGTTCCGAGGTGGGGGGGTATATGCGGTCGGGGTGGTGCTGGCGGGTGTAGTCGTAGAGGGCGTAGGCCGCCTCGAGCACCATGGCATCGGAAACTTCTTTAGCTTTAGCAAGCACCGTACCGAAGCCCAGCCCAGGGAACACAAAGGCATTGTTCCCCTGGCCGATTGGGTAAACCTGACCGCCCAGCTCCACCGGCGCAAAGGGACTTCCGGCGGCCACCAGAGCCTTGCCGCCCGTCCAGCGCAAAATTTCCTCGGGGATCGCCTCTGAAGAGCTGGTAGGGTTGGAGAGTGGGAAGATGACCGGACGCTCGGTGTTGGCCTGTACCGCCTGCACGATGGGTTCGGTAAACGAGCCGGCCTGGCCCGAAAGCCCCAGCAAAACGGTAATCTTGCCGTGTACCACAGTCTCGTACAGGTTGGGGGCGTCGCCCGCAATGGGCCAGTCCTGGACTGTGTCCGGATCTTTGGCAAACTTTCGCTTGTAGGCCTCCATGCTGCGGTTGCTGAGCAGCAAGCCCTTGGAGTCCAGCACAAACAGGCGTTCCAGGGCCTGGGCTTCGGTCAGACCCTCGCGCATCAGGCCATCGAGCAGGGCCTGGGCCACCCCGATGCCCCCGGCCCCGGCCCCGTAGACCAGAATACGCTGGTCGGAAAGGTTCTGGCCCTTGATCCGGCAGGCCGATAGCACCCCCGCCAGGGTTACCGCCCCGGTGCCCTGGATGTCGTCGTTGAAGGAAGGGAGCACCTTGCGGTAGCGCTCGAGCACCGCAAAAGCCGTGTCCTTGCCGAAGTCTTCCCACTGCATGACCGCGTTGGGGTAGCGCTTGCAAAAAGCCTCCACAAAGCGATCCATAAAGGCGTAGTACTCCTCGCCCGAGAGCCGGCGGTGGCGCACCCCCAGATAGAGCGGGTCGTTGATGAGGTCGGCGCGGTTGGTGCCCACGTCCAGCTCGATGGGCAGGGCCTTGTCGGGGCCCAGGCCGCCCGCGGCGGTGTAGATGGAGAGCTTGCCGATGGCGATGGCCATACCTCCGAAGCCCTGGTCGCCAATGCCCAGAATGGCCGAGGAGTCGGTGGCCACGGCCAGGCGCACATCGTTGAGGGGTACGTTGGCCAGGGCCTGTTCGATATCGTGAATGTTATCGGTAGAGGCAGTGAAACCCCGCGGAAAACGGTAGATGTGCGAGAACTGCTTGACCGCCTCGCCCACTGTGGGGGTGTAGAGGATGGGCAACATCTCGCTCATGTGATCGACAAAAAGGGCATAGAACAGCACCTCGTTGCGGTCTTGTAGGTTGCGCAAAAAGATGTGTTTTTCCAGGTCGTTTTCAATCAGGCAGTAGCGCCGGTAGTTGCGCTGCTTCTGCTCCTCGAGGCTGGTCACGTGGGGCGGTAAAAGGCCCTCGAGCTTCAGGGCTTTGCGTTCTTCGTGGGTGAAAGCGGTGCCCTTGTTCAGCAGGGGCAGCCCCAACAAGAGCGATCCCTCGATGAAAGGCTCGAGGTAGCGCTTTCCTCGCTCATCTCGCTTCACGTCGTAGTACCGGCTAACTGTCATGAAGGCAATGTTACGTCCATAGGGTACGGGTGGTCTAGAGCCTGTCAGTCATGTCAACAATCCAAGCTGTACCCTGGCGAGTCGGGTTCCAGCATTTTTGTTTGGCCGTAGTGGCAGAATGGTTTTCAGTACGACCCGCACCTGTTTTGGAAAGCGGCAGGCCAGGCTTTAGTCGAATGGTGTAACTACCCCCGACCTTTATCCTTCGACATCGAACCCCCAGCACGTTATTATCGTGAGCGGTAGAAATGGGCTACGGCCCAGCGAAAGGAGTTTTCGTATGAAATCCCCTGTACGTGTGGCGGTTACCGGTGCTGCCGGTCAGATTGGCTATAGCCTGTTGTTCCGCATTGCCGCGGGTGAGATGCTCGGCAAAGATCAGCCGGTGATTCTGCAACTACTGGAGATTACCCCGGCCCTCAAGGCCCTTAATGGGGTAATCATGGAGCTCGAGGACTGCGCTTTCCCTACCCTGGCTGGCATCGTCCCGACCGACGACCCCAACGTCGCTTTTGCAGATGCCGATTATGCTTTGCTGGTAGGGGCCATGCCCCGCAAACAGGGCATGGAGAGGGCCGACCTGCTCCAGGCTAACGGCGCCATCTTTACCGCTCAGGGCCGGGCCCTCTCCGAGAACGCCCGCAAGCACGTCAAGGTACTGGTGGTGGGCAACCCCGCCAACACCAACGCCCTCATCACCTACAAAAACGCCCCCAACCTCTCACCCCGCCAGATTCACGCCATGACCCGCCTCGACCACAACCGGGCCATCTCGCAGCTGGCCGCCCGACTCAAGGTACCGGTCACCGAGATCAAGAAAATGACCATCTGGGGCAATCACTCCGTCACCCAGTATCCCGACCTGTTCCACTGCGAGGTGGGCGGCAAAAGCGCCTACGAGCTGGTGGGCGACCACGACTGGTATGTCAATACCTACATCCCCAAAGTAGCCAAGCGCGGTGCCGAGATTATCGAGGCCCGTGGGGCCTCTTCGGCGGCCTCGGCGGCCAGTGCGGCCATTGACCACATGCGCGACTGGGCCCTGGGCACCCCGGCCGGCGACTGGGTCAGCATGGCCGTTCCCTCCGACGGTTCTTACGGCATCCCCGAAGGGCTGGTGTACAGCTACCCCTGCGTCTGCAAAGACGGCGACTTCGAAATTGTGCAGGGCCTGGAGATCAACGAGTTCAGCCGCAGCAAAATGGATGCTACCGCCAAGGAACTGGCCGACGAGCGCGACGCGGTGCTGCAGTTGGGGCTCATCAAGTAAAAGGCCTCTTATCAGGTTCATGGGTGCTTGTGCTTGCAAGCACCTACATTTTTTGTTTCCAGTTGTTTTGATAGCCTCGAGCAGTAGCCTCCAAGAAGTAGGGGATCGTGCAGTTTGAGCCGAGCTTGACATTTTGACCCAAAAACCTGGCATCGTGCCGGTATAGTTTGTAATAGGCTTATGGAACGTGTATTGGTTGTTGAAGATGATCCACAGCTAGCTCATCTGGTAATCACTGCGCTGGAACACGAGGGTTACACTGCCCTGCTGGCAACCAACGGGCTGGATGCAGTGCAGATAGCGCCGCAAGCCGACCTGATGATTCTTGACCTGGGCTTGCCGGGCCTGGGGGGCCTCGAGGTCATCCGCGAGCTGCGCGAGGCCGATTGGAGCCTGCCCATCCTGGTTATAAGCGCCCAAGGCACCGAAGAAATTCGCATACGTGCGCTCGAGCTCGGCGCCGACGATTATCTGACCAAGCCTATGAGCGTGCGCGAGATGGTGGCCCGGGTTAGGGCCTTGCTACGGCGCAGCCGACCCGAACAAGAAATCACCCTTCAGGATTTGCGCATCGTGCTCAAGCGCCGTCAGGTTTTCCAGGGCGAAAAACTACTCGAGCTCTCTCCAACCGAGCTCGATTTATTACTAACCCTGGCCCAGAACCCTGGCGAGGTCTGGAGCCGCGAGCGCCTCTTGCAGCGGGTCTGGGGAGCCGAACGTGGTAGCACCGTAGATGAGCGGGTGGTAGATAGCTATGTGGCGCTGCTGCGGCGCAAGCTGGGCGATGACCCCAAAACACCCCGTTACATCGAAACGGTATTTGGACAGGGATATCGCGTGGTTATTAAAGAAAATCACAGAATTAGATAACTCACCCAACTTACCCTTCTGTTGACCCACTGCTGAATTGCGCGGGCCTTTTGGATCTCGCCCACAGCTAGATGGCGCTTGCAGGCAACCGGCTTTGAGCTGTGCCCAGTACAGCTCGAGTTACCATGGCTCTGGTTATATCGATACCCATACCTGGGTATGCCTCAGTCTGGTCTGGCTGGTCTAGAAAAGCGTGCTGCTTCACTGTCCATCTACGCGTTTATTTAGATACCCGCCTAGGGTATTTCATTTCATCGTAGGAGTTACGCAGTTGCCTTCCTCCCCTCTGCTCGGCTACCCTTTTCTGCAAAGCACACAGACTAAGAGGGATTAGCTGCTATGAATCCGCCAAAGTGCAACGACGTAGACTATATCCACTTCCTCATCGCTGCCCAGAGGGTCTTTACTTGCAGCGAAGCCGCCCGCTGCCAACCAGAGGAACCAGGGGTCCCAGCCCACGATGCCTTCACCCGCCTGCTTCAGCGACAGCCCCCCGACACGGAGGCACTGTGGCAGGAGGCCAGGGCCTTGGTGGAGCCCACCCGAGGGCTTCTGGTGCTGGACGACACCACCCTGGATAAACCCTACGCCCGGCGGATGGAGTTGGTGACCTACCACTGGAGCGGCAAGCACCAGCGGGTGGTCAAGGGGATCGCCCTCATGACCCTGCTGTGGACGGAGGGCCAGGCCCTGATCCCCTGTGACTTCCGGGTCTACGACAAGCCTTCGGGGGGCCAGAGCAAGAACGCGCACTTTCTGGAGATGCTGCGGGTGGCCAAGGGACGGGGCTTTGCCCCGGCGTACGTGCTGATGGATAGCTGGTACGCTTCGCTGGAGAACCTGAAGGGGATTGTTGGCCTGGGCTGGCGCTTCCTCACCCGACTGAAGGGGAACCGCCTGGTGAACCCTGAGGGGGCGGGGCCGCGGCCGGTGAGCGAGGTGGAGATGCCCCCGGCAGGGAGGGTGGTGCACCTGAAGGGTTTTGGTTTGGTCAGGGTGTTCCGGACGGTTTCAAAAGACGGGGACGCGGAGTACTGGGCGACCAACGACCTGGGGATGCGCGAGGACCAACGGGGGGAGCTGGAGCGGGCAGGATGGGGTATAGAGGTCTACCACCGGGGCCTCAAGGGGTGTTGCGGGGTGGAGCGGGCCCAGGTGAGGAAGAAGGCTTCGGTCTTAGGCCACCTGCTCCTGGCCCTGCGGGCCTTCCTCAGGCTGGAGGCACACCGCTTGCGGACGGGGGTGAGTTGGTATGAGTCCAAGGCAAGCATTATTCGCGAGGCGATACGAAGTTACCTGGCCAATCCCATCCACATCCTTCACCCGACTGCGTAAGTCCTACATCGATCAAAAAACTTGGTTCCAGACAGTTATTTCCAACTCAGCCAATAAATTATGTTTATTTTGCACAAGCGTTTCAAAAAACCCTACTAGACTCATACTCTGAGAGGCGTTGATCTCCAGTACCCCACACGGGCGCCCAGGGGCTGGAGGGAGCCAGTGGCGCGACCGGCTCATGGGTCGGTCGTCGTTTTTTTTGAGGAGAACAGGAATGATTCAACACTTCGGATGGCGATTAGGAGCAGTCTTGCTAGGTCTGGTCGGCCTGGCGCTGGCGCAAGCCACAAGCGATGTACGGCTCGACCTAAAGGCCTTCCGGGTCGTGAGCGTACAGGAGCAAAACCGTACCGTCGAGCGGCTCGAGCCCGCCCTGGATGCGAAGCCGGGCCAGGTCATCGAGTACCAGCTTACCGCCCTGAACACCCTCAGCGGCCCGCTCCGTCAGGTAGCCCTGATTATCCCCATCCCCCCCACCACCACCTACCAGGCCCAAAGCGCACTGCCCTTGCGCCTGGGAAATGCCCTGATTGTTCCCGAATTTAGCTTCGATGGAGGGAAAAGCTATGGCCGCCCCCCCCTCAAGCGAAAACTCAAAGCTGTGGAGAACGGCAAGGAGGTAGAGAAGGAAGTAGAAGTCAAGCCCGAGGAATACACCCACGCCCGCTGGGTAATACCACAGATGGAACCCAAACAAACCCTTACCCTTACGCTTCGCGTTGTCGTGCGATAAACAGGAGGAAAATACATGAAGAGAATCTATCCCATCTTGCTTGCAGCGCTGCTGCTGCTGGGCCTGGCCCTAGCCCAGCAGACGCCTGCTGGCACCAACATCTCCAACCAGGCCTCGGCCAGCTACATCGATTCCGCTGGCCAGCCCCGAACTACCACCTCCAACCAGGTCATCACGGTAGTACAGCAGGTTTACAGCTTTAGCATCACTCCCGACGGCAGTACCACCACTCCAGGTCAGACCCGCACCGCCCTGGCTGGCGCCCCGGTTTACTTTAGCTACACGGTCAGTAATACTGGTAACGGCACAGATACCATCAACCTGACCCTGGCGCAAGACGCGGGCGACAGCTTCGACCTGAGCGGAACCAACATCTACCTGGACGCCAACTGTAACGGTACGCTGGATCCGGGCGAAACCACCCCCATCACCAGCGTTACCCTAAGCCGCCAGGGCACCCCGGGCGCCAGCGCCTGCGTGATTGTGGCCGGCACTATTCCCGCCTCGGCTACCAGCGGCCAGTTTGGCAACCTCAACCTGGTGGGCACCTCGGCAGGCAGCCCCAGCACCACCGACACCAACAACTGGGCCCGCGCCATCGCTACCACGGCGGCCATCCTGACCGCTACCAAGTCGGCCAGCCCGGCAGGCCCCGTAACCCCCGGCAGCACCATCACCTACACCATCTCCGGCGCCAACACCGGCGGCAGTGCCGCCAGCGGCGTGAGCGTGAGCGGCCTCACCGGCACCGGCATCCTGATCTCCGACACCATCCCCACCGGCCTGAGCGTGCCCGCTGCCCCCACCGGTAGCGCCGGCGCTGGCACCGTCCAGATCGTCTACAGCACCAACGGCGGCACCACCTGGAGCACCACCGCCCCCAGCTTCCCCTTCGTGGGCAACGGCTCCAACCGGGTAGGAATGTTCATTAGTGGCAGCGGGGCCTTCTTCCCCCAGACGGCCTCGTACACCTTCAGTTTCCAGGCCACCGTACCCGCCAATGCCCCAGCTGGCACCGCGTATCCCAACACCGCCACCGTTGCCTATAACGACGGAACTGCCAACCAGACCACCACCTCCAACACCACCAACAACACCGCCGCCAGCCGCTACAGCGTGGCCATCGGCGGCACCGGGGCCAGCGCTATAGACGGGGCCGATACCCAGACCATCGCAAGCGCCAACTCCGGCAGCACAGTGACCTTCAACTCCACCCTGCAAAACACCGGCAATGCCCCCGATAGCTTCACCCTCAGCCTGGGCAGCAGCACCCTGGGCGCCTGCACCATCCTGCAGTCCGACGGTGTAACCCCGCTTTCCGGCCCGGTGGGCCCGCTGGCTGCCGGTGCGACCTACACCGTGGTGGTGCGCTGCGCCATTCCGGCCAGCCAGACCACGGGCGGCAGCGTCACCCTGACTGCAACCTCGGTGAACAACCCCAGCGGTAGCGTGGGCGCCCTGCTGGACGGAGTGGATGCAACCACCCTGGCCGTGACCACGGTGGTCTCGGGCTACAGCCTGGATGTCGCCCATAACACCAACGGGGCTTCCGGCGGCGAAGGTGCCGACCCCGCCAACGACACCCGCCCCGGTTACAACCCTGCGGTCAACCCTGGTGGCGTGGCCTACTTCCCCTTCGAGGTCAGCAACACGGGCGCCAACCCGGATACCTATAACCTCACGGCCAGCCTGCCTGCAGGTTGGACGGCGGTCTTTTATCCCGATACGAACTGCGACGGCGTGATGGACACCCCTACCCCGGCTCCGGTCAGCAACAGCAGCCTGGTAAATGCGGGGACCACCGCATGCTTCATCGCAGCCGTACAGGTGCCCGCCGGCGCAGCTCCAGTGGATGCGACCGCCGGTAGCAGCGACAACGTGCAGTTGACCATTACCAGCACCACCCTGCCCGGCGTAAGCGACACCATTGCCGGCGCAGTGGATGTGAACCTGGTAGCCCAGGTGAGCCTGACGCCCGACCGCAGTGGAACCGTCACCAGCCCCGGCACCATCCAGTACACCCACACCCTGACCAACAACTCCAACAGCGGTGCGACCTGCAGCATCTCCGGTAGCGGCGGGAGCTTCGGCTGGACCTACCAGTACTCGCTGGATGGCAGCACCTGGGCACCCAGCCTGAGTGGCGTCGCGGTAGCCGCCAACGGCGGTAGCCAGACCGTGTATGTACGAATCCTGACCCCCGCAGGCGAGCCCATCGGACGAACTGACGTCAATACCCTGACCGCAAGCTGCACCGTTGCCAGCACTACGGCCACCGCCACGGCCTCAGAAACCACCACCGTGGTGGGCGGCGACCTGCGCCTGACCAAGAGCGCGGTGAGCTACGTGGGCAGCAGCGCCACCGTCCGGGATGCTAATGCGGCGGTCGCCCTGCCCGGCGATCAGATTCTCTACACCGTGGTCGCCCAGAACATCGGCACTGGCAACCTGGCCCAGGTGGTGGTGAGCGATCCGCTGCCCAGCTACACCAGCTTCGTAAGCGTGAGCGCCAGCATTAGCGGCTTCAGCGGCACCGTGCTCTATTCGACCGACGGTAGCACCTGGAGCGCAACCGCTCCAACTACGCTGTCGGCAGGTCAGTCGATCTACGTGGCCGTAGATACCAACGGCGACAGCACCATTACTAGCGCCGACGTGATGCCACCGGGGGCCACCATCACCCTCAGCTTCCGCGTACAGGTGCAGTAAGTTTTCACCACCCCCCTGCGAGGGCTATCCGCCCTCGCAGGGCACAAATGAAGAAGAATCTATGCAAATACCTGCATCCGCACAAGCCGCCCACTACACCCTGGGGTTGGATACCGTCCGAAACTGTGTGTTTTTTGGAAGGGCCAGCCTATGGGTCGGCTTGGTATGGGTGCTGTTTTGGATGAGTATAGCCTGGGCCGCGCCCGCCGGAACGGTAATTCGCAACCAGGCTGCGGCGATTGTCAACGGTCAGGTGTATTTATCCAACGAGGTGGAGACCCTGGTACAGGCAGTGTGCGTCCCGGCCGTCACCCCCAATGGGAGCCTTGCCAGCCCCGGCCAGCGCACCACCACCCCGGCCAGCGGAACCGCTTATTTTGCCTATCGCCTGCAAAACCTTGGCAACCAAAGTTTTTTGTTCAGCCTGAGCTGGCTGCAGAACGGGGCTTCCTGGACACCCAGCGCCGTACGTTTTTATCTGGATGCCAACGCCAACGCCCAGCTTGACCCCGGTGAACCGGAGGTGAACAGCCTCCGTCTGGATATGGGACAGGAAGCTCGCCTGATTATGGCCGTGCAAACCCCGCCTTCGGCCAGTGATGAGCTGCTGATTAGCCCCGTGGCCGCCTGCCCCGACGGTACCCGCGATGAGAACAACTTTAGCTCGATTCGCATCGGCACCGGGCCTGCTTTGAGCCTGATTAAGTCGGTGGAGGCCAGCCTGGCCCGACAGGGCCAGGTGGTGGGCTTTAGCCTGCGGGTGCTGAATCTGGGCAGTGCGCGCACCGCTGGGCCAATTTACGTAGAGGATCGCCTGGATATACCCGAGCTGAGTGGCCTGGTGTATCTGGCTGGCTCTGCCAGTGCAGCCAAAGGCCGCCTGGAATACTTCGACGGGGCCAGCTGGAGCAGCCTCGAGCCCGCCAGCGTGCGCGGCCTCCGGCTGGTGCTGGACGGCCTCGAGGTGGGGGAGGAGGCCATCTTTAGCTTCCGTATGCAGGTGGAAGCCGATGCCGCACCGGGCGAACGGATTAACCTGGCCCAGGTCATCTCGAGCGAGAGCAGCGCCCAGACCCAGGTTTCGTTGCAAGTTGCCGCCGAGTACGCCCACGCCCTGGGGCCCATCGGCAACCCACAGGCCGCAGGCACCACCGACCGGCAGGAGGCCGAGGTGCTGGCCGGGCAGCCTTACTGCTTCAGCCATACCCTGCTCAACACCGGCAATGCCCCCGATACCTACACCCTGGAGGCCCTTGGGCTGCCCAGCGGCGTGATCCTGACCTACCGCACCATGAGCGGAGGCAGCCTGCCCACCCCCATCACGCTGGCTCCAGGAAACACCCTGGATTTCCAGGCCTGTATATCGGCCCTGCCCGCCGGTACACCTGCTTTTGAGTTCAGCCTGCTGGCCCGCTCCGGAAGCACCGGCAACGCCGACCCCACCGTGGATCGCGTTGCGCGGGTCTGGGATATTTCGCAGATCACCCTCTCAAAAAGCAGCTCGAGCGGGCCAACTGTTACGCCTGGGGAGGGCGTGGAGTACAGCCTGCAAATCGATAATCCGCTGCCTTTTGCAATACCCAACGTGCAGGTTGAAGATGTGCTGGACAGCCACCTCGAGTTCCTCTCGGCCTCCGATGGGGGGGTCTTCGACCCCGGAACCCGCACCGTGCGCTGGAACCTGACGCTGGCGGCCAGGAGCACCCTCACCCTGCGCCTGCGGGTGCGGGTCAGCGCCGCTGCGCCCGACAATGCGACCATCGTGAACCGCTTTAGCCTGCGCTCCCCCGAAATTGGCAACCCCCTGGTATCCAACAGCGTCACCTTGCGGGTGCAGGCGGCGGCCCTGCTTCTGGAAAAGCGGGTGGAGCCCAGAAAGGTTAGGGTGGGTGACCTGCTCACCTACACCCTGACCGCGGTCAATGTGGGGCAGGTTCCCCTTACAGTGCGCCTCGAGGACACCCCCGACCCCCACCTGCAATACCAGGCCGGTAGCGCCAGCCCTGCGGAACCCACTCAGCAAAACGGCCGCCTGGTCTGGGAAAACCTTACCCTGGCCCCGGGGGCGCGGGTAGAGATTCGCTACCGCATGCGGGTGCTGGCGGGGGCCGGTAGTGAGCTAAAAAACATCGTGCAGGCCACCGGGGACAGCGCAGGCGGAACCGCAGTAGCCAGCGCGGTGGCCTCGGCCACAGTGCAGATCGAGCAGGGCGCGCTGGCTGCACCCCATCTGCTGATGGGCCGGGTCTTTCTGGATACCAACCGCGACGGCCTGTACACCGCTGGCCTGGATGTACCGCTGCCGGGGGCTCGAGTAATTCTCGGCAACGGCTGGCAGGCCCTGACCGATGCCGAAGGCCGCTACAGCTTCCGCAACCTGACGGGCGGAGTGTGGGAGGTGATGCTCGAGCCGGCCTCGGCCCCCTTCCCGCCCCTTCCCCACCCCGAGGCCCAGGGGGCGGGTTACCGCCACCGGGTGCGGGTGGAGGGCCTGACCGTGAGCGACTTCCCCCTCGAGCGCCCTGCGGGCCTGGCCCGCGCCCAGCGTCAGACCGTTCTGGAGTTTGGCCCCCTGCGGCTGAGCAAACAACTGCTTCCGCTGCCGGAGGGCTTCCGGGTGGTACTGGTACTGGAATCCGCCGAGTCCCTCAACGACCTGACCCTCACCGACCCCCTCCCCGGCGGCGGTGAGCGGGTCTTCCAGTTTGCCCAGTTCCAGGGCCGGCAGACCCTGACCTACGACCTGGACGGCTCTCTGGCCCCTCACCTGACCGATCCGCAGGTGCGCTGGAGGTATCCGTGATGTTTGGAAGAACCCAAGGCACCCTGGCGGCCATCCATCGCGGGCTCTTCTGGCTTTTCTTTCTGTTTGCTTCGGTGGTGCTGGGCCAGGCCCGCACCGACCTCAAGGGCATCGTGCCGGGGGATGCGCTGGGCTGGGAAATCCAGGAGCTGCGGGCCAGCGTGGTAGTCAGCAAACCCACCATCCTGAACCTTCAGATCTACTCCCCTGGCTTCGACCCCACCGACTACCGCCGGGCCCTGAAGGGCCAGGAAGAGCTGGGCGACGAGCGCTACGACAAAGGACAAGGTCAGATACTGGCCGAGTTTGTGCTGATCCGGGATGGAAAAGTGCTGGCCCAGGAGAACTTTAGTGTGGAGCCCCACCGCTGGGTACTGTTCTTCCGGGGACCGGTGGAGCCGGGGGTCTACCTGCTCAAGAGCCGCCTGGCCGGGCTGGGCAAAAACGCCTTCCGCTACCGCATCCAGACCAGCGTGCCGGAGGCTGCCGAGCTACTCATAGATCCTACCCTACAGCTCTACGATGTGCGGCCTTTTCAGGCTGTGAGCCCGCTTTCGGTAGCCACCATCCGGGGGCAGGACTGGCTCGAGCCTTTTGTGCTCAAGGTGAGCCCCGAGGTGCTACCCTTGCGCGTGGGCTTCTACGATGAAGACGGCGAAAAGGAGCTGGAGGGCCGGGTTCGCCTGCCCGACGGAACCCAGGAGCGCCGCCCGGTCTCCGGCGACCGGAGCTGGGCCTACTACGAGATTCAACAGCCCGGCCTGATCACCTTCGGCTTCCGCCAGCCCAGGGCCGCCACCCAGTACTCCAACACCATCGGCTTCCGGGTGGATGCCTGTATGGAAGTAGAGCCGGCGGCCTTCCGGGTGGTGCCCCCGCGCCCGGTGCAGGCCTTGGTGCAGGACAGCAGCGGCCAGCCGCTCGATATCACCCCTACCGTAGAGGGCGACAAAATTCGCATCCTTCGGCTGCCGGCCCTGCCCGAGGGCTACCGCCTGGTGCGGATGGAGGTGGAAGGCGGGGAGGCCCTGGATGCCCAGACCGCCCGCTTCGGCTGTGCGGGTGGCCTGGTGCGCTATGTGGTGGAAAAGCCAGCCCCAGCTTCGACAGGCCCCGCCGCCCCGCCCGCGTCCACCCTGGAAATCGAGGCGGTGCTGGTGCTGCCAGAGGACGAGCAGCCCTTCGACCTGCCGCTCACCGTAAACGACCAGCCCGTGGTGCTGGAGCAGGGCCGGGCCCGTCTGAGCCTGGCGCCGGGCACCTACCCCCTCGCGCCCCAGCTGGACGGGGCCCGGATCGAGGGGCCCCAGGCCATCACCCTGGAAAGCGGCCAGACCCAGAAAGTGCGCTTCCGGGTTTATCCAGAGGTTCGGCTGAGCCTGGAAGCAACCCCCACCACCCTACGTGTGGGGGAAGAAACCCTTTTAATCGCCCGGGCCCGCACCGCCTTCCCGCGCCTGCTGCCCGCCGACCTCGAGCTTGAACTGCCCCCCTGCCTGGAAGCCCTCGAGGCCCCCCGCCTGGTGGCCCCCATCGCCCAGGGCCGGGAGGCCGTGCTGCAGGTGCGGGCAAAAGCCCTGTGCAAGAGCGAGCCCCAGGTTGGCGCCACCCTGGGCCCCTGGGGGCAGAAAACCAGCGCCCAACTGAGAATCATCCAGCCGGCCACCTTCACCCTGCAGAAGGAGGCCCTGTCGCCCAGTGCCCCGGTGGGCGGTACGGTGGTGTACCGCCTGCGGGTGCAGAACACCGGCGACGAGGCGGGCCGGGTGCGCCTCCAGGACAGCCTGCCCAGCGGACTGCAAGGCCCCAACCTCGACGAGGTGCTCGAGCTTCCAGCCGGGGCCGAACGCGTGCTCGAGGTGCGCGCTCGCGTAACCGCCGAGGCCCCTGCGGCGGTGGTCAATACCGCCCGCCTGCTCAGCGAAAGCAATCAACCCCTCCGCGAAGCCCAGGCCGAGGTGCGGGTGCTGCGCCCGGTGGCCGAGCTTTCGCGCGCGCTGGACAAGCGCCGGGTGGTGCCGGGGGAGGAAGTAGAGGTGCGCCTGGTGGTGCGCAACACCGGCCAGGCCCCCCTGCGCTACGAGCTGCGCGACAGCCACCCCGAGTGGCTGGAGGTGGCGCAGACCCCGTTCTTTAGCGGCGAACTGGCCCCTGGCGCCAGCGCCACCCACTCCTACACCGCCCGGGTGCGCTTCGGCCCGGCGGCCGAGGGCTCGTTCCTGGCGCAGCTCACCTCCAACGGCGGCAACCCCAGCGCACCCGACACCCTCCAGCGGGTGCTGGTGCAGCTCGAGAAAACCGTCGAGCCGGGCCGGGTGCTGGTGGGCGGCCAGGCTCGCTTCACCATCCGGCTCGGCAACCCCACCGATCACCCCCTCAGCCTGCGCCTGCAGGAGTCGCCCGCCGAGGGCCTACGGATGACCCTGCCGGAAAGCCTGGAATTCAGGCTCCAGCCCGGCGAGGTGCGCGAGCTGGAGCTGGAGGCCCAGGCCGAACGGGTTGGCCCGCTCGACAACCAGGTCACGGCCTTTGTGGGCAGCACCCCGGCCTCCCTCCCGGCCAGGGCCACCCTGCTGGCCCTGCCCATCCTCGAGCCCCGGCGGCTTTCCACCGTCACCCTGGACTTTGAGGTGAAGGGCAACGCCCCCTTCGAGCGCCTGCTGCTCACCCACCAGCCCCCCGCCCAGAGCGCCTATGAGCCCGGTTCGGCCCGGCTGGACGGCCGCCCCATCCCCGATCCCCGCCAGGACGAGAAGGGCCGCCTCTACTTCGAGCCACCCTACCAGCGCCAGGGCCAGCTCACCTACCAGCTCCGCCACCGCGAGGCCCTGGGCCCCATACCCGAACCCACCCTGACCGCGCAGGTAGGCGACCGGGAGGTCTACCTGCAGGGCCAGCAGCGCCTGGCCGACCTGGAAAAAGCCCAGGCCATCGTGGTTAAAACCCGCGACGGCTTCATCCAGGAGCCCCTGCCCGGCAGCGTGTTCCGCAGCGATAAAGCCCGGGTGGTGCTGCAAACCCCCAACGGCCTCGAGACCCGTCTGACCGTGAACGGAACCCCCATAGACTCCAGGTTCCTGGGCCAGGCCACCTACGACAGCGCCCTCGGCCTTCAGCGCCTGGAGTACTACGGCCTGCCGCTGCAGCCGGGCCGCAACCTGATCGAGGTACAGACCCCTTTGGGCTCGGATCGGGTAGAGGTCTTCCTGGCCGGTAGTCCCGTGCGGCTGGAAGTACGCCCCTTGCGCCTGCTGGCCGATGGCCGCACCCCGCTGGAGCTGGAGGTGCGGGCGGTAGATGCGCTGGGCCTGGCCTCGGGCTTCGGCCCCCTCAGCGTGGAAACCTCCCAGGAGCCCCTGGAGGAGGACGCCTTCCCGCTGCTCTCGGGGTACCAGGTGCTGCTAAGGGACGGGGTGGCCCGGCTTCGCCTGAAGCCCACCGCCACCCCCACCACCCTGCGCCTGCGGCTGGCGACCGGGGAGCTGCAAGAACAGGCCGAGTTCTTCGTGCTGGGCCGCCAGAGCACCCTGTGGCAGCTTCAGGGGAGCCTGGGGGTGCGCATCGGCGATAGCCTTCAGGTATTCGGGCTGGGCCGGGGCTATCTGGAAAGCCCCCTGGGCCAGGGCCTCCTGCAAGGCGCGCTGGACGGCTCGCTGCGCTTTGAGGCGGGCCAGCCCCAGCTGCAAACCGGCCTGCGCGACCAGCCCGACCCCACCGGGCGCTTCCCCCTTACCGGCGCCGGCAACGAGGCCACCCTGCCCCTGCGCTCGGACGAGCCTTTTGCTCTGCGCTACGACCAGGAGGCCTTCAGCCTGGGCTACTACGCCGATAAGCTAGGGGTGTTTGGCCTGGACGGGCTGCCCCAGGGCACTGCTCTGCGCCTGGAAACCCGCGGACGATCCCCTCTCGGGACGGACTCCGCCAGTGCACCGGGCGGCGAGCTGGCCCTGCAGGGCTTCGTGGGCTACCTGCCCGCCGGCAGCCGAAGCGAGCGTATCGTGCCCGACGGCACCCGCTACTACCGGCTGTCCAGCCCGGCCGAGCCCGGCAGTGAGCAGGTGGTGCTCTGGATAGGTTCCAGCCAGAGCCGCCTCGAGCGCCTCAAAGACTACGTGCTGGACGCCGATACCGGCCTCCTCACCCTGAGCCGTCCGCTCTGGCCCAGCGACCCCGACTTCCAGCCGGTTCTGCTCGAGGTCACCTACGCCCCCCAGGGCGGCCACCGCGCGCTGGGCTACGGGGCCGGGGCCCGCTGGAAAGCCGGCGACTTTAGCCTTGGCCTGGGGGCGGCCTACCTGCCCACCCAGGGCTGGCGCTACGGGGCCGAGGCCGCCTACCAGCTACCCGGCTTTGGCGTAAAAGTGAGCTACAGCCGGGGCAGCGCCGAGCGCTACGGCCTCGAGGTCTCCGGTAAAAACGGCCCCCTCGAGTCGAGCGCCAACCTGGCCTACGAAGGCAGGTTGCAGGGCCAGGCCCAGGTGGCCTACAACCTGAGCGAGGCCGACCGCCTCAGCCTCGAGCACCAGACCGGCAGCAACAACCGCACCGGCCTGCTCTACACCCGCCGCCTCTCCCCCAGCTTCTCGGTGGGGGGTGGGCTGGGCTACACCTGGGAGGAAGCGGCCTGGGCCGGCCTGGGCCGGCTGGGCTTCAAGAGCGGCCCGCTCAACACCGAGCTGACCCACGCCCAGCCCTTCAGCCTGAGCCAGAGCGCCTCCACCCGCCTCCGCAGCAGCTACGCCTTCGATGCCAACCTCACCGCCGAGGCCGACCTGGTGCAGACCTGGGGCCTGGGCTTTAGCGGCGTGGTGGGCCTCAAGCAAAAACTGGCCGGGGCCAACCTCTCGCTGGCCTACCAACTGCCGGGCGCGGCGGGCGAGGGCAACCGGGCCCGCTTTGGCCTGGAGGCCCCGCTCCCCCTATCCGAGCACTGGAGCCTGAACGCCAGCGCCGGCTACGAGCGCAGCCTTGCCACCGGCAACGACCAGGCCGCCTTTGGTCTGGCCCTGCGCTACCAGGCCCAGGGCTTCACCGCCACCCTGGGAGGCGAGACCGCCTGGAGCGCCGGGCAACCCAAGGTAGTATTGCGGGCCGGGGCCAGCGGGCAGCTCGACGAGCAGCAGACCCTCTCGCTGGATGCCGGCTACCAGGTTGCGCCCACCCCGGAGGGCCGCTTTACCCTGGCCTACGCCCTGCGCGGGCGCGACGCCTCGCTGCTCACCTATCACCGCCTGAGCAGCGTGGGTGAACCCGTCCTCGAGGGGGCCCTGGCCGCCAGCTACCACCCCAGCCCAAGCCTCCAGCTCCGCCCCAGCGCCGCCTACCGCCTCAAGCTGGATGACCCTGCCGGCCACACCTACCAGCTCGGCCTGGGCGGCAACTACTACTTCACCGACTGGCTGGGCCTGGGGGCCGCTGCCTACTACCAGTTCCAGCCGGGCACCCAGACCTGTGCTACTGCCTTCTCGCTCGAGGCCAGCTTCCGGGTCGTAGAGGGCCTGTGGCTCAACGCGGGCTACACCTTCGGCGGCTTCACCGGCCTCACCCCCGACACCGCCCCCGGCTTCTACCTGCGCCTCGACTTCCTGGGAGGTAGCCGATGAAACGCACTTTGCTCCTTTTCCTAATACTTTCACTGAGCCTGGCTCAGGCCCAGGTGGTGCGTAACTTTACCAGCCGCTACAGCACCAATACCCAGGGCGACATCCTGCTCATTGGCAACACCCTGATGACCTGCTCCACTAGCGGTACCAACGGCAGCCAGTGCGTCAACACACAAAATGGGTCTGGATCGCTTTACAACAACAACTTCACCATGATTTACGTGGACGTCGACAGCGACACCAGCACCTTCAACTCCTCCAGCGCCAATCTAACACTGCCCAGCGGGGCAAGCATACTCTGGGCGGGCCTTTACTGGGGCGCCGAAGCACCCAGCCTACCCAGCCCCAACACCGTGCGCTTCCGCACCCCAGCCCTTCCCACTTATACCACCCTTACCGCCAGCCAGACCGACTCCACCACCGTAGCAACAAGTAGAGTACGCTACCAGGGGTTCGTGGAGGTGACCGCATTAGTACAAGCTGGCGGTGCAGGTACCTACTGGGTAGCCGACGTCCTGGGCTCCCCCAACAACTCCGACCGCTATGCCGGATGGGGTCTGGTGGTGGTTTACCAACATAACAGCCAGCCTCTACGCCACCTAAATGTCTTCGACGGGTTTGCCACAGTCAGCGGTACCACCACCGTCAATACAACTGCTTCCGGTTTTTTGACCCCTGCCACCGGCACAGTGATCACACATCTGGGTGCTCTGGCTTACGAGGGCGACCGGGGCATTACGGGCGACCGTTTGCGTTTGAATGGAACGGATGTCTCCGATGCCAACAATCCCGCAACCAACTTCTTCAACTCTACCATCAGCGATCTGGGTGTTCACGCTAGCGGGAAAAACCCCAACTACATTGACCAGCTCGGCTTCGACCTGGATCGGATTCAAAGCACAGGGCTGCTCGGCAACAACCAAACCTCTGCAACCGTAAGTTTTGTTAGCACCGGGGACGCTTACCTACCAGGGGTGCTGAGCATCGCCGTCAACGTGTTTGTCCCCGACCTCACTACTACCTTCACAAAAACCGGCCAGGACATCAACGGGGGCAACCTGCTGCCGGGCGATATCCTCGAGTACACCCTGAGTTTTTCCAACACCGGCCTGGATGGGGCCACCGATGTGGTCGTGCGCGACCCCATCCCTGCCGGAACCCAGTACGTACCGGGAAGCCTGCAGGTACTCACCAACGCCATCGGTGCCCCCACCGGCTCCTTTACCGATGCCGCCGGCGACGACATCGCCGAGTTTGATAGCGCCAACAACCGGGTGGTTTTCCGCCTGGGCACCGGGGCCAGTGCCTCGAGCGGTGGGCTGGTACCACCCAGTCAGGGCGCTAGCATGCGTTTCCGGGTACAGGTACTGCCCAGCGCCGCCGGGCAAATCATCACCAACACTGCCCAGGTCAGCTACAACAGCCAGACCCTGGGCGCCAGCTTCAGCCAGACGGCTAGCGTCTCGGCCAATAGTCAGGTTTCCAATCCCCCTTCCCTTAGCAAAACTTTCTCCCCGGCCAGCATCCCTACGGGCGGTACCAGCACCCTCAGCATTACCCTCACAAACCCCAACCCCACCCCCGCCACCCTCAGCGCGGCCCTGGTGGATAACCTGCCCGCAGGGGTGGTGGTAGCCAGCCCAGCCAACGCCAGCACCACCTGCACCGGCGGCAGCGTGAGCGCCACCCCCGGTAACAGCAGCGTAACCCTGGCCGCCGGGGCCCAGATACCGGCCAACGGGAGCTGCACTGTAAGCGCGAGCGTCACCGCCAGCACACCGGGCAGCTACACCAACACCCTGGCCGCTGGCGCCCTTCAGACCAACCACGGCAGCAACCAGAGCCCGGCCAGCGCAGTGCTGAACGTGACCGGCGTCAACGTGAGCGGCCAGGTCTACCACGACCAGGAGCCCAACGGGGCCAGGAACAGCGAGGACTGGAGCAGCGGGACGACGGTCTACGTCAAGCTGGTGCTGGGCAGCACGGTTCTGGCCGTCCAGACCGTGAGCCCCGGAACCGGCGCCTACAGCTTTAGCGGGGTGGCCCCCGGCAGCTACAGCCTGGTGCTGGACAACAACAACAGCACCGCCGACACCACCCCAACCCCCCCCGCTGGCTGGCTTTTTATTAGCCCAACCGGTGGAAGCCGGGCCATCACCGTGGCCGCCAGCAACCTGCTGAACCAGGACTTCGGCCTCTTCCACGGCGCACGGGTAGAGGGCCGGGTCTTCTACGACGATGGCGAGAGCGGCGGCTCGGCCAACAACGCCCTGCAGGACGGCCAGGAGCGCGGCGTGGGCGGTGCAACGGTCACGGCCAGCGACGGCGTTTCCAGCCGCAGCGCCAGCACCGATGGCAGCGGGCTTTATTCCCTGTATGTGCCCGCTGGCTGGGGCAGCGTCAGCCTTACCCACCCCCTGCGCCCGGCCACCGGCTGGAACAACGGGAGTACCGCCACCCTGGTGGGAAGCTGGGCCGATGCCACAGGCCCCACCTCCACAGGTGCCGTGATCAGCCTGGGTTCGGCCAGCAGCCTGGCCGGCTCGGTTCTTACCCGCAACTTTGGGGTGGTGCGCAGTTCGCTCTTCCGACCCGACCAGTCGGGCCAGGCCACCAGCCCCGGGGTGGTGCGCTACCTGCACCAGTTCAAGCCCGGCACCCAGGGCACGGTTGGTCTGGCCCTGGCCAACACCCCGCAGTTTGGTTACCAGCTCCGCCGCGATGTGAACTGCGACGGCGACTTCGACGACGCTGGCGAGGGCTTCCAGGGGCTGCCGCAGAGCTTTGGCGTGGGTTCTGGCTGGCCGCGGGAGCCGGACGGTAGTCTGGCGGCCTGTGCCCTCGAGGTGCAGGCACTGGTGCCCGCAGGGGTGAGCGCCGGCCAGGTGGATATCGCCAGTCTCAGCGCCAGTCTGGCCTGGAGCAACAACCCTGCCGTCCAGGAAACCCGGGGCCTGACCGATACCACCACTGTTATTCGGGGTGGGGAGCTAAAGCTGGATAAGCAGGTGCGCAACGTAAGCCAGAACACCGCTTTCGCCGCCAGCGCCCAGGGCCGCCCCGGCGAGGTGCTGGAGTACCGCATCCAGTATCAGAACATCGGCAGCCAGCCCATCTTCAATGTGGTGCTCTACGACCCCATCCCCTTCTTCAGCACCCTGGTACAGAACGCCTACGGCGGCACCGGCGAGGTGGAGCTGGTCTGTCCAGGTGGTGCGGTGGTACGGCCCGACCTGGGCAGCACCAGCAGCATCAGCCTGAACCTGGCTACGCTCTGCACCCTACCCACCGCCCCTCAGCCTGGTGGCGGCAGCGCCCCGGCCTTGCTGCCTGGTCAGGGTGGGTATTTCGTGTACCGGGTACAGGTAAACTAAAAAACAACTTCCATTCCAGACATCCTGTAGGTTCTGGCCTTAGACTGTTCATGTGCAGTTGCAAGACCTACACACGTCGCTGAACGTGACCTGGCAGATTCAGGATGGGCTTCGAATCCCTTGGAGCTACGGTGATGTGGAGGCCGAACTCGAGGCTATCCAGCATGGAGCGGCTTTGCTGGACTTCTCCCATCATGGTTTGCTCGAGCTCAAGGGCCCCGATCGCGCCGAGTTTCTGCACAACCAGTGCACCTCCAATATCCGCTCTATGTTGCGGGATAGCTGGCTCGAGACGCTTTTTCTTAGCGCCAAAGGCCAGATTGAATACCTGGGCCTGGTGCTGCACATGGGTGAGTCCTTCTGGATTAGCTCACACAGCACTAGCGCCTTAGCCAACCGTTTCCGCAGGTATATTGTGTTCGATCAGGTGGATATCGAGGTGCTGCCCTGGTCTTTGTTGCGCCTGCAAGGCCCGGATGCCGGAGCAATAGCCCAAGAGCTGGCCCCCCTTCCCCCGCGCTGGGGGCTCCACAAGACCCCACATCTGGTGCTGATGCGGGACGAATTCGGTCTGTGGCTCCTGGTGCCTTCCATTCAGGCGTATGCACTGGCCCAGCGGCTGCTGGAGACCGGGGCTACCCCGGCAGGCCATCAGGCCTGGCACATCTGGCGGGTCGAGCGTGGGGTAGCCGATCTGCCGGAGGCCCTGGGCGAGCTGCCGCAGGAGGTGGGGCTGGATAGCCGGGTTAGCTACAAGAAGGGCTGCTACCTGGGGCAGGAGATAATGGCCCGGCTCGAGGCCCGGGGCAACACCCGCTACCAGCTCATGGGCCTGCTGGGCCAGAAGGAGATTCCCAGCGGAGCCGAGGTTCTCCGCGAGGGCCGGCCGGTTGGCCGGGTCGGTACCTCGGTGGAGTCGCCCCTCCATGGGGCGATTGCGCTGGCCCTGCTGCGCAAGGAGCTGGCCCCCGGCGATCAGGTGCAGATCGAGGGCTGGTCGGCCACCGTTTCGGGCCTGCCCATTCGCTGAGCGCATTGGCCGCGGCGCTTTGACCTTTTTCAAAAATCGTTGTAGCATATAGGGGTTATTATGTTTTTAGCAGAAATAATTGGCGTGGGGGATGAGCTGTTATACGGCGAAACGGTGGATACCAACACCGCCGAGATCGCCGTCAGTCTGCAGCCCTACGCCCTCGAGATCCGCCGCACCCTGCGCGTAGCCGACCACCTCGAGGCCCTGACCGAGGCCGTGCGCGAGGCCTGGCAGAAGGCCCGGCTGGTGGTGCTCTCGGGCGGGCTGGGCCCCACCCCCGACGACATCACCCGCGAGGCCATCGCAGCGGCCCTGGGCGAGACCATGGAACTCGACCCCCAGGTGCTGGCCTGGCTGGAGGGAATTTTTGCGGATCGGGGCTGGAAGATGCCCGAGGCCAACCGCAAACAGGCCCTCAAGATTCCTTCGGCCACCTGGATCGCCAACCCCCGCGGCACCGCGCCCGGCTGGTGGGTGCACCGGGAAGACAAAGACCTGGTCGCTCTGCCCGGCCCACCCGCCGAGTGGCGCCCGATGTGGGCCGAGCTGCTGCCCAGGCTGGGGCTGCCAGCAAAACCCTACCGTCAGGTGGCCTTCAAAACCTTTGGCCTGGGCGAGTCGCGCATCGTGGAGCTGCTGGGCGGTCTGTTCCGGCGCAACGGGGCGGTAGAGGTGGGCACCTACGCCAAGATGGACGGGGTGGCGGTGGTGGTGCGGGGGGAGCCCGGCCCGGTCGAAGCGCTGGCCGCGCAGATCCGGCCCCTGCTGGGCGAGGCGGTCTGGGGCCAGGACAGCGATACCCTCCCGGCGCTGGCCCTCCAGCGATTAGACGATCAAAAAATCACCCTGGCCACCCTCGAGTCCATGACCGGGGGGGTGCTGGGCGCGCTCCTGACGGGGGTACCGGGCGCTTCCAGAAGCTACCTGGGGGGCCTGGTCTCCTACAGCCCCCTCGCCAAATCCCAGCTCCCCATTCCCCTCGAGGTCGCGGCCCAACACGGGATGGTCTCGGCGGCCTTTGCCGAAGCCATGGCCGTGGCGGCCCGCAGCCTGCTGGGGGCCACCTACGGCCTCGCCACCACCGGCGTAGCCGGCCCCGAGACCCTGGAGGGCCAGCCGGTGGGCACCCTGTTCGTGGGCCTGGCCGGCCCCGAGGGGGTTCGCTCCCGGCACTTCCGACTGCCGGGGGCCAGCCGCGAAATGATACGCCAGCGGGCCGCCCATGCGGCCCTGGCTTTTCTGGTGGGTGAGCTGCGATGAGGCTTTTTTATGCCATCTTTCCCCCGCGCGAGGTGCAGGTCGCCCTGGGCGAGGCCCAGGAAAAGCTACGCAGCTACAAGGGCTGGAAGCCCAGCCCCCCCCACCAGTTCCACATCACCCTGCTCTTTTTGGGGGAGCAGCCCCCCGAGCGCCTGCCGGAGTTTCGCCGCATCGGGCACGAGGTTGCGTCCCGCGTCAAAGCTTTTGAGGTGACGTTGGGCGGAACCGGCTACTTCCCCCCTACCGGGGGGCCCCGGGTCTGGTTCGTCAAGGCCAGCGGGGAGGGGCTCGAGGCCCTCGCCCAGGGGCTGCAGCAGGCCCTGCCGGACATCGAGGCAGCGTCCTTCAAGCCCCACCTGACCCTGGCCCGCAAAAAAGGCCCGGCCCCCCGCATCGGGCCGTTGGTGATGAATATCCGGTTTCAGGCCAAAGCGGTATGCTTGGTGGAATCCAAGCTGGCGCGTTCGGGTTCGCAGTACCAGGTTTTGGAGCAGTTTCCTCTGAAATAGTCTCTGACAGCAGGAGTGTATATGGACAAAGAAAAGCAAAAAGCGTTGGAAGGGGCCTTAAAGTCCATCGAAAAGCAGTTCGGCAAAGGGGCCGTGATGCGCCTGGGCGAGGCCCCCAGGCAGCAGGTAGATGTCATCTCCACCGGCAGTCTGGGCCTGGATATGGCCCTGGGCATCGGTGGGATTCCCAAAGGGCGGATCATCGAGATCTATGGGCCCGAGTCCGGTGGCAAGACCACCCTGGCCCTCTCCATCATCGCCCAGGCCCAGCAGGCCGGGGGGGTGGCAGCTTTTGTGGACGCCGAGCACGCCCTCGACCCCATCTACGCCAAAAGCCTGGGGGTGAACATTGACGACCTGTTGGTCTCCCAGCCCGACACCGGCGAACAGGCCCTGGAAATCGTGGAGCTTCTGACCCGCAGCGGCGCGATAGACGTCATTGTGATTGACTCGGTGGCGGCCCTGGTGCCCCAGGCCGAGATCGAGGGGCAGATGGGCGACGCCTTCGTGGGCATTCAGGCCCGCCTGATGAGCCAGGCCCTGCGCAAGCTCACGGCGGCGCTTTCCAAGAGCAACACCGCCGCCATCTTCATCAACCAGATCCGGGAAAAGGTGGGGCAGATGTACGGCAACCCCGAGACCACCCCCGGCGGGCGGGCCCTCAAGTTTTATGCCTCGGTGCGGCTGGATGTGCGCAAGCAGGGCCAGCCCATCAAGGTGGGCAACGACGCAGTGGGCAACCGGGTGCGGGTCAAGGTGACCAAGAACAAGCTGGCCCCGCCTTTCCGCGAGCACGAGATTGAGCTGTACTTCGGCAAGGGCATTGACCCCCTGGCCGACCTGGTGACGGTAGCCATCGCCACCGAGGTGATTGATAAATCGGGCTCCTGGCTCTCCTATGGCGACACCCGGCTGGGCCAGGGCAAGGAGAAGGCCGCCGAGTTCCTGAGGGGCGAGCCGCGGCTGGTTCAGGAGATCCGCGAGAAAGTTTTGGCCCAAGCTGGTAAGCTATCGGTATTGGCACCCTCCGGAGAGGACGAAGAGTCTTCCGCTGTGGTTGCCGAGGCATAAACTGCTTGCTAGGTGGGGTTCTCCCAGTATGAAGGGCCAGGTAACCCGAATGCTCAGAGTCTGTCCGGTGGCCGTCAGGGCCAAGGAACAGCGGGATGTTGTGCTGGGTTGTGGTTTACCTGTGGTCTGGCGTCGGGCTTGGGCCAATCTGATCGCGGTTCCTATCTTTGCTCCGCCGGGCAGGGTAGGTTATCCAAAACAACCCCGTATTAAAGACGGGCTGTTTTCAAGAGCCGTTCAGCGCAGGGGTGTGCCTAAGGAAGCTGTAGCACGTATTTAGCCAAACGCCAATCATGACCTGAAACTGCGAGAACCTCCTTGCAATCTACGGGAGGTACCGATGGCTTTTAATCCCCTGGACTTAATACTCACACTGATCGTAATCGTGCTGGCGGTGGTGGTGGTGGTGCTGTTGCAGCGCATCAACCGCCAGAGCGACGTTAACAAGAGCGAACTCGAGGCCGCCCGCCGCGAGGCCCAGCAGACCCTGGAAGCCGCCCGCCGCCAGGCCCAGACCGCCCTCGAGCAGGCCCAGAGCCAGGCCCAGGCGTTGCTCGAGGCCGCCCGCAGCGAAGCCCAGAGCCTGCGCCAGAGCGCCCAGACCGAGGTGCAAAACCTGCGGCAAAGCGCCCATGCCGAACTCGAGCGCCTCCGTCAGCAAGGCGAGGAGCGCCTGCGCCAGCAGCTCCGGGAAGAGCGCGAGCGCCTGCAGGCCAGCCTCCAGGCCGAGCGCGAGGCCCTGGCAAGCGAGCGCACCTCCATCCAAACCGAGCGCGAACGCTTGCAGGCCGACCTACAGGCCAGCCGGGCTGAGCGGGAGGAGCTCAAGCGCGAGACCGAGCGCCTGGCCCGGCGGGGCGAGCAGCTCGACGCCCGCGCGGCCAAGCTCGACGAGCAGGAGGAAAAGCTCGACGCCCTGGAGAAAGCCCTCGAGGCCCGCCAGGCCGAGCTGGCCCAGCGCGAACGGCAGATCGACCTCAAGCTCCAGGAGGTGGCCGGGATGAGCCGGGAGGAGGCCCAGAGCCTGCTTTTGTCGCGCCTGGACGCCGAACTGGAGGAAGAAAAAGCCCTGCGGGTCAAGGCCAACCTCGAGCGCATCCGGCTCGAGGTCAAGCGCGAAGCCCAGAAGCTTTTGGCCCAGGCCGCCCAGCGCCAGGCCTCCGAGACCGCCGCGGCCCTGGCCGTCTCGGTGGTGCCCATCCCCTCCGACGCCATGAAGGGCCGCATCATCGGGCGCGAGGGCCGCAATATCCGCACCTTCGAGGCCCTTACCGGGGTGGATCTGATCATTGACGACACCCCCGAGGCGGTGCTGCTCTCCAGCTTCAACCCCATGCGCCGCGAGATTGCCAAAATGGCCCTCGAGCAGCTCGTGGCCGACGGCCGTATCCACCCCAGCCGCATCGAGGAGGTGGTGGAAAAAGCCAAAAACGAGATGAAAACCTTCATCTACGAGCGCGGCGAGGAGGCCGCCCTGGAAGCGGGCGTGGTGGGCCTCAAGCCGGGCCTGGTGCAGTTGCTGGGCCGGCTGCACTTCCGCTCCTCCTACGGCCAGAACGTGCTCAAGCACTCGGTGCAGGTGGCCCACCTGACCGGCATCATGGCCGCCGAGCTGGGCCTGGACGCCGCCCTGGGCCGCCGGGCCGGGCTGCTGCACGACCTGGGCAAGTCGGTAGACCGCGAGATCGAGGGCACCCACGTGGAAATTGGCATCACCCTGGCCACCCGCTTTGGCGAGCCCAAAGAGGTAATTGACGCCATCGCCCACCACCACGACCCCGAAAACGGCGAGACCCTCTACTCGGTGCTGGCCGCCGCCGCCGACGCCATCAGCGCGGCCCGTCCCGGCGCCCGCCGCGAGAGCCTGGAAGAGTACATCCAGCGCTTGGAGCAGCTCGAGCGCATCGCCCTGTCGTTCCCCGGCGTGGACAACGCCTTCGCGGTGCAGGCCGGGCGCGAGGTGCGGGTGATTGTGAAGCCCGACCGCATCTCCGACGCCAAGGCCACCCTGCTGGCCCGCGAGATTGCCGGGCGCATCGAGCGCGACATGAACTACCCTGGCCAGGTGCAGGTCACGGTGGTGCGGGAAAGCCGGGCCGTGGAGTACGCGAAGTAAAACTCAACCTACCCCCAGCAGGTGCTTCGTCCTGCTACACTTAGGCTATGCAGTTTCATGTGCACGCGCGCTGGGACGACGAAGCCCAGGTCTGGGTGGCCGAGAGCGACGACCTGCCCGGACTGGTAGCCGAGGCCGGTACAGTAGAGGACTTGCTGAAGAAGCTCAGCGTATTGGTTCCCGAGTTGGCCGAGCTAAACCTTGGCCAAAGCAGCGGCAAAGGCACCTTTACCCTAACCGCCGAGCGTGAGCTGGCCTTTAGCTGATGGCCGACTACACCCGCGAACTCAAGCAATTGCTGACAGAGGCAGGCTGCCGCTTCCACCGGCAAGGGAAGGGCGACCATGAAATTTGGTACAGCCCCATTACGAACCGTTATTTTCCGGTAGATAGCGCCATCAAATCCCGTCATACCGCTAACGGGGTACTCAAGCAGGCCGGACTGCCCAAAAAGTTCTAACAGCAGTTGCCATCAGCTTTTCGTACAGGGCAACGCCAAGGCCTTGAGCCGCACAAACACGCGGCCCACCCTTTTAGACAGACTGTCCATTGCCTTATGGGGCCCAGGCTCCTACCATGAGTCTATCGGGCCTCAACTCTGTTTCATTGCCCAGCCCATACGGAGGTAGCAGATGGCAGTCAAGGAACCCCAAGTCACCCTGAAGCGCGTTTCGCACTGGATCGGCGGCAAGCTGGTCGAGGGCAGGTCTGGGCGGAGCGGCGTAGTCTGGAACCCTGCCACCGGGCAGCCGCAGGCCACCGTAGACTTCGCCTCGGTGGAGGAACTCGATGCGGCGGTGGCGGTAGCCAAGGAAGCCTACAAAACCTGGCGGCAGACCCCCCTTTCGCGCCGGGCCGAGATCATGTTCAAGTTCCGCGATCTGGTAGACCAGAACCGCCGCAAAATTGCCGAGCTGATTACCCTCGAGCACGGCAAGACCCTGGCCGATGCCCTGGGCGAGGTGGCGCGGGGCCTGGAAAACGTGGAGTTCGCCACCGGCATCCCCCACCTCTTGAAGGGGGGCTTCTCCGAGCAGGCCAGCCGGGGGGTGGACGTGTACCAGATTCGCCAGCCGCTGGGCGTGGTGGCGGGCATTACCCCCTTCAACTTTCCGGCCATGGTGCCCATGTGGATGTTCGCCAATGCCATCGCCTGCGGCAACACCTTCATCCTGAAGCCTTCGGAAAAAGACCCCTCCCCCAGCCTCTTCCTGGCCGAACTTCTGCAGCAAGCCGGGCTCCCCGATGGGGTGTTCAACGTAGTGCACGGCGATAAGGTGGCGGTGGATCGCATCCTCGAGCACCCCGAGATCAAGGCCGTTAGTTTTGTGGGCTCCACCCCGGTGGCCAAGTACATCTACGAGACCGGCACCAAAAACGGCAAGCGGGTGCAGGCCCTGGGCGGGGCCAAGAACCACATGGTGGTGCTGCCCGACGCCGATATCGGCATGGCCGCCGACGCCGCCGTGAGCGCGGCCTATGGTTCGGCGGGCGAGCGCTGCATGGCCATCTCGGTGGTGGTGGCGGTGGGCGACCAGACCGCCGAAAACCTGATTGCCGCCATCAAGGAGCGGATGCCCAGAATCAAGGTGGGGCCGGGCCTCGAGGAGGGCGTGGAGATGGGCCCCCTGATTACCCGCGAGCACCGCGACAAGGTGGCCTCCTACATCGAAAACGCCCCCAAGGAAGGGGCCACCGTGGTGGTGGATGGCCGGCAGGATCCCATCGCCCAGTCCGAGGGCTTTTTCCTGGGCACCAGCCTGATTGACCACGTTAAGCCCGGCATGAAGTGCTACGACGACGAGATTTTTGGCCCGGTGCTCAGCGTGGTGCGGGTCAAGACCTACGACGAGGCCCTGAAGCTCATCAACGAGCATCCCTACGGCAACGGCACGGCCATCTTCACCCGCGACGGTGGGGCCGCCCGGCAGTTCCAGTTCGACGTGGAAGCCGGCATGGTGGGCATCAATGTACCCATCCCGGTACCGGTGGCCTACTACAGCTTTGGTGGCTGGAAGGCCAGCCTGTTCGGCGATCTGCACATGTACGGCCCCGAAGGGGTGCAGTTCTACACCCGCGCCAAGGTAGTCACCAGCCGCTGGCCCGACCCCAGCACCAGCAAGGTGGATCTGGGCTTTCCGCAGGTGCGCTAGCCCCTGAACACCCGCTTCACCTTGTCCCAGAAGCCCTCGGGGGCCACTTCTTCGCCCACTTCCTGCGCGTACTGGCGCAGGAGTTCGCGGGCTTTCTTGGAAAGGTTGTGCGGCACGGCTATCTGGGTGATCACCTGCAGCTTGCCCCGGCTGCGGCTACCGGGGTGGGGTAAACCCTGGCCCTCGAGCTCGAACACCTCGCCATCGTGGGTGCCGGGGGGGATGCTGAGCTCGAGGTCGCCCTCCAGGCCTGGAATCTGCACCCGGGCCCCCAGTGCGGCCTGGGCCAGCCCCAGCCGTAGCTCGTAAATCAGATTGGAGCCCTCGCGCTTGAGGTGGGGGTGGGGGTGGATGTGCGGGCGCACGAACAGGTCGCCTGGCCCCCCCGGCCCCAGGTTGCCCATCCCCGAGACCCGCAGGAGCTGGTTTTCGTCTATACCAGCGGGGATGTTTACCTGTATCTTTTCCCTGCGCCGCACCCGGCCCTGGCCTTTGCAGGCTGAACAGGTCTCGGAAAGGGTGTAACCCCGGCCCCGGCAGGCCGTGCAGGGCACCTGGGCCACCATGTTGCCAAAAAAGGTGCGCTGGATCTGCTCGAGCGTGCCCCGTCCCCCACACGAGCGGCAGGTCTGGCGCTTACCCCCCTGTCCGTGGCAGGTTTCGCAGGGAACCAGGCGGTCGTACTCGAACTCCTTCTGCACACCGTACAGTACGTCTACCAGCTCCAGTTCGACCTCGGCCTCGAGGTCCTCCCCCCGCGGCGCACGGCCCGCACCCCCCGGCGTGCGGAAACCAAACACCTGCTCGAACAGGTCGAAGATGTCGCCAAAATTGCCCCCCGCACTGCCTGGCGTAGCTGTGCCGTAGCGGTCGTAGTTGGCCCTTTTTTCGGGGTCGGAAAGCACCGCGTAGGCCTCGTTGATTTGCTTGAACTTCTCCTCGGCTTCTTTGTTGCCGGGGTTTTTGTCGGGGTGATACTGCAGGGCCAGTTTGCGGTAGGCCCTCTTAATCTCGTCGGCACTGGCATTCCTGTCCACACCCAGGGTTGCGTAGTAGTCGTTCATCGAAGTTTAGTCTATCAGGCTTAGGTATTTTTCTTGTGGTTTTAAACACGAGGCAGTACTGCCCAGCCCATCGGCTTTTTGACAAAACGTATATACCCCTGTATATTCAAACCAGATGCGATTCTCCGCACGAGCTATCCTCTAACGGCGCTCTTCTTCGGAAGAGGCCGTAGGGGTTTGCCCAGCGGAGAATCTTTTTGTTTGGAGGAAACGCATGGTTCTCTTGACCCCCGGCCCCACCCCCATCCACCCCAGGGTACAGACCGCGCTCGGCAAGGAGATGCGCGGCCACCTCGACCCCGAGGTGCTGGCCACCAACCGCCGCATTCGCGAGCACCTCGGTATTCTGTTCGACCCCGGCCCCGGCGCTTTGCTGGCCGCCATGCCGGGTTCGGGCAGCCTGGGGATGGAGGCCGGCCTCACCAACCTGGCCGACGAAGGCGACGCCGTGCTGTTGCTGGTGAGCGGCACTTTTGGCGAGCGCATGGTGGAGATTGCCCATGCCTACCAGTTCGACTATAAGGTGCTGCGCTCCGAGCCGGGCCACCCCATTGACCCCCAGGCCGTGGCCGAGGAGCTGAACCACCGCCCCTACAAGCTGGTGGCTCTGGTGCACGGCGAGACCAGCACCGGTGTGCTCAACCCGGTAGAAGAGATTGCCGAGCTGGTGCAGGCCCACGGGGCGCTGTTCATGCTGGACGCGGTGACCACCGCCGGCATGATGCCGCTCTCGATGCAGAAGCTGGGCGTGGACTACGCCTTCACCGGTAGCCAGAAATGCCTCTCGGCCCCGCCCGGGCTGGCCCCCTTTGCCCTCTCCCAGCGCGGGCGCGAGTGCCTGGGGCAGGTGCGGGGCTGGTACTCCGACCTGTCGCGGGTAGCGGTCTACTGGGAACAGGAAGGCTACTTCTGCACCTCGCCGGTGCTGTTGCACTACGCCCTCGAGGAGGCTCTCAAGCTGGCCCTCGAGGAAGGCCTGGAGAACCGCCAGAAACGCGCCGAGCTGCTATACAGCACGGTGCTGTCGCTCTTGGAAGAGCTGGGCTTCAGCGCCTATGCCGCCGAAGGAGCCCGCCTGCCGACGGTGCTGGTGGTGCGCCCACCCCAGGGCCTGCACGAGGCCGAGATCCGCAAGGGGCTGTATGCGCGTGGGGTCTCGGTGGCCGGGGGTATCGGCCCTACCGCTGGTAAGGTGCTGCGGCTTGGGCTGATGGGCGAAAGCGCAAGGCCCGAGCACTACCGGGTGTTCTTCAAGGCCCTGGGCGAGGTGCTGGGCAAGAGCGGCCTCGAGCGGGCCTTCGAGGAGCGGCTGGGCCTGGTGGCCCTCTAGTGCTGAGTCAGGTAGTAGTGCTCGAGCTCGCCTTCGAGCTGCACGAGGGCCTGCTGGACGCTGATGCCTTGAAGAGGCAGGAAGCCATAAGCCAGAATCGCCAGGTTCTGCCGGATGCGACGGAAAACGGCCTGGGCTCCCTCGAGGTTGCTCCCCTGCAAAACAATCAGAAACTGGCCCGGCCCAAGCTGAAACACCATGTCGGGCTGGCGCAGGTATTGCAGCAGTTCGGCTCCCGGCTGGTCGGTGCGGGTGTGCAGCAGCAAAAGCGTAACGGGCCGCACCGCCGAGAGGGTCTCGAGGCTGGGGGCCAGAGCTTGCAAAGCGGTATGCGATAGAACACCCCCCTCATGGCGAAAACCCATCTGTGTGGGAGGTGGCAGGCTTGGCACCTCGCGCCGAAGCAAGAAAAACAATCCTACCAAGAAGGCACCGGCTCCCATCAAACTCGCCACCGAAGCCATTACCGCTACATCGTCGGGAACCTGGGCCAGGTCGCGACTGGCGGCTACAGCTATAGCGCTGCTCATCAGAGCCAGCCCCAGCACCCAGAAAAAACGCGCCTGTGGGCCCAACGGTACGCGGGCATACAGGCTGGCCGCGGCGGCCAGCATCAGAGCGGCTAGCAAGAATACCAGACCGGGATAAAGGCTCGCCTGCCGAGGAAACAGCCACAGCGGCAACAGGCCCAACAGGACGAAGCCCCAGGGCAGCAGCGACAACCACATAACTCCTAGCATACGATCACAGCTCACCAGGCTGCGCCAAGAATAACCGGGGTGGCAAACCCCCGCCCTCTGGTACGATTATGTTGTGAGCATAGCCCCGCTGGCCGAGCGCGTACGTCCCCAGACCCTAGACGAGGTGGTGGGCCAGGAACACCTCACCGGGCCAGGCAAACCCCTGCGGCGCATGCTGGAGACCCGGCGGCTTTCCTCCTTCATTTTGTGGGGGCCGCCCGGCAGCGGCAAAACCACCCTGGCCCGGCTGATGGCCCAGGGCGCGGGGCGGGCGATGGTGGCGCTTTCGGCGGTCAGTGCCGGCGTGAAGGACATCAAGGAGATTGTGGCCCAGGCCCAGGAACAGAGCGGCCTGGTGCTTTTCCTGGACGAGATTCACCGCTTCAACAAAGCCCAGCAAGACGCACTCCTGCCCCATGTGGAGTCGGGCCTCCTGACCCTAATTGGGGCCACCACCGAGAACCCCTCCTTCGAGGTGAATCCGGCCCTGCGCTCCCGCGCCCGGGTCTACGTGCTCGAGCCCCTGGACGAGGCGGCCACCCGCAGGCTTCTGGAGCGAGCGCTTCACCACCCCCAGGGCCTGCAAGCCCAGGCCGACCCGGAAGCCCTGCACCTGATCGCCCAGGCTGCCATGGGCGACGCCCGGCGGGCCCTGTCGGCGCTGGAGCTCGCCGCCAGCCTGGGCGAGGGGCACGTCAGCGTGGCAGCAGCCCGCGAAGCCCTGGGCCGCGGTACGCTGGGCTTCGACAAAGGGGGCGATTACTTCTACGACCTGATCTCGGCCCTGCACAAGAGCGTGCGCGGTAACCATGTGGACGCCGCACTCTACTACCTGGCCCGCATGCTCGAGGGCGGCGCCGACCCCCTCTACCTGGCCCGCCGGCTGGCCCGCATAGCCGTGGAGGACGTGGGCCTGGCCGACCCCAACGCCCTGCGCCTGGCCATGGCCGCCAAGGAGGCCTACGATTTTTTAGGCAGCCCCGAGGGCGAGCTGGCCCTGGCCGAGCTGGTGGTATACCTGGCCCTGGCCCCCAAGTCCAACAGCGTCTATGTGGCCTGGCACAAGGCCCAGGAGGCCGCCCGCGAACACCCTACCGCCCCCATTCCCCTGCACCTCCGCAACGCCCCCACCACGCTCATGCAACAGATGGGCTATGGCCGGGGCTACGCCTACTACCACGACGACCCCGAGGGCAGCTTCGTCCAACAATACCTGCCCGAGGCGTTGGAGGGCCTCGAGCTCTACCAGGCCACCGGCGAGGGCTGGGAAGAACGGGTGCGCGAGCGGCTCAAAACCCTGCGGGCGCGGTTTGCCTCGAGGGGAAAAACGAGTCGTTAAGGCGATGGATCGCCCGGAAGATGAGCACAGAGACCCTCCACCCCGGGTCGAACAAAGCCACTGTCCTGTGCTGCACCCGGTTCAAGGCACGGTTGTAGTTGCGAAGTGTTCTTGACCCCCTCGGCCTCGAGGGGGCAGATATTCCTGGGGTAAGACTGGGTTTCTACCTTAAACACGAAGCCCTCCTGTTTGGGAGACATAGTGAGGAGGGCTTGCGTTGCCAAGTTCGATTTTTGCGATGCTGGCGGGCCGTGAAGGATTCGAACCTCCGACACCTCGTTTTGGAGACGAGTGCTCTACCGGGCTGAGCTAACGGCCCACACTGGCGCATCGGATTGTAGCACAGGGACAGAGAACCGACAACCGGGGCAGGCCAGGGTAGAATCGGCCCGATGACTACCCTCAAACCCCTCGTTGCCCTGGGCGACCTCACCTGGGACGTGCTGGCCAAACCCAATACCCTGCTCCTGCCCGGCGGCGATACCACCGGACGGGTTTTGCTGATGGGCGGCGGAAGTGCGGCCAACGTGGCGGTGTGGGCGGCCCGGGTGGGCTACCCAGCGGGATTTATCGGGGAGGTAGGGCGCGACCGCTTCGGCGAGTTTGCGGTACAGGAGCTGGCCGAAGAGGGTGTAGAACCACACATCATCTGGAACAGCAACACTCCTACCAGCGTGATTCTGGTGCTGATTGACGCCGCCGGACAGCGCTCCATGCTCACCTCCCAGGGGGCCGACTTCGAACTACGCCCGGAGGAAGTACCGGTAGAGGTGATTCGGCAAGCCGGGCACCTGCACATAACAGCCTGGTCGCTCTTTACCGACCCGCCGCGCCAGGCCGCCCTCAAGGCCGTGCACGTCGCACGCGAGGCCGGCGTGACGGTCTCTTTTGACCCGGCCTCGTTCCAGATGATCCGGGAGATCGGGCGCGAGGAGTTCCGCCGCATGACCCGCGATCTTTCGCTGGATTTTGTTTTTCCCAACCTGGATGAAGGCCAGGCCCTGACCGGGGCGCGGGAACCCAAGGACATCCTCGAGGTGCTGCAAAAGCTCTACCCCGAGGCCATGATTCTGCTCAAGCTGGCCGCCGACGGGGCTCTGATTCTCGACCGGGGCCAGCTCATCGAACTCCCGGCCACCCGCGACCAGCCGGTAGACGCTACCGGGGCCGGGGATTCGTTTGGGGGGGCTTTCCTGGGGCATTACCTGCGCTCTAAAGACACCCTGGCTGCCGGTCAGCTTGCGGTGCAGGTAGCGGGCTGGGTGATTGGGCGGTTTGGGGCCCGCCCACCCATGGACGCAGAGATCAAGCGACGTCTCGAGCAGTTTGGCTTCACGCCCAAATAAACCCGAGCATGTCCACGAGTTTTGGCGGCTCCCAAAGCTACGAAGCAGTACATCCAAACTTGGCACTACGGCGAAGAAGGGTGGCCGCGCAGCCATGCCTGGGCCTGGACAACCCGCGTTTCCTCGGGCTGGCTTAGCAGTTTGAGCTCGAGCCCTTCCAGCTCGGGCAGTTCCTCGACCAGGCGCGAGACCCGCAGCAGCAGGTCTTGTAAGCTCGCGAGGTGGGCCTTGCCGGACAGTGGTTGCAGCATTTCCAGGGCTTCCCGGTCGGTAAGGGGAGTAATGCGAAGGCCCAGCAGTTGCTCGCCTAGGGGTAGCTCGGTCAGGGATAGGCTCAGCACCGGGCCGAAAAGGACGTCGTGTCGGATACGCAACACCATTGCGATGCCCTGGCCGGTAGCGGGCTTTAGTGAGATGCCAAAATATCCCAGCAGTTCCTGGATTTGCCCAGGGGTGAAGTGGTTCTTGGCTTTGCTTACCAGGGCTCGAGCAGCGTCTTCTTGTACCCCGTGATCAGGGATTTCTCCGGGTGGGGTTTTGCGCCATTGGGCGTAGGCATATGCAGCAGCCAATGCCCGCCCTGCCGACTCCGGAAAGCGGTACGAGGGTACCAGCTCGGCCCCGAGTCGCACCCGTGGCCGCCCGGCGGTCATAAAGCAGGTAAGCACCGGAATCTGGATATTCTGGGCTCGAGCCTCATTAAAGGCGGTTTGGAGTGCCCTGGTGACCTCTTCCAGGGTTGCGTAACCTAGCGGTACAAAGAGGGCGATGACAGCATGATAACCACCGGACAGGAGTTCTCGTGCAGCCTCCAGATAGACCTCGGCGGAGGCCCTCGAGCCCAGGTCACGGGTCTCAGCTTGTAAGCCCTCGGCCTCGAGGGCGTCCTTGGCTAGGTTGGCAGGCCCCGAGGCGTTGGTGAGCAGGGCCACCCTAGGGCCTTCGGGTAGGGGTTGGTGCGCCAGAATTGCCGCGATGTCGAACATCTCTTCCAGGTTTTCCGCCAGTACCACCCCGGTCTGCTTGAAGAGGGCCTCTACTACCGGGTCGCGCCCCGGCCGCACAGCCAGAATGGGTTTCTTGCGACCCACCCGCCGGGCCAAACGGGCAAAGCGCCTGGGGTTTCCAAACGACTCCACATAAAGGAGAATGAGCCCTGTCTCGGGGTCTTCTTCCCAGTATTGGATGAGGTCGTTAGAGGAAATGTCTACTTTTGCGCCCAGCGAAACAAAGTTGGAGAATCCCATCCCCATCTCTCGGGCGTACTCCAAAACCGCCAGCCCTACCGCGCCACTCTGACTGGACATGGCAATGCGACCACGTAAGGGGAGTTGTGGGGCCAGGCCAGCACAAAGCTGCACATCTGGGCTGGTGCTCATTAAGGCCAGCGAGCCCGGCCCCAGCAGCCGCATACCATAGTGGCGGCAGGTTTGTACCAGGGCCTTAATTTGCGGCATCTCCATGTCGGTAGTGATCACCATCAGGGCCCTTACGCCCCGCTGTCCACAGGCCTCGGCGGCCTCCAGCACCTTATCGCGGGGGGTGGTGATGATAGCCAGGTCAATCGGGCCCGGCACGGCCTTCACGGAGGTATAGGCCAGCATCGAGCCCACCACCGGCACCTCGCCTGCGGCAGGGGTAGCGGCGGTGTTAACCGGGTACACCGGGCCCTGGAAGCGATTGAGCACCAGGTGTTCTAGCACCTGATAGCCCACACTGGCAGGGTCTCTTGAAGCACCCACCACCGCTACACCCTTAGGGCGCAAAACCGGCATGAGGGAGGCCACCGTAGCCACCCGCTCACGCAGCTCAAACTTGGCTACCATCTCAGGGTTCGGCTCAATTTCGAAGCTGACCTCTACTTCCCCGGATTCTGCGTGCGACTCAACCTTAAAGCCGCTGGCCTTGAACACGTCCAGCATCTGCTTGTTCTCGGCCAGGGTAAAGGCGTGGAAGCGCCGTATGCCCCGCTGCACCCCAATCAGGGCGAGTCGCTCGAGCAGCAGTGAACCCAAGCCCCGCCCTTGATACCAGTCGTCTACCAAAAAAGCCACCTCGGCCGAGGTAGAGCCCGGCCCTTCTTGCACATACTCGCCGGTAGCGATGATACGTTCGGGGTCGCCGGTAAGCACTACCAGGGTTACTTTGTCTTCGTCGGGCGGCTTGCGCAGCAGTAGGTCGGCGGCGGTTTCGGGGTTGACCTCAGAGAAAAACCGAAAGGTACGGGCCTGTGGGGATAGGCGCTCGAGAAACTCCACAAACAGGGGTCGGTCTTCGGGGCGGGCTGGCCGAAGGGTTGCGGTGCGGCCATCCTTGAGCAGTATGGGGCCGGACTCGAGCGCATACTGTGGGGTGGGGGGTGGGATGTAACGTTGGGGCATAGAACCGTCCTACCTAACAGCATAGTAGCCGTCGGTTAAGAAAGCTGTCCCGCAAACCCCAGCCGCCTACCTACACACGAACCCAGGGATCGCCTGCTCAAGCTCAGTACTGAAGCGGCAATTCGTGTCTTGGTGGGTAGAAAACCCACCGCCGCTTGAGGCTTTTCGAAAGGGATCGGTTTTAAAAGCACCCCAGCCGGTAGGGTGCTTTTGGGTGTCGGACGCTTTGCTCAGGCCTGTATGCGTGCGGGCGGTGTGGTGGGTACAGGCTCCCCTCGAGCCCCTTGCTGAACCCCGATCAGGAAACCCATCTTGATGATGGCGATAATCTGCTCGGTTTGGCCCGTACGTACCAGCTCCTCCACGTACTCCGCCATTCCGGGTGGAAATGGCATCTGCCGAAGAGCTTCGCGATTGGCTTCTACCATTTGCTGGATCCACTCTACCGGTGTCATATCTACTTGCTAATATAGCACTCAACTTTTCTAACATTCGGTTTTCCGACACTATCTGTGTTCGGATTGGCCTAGCGACCCACCTGCCGTTCGTTGGCCGATAGCTCACTTTGCAGCCAGGCCAGTACGGCCTCAGCAGCCGTCAGGTTGGTGGCAAGGGGTACGTTATGCACATCACAGACCCGCATCAGGGCCTGAACGTCGGGTTCGTGGGGCTGGGCCTGAAGTGGGTCGCGCAGAAAGATAACAGCCAGTACTTTGTCTTCAGCTACCATAGCCCCAATCTGCTGGTCGCCCCCAAGTGGCCCCGAGAGCATACAGGTCACACCCAGACCGGCCTTCTCCTGTAACAGCCGCCCGGTAGTGCCCGTAGCTATCAGAGGAAAGCGTGCCAATAGATCTTTGTGGTCTTTGGCAAACGACACCATATCGGTTTTCTTGCCATCGTGGGCAATGAGGGCCAGTGCTTTCATCGGCTCTATGTTATCGCGGCCGAGGTGAAACACACTTGGCTGCATTGCGCCTGCTCAGGAGCTTGTTTCGCAGTCAGTTGGTGGCACGAACTGCCCCCAAGAAGCTCATCCTGCTGAGGAACAACCGTATCAGCAGTTTGTCCCGCTGGCGCACGGGGCCTGCTCCGTTCCGCGGGGGTCGTCCCCTCTAGTTGAGCGTTCGGTTGCCATCCACCAGGTTGCGGGCCCGCTCGAGGTAGCTGCTAAGAGCTTGGTGCCATTCGTCGGCAGGGTGTAGGTAGGGAAGCACTGCCTCGCTGCGTGCAATTATTTCGTTTGGATGACGAAAGCCTAGCTGGGCCAGGGTATCCACCACCATTTGTTGGGCTGTGACCCAATCGCGGCTGCCCTCGGGGGCAGTTTCGCAGGCCTGGATGTAATGCTCGAGGGCCTCCTCCAGGTGCAGCAGGTCGTAGGCCAGGTTACCCAAAATCAGGTGTCCAGCACTCGGGCTTCCCTGGCGAATTGCCGCTTGAGCTGCCTGGGCTGCCTCGTCGTAACGGCCCAGGCGGTAGAGTACCTCGGCCAAATCTCCGTAGGCATCGCCCAGATGGCCGTACTCGGGGTCACGCAAAACCTCCCGCAGGGTAGCCTCGGCCTCGGCCAGCTCCCCGGCTTCCAGGTATGCGACAGCCAGCTCATGTAAGGCATAGCTTTTGTCTGGCTCTTCGGCCCGCCGTACAGCCTCCTGGAAAGCCTCAATGGCCTCACGGGGCTGTCCCAGCTGCATAAGGGCCTGCCCGTGCACCAAGGGTGTACCGTGAGCCGGTTCTGCACCCGCCCGCTCCATCTCCAAAGCCCGCTGGATGGCCTCGAGGGCCAGGTTGGGGTTGCCAAGCAGGAGATGGCTGCGCGCAATCAGGTAGTAGCGGGTGGCCGCCTCTTCAGGGTCTTCCAGCTCGGGTACATCGGTTTCGGCTTCCTGCAGGGCTTGCAGGGCCTCGAGGCCCATTCCGGCCTCCACGAACATTGCCGAAGCATCAATCAGGTTCCAGTAATGCTCCATCCCGACGGCCAGGCGCGAGGCTTCTTTGTAGGCTGCGGCCGCCTCGGCAGCCTGCCCCAGCCGCTCGAGAGCTTTCCCCCGCAGGGTATGGGCGCGCCAGGCCAGAAAAGCGGGCAGCTCGAGGGGACGGTTCAGGATTTCCAGGGCTTCTTCTGGCAAGCCCAGATACATCAGCGCCTGGGCCTGGTGGTAAAGGGCTCGAGGATCGGCTGTTTTTGGCAGAATTTGCCGTACTTCTTCCTCCGAAGCGCCCTCCAGTGCACGCATCTCACCCAGAATGGAGCGATAGCGGGGATGAGACCCAAGCAAGGGCACGCTGCTCAAGCCCTCTTCCAGGGCCCGGTTGGCCCCATCAATACCCCCCTCGCCGTACAGGGAGTAGGCCTCGGCCAGCAATAGGGCTGCCTCGGCTGCTTCCTGCCCTTGCGCCAGCGCCAGCGTGCGTATCAGCGTTTCAAACGCCGTATCGTAGTCGCCTTTGTGGAGGGCCTCGAGTACTACCTGCATCGTCTCCCATCATAAGGCCGAAACCTTAAACCAATGAGAGCCAGGTTCGCTGTGGTTGCCTGCATATAGCTTGGCTAATGAGCGATCTCCTGTCAGGGCAAGCCCACGCCGTACACCAACGGAATATGCTTTATTCGCCGGGCGAAGCAAAGGGTGTGATACCAGATTCGGTTGTTTCGTTGCCAAGCAGCGACAAAACAACCCGACCGAAGGGAGTGCTCGATTAAAAAAGACAGCCTCATGGAATTTTT
>FWPU01001172.1_pt1 | contig 40071 bp, 33 predicted proteins | sample 2228361 | NCBI WGS metagenome assembly FWPU01 (sample SAMEA103939777, study PRJEB20133) | metagenome | reverse complement strand
GGCTTGCCGGGTTAGGTAGTTTCCTGTACAAAACACGGCGGACGCCCCGATTTATCGGGGGCTTCCCGGCTAAAGACGGTTTTGTACCGAGAACTAGGTAGAACCTTATCGAGCAAGAATTAGGCAGTTGCTACCGGCTCCGCGGAGGCAAACCCGAACAAGTTCGGGATTCCGACGTGTCAAAGCCGTACAAGTGAGCCTCCGGCTTATTCCGGGTACGAGCCGGAGGCTCACACCAGAAGTGAACGAGACGTGTGCTCCGGCACTAGGTGCCGGAGCACACGCGGCTGGAAAAGCCTTACTCCTTGAGGAACCACTGCTCGGGGTACAAAATCTTTTGCACGCCCTCGAGCCAGCCATCGTACCAGGTATCGGGGATGCCGCCCAGCCGGGCGCTGAACGGATAGTACATCGGAGCAGGCCGCGAGATGCCGAGGACATAGAAGCGCTCCTTGGCCTCCTCGATCACCTCGCGCATCTTGGCAACCTGTAACTCGTAGGTCGGTTGCGCCAGGGCCTCCAGGTACTTGGCGCGGGCATCCTTGGCCCACTGCGGCGGCTCGACCGCGACCGTCTCGCCGGTGGGGTCGGGCACAAACCAACCGTACCAGCCGAGGCCAAAGTACCCAAAATACTCCCCCGGGACGTAGTAGCGCGGGTCGAGCATGGCCGTGACTCCCGCGCCGCCCTCAGCGGTGTACATCGTCGCCTCGATGAGGTTCTGTTTCTTGTTCTCGTCATGCTGCGGGCCAGGTATCGAGTTCAGCAACAAGTCAATCCCCACGGCCTTCCAGTAGCCGATCAACAACTCGGCGACCTGGACCCAGTTCGTGCCGTAGGATAGGTCGTTCTGCACCGTGTAGATGATCTGGAAGCGCTGGCCGTTCTTGTCCAGACGGAAGCCCTCAGCGTCCTTGTCCGGCAGCACTTTGTCCAGGTACTCGTTGGCCTTGGCCACGTCGTACTCGACGTATTGCGTGTCCATGCCCTCGATGTAGAGCGGCGAATCGTTCAGCGGCGCTTGCTGGGAGGGTGTGCCCTGGCCGGAGTGGACGATCTCGATGACCTCCTGGCGATTGATGGCGTAGGACATGCCGATGCGAAAGTCCTTGCTGGCAAAGACTTCGGCCTTCACTGGGTCGGCGATGGTCTGGTTGAAGTGGATGGTGTTGGTGTTGCCGCCGTCGGATATTGGATACTTGATCTGGATCGGCTTGCCCTCGTTCATCGCCTCGTGATAGACGATGCGGTTCTCGCCACCTGGGTCCTTGACAAAGTCGAGGTCGCCGTTCAGCATCGCAAAGGTGCGGCTCTCGGCGTCCTGGTAGGAGATGCCCAGCATCTTGTCAACGTAGGGCAGTTGGTTGCCCTGCTCGTCCACCTTCCAATAGTAGGGGTTGCGCTCCAGGCGGATCTGTGTGCCGGTGCCGAGCGGCTGGGTGGTGATCCACGGGTAGAGCGAGGGTATTTCCGGATACTGATAGAAGCGGCCGGGGTTGGCCCATGTGTCCGGCCCATACTTGAAGAACAGCCCCATCCAGTCGGCGACGTCGCCGTCCTGAGCCACCAGATCGTCCACGTTGGGGTTGTACTTCTTGTGGAATTTCTGCAAATAATGCTTGGCGTAGAAGGCGAAATACCGGCCGTTCCACGCGGCCAGGTTGTACAAGAGGGTGCCGTAGGGCTTGGGGAAGATGAGTTTAAAGGTATAGTCGTCAATCTTCTCGGCCCTGAAACCTTCGGCCATCTCTTTGGGTAACCAGTCACCTCCAGGCCCGCCTGGGCTGAGGTCGGGGTCGAACATCACGTCCTCGATGTAGAACATGATGTCATCGGCGGTGAACGGCTCGCCATCCGACCACTTGATGCCCTTGCGCAGGTGGAAGGTGTACTCGGTCACATCGTCGCTGATCTCGATGCTCTCGGCGAGGTTGGGCTCGTAACCGCTAAAGTCGGGTTTCCACTGCACCAGGTGCTCCCAGGCAGCCACGAACAGGAACGCGCCCCATTCCGGGCTAGCACCGACGAACCCGACACGCATCTCGCCGCCGTACACGCCCTGCTCATCCGTCAAGGCTTTGATCACCCGCGGGTTCTCGGGCAGGCGTTCGTCTACCGGGGGTAGTTCGCCCGCTTCGACCTTTGCGGCCAACATAGGGGATTCTTGGTACATGCTCACAGGCTCGGCCGTTGGCGCTGCGGTTGGCACTGCGGTAGGCCGGGCCGTGGGGGGGACCGTGGTCGGAGCGGGGGTAGCCGTCTCTGACGGCTGGCACCCGGCGAGGGCAGCACCCGCCGCAGTCAGCGCACTCAAATGCAGGAACTCACGACGGCTGATTCTCTTGCCTTGCATCTCTCTTTCCTCCTTAAATTTGTTATTGAATGGTATGTGAACGTACCGAACCGAGGCGTAACGCAAGATTCATACGAAATGCACGAGAGGCATCACCTCCTTTTCCTCATTATGCCTGTGGAGCCACCCACACCCAAGGCTTGCAAATCAGAATGTGGTCACTGGGGACAAGATTCGTCGAAACGTTTCGACAAAAGAATACCATGAATTGGCCCATATGTCAAGATTCCTGTTCCGGTTTCGTTGGGGCTGTCCATCTGCACTGAGCACCTATCCGGCGGATTGATCTTGCAGTCACCGGCAACTCGCTCGCACGCAGCACGAATGCCGCGCCTAGGTAAACCGCCGCGCCCAGCACGATACCCCCGCCGCCCAACACGAGCGACCCTGCACCCGGCAAGAGCGCCCGCCAACCTATCAGTGCTACACCCATCGCCAGCACCGCCAGCCCACTCTTGGCGAATGTGGCTACCATCCGCTGCCCCTCGATGCCGCCCATTCTGCGCCGGATCAACGCCAGCAGCGTCACCAGTTCCAGCAGCGTGGCGACCGAGTTCGCCAGCGCCAGCCCGGCGAACAAAGGCCAACCCGCCAGCCCGAAAACACCCGGCAACGTCAGGCTCAACGCCACGTTGAGGGCCATTGCCAGCATGCCCACCCATACCGGCGTGGCCGTATCGTGCAGCGCGTAAAAGGCGCGCGCGACGATCTCTAGCCCGGCGTGCCCCACCAGCCCCAGCGCATAGAAGGCCAGCGCCCAGGCTACTGCCTCGGTCGAGGAGGCCACGAACGCCCCGCGCTCGAACAGCAGCCCCACCAGCGGGCGGGCCAGCAACACCAGCCCCACGCTGGCCGGCAGGCTGAGGAAAAAGACGGCGCGCAATGTGGCGGCCAGCGTCGCGCGCATCTCTGCGCGCTCGCCGGACGCCGCCTGCGCCGCCAGGGTCGGGAAGGCCGCCGTGCCCACGGCCTGCGCAAAGATGCCTTGCGGCAGCAACATCAGCAGCCAGGCGTAATTCAGCGCCGAGACTGCCCCCTCACCCAGCCGCGAGGCGATGTTGGTATTGACCAGAAAGTTAATCTGCACCGCCGCCAGGCCGAGGACGCGCGGGGCCATCAGCCGCAGCACCTCCAGCACCCCCGGATCGCGCAGGGTCAGCAGCGGACGGTAGCGCGCGCCGACCAGAAACAACCCCGGCACCTGGATGGCGAGATGCAAGACCGCGCCGGCCACATACCCCAGCGCCAGCGCGCGCACTCCCATCTGGGGCGCCAGAAGCCATGTTGCCGCGATAAGCGAAAGATTCAACAGACTGGGGGCCAATGCTGGAAGGAGAAAGTGCTGGCGGGCGTTGAGGACGCCCATCACCACACCGCTCACGCCGAAGAACAGTGGCGCCGCCAGCATCACGCGCAAGAGGGAAACCGTCAAGGTCTGCTGATCGGACGGGAAGCCGGGGACAAGAATCACAGAGACCAACACCGGCGCCAGCAGCCAGGCCAGGGCCGCCGCCGCGGTCAACGTCACCAGCAGCAGGTTGATGACCGCCGAGGCCAGCCGCCAGCCACCGGCCGGATCCTCGCGCGCGAAGTAGCCGGTGAACGTGGGGATGAAGGCCGAGCCGAGCGCCCCACCGGCGATCAGGGTGAAGAGAATATCGGGGATGCGGACGGCGGCCAGGTAGGCATCATAATCGGCACCGGTGCCGAACCCAGCGCCGATGACCATCTCCCGCGCCAGCCCCAACGCGCGGCTGACGACGAAGAGCGCCATTACCAGCATTGCTGCTTTCGCGATCTGCCGTCCGCCTTGATTCATCCCCATTGTCTATGAATGGGCATTATATCACTGTGCGCCATCTGCGCCAAACAGGATGGGCGCAAGGTGCAAAACCAGCACCGGCCCTTCAGGCCGGTGCTGGCGGGTCTCCCCGGTTACAGCCTTGTCGTTTGCCCCTGGCGAGCCAGTATGGTAAACTGTGCATAACCAGCGCTCAGGAGGTCCCGATGACCGGCCAAGACCCGCAAAGAATCACCGCCATGCTCAGTAGGATGCTCCAACCCTGGCACGATGCCGTGGGCGACCCGGCCAAGGCTCAAGAGGACGTGCTACATCGTTACCTGAAAATCTACGCCGAGACGGAGTACGGCAAGCGGCACGGCGCGGCACAGATCGAGACTCTCGACGACTACCGCCGCGCCTTCCCCATCGCCACCTACGAGGACTACAGGCCGCTCATCCAGCGGGTGATGGCCGGCGAGATTGGTCTGCTACTGAACGAGGAGCCGGTCGGTTGGGCGATCACGCGCGGCACGACGAAAGGCGAATCCAAGTTCATCCCGATGACGCCAACCGACCTGTTCATGCGCGTCAGCGCCGGGCGGGCGATGATGAATTACGTCGCCAGCACAGGCCGCTATGACCTATTCGAGGGGGTCAACCTGAACCTGAACTTTCCTTCGGCAGTGGGGACGATGCGTGTAGGCGAGCGTGAAGTATCGTACGGCTACAGTTCCGGAATCTACACCAAGCACGTCTCGGCCTTCACGCCGATCCGCTCTGTGCCGTCGCAGGACGAGATTGACGCGCTGGGAGGCGGCAAGACGATCCGCGATTGGGAGGCGCGTTTCGAACTGGCGTACCAAAAGTGCAAAGGGGAAAACGTCACATTGGTGGGTGGCGTCGCGCCGACCGCCGTGCGTTTTGCCCACTATCTACGCCGGGCGCATGGGGTCTATCCCAAGGAACTGTGGCACACGCAGATCGTCACACTGGGCAGCGTCCCCGGCATCAACACGCGCTATGCACCAGCGCTCCACGCGCTCTACGGGCCGGTCGCCATCCGCGAGATCTATGGCGCGACCGAAGGCATGTTCGGTCAGCAGCGCGACGAGAAGCGTGCCTGGACGCCCAATTACGATCTGTTCTTCTTCGAGGTCCAGACGCGGCGCGGCGTCAAGATGCTGCACGAGATGCGCCCAGGAGAACTTGGCAGCCTGGTCGTCTCGACACCCATCCTGCCGCGCTACCGCATCGGCGACCTGATCCTGGCCTTGCGCGCACCCTACTTCCGCTGCATCGGCCGCGAACGCTGGTGGACACCCTTGCGCTACGCCTGGGACGAGTTTATGACGCTCAACCTGGGGAGGCTATGAATAAGCCTCGGAGGTCCGAACAGATCTCCGGGGCCTCAGCCACGCCGAAACACGCCGCGCAGCAGTATCCCCACCCCGATGGCGATTAGCACTAACGCCCAGACGATCGTTTGACCCGTCAGGATCTGCAGGCCTGCGCCCAGCAGCAGGGCGGCGAAAATGACGGTGCCGCCCACCGGCCGGCGGTACACGGGCACCAGCAGGCGCAGGATCACCTCCAACAGCACAATCAGGCCGGCCCCGGCGAGGACGAGGCCCCAGGGGTTGAAATCGCCAAAGCGGGCCAGCATCTGCAGGTTGTGCGCCAGCAGCACCATCCCGGCCCATATCAGGATCGCGGCCCAGATGATGGCGCTAAGCGGGTCGCGCCGCCACTTTTCTTCCCATGTCTTTTCTTCCTTCTCGGTCTCCTTCTCGGACTTTTCCTCTTCCTTCTCGGCTTTCTCGTAATACGGACGTTCCGGCTCGGACATATCAATTTCCTCCTATGGGATCGCGCTGACCACGTGGCGCACGATTGACTCTATCGAACGGCATTTCCACTGTGCTGTGTATCGCGTCCTGTGTCTCCTCGGCACTCTGTCCCCTGCTCCTCCATTCTGCTCGCCATCTTTTCCAACTCGGCGATCACCTGGCGCAGCGCGGCGACGACGTGCGGCCGCGCATCCTGCCAGGCTTGCTTACCTGCTGCGTGGGCCGAGTCGGCCGCCTTCTCCACCTCCTGGCGTACCCGCTGTCCCTTCGGCGACATGGCTGCCTCCTCGATCGCCTGGCCAACTTGTTTTGTTATCGCCTCCAGGCCCGCCTGCACCTCGCGCAATCGCCGGCGGTTATCCTCATCCTCCCAGGCTGCGCGGAAGGCGGTCGCCAGATTCTCGCCCAATGCCTGAAACTGCCGGCCGATCTCGCGCCAGGTATCGTCGCTCGTCTGTTCAGCCATCGCTTACCTCCCACGCTTGCCAGCGAGCGTGTCATTCCTTCGTTCATTCGTACACTCGCACCTGCGAGAAGTGTAGCACAAATACCTTCCTTGTGCAACACTGGCGCGGACACCGACGCTGTGATACAATCATAGCGCGGTCTCTGGCCGTAACCAATTTGCCGGACACGGATAAACACGGACTCTCGCGGATTGAAAAAACTCATCCGTGTTTATCCGTGAAATCCGTGTCCTAAAAATCTTGTGTGCCAAACCGCCGGGGTAGGGGCGGGGTAACCCTGCCCCTACCGGGGCCATCCCATCACTTCGCGCTACAAAAATCTTCGCGATTGTGGTGGTTTTTCGGGAGTAATATTATTAGGTATGGCACAGACCAATCCAGAACCCCTACCCCCACAACGGGCACTGTTCATCGCTGCCCACCCCGACGATATCGAATTCGTCGTCGCCGGCACCGCAGCCAAGTGGGTGGAGGCCGGAAGCCACGTGCGCTATGTGCTGGTCACCAGCGGCGACGCCGGCAGTCACGAGCCGGGAATGACCCGTGAGCGCCTGGCGCGCATCCGCGAAGCCGAACAACGGGCCGCTGCCCAGACCGTCGGCGTGAATGACGTCGTCTTTCTCGGCTACCACGACGGCGAAGTCGAGCCTAACCTGGCGCTGCGCCGCGACCTCGTGCGCGAGATCCGCCGCTTCAAGCCGGACACGCTCGTCTGCTTCGACCCGACTTTCATCCTCGGCGATGGCTACATCAACCATCCCGACCACCGCGCGGTGGCCCAGGCCGCGCTCGACGCCGTCGCCCCGGCGGCAGCAATGCCGCTCGTATTCCCCGAACTGCGCGCCGAAGGGCTTGAGCCGCATCGGGTCAAAGAGGTCTGGGTCGCTGCCGGCACGCAGCCCAATACCTGGGTGGACATCAGCAGCACACTCGATCTCAAGATCGCGGCACTGCGCAAGCACGCCAGCCAGTTCACCGATGGCTGGGACCCCGGCGACATGCTGCGCCAGTGGGCCGCCGAAAGCGGCAAAGAAGTCGGCATCCCCTACGCTGAAGTGTTCAAACGGATCGTGCTGGAGCGTGAGAGAAATGACTGATAAACTGAATCCGCAGATATTTCACACCCCACCCAAGGAATACCGTGAAGTGCCCTTCTGGTCCTGGAACGACGCACTCGATCCACAGGAATTGGTGCGGCAGATCGCCCTGATGGACGAGGCCGGCTGGGGTGGCTTTTTCATGCACGCGCGCGTCGGGTTGCGCACGGCGTACATGGGACGGCGCTGGATGGCCTGCATCGGCGCCTGCATCCAGGCCGCCCACGAGCGCGGTATGGGCGCCTGGCTCTACGACGAGGACAAGTGGCCCAGCGGCTTTGCCGGCGGCCTGAGCGTTGCCCCGAACCCGGCCTATCGTGCCAAGTGCCTCGTCTGCAAAGTGGATAACCGCCCGGCGCTGGTGGCCGAGCGCATCGCCACCTTCGCGGCGCGCGAGGTCGCCGGACAATTGACCGATATCCGTCCTACGGACGCGCCTCCATTCGAAGACGAAGCCGACCGCGTGATCCAATTCTACCCGCTGACCCTCCCCTTGGGCACGGCCTGGTTCAACGACTATACCTATCTGGACGTGTTGAACGCCGACGCCGTGCGTGCCTTTCTGGAATCTACCCACGAGGCATACGCTCAGGCCTTTGGGGACGAGTTCGGCAAGGCGGTGCCCGGCATCTTTACCGACGAACCTCAGTTGTGGTGGCCCAGGGACAGGTTGGCGATCCCCTGGACCGAGGGCCTGCCGCAGATTTTCGCGGCCAAACGCGGCTATGACCTCCTGCCCCACCTGCCCGCGCTCTTTTTCGACACCGGCCAATTTCACGCCGTGCGTTACGACTACTGGCGCACCATCACCGAGTTGTTCGTAGAGAACTATACCCGGCAGATATTCGAGTGGTGCGCACGGCACAACCTGGCCTATACCGGCCACTACAACGCCGAGGACTCGTTGCGCAGCCAGACCGACAACATCGGCTCGGCGATGGCCCACTACCCCTACATGCACATTCCCGGCATAGACAAACTGGGACGCGAGATCAACGCCCACGCCGGCACCCTGCTCACGTTCAAGCAACTCGATAGCGCCGTGTGCCAGACCGGCAAACCCAGGGCGCTATGCGAGAATTACGGCTGCTGCGGGCAGGATTTCGCCCACACCGGGCGTAAGTGGATCGGCGATTGGGCCTACGTGCTGGGCGTCACGCTCAACAACCCGCACCTCGCGCTCTACAGCATGCGCGGCGAGCGCAAACGCGATTATCCACAAGACATCTTTTACCAGCAGCCCTGGTGGCCCGAAAACCGCCTGATCGCCGATTATTTCGCCCGTCTGAGTTATGTCCTCAGCCAGGGCCGACGTGTGGTGGATATTCTGGTGCTCCATCCCATCGCCAGTGCCTGGACACTCTACCGGCCTCAGGCAACCCGCGCCGTAGACCGACTCGACAGGGCGCTCGATGAACTGCTGATGACGCTGATGTGCCATCAGCGTGACTTTCACCTGGGCGACGAGATGCTGATGGAGCACGATGCAAGATGCAGGATACAGGATGATGGCGGGCCGATCCTGCAAATTGGACAGATGGCCTATCGGCTGGTGATCGTGCCGCCGGGGGTGACGCTGGCTGCCAACACGGTACGATTGCTACGCGAGTTTGCCGCCGCCGGGGGCGCGGTGCTGGCGCTGGAACCACTGCCCACCCTGATTGATGGCCGGCCAGCCGACGGGCCGGTGCTGCCGGAGACAACCCGCATCGTCACGCGCGAGACTTTGCCCGCTGCGCTCGACGACATGCTGCCCTTCGACGTGTGTGTGCCGGGGCGGCCCGCGATCTGGGCGCATCATCGGCGCATCGGCGCAAGCGACTGCTACTTCCTGACCAACACCGACCTCGAACACGGCGGCACGGCCACGGTACGCCTACGCGGCACAGGCCACCTGGAAGAATGGGATCCGGCCACCGGCCAGATACGCACGTTGCCTGCCCGCCGGCACGAAGACATCATCGAAGTCACGCTCGACTTTCCTCCCGTCGGCTCCCACCTCCTCGTGCTGCACCGTGAAGTCTCGGGCGAACCGGAGGTCCGCACGACTTCAGAAGTCTGTGTTGCCCAGGTCACGCTGAGCGATACCTGGCAGTTGACCCTGGGCGGCCCCAATGCCCTGACGCTCGATACCGCCCAGGTGCGGCTTGAGGAAGACGAGTGGAGCAAGCCGATGCACATTCTCGATGCCCACGCGCTGGTCGCCGGAGCGGGGGTTGGCACCCCCTTCGCCCTGCGCTTCACCTTCGACGCCGCCGTTTGCCCCGCCGCCCCGGTCTACCTCGTCGTCGAGTCGCCCGCACGTTTCGCCATCACCGTCAACGGCCAGAGCATCCCCAACGCCGATGCCGGCTGGTGGACCGACATCGCTTTCCGCAAAGTGGACGTGAGCGCCGCCGTGCAGGCGGGCCGCAACGAGATCGTGCTCAGCGGCACGTTTGCCCGCGATACCGAACTGGAGAGTGTCTACCTGATCGGCGGTTTTGGCGTGGAGGGACGGCGGCTGAAGGAGGAGAACCGCCTCCACGGTCAGGTCTTTGACCGCTATGCGCCCGACTTTTGCCTGGTGCCCCTGCCGGAGCGCGTACAGGCCCGAGGCGGCGTGGACGGCCTGGCGCTCGACCTGACGGCGCAGGGGCTGCCCTTTTTCGCCGGGCGGGCGACCTTGCGCCAGAGCATCACACTGCCGTCACCCGGCGGACGGGCGGTGCTCGAAATCCACAACCTGCACGCCGCCGTCGCTCACGTCGCCGTCAACGGCCGGCGCGTCGGCACGGTGGCCTGGCCGCCGCATCGGGTAGACCTCGGTGCAATGCACCCCGGCGAGAACGTGATCGAGATCGAATTGGTCGGCACGCTGCGCAACCTGCTCGGCCCGCACCATCTCGCGGGCGGCGATCGGGCCTGGACCGGCCCCCGCGACTTTCGCGACAAGAGCCGCTGGATAGAGGACTATACTCTGGTGCCCTTTGGCTTCGACGGTGCGACGCTGGCGGTGTTGGCACTATAACCGCCTTTGACCGACGGAGCAACGACGGGAACGCTCGCATTCCTTTCGATTACTTGTGTTTGTTTATTTTTGCTATCCTTTATTATTGACAGGTTGCGCAAAACCTGGTATAATGGTAAGCGTAACCGGATCCAAGAATCCCCCGTGGAGACCACAAGGTGGCCCGCGACCTCTTTCTCCAAGAACGCCGCGAACGCATCCTGGCCCTGCTTGAACAGGAGGGCCGTGTCTCGGTAACCGCTCTCAGCCAACGGCTCGGCGTCTCACAGGCTACCATCCGCACCGACCTAGATGCCCTCGCTGCGCAGAACCTCTTGGTGCGCACGCACGGCGGTGCGATCGCCGCCGACCGGACAGGACTGGAACTCTCGTTCGACGTGCGCCGCCGTTTGCATACCGCGCAAAAGGAGCGCATCGCCGCCGCTGCCGCCGCAATGGTTGCCGATGGCGATGCCATCCTGCTCGACGCCAGCACCACGGCGCTGGCGCTGGCCCATCAGATCAAGGGGCGGCGTGAACTGACCGTCCTCACCAACGGCGTTTTGATCGCCCTGGCCCTGCTCGACGCGCCCGACATCACCATCTTGATGCCAGGCGGCTTTTTGCGCCGCGACTCGGTCTCTATCGTTGGCGCCGAAGGCCACGAGGTCATCGAGAAATACAATTTCCAGAAAGGGTTCTTTGGCGCCAAAGGTCTTACGCTCGAAGAAGGCTTGACCGACGTAAACAGCGCCGAAGTCGCCATCAAAAAGGATATGGTCGCCCACGCCCGGCAGGTCATCGCTATCGTGGATAGCAGCAAATGGGGGCAGGTCGGCTTTGCGTCGTTCGCCTCCATCGAGCAACTGGATTGCGTGATCACCGACCCCGATGCTCCATCCGACATGGTCGCGGCGCTGCGCCAGGCCGGCGTGAACGTGATCATCGCCTGAAAGCAAACACAAGGAGGCAAGCGGCATGAAGCGTGTAGGATTCCTGCTCAAGGTGAAAGCAGATAAGGTAGAGGAGTACAAGGCGCATCACAAGGCTGTGTGGCCGGAGATGCTCGACGCGCTCCGGCGCAACGGCTGGCACAACTACTCGCTGTTCATGCGGGAGGACGGGCTGCTCTTTGGCTACTTTGAGGCCGCCGAGAGTTTCCAGGCCTCATTGGAAGGCATGGCCAAAGAAGAGGTCAATACCCGCTGGCAGGAGTTTATGGCGCCGTACTTCGAAGGAGTGGAAGGTGCCCATCCCGACCAGATGATGGTGGAACTCGAGGAGGTGTTCCACCTCGATTGAACACCGGTGGGTGCAAAGTCGTTCGGCTAACCCCAACAAGTTGGGGATTCCCCCATCTGGCGAGGTTTTCCGACAAGAACGAGTGGAGGGGTCGAGGCGATGAGCGATTATCCTGGCGACAAACTGGTGCAAGACGCCTATGCGCTGGCGCGTGAGCGTTACGCCGAGTACGGCGTGGATACCGACCGCGCGCTGGAGACCCTGGCCGGCATCTCGATCAGCCTGCACTGCTGGCAGGGCGACGATGTGGGCGGGTTCGAGTCCCCCGGCGGCGAGTTGGGTGGGGGCCTCGCCGCGACGGGCAACTATCCCGGCAAGGCGCGCAACGCCGACGAGTTACGTGCCGACCTGGACAAGGCCTACAGCCTGATCCCCGGCACGCCTCGCCTGAACCTACATGCGATCTACGCCGAGACAGGCGGCAAGCCGGTCGCGCGCAACGAGTTGCGTCCGGAGCACTTTGCCGGTTGGGTGGATTGGGCCAAGGCAAACGGCCACGGCCTCGACTTCAACCCCACTTGCTTCTCGCATCCCCTGGCTGCGAGCGGCTTTACGCTCGCCAGTTACGATGCCGGCGTGCGCCGGTTCTGGATCGAGCACTGTATCGCCTGCCGCCGCATCGGCGCGCACTTTGGGCGCGAACTGGGCAGCCCGTGCATCACCAACATCTGGATTCCCGATGGCTTCAAGGACACCCCTGCCGACCGCAAGAGGCCGCGCGAGTTGCTGAAGGAGTCGCTCGATCAAATCCTGGCCGAAAAGATTGACCCCAAGTACAACCGCGATTCCGTCGAAGGCAAACTCTTCGGCCTCGGCTCGGAGAGTTACGTCGTCGGCTCGCACGAGTTCTACCTGGGTTATGCCATCTCCAGGCGTATCCTCCTTTGTCTCGATAGCGGCCACTTTCACCCCACCGAGACCATCGCCGACAAGATCTCGGCGGTGCTGATGTTCCTCGACGAGATTCTGCTGCACGTCAGCCGCGGGATACGCTGGGACAGCGATCACGTCGTCGTCCTCTCCGACGATCTGCAGGCGATCGCGCAAGAGATCGTGCGCGGCGGCTATCTGGGCCGCGTGCACGTCGGGCTGGACTATTTCGACGCCAGCATCAACCGCGTGGCAGCGTGGGTCATCGGCGCGCGCGCTATGCAGCGTGCGTTGCTCCAGGCGCTCTTGGAGCCGCTCGAGCGGCTGCGCGAAATGGAGGTCGCGGGCGACTACACCGGGCGACTGGCGCTCCTGGAGGAACTCAAGGGGTTGCCCTCCGGCGCGGTGTGGGACTATTTCTGCCTGCAGCGCGGCGTCCCGGTGGGGATGCGGTTTATGGACGAGATCCGCGCATATGAAAAGCAGGTGCTGGCGAGGCGAGGCGGATAAGAGGGATGGGCCGGATGGATAGCGAGAGCACATCGGACAAAATATAGCAGGTAGCAACCCTCGTTGGAACAGAGGGGACACCTGAATGACCGCAGGCGCACCTTCGCCATTCTGGACATTACCACATTGCTTCCTTCACCCGCCAATAGTATAATGCAACCAACATCCGAGTGAGCGGAGGCATCGAGATGAGCGAGCAAAACAAAGACTTGATTCTCCTGATCCTGGATATGCAGGGCATCGAAGACCGCCTGCGCGAGTTCGAGCGCAAGTACCGCCTGCGCTCGAGTACGTTTTACCGGCTGGTCCAAGAGGGCAAGATCGAGCAGCGATTGGAGTTGCTCGAATGGTTGGGGCTATATGAAGTGCTCCAGAGCCGCGAGGCAGAGTACCAGCAGTTGCTTGAGCAGCAAGTTGAACCCGTGTTGGGCGCCTTGAACTCTGTACCGCTGCCTGTCTGATATGCCTGCGAATGTCCTGGCGTCCATCGCCGACTACGAAGCGTTCATCTATGGCCTGCCTGATGCCTTCGCCTGCATCCGGATGTCCACGCTCGTCGTCGTGCACACCGGACCGGTGACGGCTGTTGTGACAGGCGAGGTTCACTTTGGACAGGGCCTTGTCCTGCGCGTGTTGGAAGTTGTGGATGCACGTCAACAGCGGATTAAGCAATACGGTTACGAGTTATGGAGAGACGACCAGGAATTATGGTGGTACGATTCGTGGCCCCATCCTGGCGTACCCGAGTTGAGCGACACCCAACCTCATCACAAGCACATTCCCCCAGACATCAAGCATCACCGTGTTCCTGCACCAGGCTTAGTTTTGATTCCCCCAATCTGCCATACCTGATTCGGGAGATCGAACGAGCGTATCTGGGCACATGAAGGGCGCGAGCATCTGCTCGCGACGCCTCTGACGATGAGGGCGCATAGCCATACGCCCCATCCGCCTTGAGGCTGCATCGGCTCTGGCCTGCGAAGGAGTCTCGTACAATGAACCATCGCGAGCGCACTCTCGCCATCCTGAACTACCGGGACTATGACCGGTTGCCCATCGTCCACTTTGGCTACTGGAACGCGACGCTGGACAAGTGGGCCGCCGAGGGCCACATCACACCGGAGCAGGCCCGCGCGTGGGACGACGGCAACGCGGTGGACGCCGAGATCGCCGCCAAGTTGGGTTTCGACTTCAACTGGGCGTGCGCCTCCTTCGGCGTCTATACCGGCCTGCTGCCGCCCTTCGAGAGGCGAGTGCTGGAAGAGTTGCCCGACGGCTCGCGCAAGGTGGTCAACGCCAACGGCGTCGTCATCATCGAAAAAGACGGCACACAAGGCATCCCGCCGGAAGTGGATCACCTCTTGAAAGGCCGCCGGGAGTGGGAAGAGCACTTTGTGCCGCGCCTCCGGCCCGCACAGGAGCGAGCGTGGGTCAGCCAGCAGCAAGTGGACGACGTGCGCACGGGCCGCTGGGACAAGCCGGTGCAGGTCTGGTGCGGCAGCCTCTATGGCTACATCCGCGACTGGGTCGGCATGGTCAACCTGGCCTACCTGCAGGCCGACGACCCGGCGCTATTTGAGGAGATGATCGAGACGCTGGGTGAACTGACGTTCGAGTCCGTCAAACAGGTGCTCGAGCAGATCCCGGCCGACGTCGTGCCGGATTACGGCCACTTTTGGGAGGACATCTGCTTCAAGAGCGGGCCGCTGGTCAACCCGCGCGTGTTCCGCGAAAAGGTCGGCCCGCACTACCGGCGCATCACCGACCTGCTGCGCAGCCGGGGTATCAACCTGGTCTCGGTAGATTGCGACGGCATGATTGACGCGCTTGTGCCGATCTGGCTGGAGAATGGCGTCAATGTGATGTTCCCCATTGAGGTCGGCACGTGGAACGCCAACATCGCCCCCTGGCGGGAAAAGTATGGCCGCGAACTGCGCGGCGTCGGCGGGATGGATAAGCGGGTCTTTGCCTACGACTATGCCGCGATTGATGCCGAAATCGAGCGGCTCAAGCCGTTGGTTGATCTGGGCGGCTACATCCCCTGCCCCGACCACCGCCTGGCCCCCGACGCCAAATGGGAGAACGTGCAATACTATTGCGACAAGATGCGTGAAACGTTTGGGTAGGGCGACCCTTGTGGTCGCCCGCGACCCTCATGGTCACCTGACCTGGGGGGAAGGACAAGCCTTGCCCATACGATGCCGAAACGGGGAATACAATGCCAGAAGACATCCTGACCCAACTCGTCGCCATGTCGAACCGCCTGGGCGAACCGGCCTGCGATTGCGCGATCCTGGGCGAAGGCAACACCTCCGCCCGCGCCGACGCCGAGACCTTCTGGGTCAAGGCCAGCGGCACGGAACTGCGCACAGTACAGGCGGGCGATTTCGTGCATATGCGCTTCGATCGCGTACTGGAATTGCTCGACGCAGGCGACCTGGACGATGCCGCGCTCAAGGCGCAGTTGGATGCAGCCAAGGTGGATCCCGGCGTGACCGCACGCCCCTCGGTCGAGACGGTGCTGCATGCGCTGACGCTGCAACTGGAAGGGGTCGCCTTCGTCGGCCACACCCACCCAACCGCCGTCAACGCGCTCCTGTGCTCCGTCCACGCCGAGGAGGTCATCGCCGGGCGGCTGTTCCCCGACGAGGTCGCCTATTGCGGCCCGGCCTCGGTCTACGTGCCCTTCACCCCGCCCGGCCTGCCGCTGGCGCGCGCCGTGCAGCACCACATTGACCGTTACCTGGACGAGTACGGCGAGGTGCCCAAGGTCATCCTCATGCAGAACCACGGGCTGATCGCGTTGGGCGCGACGGCGCGTGACGTGGAAGCGACCACCGCGATGGCGGTCAAGGCAGCACGCATCCGCCTGGGGGCGCTTGCGCTGGGCGGTCTGCATCACTTGAGCGCAGAAACCGTATCCTACATCCATACCTGGCCGGCGGAACACTACCGCCGCGCAAAATGGAGGTAGAGGCGACTTGGCGGTTCGCCTTACAAGGCGAATAGGCAATTCGCCTTACGAGCGACACGATGGATATTACCGATCTCGAAGCCCAACTGAACGATTTCGATCCCACGGTGCGCGCGCGGGCGCTGGGCGAACTGGTCGCCCTGGTCGAGCGGGGCGAGGTCTCGTGCGAGCCGGAGCGCGACGTGGCGAATATGCACTGCCACACCTTCTTCTCGTTCAACGCCTACGGCTACTCGCCCACGGCGCTGGCATGGCTGGCGCGGCGGCGTGGCTTTCGTCTGATGGGCATCGTGGACTTTGACGTGCTCGATGGCGTAGACGAGTTCCTGGCCGCCTGCGACACCGTCGGCGTGCGTGGGAGCGCCGGGCTGGAGACCCGCATTCACATCCCCGAGTTCGCCACGCGCGAGATCAACTCGCCCGGCGAGCCGGGCATCTTTTACCACATGGGCATCGGTTTCACCTCTGGCCGTGTGCCGGAAGAGGCGGCTCCCATCCTGGCTGCGATGCGCGAGCGGGCTGCCAGGCGCAATCGCTCCATCGTCGCCCGCGTCAACGAGCACCTGGCGCCGGTGACGGTTGACTATGAGCGGGACGTGCTGCCGCTCACGCCAGGGGGCAATCCCACCGAGCGCCACATCGTCGCGGCCTATGTCCGCGCGGCAGAACGTACCATCTCTGACCCGGCGGGCTTTTGGGGCGAGAAACTGGACATCCAAGAAATCGGATTTTTCGACAAAAATCCGACTTCTTCCCCTGCGTTCCACGACCTGATCCGCCTCCGGCTGATGAAGCGCGGCGGTGTGGGCTACGTGCAGCCCAGCCCGGAGACGTTCCCCACCGTCGAGGAGGTCAACCGGCTGATCGTGGCCTGCGGTGCGCTCCCCTGCGCCACCTGGCTCGACGGCACATCCGAGGGCGAGCAGGCCGCCGAGGAACTGCTGAACCTGCTGATCGGCAAGGGCGTCGTCGCGCTCAACTTTATCCCCGACCGCTCCTGGAACGTCGCCGATCCGGAGGTCAAGCGGGTCAAGGTGCAGAACCTATACGAAATCGTGCATCTAGCACAGGAACTCGACCTGCCGCTGAACGTCGGCACGGAGATGAACAGTTTCGGGCAGAAGGTGGTGGACGATTTCGACGCGCCAGAGTTGGCCCCGCTGCGTCAGGCGTTCCTGGACGGCGCGTATTTTGTCTACGGGCACACCGCGCTACAGCGGGCGCTGGGGTTGGGTTACGGGAGCGCGTGGGCGCGAGCGCACCTGCCTGGCCGACGTGAGCGCAATGCGTTCTACACGCAGATGGGCCGTCTCGTCCCGCCGGGGGAGGCCGGGCTGGCGCGGTTGCGGCAGTTGGGGCCGGACTTGGCGCCGGATGGTATGCTTTTGAGGCTGAAGACATCATCCGGCCGCCAGGTGAGCATGTAGTGAGGGAAATGTTGTGAGATAATACTGTACCCAACGCACGAGGTGATGTCCATGTCCCACTACATCATCAAACACATCCGGCTCGCCCACTGCAAGCGCGGCCCTGCGCGCTGCACCAAGTGCCGCGAAATGGATGTGGGCAAGTGGTGTCTGTTGGACATCGAGCCGCCCAACGCGGGGCTGGTGCAACGGCGCGTCATCCAGGTCACGCTGGACGGGCAGGAATCCTGGCGTGAGTTTGACGTCGTGCGGGTGTTCGAGAGCGAAGCCGACGCCCAGGCGTATGCCCGCGAGAACAGCATAGACATTCACGCCGAATAACCCATCAGAAGGAACGCATATCCGGCAAAGCGACCACCCAGAGATCCGACTGGGCCGGTAATCAAATTGGAGGTATCACAAAATGTCCCCACAACCAAAGAAAAGCCAACCGAAAAAGAGTACACGCAAGCCCTACCAGAACCCGTCCCTTTCCGTCAAACGCCGGGTTGCCGACCTGCTCGCCCGCATGACGACGGAGGAGAAGGTGGCGCAATTAGGCTCTCGCCTGCCCTTCATCGTGGACTGGCACGAATGGTGGCACCTTCCCCTGGAGGAAAAAATCGCCCGCACCCTCGCCATACCCCCAGGTGATGCCATCGGCGCAGGTGTGGGGCAACTGAGCCTATTCCTGAGAGAACTGCCGCCCAAGGCAGCCGCGGCCAGAGCCAACGAGTTCCAGCGCTATGCGCGCGAGCACACCCGCCTGGGCATTCCCCCCATCATCCACGACGAGGGGCTGCACGGGTTACTGTGCAACGACGCGACCAGTTTCCCGCAGGCCATCGCCATGGCGAGCAGTTGGCACCCGGAGCTCTTGGAACAAGTCGCCGCCGCCATCGGCAAAGAGGCCCGCAGCAGGGGCATCCGCCAACTCCTCAGCCCGACGATCAACATCGCCCGCGATCCGCGCTGTGGACGGACGGAGGAGACCTACGGCGAAGACCCGCACCTGGCCGCGCGCATGGCCGTGGCCTTCGTGCGCGGGGTGCAGAGCCAGGGAGTCGTGGCGACCCCCAAGCACTATGCCGCCAACTTTGTCGGCGACGGCGGCCGAGATAGCCACGCCGTTCACATCTCCGAGCGCCTCTTGCGAGAAATCTACTTCCCGGCCTTCGAGGCCAGTGTGCGCGAAGGCGGGGCGCTCTCGATCATGGCGGCCTACAACTCGCTGGACGGTATCCCGTGCTCGTGCAACCGCTGGCTGCTCACCGCGGTGCTCCGAGATGAGTGGGGGTTCGAGGGCTTTGTGGTCTCGGATTATGATTCGGTGATCCACATTCTGACCAAGCACGCCGTCGCCGCCGACAAGCAAGAAGTAGCCAAGAGGGCACTGGAGGCCGGCCTGGACGTCGAACTGCCCCAAACTGATTGTTACGGCGAGCCGCTGCTCCAGGGCCTCAAGCAAGGCACGATTTCGATGCAGGCGCTCGACGAGGCCGTGCGCCGGGTGCTAGAGGTCAAATTCCGCCTGGGGTTGTTCGACGAGCCTTTCGTGGACGAGGAGGAGGCCGAGGCGATCTGCAATAACCCGGAGCACCGGGCGCTGGCCCTGCAGATGGCCCGCGAGGGCATCGTGCTGCTGAAGAACGACGGAGGGATCTTGCCCCTGTCCGCCGACACAAAATCCATCGCCGTGATCGGCCCGCAGGCCGACGAGATCCGCCTGGGCGGGTACAGTTGGTACGGCTATAGCCGCGAGCGCATCGTCACGCCACTCCGGGGTATCCAAGAACGAGCACGGAACGTAGAGATACGCTTCGCCCAGGGCTGCCAGGTCACGGGCGATTCGAAGGATGGCTTTGCGGAAGCGATCGAGGCCGCGCGTCAGTCCCAGGTCGCGCTGCTGTTCGTCGGCAACAGTTGGCAGACCGAGGGCGAGCAGCGCGACCGGGCCAATCTCGATCTGCCGGGCGTCCAGGCCGAACTCGTCAAGCAAGTCGCCGCCACCGGCGTGCCCACCGTCGTCGTGCTGATCAACGGCAGCGCCGTGACGATGCTGGACTGGATTGACCGGGTGAACGCGGTGGTCGAGGCATGGTATCCGGGGGAAGCCGGGGGTACAGCAATTGCCGAAGTCCTGTTCGGGGATGTCAACCCGAGCGGCAAGTTGCCGATCACCTTCCCGCGCACGGTGGGTCAACTGCCGCTGTATTACAATCCCAAACCCTCCGGTCGAATCTATGATTACGTGGACTTGAGCGGCAAGCCGTTGTTCCCGTTCGGGCACGGCCTCAGTTACACGACGTTCGCCTATCGCAACCTCCAGATCAGCCTGGAGCGGAAAAAGACGGTCAAGGTAAGCCTGGAAGTCGAAAACACGGGCGCGCGCAGCGGGGACGAGGTGGTGCAACTGTACATCCACGACGTGGTGGCGAGTGTGGCAAGGCCGGTCAAGGAACTGAAAGGCTTCAAGCGCATCTCGCTCCAGCCACACGAGACCCAGGAGGTCACGTTCGAGATCCCTGTGCAGCAATTCGGCCTGTACGACGCAGAGTTGCGCTACATCGTGGAACCGGGCGAGTTCGAAATCATGGTCGGCAGTTCCTCCGAGGATATCCGGCTGAGCGGACGGATAGAGATCAAGTGACGGGGACAGATAGACTGGACCAATACCGCCGCGCCGATACGCCACTCCCCAAGACCAACCGACTGTGGCCGCTCTACGGCGCGGGGTTCGAGAACCTGGGGCGCGCGGGCCTGCCCATCGAGACGCCGCTTCCACAGTACGGCCCCGACGAATTACTCGTGCGCCACGATGCTTGCGGCCTGTGCTTCTCCGACATCAAGGTCATCCAGCAAGGCGAGCGGCACCCGCGCATCTATCGCAATATGCGAGAGGAGCCGGTCGTGCTCGGCCACGAGGTCAGCATGACCGTCGTGGGTGTGGGCGAGAATCTGCGCGGCCAATACAACGTGGGCGATCGCTTCATCGTCCAGGCCGACATCTATGTGAACGGCGTCAACCTGGCCTACGGCTATATGATTCAGGGCGGCCTCTCGGAGTACGCCGTCATTGACCGGCGCGTGCTTGCCGGCGACGACGGCAACTATCTCATCCCCGTCCGGCCCGAGACCGGCTACGCCGAGAGCGCGCTCACCGAACCCTGGGCGTGCGTCATCGCGGCGTACCAGCTCACGTATCGCACGGGGTTGCAGGCAGGCGGGACAACCTGGATAATTGGCAAGTTTGCAAGTCTACAAGTCTGCAAGTTTGCAAGTCTGCAAGTTTGCAAATCTGCGGGTCGCGCATCACGCATCACGCATCACGAATCACACTACACAATCAGCGCCGGCTTTGATAAGACTTCCCATCCCGCGCGTCTGCTGTTGACGGATGTACCGCCCGCGTTCGAGGCCTGGCTGCGCGAGCGTGCAGCGGCGCTGGGCATCGAAGTCGTGGAGGTAAGCGACATGGCCAACCCGCCTGTCGAGCACGTGGACGACATCATCCTACTGGGCGCCGACCCCAACGTGATCGAGGCGGTCAGCCCACGCCTGGCACCCCACGGCGTCTTTGCCATCATCGCCCGTGAGCCCTTGCCGCGCAAGGTGAGCGTGGACGTGGGCCGGGTACACTATGACCGCTGGGTCTACGTCGGCGGCAAGGAGCCTGACATCGCCCGCGCGTATGCCGACGTGCCGGTGCGCTCCGCGCTCAAGCCTGGCGGGCGGGCCTGGTTCGTCGGCGCGGGCGGGCCGATGGGCCGCATGCACGTCCAGCGCGCCATCCAGATCGCCGACCATCCCGCCGTCATCGCCTGCACCGACGTGAGCGACCTGCGCCTGCAAGACCTGTGCGCCTCCTTCGCCGCCGAAGCGCAGTGCAAGGGGATCGAGTTCGTCTGCCTCAACCCGACCAAGGCGGAAGATGCCGCGCGGTTAGCCTCGTTCAAGACATCGGGCTTTGACGACATCGTGGTGCTGGCACCGGTGCCCGCCGTCATCTCCGACGCCGCCACCTACCTGGCTGCGCGGGGCGTGATGAACGTCTTTGCGGGCGTGGCGCGCGGGACAATGGCCGAACTCGACCTGAGCGACGCTTACCTGAGAGACGCGCGCGTCATCGGCCATTCGGCTTCGAGCATTGACGACCTGCGGCTGATGTTGCAACAGGCCGAATCGGGGATGCTTTCGCCCAACCGCTCCGTGGCGGCGATCGGCTCGCTCAACGCCGCGCGCGCAGGGCTGCAGGCCGTCCACGACGCAACGTTTCCCGGCAAGATCGTCATCTATCCCAACATCCGGGACTTTCCCTTGACCGCTCTGCCCGACCTGAAAGACAAACTGCCCTCGGTCTACGCCAGGCTGAAGGACGGGCGGGAGTGGACACGGGAGGCGGAGGAGGAGTTCCTAAACTTGATGTTGCCCTGAAAACGTAATACGTAACACGTAATGCGTAATACGTAATGCGTAATGCGTAATACGTGTTCCGTCAATCGTGGAGCATTGTGATGGACAAACCACTCCAAGATCGCATTGCCATCGTGACCGGCGGCGCGCAAGGGCTGGGGGAGGCTATCTGTCATCGTCTGGCACGCGAGGGGGCGCACGTCGTCGTCGCTGACCTGAATCTCGAAAAGGCCGAGCAGGTCGCCGCCGCGATCACCGCGCAGACCGACCGACGCGCCATCGCCATCCAGACCGACGTGACCGACGAGGCGCAGGTCGAAGCGCTGGTCAACCGCACGCTGCAAGAGTTCGGGCGGCTGGACATCATGGTCGCCAACGCGGGCATCCTCATCGCCGAAGCGATAGACGAATTCCCGGCCGACAAATGGCGGCGCGTGCTCGAAGTGGACTTGGTCGGCTACTTTTTGTGCGCCAAGCACGCCGCCCGCGTGATGAAGGCGCAGCGCAGTGGCGTCATCATCCAGATCAACTCGAAATCCGGCAAGAAGGGCAGTTACAAGAACTCGGCCTACGCCGCAAGCAAGTTCGGTGGCATCGGGCTGACCCAGTCCATCGCGTTGGAACTGGCCGAGTACGGCGTGCGCGCCAATGCCGTCTGCCCCGGCAACCTGCTCGATTCGCCCCTGTGGACGCAGGGCCCCAACGCGCTCTTCAAGCAGTACGCGCGCAAGTGGGGCATCAGCGAGGAAGAAGTGCGTCAAAAGTACATTGACCAGGTGCCGCTCAAGCGCGGCTGCACCTACGACGATGTGTGCAACGTGGTCGTCTTTCTCGCCTCCGATCAGGCCAGTTATATGACGGGCCAGGCCATCAACGTAACGGGCGGGCAGGAGATGCGCTGAGACGGGGACTGTCGTCCCCTTCGAGCATTGGGGGAAGGAGGAGAGCGTGAAACGTTCAGAAATCAACGCCATTATGCGCCAGGCCGACAGTTTCATCCGCGAGCGCGGCTTTTACCTTCCGCCCTTCGCCTACTGGACGCCGGAGGAGTGGAGGAGCAAAGGGGAAGAGGTGCGCGAGATCGTGGAGAACGGCCTGGGCTGGGACATCACCGACTTTGGCAAGGGGGACTATGAAAAGTACGGCCTGTTCCTCTTCACCCTCCGCAACGGCAATCCCGACAACTGGAAGACGATGCAGGGGAAACTGTACGCCGAAAAGATCATGATCGTGGGCGTTGACCAGATGACGCCGCTGCACTTTCACTGGAGCAAGTCCGAGGACATCATCAACCGGGGCGGCGGCAAACTCGTCATCCAACTCTACAACTCCACACCGGACGAAGGACTGGCCGATACCGACGTGACGGTGAGCATGGACGGCGTGAGGCGCGTCGTCAAGGCCGGGGACACCGTCGTGCTCGGTCCGGGCGAGAGTATCACGCTGCCGACGCGCCTCTACCACAAGTTCTGGGGCGCCGAAAGCCGCGTGCTGGTGGGCGAGGTCTCGATGGTCAACGACGACCGGACAGACAATCGCTTCTACGAGCCGGTGGGGCGTTTCCCCGAGATCGAGGAGGACGAGCCGCCGCTCTACCTCCTGTGCACCGACTATCCGCGCTACTACAAGGGTCTCTTCAAACGCCATGTTTTCTCTTGACCGCACCGGCCTGAAAGAGCCGGTGCCGGCGAGTTTCACCGTGAGAAGAGGGCGCATACAAATCTTGGGGGAGCAAACGTTGGTTACAGGGCCGCCGTGTGCTCGAAGCACACGGCTGAGCCAGATGAAAGCCCTAGCGGGCTTATCTGCAGCCCTCGCAGGGGGCTTTTATCTGTTCAGCCCGGTGCTTTAGCACCGGGCGAAGGGCGATCGGCGACTCTCCCCCAAGTTATATATGCGCCCGTGAGAAGAGGCGTTTCCAGTGCTGCCGGTTCACGGCGGCGCGGTCGGCGAAGCACGGCCTCTGATAGGGCATTTGATATGAAACGCGATGCTGTGACATGTGACGCTGTCGTCGCAGGCCACATCTGCCTGGACATCTTTCCCGATCTCTCGGCAAGCACGTGGGACAAGTGGGAAGCGTGCTTCCGCCCAGGGCAACTGCTGGAGGTCGGGCCGGCCACTTTCTCCACAGGCGGCGCGGTCTCGAACACGGGGCTTGCGCTGCACAGACTGGGCATCACGGCCCGGCTGATGGGCAAGATCGGCGACGATCTGGTGGGGCGCGCCATCCGGCAGATCGTGAACGCGCACGACGCCGGTCTGGCCGAGGGGATGATCGTGGACGAGGCCGCCCGATCGTCCTACACGATCATCGTCAACCTGCCCGGCGTGGACCGCATCTTTCTGCACTATCCCGGCCCTAACGATACCTTCGGCGCCGGCGACATCCGCTATGACCGGCTGACCGGGACGCGCCTGTTCCATTTTGGCTATCCTACGCTGATGAGAGCGATGTTCGCGGAGAACGGCGCGCAGTTGGTGCAAGTCTTTCGGCGTGTCAAGGAGATGGGCCTCACCACGTCGCTCGATGTCTCGTTGCCTGATCCGACCTCGCCAGCGGGCCGCGTGGATTGGCGCTCTATCCTTGAGGCGCTGCTGCCTCACGTGGACATCGTGATGCCCAATCTCGCCGAGGCGCTCTTTATGCTGCGCGGCCAAGCCGCCGACGTGACACCGACCCCGGCGCTCCTCTCCGATCTGAGCAGTGAGTTACTGGCGCTGGGAGCGCGCGTCGTTGGCCTCAAACTGGGCGAGCAGGGCATGTATCTGCGCACGGGGGGACAGGCCGCCATCGAGACATTGGGCGCTGCTCGGCCCTCCGACCCGGCGGCCTGGGCCGATAGGGAACTGTGGGCGCCGTGCTTCGAGGTGGACGTGGTCGGCACGACCGGGGCGGGCGACGCGGCGGTTGCCGGTTTCCTCGCCGGCCTGCTGCGCGATATGTCGCCGGAGAAGGCACTGACGGCAGCGGTGGCGGTGGGCGCCTGCAATGTCGAGGCCGCCGACGCGCTCAGCGGCATCCGCTCCTGGGAGGAGACGTGGCAGCGCATCGAGCGCGGCTGGGCGCGGCATCCCCTGGCGCTCGAGGCTGCCGGCTGGCGGTTCGATGATGAACGACAACTGTGGGTGGGATCGAGAGCCATGTTAGCCGCTGAACTCAAGAGGGGCCGATGAGAATTGATGTCAAATTCGAAGTACGTGCTGGTCAAGTGCATATCTGTATTCCGCAGGCTGGCATTGTAGCAGAAGAACCGGGCTTGATCGCCTATGATCTGTCAACAGAGTTTCTGGCCTTCGGCCAGGATAAAGAGGGTCTTTTGACAGAGTTGATAGAGAGATGTATGCAGGCAGTTTGAATGGTTGTTGTTGGAATCCCTCAAGGCCGATGGGGCCTCAACTATCAACGGACAGCGTGTGAGAAGACTATGGTGGAGACACGCAGCCCTAGATACGGTCCTGGCTCTTTCGTATATCATCCTGATGTCGGGGTTGTTTGGGTTAGGCTTCTGGGGGGTGCTGAAGGTCACGGGAGTGTTGGATTTGGAGCCAGTTCCGACTTGGGCCATAGTTGTCAGTGCAGTCTCGATGTTCGTTATCCTGTTTGCTAGTGTAATGGTAAGTGCATCTCTACTGGGTATCATATGGGCGTTGGTTAAGCGCAGGCCGTTTACCGAGAGCTTTTGGGCTCGCCTGCTACCAAAGGCCGCAGCTCTGTGGATCAGTCGGTTTGTACCTGATGGTTCGTAAGACCTGCGCGTCTAGCCGACAAGCTTCGCCTTGCTTTGTTCGCTCCGCGTGCGAAGCGCATACCATTGCAGAGGAACAGAATGAGCAAAAGAACAACCACCAAAACAAGCAAGAAAGCCACGAAAGAATTCGAACTGACCAAAGCCCAGGCCCTCGACCTCCTACGCCAGATGTGGGAGATCCGCCTGTTTGAGGAGACCGTCTATGACCTGCTGGGCAAGAACCTCATCAAGGGCGCCTCGCACCTCTACGCCGGCGAGGAGGCGGTGGCCGTGGGGGCCATCTCGACCCTGCGTGACGACGACCTCATCACCAGCACCCATCGCGGCCACGGCCACTGTCACGCGCGGGGTGCGTCGCTGGCCAAGACCGAGGAGGCGCGGCAGGAGCACTACAGCAAGATGATGGCCGAACTGTGCGGGCGTGCCACCGGCTACTGCCGGGGGCGCGGCGGCTCGATGCACATCGCCGACGTCGAAAAAGGCAACCTGGGCGCCACCGGCATCGTCGGCGGCAACATCCCCGTCGCCACCGGCGCCGGGCTTGCGCAGAAGATGATGAACACCGGACGGGTCGTGCTATGCTTCTTTGGCGACGGCGCTTCCAACACCGGCAACTTTCACGAGTCGCTCAACATGGCGGCGTTGTGGAAACTGCCCGTCGTCTACATTGTGGAGAACAACCTGTACGGCATGTCGGTGCCCATCACCAAGGCCGCCGCCAAACTCGACATCGCCGACCGCGCCTGCGCTTACGGCATCCCCGGCGAGGTGGTGGACGGGATGGATGTACTTGCCGTGCGCCAGGCGGTCGCCAAAGCGGTCGCGCGCGCCCGCAAGGGCCAGGGCCCTTCACTGATCGAGTGCCAGACCTATCGCTGGTACGGCCACTCCCGCTCCGACCCGCGCGTCTACCGCACCAAAGAGGAAGAGGCTGCGTGGAAGCAACGTGACCCGATCCCCAACTTTGCCCGGCGGCTGATCGAGGCCGGGGTCGCCACCCAGGAAGAGATTGACGCGCTGGAAAAGAAGGTACAGGAGGAAATCAAGGAAGCGACCGAGTTTGCGCTCAACTCCCCTACTCCGCCGGTCGAAGAACTCGAACTCTACGTCTACGCGCCGTTCAAGTGGACAGAGGCCGATGTGGCCCACGAGCGCGAGTTGCGTGCGCGTTGCAGGGCCGGCGGCCCCGGCACGCGCAAGATCCGCTACTGGCAGGCGATCCAGGAGGCGTTGCGCGAGGAGATGCAGCGCGATCCGCACGTGTTCGTGATGGGCGAAGACGTGGGCCTCTACGGCGGGGCCTATGGCGCCACGCGCGGGCTGTTCGAGGAATTCGGCCCAGAGCGCGTGCGCGATACGCCGATCTCGGAAGCGACCATCGGCGGGGCCGCGGTCGGCGCGGCGATGTGCGGCATGCGCCCCGTGGCCGAGATCATGTACGTGGACTTTACCCCCTTGGCGATGGATCAGATCGCCAACCAGGGCGCCAAGAACCGCTACATGTTCGGCGGCAAGACGGTCGTCCCGATGGTCATCCGCACCGAGGGCGGTGCCGGGCGGTGTATCGCCGCCCATCACTCGCAGAGCCTGGAGGCGCTGTGGACGCACTTTCCCGGCATCTACGTCGTCATGCCCAGTACGCCCTATGATGCTAAGGGCTTGCTCAAGGCCGCCATCCGCGACGATAACCCGGTAATGTTCATCGAGCACAAGATGCTCTATAGCATCGAGGGGCTTGTGCCGGACGAGGATTACATCATCCCCTTCGGCGTGGCCGACGTCAAGCGTGAGGGCAGCGACGTGACGGTGATCACCTACTCGCGCATGGTGCATCGCGCGCTGGAGGCCGCCGAGAAACTGGCCGCGAAGGGCATCAGCGTCGAGGTGGTTGACCTGCGCACGCTCAAGCCGCTGGACATGGAGACCATCGCCGCGTCGGTCAAAAAGACCGGGCGCGTGGTCGGCGTGAGCGAGGCGTACAAGACCGGCTCGTTCATCAGCGAACTGGCGACACGCGTCCAGGAGGAATTGTTCGACTGGCTGGACGCCCCCATCGTGCGCGTCTGCGCTGCCGACGTCCCGGTGCCGATGAGCGAGCCGTTGGAAGACGCCGCGGTGCCGAACGTCAATGCGGTGATTGCGGGGATTCGCAAAGCGCTGGAGTAAAACGTGAAACGTAAAGCGTAAATCACGCCTTACGCATTACGGATTACGCATTACGTCGAGGAGATGAGTAATGATCACCGAAGTCATTCTCCCCGTCCTGGGCGAAACGATGAACGAAGGCACCATCGTCGAATGGATGAAACAGGAAGGCGATCCCGTCCGCCGTGGCGAGGTGCTCTTTACCATCGAGTCCGACAAGGCCACGCTGGAGGTCGAGGCGACTGCCGACGGTTTCCTGCGCCGTATCCTGGTGCCGGCAGGTCAGACGGTGCCGGTGCTCACGGTGGTGGGATTGGTCACGAGCACGAGGGATGAGCCGCTGGAGGAGGCAAATCGCAAATCGCAAATCGCAAATGGGCAAGTCAGCAAGTCTGCAAGTCTGCAAACTTCCCCTGCTCCCCCGCCCCCCCGCACCGCTGCTCGCATTTTTGCCTCGCCCCGTGCGCGGAAACTGGCGGCGGAAAAAGGCATAGACCTGGCAGCGGTGGCCGGCAGCGGGCCGGGCGGGCGCATAGTCGAGAGGGACATCGTGGCCTACCTGGAATCGGCGCCCAAGGCTACCCCCGTCGCACGCCGCCTGGCGGAACAGACCGGCATAAACCTGCACGCCGTCAGTGGCACGGGACCTGGAGGAAGGATTACAAAGGCAGATGTAGAACGGATCAGCGAGTCAGCGATCCCCCCCTCTCCCTCTCTCCCCCGCTCCTCATCTCCCCAAGCCGAGATACCTTTGAGCGGCGTTAGGTCTATCATCGCCCGTCGCATGTTCGAAGGCCACAGCGCCACCGCCCCGGTCACCCTGACGATGGAAGCCGACGCGACCGAATTCGTCGCCCTGCGTGAGCGGCTCAAGGCGAGTATGGCGGACGAATTGGGCTTCAACATCGGCTACAACGACCTGCTGATCAAGCTGCTCGCCCACGCCTTGCGCAAGTTCCCCTATATGAACGCCCGGCTCGACGGCGAGACGATCCGCCAACTGGCCGAGATTCACATCGGGCTGGCCGTGGACACCGAGCGCGGCCTGCTCGTGCCGGTCGTGCGCGATGCCGACCGCAAAGGGTTGGCCGAGGTCGCCTGCGAATTGCGCGGATTGGTAGAGCGAGCGCGCACCGGCAAGGCTGGGCCCGACGAACTTGTCGGCAGCACCTTCACCATCACCAACCTAGGGATGTACGACGTGGACGGCTTCACCCCCATCATCAACTTGCCGGAGATGGCGATCCTGGGCGTCGGGCGCATCAAGCCCCGCCCGGCTGCGGTGGATGGCGCCGTGTGCGTCCGCCAGATGATGTGGCTCAGCCTGACCTTCGACCACCGGTTGGTGGATGGCGCACCGGCGGCGCGCTTTTTGCAATACATCAAGAACCTCGTTGAGGACCCGTACCTGTGGCTTGGTCAGTGTATGTAGGTTTTCAGTGGGTCGGATTGGCAATTCGACCACCCCCAAGAACTTTTACACGTGAAATTCTTGCACAACGAACAAGAATTTCTACCACAAAGGACACCACGGTTACACTAAGGACACAAAGGTATCCTTGGAAACTACCGCTAGAGGCCCGTGCTGACGCATCCTGACGTACCGGCGAGCGGCATAGGGATGCCGCTCTACAGGCTTTGAGACAATTTCTTAGTGTCCTTCGTGGTTTTTAGTTCCGGCTTGTCCGGGTTTAGGAGGCCAATATGGAAAGGGACTATATGCAATGGTTCATCGAAGCCCGCTTCGGGATGTTCATCCACTGGGGCATCTATGCCATCCCGGCGCGCGGCGAATGGGTCAAGCAGAATGAAAGCCTGACCGACGAGGCCTATCAGCCATACTTTGAAACCTTCAACCCTGTCAACTATGATCCGCGCGTATGGGCGCGCGTGGCCAGAGAGGCCGGGATGAAGTACGCAGTGATGACCACCAAGCACCACGACGGCTTTTGCTTGTTCGACTCGCAGTACACCGACTACAAGGCGACGAACACGCCCGCCGGCCGCGACCTGATCCGTGAATACGTCGAAGCCTTCCGCGCCGAGGGCCTCAAAGTCGGGTTCTACTACTCGTTGCTGGACTGGCACCACCCCGACTATCCCATCGCCGGCGACCGCATCCATCCGCTGCGCAACCACCCGGACTATCAGGATCGCGTGGGCAACCTGCCCCGCTACGTGGAGTATATGCACAATCAGGTGCGCGAACTGCTCACGAACTATGGCCGGATTGACATCATGTGGTTCGACTTTTCCTACGATGAGATGAAGGGCGAGGCGTGGAGGGCCGGCGAACTGGTGCAGATGGTGCGATCACTCCAGCCGGGCATCATCATTGATAACCGACTGGGCGGCAACATCAAAGCGCGCGAGCCGGAAATCTATGCCGGTGACTTTGCCGCGCCGGAGCAGATCATCCCGCCGGAGGGAGTGGTGAACGAAGCGGGCGAGCCGATCCCCTGGGAGGCTTGTATCACGCTGAACAACAACTGGGGCTACGCCGCGTGGGACAAGAATTGGAAATCGCCCAAGACCGTCGTCCGCGCGCTGGTCGAATGCGTCTCCAAAGGCGGCAACCTGCTCCTGAACGTGGGCCCCAATGCCAAGGGCGAGATACCCGCCGAGTGCGTACGCATCCTGGGTCAGGTTGGCGAGTGGATGCAGCGCAACTCGGCCAGCATCTACGGCTGCGGCCATGCCGGCCTCCCCAAGCCGGAATGGGGGCGCTTCACCCGGCGCGGCAACCGCCTCTACGCTCACATCCTGGATCGCGGCATCGGCCCCATCAACCTGCGCGGGATGCATGGCCGTATCGCCTACGCCCGCCTGCTGGCCGACGATTCCGAGATCAAACTCGACCGGCCATGGAACGCCACCGAATACCCGGACGATGCCTTCATCACCTTCCCCACCGCCGAACTGCCGGATGAGTGGGATTCGGTGGTCGAGTTGGTCCTGAAGTAGGCGTCGGTTTCCTGTCGCGTTCCTGACCATACACTAGTTCTCGGTACAAAACTGGCCTGGAGGCCCGGCTTTAGCCGGGAAGCCCCCGATAACTCGGAGCATCCGCTGTGTTTTGTACCGGAAACTACACTAAGCACACCGAAGGAGGATGATGAAAGAGTATCGCTTCATCCAAGTAGATGTCTTCACCGATAAACCTTTCGGCGGCAATCCGTTAGCCGTCTTTCCAGATGCTGAAGGACTGACCGACGCAGAGATGCAGCAGATCGCGCGTGAGATGAATCTCTCCGAGACCACCTTCGTCCTGCCACCCGAAACGCCGGGGGCCGACTTTAAGGTACGCATTTTCACACCTGGTGAGGAACTCCCGTTCGCCGGCCATCCTGTGGTCGGCACCCATTGGGTCCTCGCCCATCTAGGTCATGTCGCGCTACAGGAGCCAGGGGTACGCGTCGTATTCGAACTGGCCGTGGGCCTCTTGCCCGCCGACCTGTACGTGCATGACGGCAAGGTCGAGCGTGTGGTTATGACGCAGGCGCAGCCCGCGTTCTACGCCGTGCTCGACGATGTCACAGAACTCGCTGCTGGATTGGGCTTGCCGCCAGAGGCGATTACCGAAACCGGACTGCCCGTGCAGGTCGTTTCCACGGGTCTCCCGGCGATCATCACGCCGATCCGCTCGCTCGCCGAAGTGCGCGCGCTGAGCGACGGCCGGCTCAATACCGCTACTCTCAGCCGGGTCGCTCGGGCAGTGAATACCGACTGTGTAATGGTGTTTACCTTCGAGACAGAACGGCCTGGATCCACCGTGCACACGCGCATGTTCGCCCCTGCGTTCGGCATCCCAGAGGATCCCGCCACCGGCAGTGCCAGCGGTGCACTGGGAGCATACCTCGTGCGTTACCGGGCCGTGCAACTGACCACACCTACCGTCTACATCCAGAGTGAACAAGGGATTGAGATTGGCCGCCCAAGCACCCTCTATGTCGAAGTAGACCACGTGCGTGGCGAGGTCCAAGCCGTGCGCGTAGGCGGACAGGTCGTGCCCATGGCCGAAGGCGTTTTGCGGTTTTGAGGAATCCGCCAGACCGGCAGTCCTCTCGTGGCAAGAAGTCTCGCCGTGCGCCGGCTGGCTTCTCGTGCGACAAGACCCACCGGCGCCGCCGGATCACAGCGGCGCGTCATAAGGAGAACCCGCAATGACTCCGGAACGGATTACCATTAGCCCCAACCGCCGTTTTCTCGTCACCGAGAGCGGCCAACCGTTCTTTTGGTTGGGCGATACAGCCTGGGAACTGTTCCATCGCCTGCACCACGCCGAAGCGGAGCACTATCTTGAAACCCGCCGTCGGCAGGGCTTCAACCTCATCCAGGCGGTTGCCCTGGCCGAACTAGACGGCCTGCACACGCCCAACGCCAACGGGCATGTCCCCCTGCTGGGGGACGACCCGACCCGCCCGAACGAGTACTACTTCCGCCATGTAGATACCATCATCCGCCTGGCAGCCGGCAAGGGCCTCTACATCGGCCTGCTGCCTACCTGGGGCGACAAAGTGCATGGCGGGCTGTGGGGCGTGGGGCCGGTCATCTTCAACACCGAAAATGCCCGCATCTACGGCCGGTTCCTGGGCGAGCGCTACCGGGACGACACCAACGTCCTCTGGATTCTGGGCGGCGACCGCCCGGCGGAAGGGTACGAGGCCGTGTGGGCAGCGCTGGCGCAGGGCATCGCCGAGGGGCTGGGGCGGCACCCGTTCTGCACCTACCACCCGCGCGGCGGCGCGAGTTCCTCCGAGTGGCTGCACGATGCCGAGTGGCTCGACATGCACATGCTCCAATCCGGCCACTGCTTGGTAGACGCGCCCAACTGGGAGATGATCCGCGCCGATTACGAACGCACACCGGTCAAGCCGGTGCTGGACGGCGAGCCGAACTATGAAGACCACCCGATTGACCCCTACCTGCGCCCCTGGAAGGTGGAGTACGGCCGCTTCGACGCCTACGACGTGCGCAAGCAAGCCTATCGCGCCGTCTTTGCCGGCGCCTGCGGTCACACCTACGGCAACCACTCGGTCTGGCAGATGTGGTCGCGGGAACGCGAGCCGGTCACATTCGCCATGCCGCCCTGGGACGAGGCCATCTTACGCCCCGGCGCGACGCAGATGGTGCATCTCAAGAACCTGATGCTCTCACGCCCGTACCTGAGCCGTCTCCCTGCGCAGGAGATGCTGCTCGACGTCCCGCCGACACCGCCGGTCACAAACATCGAGGACCGGATCAATCCTGCCCGTGCGGCCCATCCGGTCGCCACGCGCTGCGCCGAGGGCACCTACGCGCTGGTCTATTTCCCGCAGGCGGAGCAGACGCTGCGGATGGACGCGCGCCCGCTGCAGGGCAGGCTACGGGCCTGGTGGTATGACCCGCGCAACGGCCGCAGCCACCCGGCGGGTGAACATCCCAACGGCATCCTGACCTTTACCTCGCCCATCGCCGGGCCGGATTGGGTGCTGGTATTGGATGCAGCAGAACAGAACTTTGCCCCACCCGGGCAGATCGCCTGAAGAAGGACTTACCATGACCGTCCTACGTCTACAAGACAGCATCACCTACGGGCCGGTCTTTTCACGCCGCCTGGGGCGCTCGTTGGGCATCAATCTGCTGCCGACCGACCGCAAGGTGTGCACCTTCGACTGCATCTACTGCCACTACGGACACGCCGCCCCGACGGACGTACCGGCCGATGTGTGCTTCCCTCCGGTTGAGCACGTACTCGCGGCCGTCGAGGCACTCATCCGTCGCTATCCCTACGCCGATTACCTCACCTTCTCCGGGAACGGCGAACCGACTCTGCATCCCGACTTTCCCGCCATTGCCGTCGAAGTGCGTCGCCTGCTCGAAAAGGTGCCCAACCGCTTGCGGCTGGCAATCCTCTCCAATTCCACAACCGTCCACCTCGCGCACATCCGCGAGGTACTCGCCCTCTTCGACGCGCCGATCCTCAAGTTGGATGCAGGGGATGCGGTGACCTTTGCCGCGCTCAACCGCCCCGCGCCGGGTGTGAGCCTGGAACACATCATAGCGGGGCTGAAGCAGGTGCCTGGGCTGATCACGCAGACCGTCCTCGTGGATGGCCGGGTGAGCAATGTGCGCGGGGCTCCGTTCGAGGCGTGGCTTGCAGCGCTGGCCGACATCAGGCCCACCCACGCACAGATCTACAGCATTGACCGCTACGCGCCCGATCCAGAGATAGAGCGCGTGCCATCCAGGAAACTACGACGACTGGCCGAAGAGGTCGAGCGGCGCGCCGGGCTGCAAGTGACGGCGTACTGGGCGTAGGCCAGAATCTCACAATCGTTTGACAAATCCCCTCCCCTATGGTAGCATTCCCGCCATCCGGCTTGGGGAGAGGATCGGAGGGTGGATTACCGCATCGAGGTCTTTTGGCAGGCCGCCGTGCCCGATGGGCGCGTTGCCAGCCTACTGGCCCAGATCGCTCACCTGGGCATCGAGCACGTCTCTAATGTCCGGGTGAGCGATCTGTATTTCCTGCGCGGGCGTCTCACGCCGGACGATGTCGAACGCATCGCCCGCGAACTGCTGGCCGACCCGGTCGTCGAAAAATACGCGCACCAACCAACTAGCCAACCAACCAACCAACATATCATCGAAGTCGGCTTCCGCCCCGGTGTGACCGACCCCATCGCCGCCCACCTCCTGCGCCGCGTGCGCCTCCTCGGTATCGGCGCTGTCGAAGCCGCTGCCACCGGCACTCGCTACGTCTTCGAGGGCGATCTCTCCGTCGCCACCCTGGACACCATCGCCCGCGAGGTGCTGTGCAACGACGTGATCCAGACCTATGCGCTGGGCCCGCTGCAGCCGGCTTTTATCCCGCGCGCAGAACCTTCCGACCTGGTGGAGGTCATCCCCCTGCGCACAGCCGACGACGCGACGCTAGCTCGCCTGAGCGTCGAGCGCGTGCTCTTCCTCTCCCTCCCGGAAATGCAGGCTATCCGCGCCGAGTTCCAACGGCTCGGACGCGATCCGACCGACGTGGAACTGGAGACACTGGCCCAGACCTGGTCGGAGCACTGCCAGCACAAGGCGTTCAAGGCGACGATCCAATACGAATGTCAAGGTGGGGTGAGGGAAACCATCCCCGGCCTCCTGCATACCTATCTCCGCGCCGCCACCGAGAAACTGGGACGCGAATGGGTGCTCTCGGCGTTCGTGGACAATGCCGGCATCATCGCATTCGACGACGAGTTCGAGGTCTCGTTCAAACTGGAGACGCACAATCACCCTTCGGCGCTGGAGCCGTTCGGCGGGGCCAACACCGGCGTCGGCGGCGTCATCCGCGATATCCTCGGCGTCTCGGCGCGCCCCATCGCCAACACCGACGTGCTCTGTTTCGGCCCATTGGACATGCCGCACGAAGAAATGCCCGGCGGCATCCTCCACCCCCGCCGCATCGCGCGCGGGGTCGTGGCCGGCATCGAGGATTACGGCAACAAGATGGGCATCCCCACCGTCTCCGGCGCGATCCTCTATGATCCCGGCTACGCGGCCAACCCGCTTGTCTACTGCGGCTGCGTGGGACTGGCGCGGCGCGGGCAACACCGGCGCGACCCGCAGCCCGGCGATCTCTGCGTGGCAATCGGCGGGCGCACCGGACGCGACGGCATCCACGGCGCCACCTTCTCCTCGGCGGAACTGACCCACGAGACGGGCGAGACCGTCGGCAGCGTCGTCCAGATCGGCGACCCGATCACCGAAAAGGCCATGATGGAAGCGGTGATGATCGCGCGTGACGAGGGCCTCTACACCGCCATCACCGACTGTGGCGCCGGGGGATTCTCTTCCGCCGCTGGCGAGATGGGCAAAGAAACCGGCGTCGAGATCGAACTGCAGGACGTGCCGCTCAAATACCCCGGCCTGCGCCCGTGGGAAATCTGGCTTTCGGAAGCGCAAGAGCGCATGGTGCTCGCCGTCCCGCCGCAGCACCTCCCGCGCCTCAAGGAAATCTGCGATGGACTGGACGTGGAACTCACCGTCATCGGGCGCTTTACCGGCGATGGTCGCCTGCGCGTGCGCTATGGCGGCAAGGTCTGCGCCGATATGGATATGGATTTCGTGCACGACGGCTGGCCGCGCCCGAACCTGCGCGCCGAGTGGACTCCGCCCAACCTGCCACCTCCGCCGATCCCCGATCGCCAATCCCTGACCCCGATTCTCTTGCGGATGCTTTCCAACCCCGATGTCGCCAGCAAAGAGCCGGTCATCCGCCGCTACGACCACGAGGTGCAGGGCGCGACGGTCATCAAGCCGCTGGTGGGCGCCTGCTCCGATGGCCCCTCGGATGGCGTGGTGCTGCGCCCGCTTGTCACGAAGGGATGGCGCGGGATCGCGCTGGGCTGCGGCATCAATCCGCACTATGGGAAGGTGGACCCCTACGCGATGGCCTGGGCGGTGGTGGATGAGGCCGTGCGCAACGTCGTCGCCGTCGGCGCCGACCCCGACCACATCGCGCTCCTGGACAATTTCTGCTGGGGCAATCCCGCCCTGCCGGATCGCCTGGGCGGGTTGGTGCGCGCGGCGCAGGGCTGCCACGATGCGGCGCTGGCGTACGGCACGCCATTCATCTCCGGCAAGGACAGCCTCAACAACGAGTACGTGGACCCGCAGGGCCAGAAATGTGCCATCCCTCCCACCCTGTTGATCTCGTCGCTGGGACTGGTGCCCGACGTGCGCCAGGCGGTGACGATGGATGTGAAGCGCGCCGGCAATCTCGTCTACATCGTCGGCGAGACGCGCGCCGAACTGGGCGGCTCGCTCTACTACCGGCTGCACGGTGGATTGGGCGACACGGTCCCCGCGCCCGTCCCCGATGCAATCGAAACGCTGCGCGCGCTCCATCGCGCCATCCGCGCCGGGCTGGTGCGCGCCTGCCACGACTTGAGCGAAGGCGGGCTGGCGGTCGCCGCGGCAGAGATGGCCTTTGCCGGGCGGCTGGGTTTGGAACTCGCTCTCGCCTCCCTGCCCCGCTCCGCCGATGTGAATCGGGACGATGTGGCCCTGTTCTCCGAATCGTCCGCCCGCTTCCTGGTCGAAGTCGCGCCGGAGGATGCGGCTGCATTCGAGGCGGCGCTGGCCGGGAGACCTATCGCATGGCTGGGGTGGGTCATCGACGAGGGTGAACTGCGCATGCGCGGGCTGAATGGTGACACCGTGATCACCTGCCCCGTCGCCAACCTGCTACGGGCGTGGCAGGCAACGGAGGTAGTATAGTGATATGCAACTGCCCACCCCGCTCGGCTTGGATTGTCAAATCCAGGCCTTCGGCAGGCCAGGAGCAGATCCGCCTGGTTTTGCCCGTGTGCCCGTGTAGCCGCCGGATTTGACAATCCGGCGAGAGCAGTCGGTAGCAGGCTTGCCACAAGCCTGAAATTGATGTATCATCTTTGTAGATACACGAACGGAGGTGCTCATGCTGACGCAAGTGCAACGATGGGGAAACAGCCTGGCGGTGCGCATTCCAAAGCCCTTCGCTATTGAAGCAGGGCTGGAACAAGATACGCCAATCGAGATGTCGCTGGTAGATGGCAAACTCGTCTTGAGGCCCATCGTCGAACCCAAGATAACCCTGGAACGTCTCTTGGCGCAAGTGACCGAACAGAATCTGCATAGGGAAGTGGATACCGGCCCGGCCGTCGGAAACGAGGTCTGGTGAACGATGGCCTACGTACCCCAGCGCGGAGACGTCGTCTGGATCACGTTGGCCCCCCAGGCCGGCCACGAACAGACTGGCCGCCGGCCGGCATTGATTCTTTCGCCGGCTGCCTATAACGGCAAAGTCGGACTGGCTATCCTGTGCCCCATCACCAGCCAAGTCAAGGGCTACCCATTCGAGGTGCTCGTTCCGGCAGGCTATAAAGTGAGCGGCGCAATCCTGGCCGACCAAGTCAAGAGTCTGGACTGGAAAGCGCGCCAAGCAGAATGGATTTGCACCTTGCCGACGACGGTCGTCGCCGAAGTATTGGAGAAACTGAGCGTGTTGCTCACACCGTCATTGGAGGCATAAGCACAGCACAAAAGCCCAAGGCGTTTTGTGCCAGAGATTCCCGAATGGCCTAGACCGGGCATGCAGAAACTAGCAGCACTCTTCGTGGTTCCATTTCTCGCCCTGTTTGTGCCGGGGGCGGCTCGCGGCTCGGCCACGCCAACCATCGCGCCGAGACCCACGGCGACGCCTCGGCCCACCCCAACCCCTGTCGCCATTCCCACCTACCCACCCAACGCACTTGGCGACATCCTGGTGCTCTCGTACCATGCCATCGGCCGGCCCGAGGGCCGTTGGCAGCGCACACCGGAGAATTTCCGCCGCGACATGGAATACCTCATCGCACACGGCTACTATCCGGTCAATCTGATTGACGTGGTGCGCCGCAATCTGGACGATGTGCCTGCCGGACGCCGCCCGGTCGTGTTGACGTTCGATGACTCGTCCGGCGGTCAATTCCGCTATCTCGAAGACGGTAGCGTGGACCCCGACAGCGCCATCGGCATCCTGCTGGCTATGCACGAGCGATACGGCGACGACTGGCCGCTGCGCGCCACCTTTTTCATCCTGCTCAACAACGCCGAATCGCCCGGCGCGCCGCTCTTTCGCCAACCCAACTCGGCTGCTCAAAAAGTGCGTGCTCTGGTCGAGTGGGGTATGGAAGTCGGCAGCCATACCATCCACCACACGGATCTCAGCAAGGCCGCTGCCGAGACGGTGCGCTGGGAACTGGCCGTCTCGCAGCAGCGCATCGAGGCGCTCGTCCCCGGCTACCAGGTGCACTCTTTCTCCGTGCCCTACGGGGCGTATCCGCGCGACATCTCATTGCTCCAAGAGAGCCGTTCCGGGTCGGCAGGATTGACCTATCGCTATGAGGCCGCCGTTAAAGTGGGGGCAGGCCCGGCGTCATCTCCCTACTCGCCCCGGTTCGACCCATATCGCATCCCGCGGGTGCAGGCTACCCAGTCACAACTGGACTACTGGCTCTCGTACTACGAAAAGCACCCAGAGCGCTACTATGTCGCCGGCGCCGAGCAAGCGTACCGTGAACAGCACCAGGCCAGTAGCCCATGACACAGAAGAGGGGAGAGCATTGAAGCCACACGTCCTGCTTTTGCATGCCACCGGAACCAATCGCGATCGCGAGACCGCCTGGGCCATCGAGCACGCGGGCGGCGAACCGCGCATTATGCACGTGAACGAGTTGCGCCAACGCCCCGCGGCCCTGCACGAGTTCCAGATGCTCGTCTTGCCAGGCGGATTCTCCTATGGCGACGCGCTGGGGGCGGGCCGGCTGTGGGCCACCGACCTGCGTTGGCTGTTCCAGGACGAATTGGCCCGCTTCATCGCCGCGGGCAAGCCGGTGCTGGGCATCTGCAACGGCTTCCAGGCATTGGTCAAGAGTGGCTGGCTGCCGGGGCCACCCGAAGCCGGCGCTCAGGCCACGCTCACGCGCAATGCCTCCAACCGTTTCGAGTGCCGTTGGGTCTGGCTGGAGCCGAACCCGGCGAGCCGGTGCGTCTTTACACAAGGGCTGACGGAGCGCATCTACTGCCCGGTGGCACACGGGGAGGGCCGCTTTGTGCCCCGCGATGAGGCGACGCTGGAGCAATTGCGCCAGGGTGGGCAGATCGCGCTTACTTACGTCGGTCGAGATGCCTGCCCTGAGCATAGTCGAAGGAGCAGTCCGGCAGACTACCCGGCCAACCCCAACGGCTCGGTCGCCGACATTGCCGGCATCTGCAACGCGCAGGGCAACGTCCTCGGGCTGATGCCCCACCCAGAGGATCACGTCGTCCCCTGGCAACACCCGCGCTTCACCCGCGGCGAGGGCGGGGAACTGGGACTGGCGTTGTTCGTGCAGGGGGTACGGTACGCGGTGGAGGTGTAAAGTGCCATACGAACCTTTCTACGAGCGGTTTCCGGAAATTGCGGCGCAAGAGACGCGCTCCTTAGAATTTAGTCCATATACACGTGAAATTCTTGCACAATGAGCAAGGACTTTTACCACAAAGGACACTACGGCTACACTAGAGGTGCTCTCCAAAAGTCCTTAGGGTTTTCCGGCAAACCGGCAGCGGTTAAAACCGCACCTGGAAGGCCCGCAATCCGGATTGCGGGCCTCTGCGCCGGGCGACCGCC
>FWPU01003422.1_pt1 | contig 40086 bp, 19 predicted proteins | sample 2228361 | NCBI WGS metagenome assembly FWPU01 (sample SAMEA103939777, study PRJEB20133) | metagenome | reverse complement strand
ATTATTCGCTATTGACAACACAGACTGTTTGCCTTTATAATGAGGAAAGCCCTCTGCTGAGCATCAGACGCTAAACAAGTATCTCGCTCGTTTATGGAACGTTTGAGTTCAAATCCAGAGAGGAGCAACAGATATGAGTAAGAGGCATGTACTGAATCTTGTAGTGGTCCTCACCCTGGCCCTCGGGGCGCTGCCTCTGACTTCCGGCAGCGGCTCCCAAGTGGCAGCCGCGCCCCCCATCGTTCAGCCGGATACAGCAGAGCCGACCCCCACTGCCCAGGGCGGGGACGGATTCGATCGTACTCTGCTCGCGCCGCGTCCCTTGCCCCTCATACCCGAAGAGGACATGGCCGAGATCGATCCCTTCCTGCTGCACCGGGAAGGCCCGCTCCAGGTCATGGTCGAATTGGAGGACGAACCCACGACCGTTGTGTACGCCAGAACCCTGGCCGCTGTCGGTGTTCAGTATGAGGCGCGGGCCGTGCATGCTGCCCAGGCGCAACTAGACAAGGTGGAGACGGCCCAACGGACACTATTGGCCCCACTGGCCCAGCGGGACGCAACGGTGCTATACCGCGTCCAGCGTGTATACAACGGCATCGCCGTGATCGTGGATGCCCAACACCTCGACGAAATCGCCCGGCTCTCCGGCGTCAAAGCGATCCACCGCCTGATACCCAAGACGCTAGAACACACTACCAGCGTTCCTCTGATCGGCGCGCCGGAGTTGTGGACCGGCGCCGGCCTGAACCTCACCGGCGAGGGGATCACGATCGGGATCATTGACTCCGGCATTGACTACATCCATGCCGATTTCGGCGGCCCCGCCGTTGAAGATGCCTATGCCGCCAACGACACCACCGTGATCACCGATACCTACAACGGCGTGCCACTCTTCCCGACGGCCAAGGTCGTCGGCGGGTGGGACTTTGTCGGCGATGCCTACGACGCCGGCAGCGATATAGTCACCGACACAATCCCTGTCCCCGATCCCGACCCGGCAGGCTGCCTGATCGGCGGCGAAGCGGCCGATCACGGCACGCACGTGGCCGGTACGGCGGCCGGTTACGGCGTCAAACAGGATGGCACAACCTACACCGGCCCCTATAGCAGCACGCTCAATTTCGCCCAGTTCCTGATTGGCCCAGGTGTGGCGCCCAAGGCCAGCCTCTATTCCTTGCGCGTCTTTGGCTGCAACGGTTCCACCAACATGACCGAAGCAGCCATCGAGTGGGCGATGGACCCCAACGGCGACGGCGATTTCTCCGATCACCTGGACATCATCAACATGTCGCTGGGTTCGCCCTACGGCAGCGATTACGACTCCAGTGCCATCGCCAGCAACAACGCCGCCCTGGCCGGGATGATCGTCGTCGCCTCGGCGGGCAACGAGGGCGACGTGTACTACGTCAACGGCAGCCCCGGCAGCGGCAGCCGCGTCTTGAGCGTGGCCTCTTCGCGCGATCGCAGTTCAGTGCTGGATGGCTTTCGCGTCAACGCTCCCGCCAGTATCGCCGGCATCTATGGCGCATCCCTTTCGGTCAATTACGATTGGGACAGCATGCCCGGCATCACCGGCACGGTGGTGTATCCCAACGTCGGCGCAAACCCCGCGCAGAACCAGCGCACCGGCTGCTACACGTTCGACATCACCAACACCCAGATGATCTCGGGCAACATCGTGATCCTGGACTGGACCGAGCCATCCTGCGGCGGTTCAGTCCTGCGCACCGGGAATGCCGTCGCCGCCGGCGCCACAGGCGTCATCATCGTGGACAACAGCGCCGTCTTCGATCTGCTGATCGCCGGCAGCAGCGTCGTGCCCTCTGTCAGCGCACCCAAGTCGGTCGGCGATCTGCTCAAGGCCAACCTGAGCGGGCTGAACGCTTCCCTGGTGGTGGATTATCGCAACAGCGTCCTGTACACAGACGCGACGATGGAGGACACACTCTCCTCGTTCAGTTCGCGCGGCCCGCGCCGCTATGACTCGGCGCTCAAGCCCGACGTGACCGCGCCCGGTGACAGTATCTTCTCGGCCGCCAACGGCACCGGCAACGAAGGGCTGAACTATAGTGGCACCTCGATGGCCGCGCCGCACATGGCCGGCGCGATGGCACTGCTGCGCCAACTGCACCCCGATTGGTCGGTGGAGGAACTGAAGGCACTGGTGATGAACACCGCGGTTCACGACGTACACACCGATCCGCCCGCCGCGCCGCTCAACTATGGCCCTGGCCGCGTCGGCGCCGGCCGCGCCGCTCTGGCCAAAGCGGCCATGTCGCCGCTGGTCGCCTACGTGAACGATGGCTCCGGCCTGGTCAGCCTCTCCTTCGGCGCCCCCGAAATCTCGGCTCCCTACACGGTGACCCGCCAGGTGCGTGTCGTCAACAAGAGCCCCAACTCGGTCGTCTACACCGCGCGCTACCAGGGCGTGGTGGATATGCCGGGCGTGCAATACACGGTCTCGCCAGCGCTCATCCGGCTGGCGCCCTATCGCTTCACCACCGTGCATGTAACGATGACGGCGAATCCCGCTCAGATGCGGCGGGCGATGGACCCGACCGTGGATCCCTACAGCGGCGGCGACGCCCGCCACTGGCTGAGCGAAGAGTCCGGCTACCTGGTGCTGGAGCCGGGGTATCCCAACAGGCTGTACCTGCCCCTGGTCGCGCGCAACTATAGCGGCGGCGCGCAGCCGAGCGTCCCCATCGCGGCCAATACGCCGACCGCGCTGCGCCTGCCCATCTTTGCCGCGCCGCGCGCCGTGGCCGCCATGCACGCCGTGCAGACCGGCTTCACGTTCACGACCACCACTGCCACCACGGCCATCTCGCTCGCCGGGCAGGGGATCGACGACGGCGACGTGCTCTCCCTGGTCTCGGCGTTCGAACTGGAGCAGCGGCATCGCGGATAGCGCCGACCTCAAGTACGTCGGCGTGGCCAATGACTTTCGCGCCACGGGTCTTGTCACTCAGACCAATATCTACTTCGCCATCGCCACCTGGGGCGACCACAGCACCCCCAGCCCCTACGACAGCGAGTTCGACATCTACATTGACACCACGCTGGACGGCACTCCCGATTACGCTCTGTATAACGGCGTCTACTTTGCCGGCGCCGATCCCACGGACATTTACTACACCACACTCGTCAACCTGACCACATACCAGGCCTGGTACGTGGACTACCTGAACGGCATCCCGGCGGACCTGTTCGACACGGCGGTGTTCAACACCAACGTGATGATCCTGCCGGTACCGGCCTCGCTGCTGGGGTTGACAGCCAGCAGCCCGCAGTTCACCTACTACGTCATGGCATACAGCCAGGAGTATGGCCTGGCGGACGAGAGCGATACCCACATCTACACGGCCGGCATGCCGGGTCTCGACTTTAGCGGCGGCTACGCGGGTGTGCCGATATGGTCAGACCTGCCCGGCGAAAGCATCCCGGTCCAGTTTAACGCCACCTTCTACGTGGCGAACCAGTCGCAGGGGATACTGCTCCTGCATCACCATAACGGTATGGCTGGCCGCACGGAGGTGCTCACGGTCACTCCGCCCAGCGACATTGCCGTGGTGAATCTCCTGCACACCAACGACTTTCACGGCAACCTGGAACCATCGGGCAGCAACCCCGGCATCGCCCGCATGGCGGCGGTGATCAACACCGTCTCCGACGCAGTCGGCGCGGACAACGTGCGGCTGGTGGACGCTGGCGACGAGATGCAGGGCAGCCTGCTCTCCAACCTCAAGAAAGGCGAGCCGACGATTGACCTGTTCAACTTTATCGGCTACGACGCGGCGACCCTGGGCAACCACGAGTTCGACTGGGGCCAGACGGTGCTGATCAGCCGCACACAACAGGCCGAGTATCCCTTCGTCGCCGCCAACCTGGTCGTCAGCGATACCGGCAGTTGCGCGACCGCCGGCTGGACGGTGCCTTCGTTTACCAGACCATGGATCACGATGACCGTGGGCGCGCCAGGCAATCAGGTGGTCGTCGGCCTCATCGGCGTCACCTCGCAGGAGACGCCGTACATCACCATCGCCGCGGCCACGGAGGGGCTGTGCTTCAAGGACGCGGCCGAGTCTATCGTCCACTACTACGATGCGGTCGCCGCCGCCTCGGACGTCGTCGTCGTGCTCAGCCACCTCGGCAACACCGACGGCGGCTACGGCTACGGCATCCCGGTCTATGGCGACCAAACGCTGGCCCGCAAACTGGTCGAGGCGGGCAAGCCGGTGCCGCTGATCATCGGCGGCCACAGCCACACTGACCTCGTGGCAGCGCAGGTAGTCAGTGGCACGACTGTCGTCCAGGCGCACTACAGCGGGCGCAAGGTCGGGCGCGCCATCCTGACCGTCAACAAGGCGAGCGGTGCAGTGAGCGTCTCCTGGCAACGGCTCATCGTCAACACCACCGGACGCCAGGATGCGGACACCCAGGCGCGCCTCGCCGCCTGGACCAATGACCCGGCCTATCAGGCCACGGTCAACCAGGTGATCGGCTACAGCAACGTGGACCTGATCCGCAACTACAACGGCGATTCGCTGATGGGCAAGTTCGTCAACGACGCGATCTACAACGATCTGAACACCGATGGCACCTCCGACAACGACGCGGACATGGTCTTTAACAACCCCGGCGGCCTGCGGGCCGATCTGACCAGCGCGACCAAGCCGTTCACGCTGACCTACGGCATGCTGTTCAGTGTGCTGCCGTTCGGCAACCAGACCGTCGTCGGCGACATGACGGGCGCGCAGATCCTGGAACTGCTCAACCAGAGCGCCACGCTCTTCAAAGGCTCGCTGCAAGTATCGGGCATTCGTTTCACCTTCTACGCCTACACCGATACCCTGCCCGGCCCGCAGCCGTGGGCGTGGGGCGCGTACAGCGTCACCGTCCGCAACCGGAACACGGGCCTCTGGGAGCCGCTGGTGATGACGCAGACCTATCGCGTCGCTACCAACGAGTTCCTGGCGCCGGCCGGCCAGGATGGCTTTACGCCGTTCAAGTACATGACCAACATCTCCTACTGGGGCGACATGCTCGACGGCGTCATCCGCTGGGTCTCGGCGACCTATACCATCACCAATCCCTACAGCGAGACGCTGGACGGGCGCATCACGCGCGATGGCACCTATGCCGGTGGCAGCATCATCCCCGTGACCATCCTGCACCACAACGACTCGCACGGGCGGCTGCTGCCTTCTGGCTCTTACGCTGGCTACACCAATCTGGCGGCGTTGATCCAGCAGGAGCGGCAGCACAACCCGGCGCGCACGTTGCTGCTCAACGCCGGTGACCAGATTCAGGGCGACGCGATGATGTACTACTTCAAGACTGCGCCGCTGGGCTATGCAGCCGATGGCACGCCGATCATGACGCCGACGATGCACATCCAGCCGATCATCGCGGCGATGAACGCGATGACCTACACTGCCATGACGCTGGGCAACCACGAGTTCAACTTTGGCAACCACATCTTCACCAACGTGCTGCGCATGGCCAACTTCCCCGTCCTGCAGGCTAACCTGTATGACGACGGCAGTTACGGGATCGCCCAGGTGCCGGTCAGGGACTCTGTCACGACCACCGTCGGCGCCGAGGGCATCCGCGTGGCGATCCTGGGCATCGGCAACCACCGCGTGCCGCAGTACGAACTGCCCAGCAACATCACTGGCCTGACCTTCACCGACCCCATCACCGAGGCCCAGGCCCGCGCGCCGGCGCTTGCCGCGATGAACGATGTCGTGATCGCGCTGACCCACATCGGCTTCACCTACGATCCGAACAGCGTGGAGGTGGACACGAAAGTGGACACTGAACTGGCAGCGCAGACGGTGGGGATCGACGCGATCATCGGCGGCCACAGCCATACCCGTCCGGATACGGCCTTCGCGCCCTACAAGTACCTGCCCGCGATCGTCGGTGCGCCCGACAACACCCCGGTCATCATCAACCAGGCCTACCGCTACAACACCTACCTGGGCGAAGTGGTACTGGGGCTGCTGCCCGATGGACTCGGCGGCTACCGGGTGGTGGCCCGCGCGGGCCGCTACCTCTCGGTCTCTGCGACCGGGCCGGAGGACGCCGCCATCAAGGCCATCGTCAAGCCTTACGATGACCTCCTGGCTGCCTACAGGAGCCGCCCGGTCGGGACCACCAGTGTGCCGCTGGATGCGCTGAACGCCTTCATCACCGAGACGAACGCCGCCAATCTCCAGGTGGATGCCTCGCTGTGGAAACTGAACAAAGAGTTGTCGCCCACGGTGCACGTGGACTTTCACCTCTCTGGCGCGATGACCAACAAGCGCGTGGCCGCTTCGGCAACCGCCACTAACCCGGTCACGCTGACCGTGGACGACATGTTCACGCTGATGCCGTACGAGAACTCGCTGGTGGTGTTGCGCATGAACGGGCCACAACTCAAGGCTATCCTGGAGCGCGCCTATCGCAACTACTGGTACTACAAGTACACCACCGACCACGGCGGCTATTCCTACTACACCACGTGTATGCTGGACATCAGCGCGGGCGGTATCATCACCTACGACGAAGACCCGATCACCTACACAGCGTCGGTCAGTTACGTCGTCGGCCTGAGCATCAACGGCAACCCGGTGGACTTTATGGACGCCACCACCTACTACACCGTCTCGACCGTCAACTATCTGGCGGCCGGCTCGTGCAACTTTAACGACGGCGGTGTGACGCTATGGCCGCTCGGCAATATCGTGGCCGACACGCAATACTATGTGCGTGATGCCGTGATCGAGTACATTCCGACGTTGACACAGCCCATCGCCCCGGCGGTGGAAGGACGCCTGCGCTTCGAGTAGCGCAATGGGCCGGTGATGGCATAGGGCCCTGCGCCCTCAGTAGAAAGCGGGAAGGGGGCCAATCTCCTTCCCGCTTTCTTACCATTTGGAGCGGGGACAGGCGGCACGACGCAAGATCGAGAGTGCGCATGCCCAGACTGCGCCTGGGGAAAACATACCCACGCCAACCGACCGCGTGCGCGCTCGGCAGTGGTCTCCGCGTAGGGAGATGTCCTACGAAGGGGGCCTATTATGAGGCAGACTTTTACAAACCGAATTCACACCTTCCTATGCTATCATGTAAGGCAGATTGGGCAACCAGAGTGACCATGGCAAGCCATCCTACCGGATGGTCTGTTGTGTTTGGCTGATAGGCATCATTTTGCAGCCAGGGAATCAGAGGCCAATCACAACCACAAGGGCGGGAGGAGGAAGTCAAGGGTGCCAACCATCATGCTCGTAGAAGATAACCCAGGTACCAGGCGATTGCTGAAACTCCTCTTCGAGATGGAGGGCTACCGCGTCATTGACACCGACCGCTACGAGGAGATCGTCCCGCTGTTCCACCAATCACTCCCAGATGCCGTACTGATGGACGTTCAGGTGCAGGGACGGGAGACCATCAGTTTGGTGCGCAAGATGCGCTCGGTGGGCGAAAGACGGGCAAGCGATATCCCACTGATCATGACGTCGGCAATGGATTGCCGCCAGGAGTGCCTGGAGGCTGGCGCTGACCAGTTCGTGCTCAAACCCTATCTGCCGGATGAACTCGTGGAAGAGATCGGCTGTCTGGCAAAAGGACAGGCCAGAGACGTGGCCAGCATCTCCCTGAACTGGCGTTGAGCAGATACACGCTGTGTGGGCTTGGCAACGACAGGGGCGACACAAGTGCCGCCCCTTTTCGTTTTCTGATTCCCCCGGAAAAGCACGGGAAGGCCCTCAACTGGCACAGGCGCGTTCAATCCCCTACTGGGGGCCGTTTGAGTCAGACGTGCATTTGTGGTACAATAAAACACAGGGATCGGGGCGCCAGGGCGGGCAGATACCCCACGGCGATTCCCGCCGAGATCAGGATGACCCGTGAAGCGGATAGCAGAGTGGGATTCGATGTCAGACCAGGAGAGAACAGACAACCTGCTCAAGTTGTTGAGTGCCCCTGTGCTTAAGGGACACGGCGTCACACTGGACGATGAGCCAAGCAGTGGCGTGTTTCGACTGCCATCGCATCTGCCGATCCTGCCGTTGCGTGGTGTGGTAGTCTTCCCCATGACGGTCATGCCGCTACGTGTAGGTCAGCCACGGTCGGTCAAGTTGGTTGATGATGCCGTGCTTGGCAAGCGGCTGATCGGCCTGGTGTCTGCACGTAACCAGGAGTTGGAGGAGCCGGGGCCTGACGACGTGTATCATGTCGGGACAGTTGCCGCTGTCCAGCGTCTGTTCAAATCGCCTGATGGGACGATCACGCTCATGATGCACGGGCTCTTGCGGATGCGGATAGACGAATTCGTCGGCACCTCGCCCTATCTGATAGCCCGTGTCTCGGCCATCCCGGAGAAGGTCGAGCTCACTTTGGAGGTCGAAGCGCTCCGGCGCATCATCACTGACAACTTCCGCCGCATGAACGAGTTGTCGCCGAGCAGCCCGGAGGAAATGGTCACCATGATCCTGGGCCTCGACGATCCACTGCAGACCGCCTACCTGGTCGCCGATCAAATGAAAAAGATGACTCTGGATGACGCACAGCGGCTGTTGGAGATTGACAGCGTCACCGACAAACTGCGCTTCCTGTTGACGTTGATGACGAAGGAACTGGAAGTGCTCGAACTGGGGCGCAAGATCCAGAGCGAGGCCCAATCAGGCATGGAAAAGATGCAGCGCGATTACTTCTTGCGCGAGCAGATGAAGGCCATCCAGCGCCAATTGGGTGAGGCTGACGAGCAACAAGTAGAGGTCGAAGAGTTCCGCAAAAAGATCGAGGCGTCGGGGATGCCCGAAGAGGCGGAGAAGGAGGCCCGCCGCGAACTCGACCGGTTGAGCAAACTCCCCCCCGCCGCCGCTGAGTACGGTGTCATCCGCACGTATCTGGATTGGCTTACCTCACTGCCTTGGAATGTCCAGACCGAGGACAATTTGGACATTGCCCACGCCCGACAGGTACTCGATGAGGATCACTACGACCTAGAGGAACTCAAGGAGCGCATCCTGGAGTACCTGGCGGTACGCAAGTTGCGCGAGGAGCGCAAGGAGGAACTGGCCCAAGAGGTGGCAAGCGATCTCATCCGCCGTGAGCGCGAAGGGGTCATCTTGTGCTTCGTGGGACCGCCCGGCACCGGCAAAACCAGCCTGGGGCAGTCTATCGCCCGGGCACTGGGACGCAAGTTCGTACGCCAGTCGCTGGGCGGCGTGCGTGACGAGGCCGAGATCCGCGGCCATCGGCGCACCTACATCGGCGCATTGCCAGGGCGCATCATTCAGGCATTGCGGCGCGTCGAATCGAAGAACCCGGTCTTTATGCTCGACGAGGTAGATAAACTGGGAACGGATTTCCGAGGCGATCCCTCAGCAGCCTTACTAGAGGTGCTCGACCCGGAGCAGAACCGTGAGTTCCGTGACCATTATCTGGACGTGCCATTCGATCTCTCCCAGGTGATGTTCATCACTACAGCCAACTTGCTTGACCCGATCCCGGCGCCCCTGCGCGACCGGATGGAGATTCTGCGGCTCTCCGGCTACACCGAGACGGAAAAGGTGTATATTGCTCAGGGCTACTTGATCCCGCGCCAGTTGCGCGAGAACGGCCTGCGCGCTGGTGAGCTGAGTTTCACCGACAGTGCTCTGCGCCAGATCATCCGCGAGTACACCCGCGAGGCCGGCGTGCGCAACCTAGAGCGGGAAATCGGGCGAGTTTGCCGTAAGGTGGTGACCAGCATCGCCGAGGGGGATACGAGGCCGGTACGGGTGACGGCGCGCAATGTGGCTACGTTCTTGAAGAAACCGCGTTACTTCCCAGAGACAGCATTGCGCACCCAGATGCCGGGGGTTGCCACCGGGCTGGGTGTTACCGTTGGCGGTGGTGAATTGATGTTCTTCGAAGCCACCAGGATGGCCGGCAGCAAGGGGTTCATGGTCACCGGTCAGTTGGGCGATGTGATGAAAGAATCGGCACAAGCAGCGCTTAGTTACGTGCGCTCCAAGGCCAGTGAACTGGGCATCCCCGAGGATGTCTTTGACAAGACGGACATCCACTTGCACGTGCCGGCCGGCGCCGAGCCCAAGGACGGCCCCTCGGCTGGCGTGACGATGGCGGCTGCGTTGGCCTCGCTGCTCACCGGTCGCAAGGTGCGCGATGACGTAGGGATGACCGGCGAGATTACACTGCGCGGGCAGGTACTTCCGGTGGGAGGAATCAAGGAGAAAGTCCTAGCGGCCCACCGCGCCGGCCTCAAAACCGTCATCCTGCCCAAGCAGAACGAAAAAGATCTTGAGGATGTACCAAGAGAAGTGCGACGCAGCCTCAATTTCATCCTGGCCGAACAGGTGGACGAGGTGCTCGAAGCCGCCCTAGTTCCAGATGGTGAAGAGAAGGCCTGTTATGAAGACTATTCTAGTCGTAGACGATGACAAGACCTTTACCGGGCTTTTGAAAACAGTGTTCGATTTGGAAGGGTACCAGACGATCGTGGCCCCTTCGCCCGAGGCGGTGATTTCGACTGCACATGAAGTGAAGCCCGAACTGATTCTGATGGACGTGCATACCGGACAGAGGAACACGCTTCCGGTATTACGAGACCTGCGGGCCGACGACATGCTTCGAACTATAGCGGTGATCATGGTCTCCGGCATGGATCACGCCACAGAGTGCCTGGCTTGCGGGGCCGACAGGTTCATACTCAAACCCTTCCGCCCATCCGAGTTGCTGGCAGTAGTCTCAGACCTGATCGGTCCACATGCCCATGAAGAGAAACAAAGCAAAACAGCCTAAACTAAGGTGGAGGCGGGTCGATCTGCATCTGCATTCCCCCGCCTCTGCCGACTATCTGGAGCCGGGCGCCTCGTATCTGGGGATTCTCGAGGTTGCCGAACAGAAGGGCCTTGACATCATCGCGCTCACTGACCACAATACGGTGGCCGGCTATCGCGCGATGTTGGAGGAGATCCGCCAACTGGAACTGCTAGAGCAGTTGGGCCGGCTACGCAAGGAGGAAAAGAGGCGGCTGAGCCAATATCGCCGCCTACGTGAGAAAGTGCTGGTGTTGCCGGGGTTCGAGTTTACAGCGACCTTGGGATTCCACATCTTGGGTCTCTTTCCGCCCGACAGCGACGTGCGTGAACTGGAATTCATCCTGCACCGGCTCAACATTCCCCTCGACAAACTCGATGCCGGCTCCGGCGAGGTCGGCGCGACGACCGATGTACTAACCGCCTATCAAGTGATTGACGAAGCAGGGGGCATTGTCATCGCCGCCCACGCGAACTCGACACACGGCGTGGCCATGCGCGGCTTGGGATTTGGCGGTCAGACACGCATTGCCTATACCCAGTCCCCTCACCTACACGCGCTGGAGGTGACCGACCTGGAGAGCAAGGGACGGCGCACCACTGCCCGTTTCTTCGACGGCTCTCGTCCCGAGTACCCGCGCCGCATGCACTGCATCCAGGCCTCCGACGCCCATCGGCTCACCCGCGACCCCAAGGATCCCAAGAACCTAGGTATCGGCGATCGGGTAACCGAGGTACTCCTGCCCGAGGTGAGTTTCGCTGCACTGCGCGAGGTCTTCCTAGGCAATGACTTTGCCCGCACACGCCCTTACGCCACAGCCAAGACACCCGTGGACTATGTCCAGGCTGCCCGTGAAGAGGGCCCCTCAATCGTGCAGGATTTCCACGTCGGGTACTCGCAGCGAGGCGGGCATCTAGCCGCTATCCTGGCCGATGTCTGTGCCTTCGCCAATACCAACGGCGGCACCGTCTACATCGGCGTCAGCGCCCAGCCCAAGGAGCGACCAGCAGGCGTACACGACCCGGCACGGGTAGCGAAACGCCTGGAAATGGAGATCGGACGCCGGATCACCCCACCACTCGACGTCACGGTGGATGTGCAGCAGACGCAGGGTGTGAAAGTGGTGCGGATCGTCGTACCACGCGGAGACGATCCGCCGTATGCTGTGGACGACAACAAGATCTACGTGCGCAGCGAGTCCGAGACCAACCAGGCAGTGCGCGACGAGATCGTGAACCTGATGGCACGGCGAGACAAGGCAGCCCCGATGCTGGAAGAACTCACCGGGCACATCAAACCGCCGCGCACAGGGGTCGAGATCATCGAGACGGTCGAACGCAAAGGCGTCGTCTACCACACGATGCGCGACCTGCGCAACGGCAACGTGGTTAAGAACGTCACCCGCAAGTCGGCGCGGCGGCTGTGGCACTATGCCATCTCACAGGCCGAGGAGAACCCGGTAGACGCAAGCAAAGTCGAGTGGCATGGGGATATCGGCCTCTTAAGACGGCGTGAGCACGCCGGTCAGGTCCGCTACGATCTGGCCCAACGCGAGGACGGCAGGCTGCGCGTCTATTACGGCGTCACGGAAGACGGTATCCACGGCGAATGGACCCGGCTGGTGGGGTTCGATGAGCAGCCAGATAGCGAATAGCGCATGGCGGTGCGGGTCGGCATTCTGACGGTAAGCAACCCGGTCTACTGGGGCACACGCGAGGACGAATGCGCTCCCCTTGTCGGCGAATGGGCGAAGGCCCATGTGCCCGGTGCCCAGGTCGAGTTGGAGGCGATCGTACAACAGCGCCGTAGCGTCATCCAGGGCACGCTCCAGGTATGGGCCGACGAGGTGGTCCTCGATCTCATCTTTACGCTTGGCGAAGCGGGTCCCGCGCCTCACGACAGCGCTATCCAGGCAGCCCGCGCCATTACCGGACGCACCGTCTGCGAACAGCCCTTCGTGGCGGGCCTGCGCGGCCATACCCTGATCGTCAACCTGCCGGGCGAGCCAGAAGCCGTACAAGCCGTGCTCGATCAGGTTACCTCGTTTTTCGACGACGAGATCCCCAGAGCAACCTCCGCGATACCGTGAGTGATGGCGCGTTTTGACAGAGCGCAAGGGGTGGATTCCGCGTTGCCCCACTCTCGTGCGTGATCCCTGCAACAGGTCCTCAAAAAAGAAAGGAGAATTGTCATGTGGAAAAGGCTATTGCCAATCGTATTGTTGGGCACCGCGTTGTTGCTGACGGGTTGCATCACGATCGAAATCCAGAACATCATCAACGCGGATGGCAGCGGTGAGAAAGTGATGATCACCGCAATGGACCGGGATACCTACGATATGATGATGTCATCCACGCCTGCCGAAGGGGAGGAGGTGCAAGATCCCTTTGCGGATATATGGGAGCAGTGCGAGCAGGTACCGGAAGCGACTTGTGAGGAGTACATAGACGAAGACGCGGAACTGGTCGGCGTGCGCGTATCGCTGCCCTTCGATTCGCTGGACGAGTTGCTCGCGCTCAGCGAGAATCCGATGGTTGACGGCAGTGACGAGATCTCATTCGAGCAATCCGGCGGCGCGACGACAATGCACATCATCGTGCACACTCAGAATGTCGGCAGCGAAGTGGCAGGGAGCAGCGGCGAAATGGAAGTGACACCAGAACCGCAGGCTACGCTGACACCTGAGGAACAGGAGCAGATGGAACAACTGCTGAAGATGATGGACATCAAGTTCTACTATCGCGTCGCTGCTCCCGCGCCGGTGTCTGACTATGGGCCTCAGGAGAATGCCGAGTACGACGAGGAGAGCAATGTCGTCACCTGGGAGATTGACCTGCTATCGGAGGAACCCACCCAGGAACTCTGGCTGACGTGGAGCGGTGTACAGGTCGAGCCGACTGTGCAGCCCACCGCCGAGCCAACGGTAGCACCGACGGAAGAACCACCCGCGGCGACAGCGCCTCCGGCGGCCGGGCCGAGTCAAGGGAAACCATGCTCGTGCCTGCCGAGCATTGCCCTGCCCGCATTGAGCCTGGGCGCTGTGTTCGTCACGCGCCGCAGGCACGGTACATAAACGATAAGGCTTCGGGAGTCTCGCGGGCTCCCGAAGCCTTGTTCAGACCAGTTCCGGCGTCAGGTGAAAGTGCCCGTTGCCCCCGACGACGTCTTCGCTCATCGCCTCGGACTCGACAGGCGGCGTCAGCGCCGCTTCTAGCACCTCATCCAGATGCTCGACCAAGACGAACTCGAGTTCACGGCGAATCTCTTGCGGTACCTCATCCAGGTCTACCTCGTTAGCCTTTGGCAGGATGATCTTCTTGAGGCCGTAGCGATGAGCAGAGAGTACCTTTTGCTTGACGCCGCCGATGGGCAACACCTGCCCCTGCAACGTGATCTCGCCCGTCATCCCCACGTCGCCACGCACAGGCCGTCGCGTCAGTTCCGAGACTAGCGCCGTGACCAGGGTCACTCCCGCCGAAGGGCCGTCTTTGGGGATTGCCCCCGCCGGAACGTGCAGGTGAACCGCCTTGCCATCGAGCGCATCCTTAGGCAGGCCGAGTTCCGCCAGTTTCCCCTGCACGTAACTCAGTCCAATACGGGCCGATTCCTTCATCACATCGCCCAGTTGCCCGGTGAGGATCAAGCCGCCTTCTCCCCCCATCGCCTTGGCTTCGACAAAGAGCACCTCGCCTCCCGTGGGCGTCCAGGCCAGCCCGGTCGCCACACCGGGGCGTTCGGTGCGCAGGCGCGCCTCGTCACGGAAGCGTGGTTTGCCCAGAAACTCGCGCACACGCTCGGCATCTACTGTAATGCTACACGCGCCCTTGCATGTGGCGATCTGGGTGGCGATCTTGCGCAGCGCCCGCCCGATCTCGCGCTCCAGATTGCGCACGCCAGCCTCGCGGGTATAGTCGCGGATGATGGCCTTGATCCCCTCGGTGGTGAACTGGGCCTCCTGCGGCTCCAGGCCGTTGATCCTGATCTGGCGCGGCACGAGATAGCCCTGGGCGATCTGCACCTTATCGTATTCGGTGTAGCCATCCATCTCGATCACTTCCATACGGTCCTGTAGCGCAGGCGGGATCGTACTCAACGTATTGGCCGTGCAGATAAAGAACACCTGGCTCAGGTCAAAGTTCACATCCAGGTAATGGTCACGGAAGGCCGAATTCTGTTGCGGATCGAGCACCTCCAATAGGGCACTGGCCGGATCGCCACGCCAGTCGCTGCCGACCTTGTCCACCTCATCCAGCATAAAGACCGGGTTGCGGGTGCCGGCGCGCTTGAGGGCCTGGATGATACGCCCCGGCATCGCACCGATATAGGTGCGCCGATGGCCGCGGATTTCGGCCTCGTCGCGCACGCCGCCTAGGCTCATGCGCGTGAACTCGCGGCCCAGTGCCCGCGCAATGGAGCGGCCCAGGCTGGTCTTGCCCACACCCGGTGGCCCCACGAAGCACAGGATCGCCGCGGCGCGTTCATCCTCCTTCTCCTCGACACCGCGCTCCAGCCGCAACTTGCGTACCGCCAGGTACTCCAGGATGCGCTCCTTGACCTTCTCCAGCCCATAGTGATCCTCATCCAGCACCTGCTTGGCATGCTCCAGGTCAAGGTTATCCTCCGATAGTTTGTTCCACGGCAGTTCGGTCAACCAATCGAGGTAGGTCTTGATCACGCCGGCCTCGGCCGACTGCGGGTTCATCTGCGCCAGGCGGTCCAGTTCGCGTTCGGCTTCCTTGCGCGCCTCCTCCGGCAAGCCCGCCTCTTCGACCTTGCGCCGGTAGGTCTCAACCTCGGATTGCTCCTCGCTCTCGCCCAGTTCCTTCTGGATGGCCTTCATCTGCTGACGCAGAAAGTACTCGCGTTGGGTCTTTTCTATCTCCCCCTGGGCCTCCTCGCGGATCTTTTGGCCCAATTGCAGCACCTGCAGTTCACGCTGCATGATAGCCAGGAGCGTGCGCATCTGTGCCGCCAGAGTTTCGCCACCCAGCACCTCTTGCGCTTGCTCAACCGTCAGGCGCACGTTGGAGGCAATCGCGTACAGGAGCACGCTCAGATCATTGACCTGCTCGAGGATATCCACAATACCCTCGGGCACTTGGGGAAAGAAATTCAGCATGCTGCGCGCAGCGGCAAGCAGTTCGCGCCGCAAGGCCTCCATCTCGGTCAGATCGGTGACGACTTCGGCGAACGGCTCTACCCGCGCCTTGAGGTAAGGCTCTACCGCCAGCCACTGGACGATGCGTACGCGCATCAGCCCGCGCACCAGGATCTGATAATCACCCTCGACACGCAGCGCTCGTTCGATCAACGCCAATGTGCCGACCTGATGGATTCCGTCGGGCGGGGGCTCTTCGACCGATGGGTCGCGCATGGTCGCGAGCACCACCAGCCGATTGCCTTCCAGGACATCTTCCAACAGCCGCACCGAGCGCGGGATGCCCACAGCCAGCGGCAACATGGCGTAGGGAAACGCGACGACGTTGCGCAGCGGTAGGACCGGCAACTCAGCGGGCCATTCGTCACCCTTTGGTCCCTCTAGTTCACCTCTTTTTCCCTGAAACAATGGCAACAGCATTTCGCGCCTCGTCATCAGTACGGTCGTAGGCAAGTGTATTCGGTAGATCACAATTGCTCTCGCCGGATGATAATCCAGCGAGCAAGACGCGGACTGTCGTCCGCTTGGAGCCCTCCATTTCGATCTACCGATATTGTCCGTTCATCGTATTGGAATTGCGTTGGGATTGCATTAGAACCTCATTAGAAAAAAGGAAATGCTCCCCGCAAGGTTCGCCTTGCGAGGAGCACCTCATCTACGGCCCCAACGCGCCGGGGCCTCTCGATCCGGTTATGACGTGTGGTAAGCCTGCCGGCGACGGCGCGGAGGACATACCTGCCTGCGCAGGAAACTGAGATAGTCCCGCGAGCGTGCCTGGCGCAGCCACTGCCGGACGTGGAAGCGTCCATACAGCCGGAGCAACGGTATAGCCAGCATCTCGTTCAGCCGCTCCCATGATTCGCGTGAAACTGCGCGCTGCAAGATTTTCAATATCTCCGGCCTGCGCGACGGGAGCAGCGACATGAGCGCCACACGCGGCAATTGCAATTGAAGCCGCCATTCGCGCCACAGGAGCGTGAGCAGGAACGGCAGGTTGCGCGCCGCGTTCACCAGCGCCAATCTCAACGCATGGCGTGCGGAATAGAAACGTGCCATCGCTTTGTACGTGTGCATCTGCAGTTCATAGGGCGTCATCTGCATCGGCTGGGTGACGCAGTGGTGACCATCGTAGCGGCTCCAGTCGTCCGTCAGCAGCCGCCCCTCCGCCTTCATCCGCTCGTAGAACGGTGTGCCGGGGCAGGGCGTGATGATGAGATACTGCACCGTGTCAATCCCGTTCTGAAGCGTAAAGTCCACCGTCTGACGGAAAGTCTCTACCGTGTCGGTATCGGCGCCCAACGCAAACATGCCGTGCACGTGGATGCCATAGTCATGGAAGGCGCAGATGCTATCGCGGATGTCCTGCACGTCCTGGTGCTTGTTGTAGGCTTTCAGCGTTTCTGGGTTGACCGATTCAAAGCCGCAGTAGACCATCTGGCAGCCAGAGTCGCGCATCAGGCTCAGCAACTCGTGATCGAGTTCGTGGCTGTGTTTGTCCTTGTAGACCGCCTCCGCGCGCATCTGCGCCGACCACGGCGATGTCAGCCCGCGCTCGATCATCCCACGCAGGAGCGCCCGCGTGCGTGCCTTGTTCACTACAAAGTTGTCATCATAGAAGAAGATTGACCCACGCCCCCGATAGGTTTCCAGTTCATCCAGCACATCCTCGACGCGACGGGCACGCACGCCACGTCCGAACATGCGGATGACGGAGCAAAAGTCGCAGGCGAAGGGACAACCCCACTGGGTCATGATCGGCACATTGGTCATCCGCTCATTGCCGACGATCAGGTCGAGTGCCGGAGCGGGCAATGAGGCGAATGCATCCTGCGTGCATGGCGGCCGGGCGGGATTATGCACTGGTCCACGGTCACGGTCGCGGTACGAGAGGCCCGCTATGCCGGCCAAGTCGGCGCGGCCCTCCAGCGCCTCTACCAGTTCGAGCATCGTGTAGTGGCCCTCACCGCGCACGACAAAGTCACAGTGCATCAAGGCCTCGTCGGCCAAGAAAGTGACGTGTGAGCCGCCGATGACGGTGGGGATACCCATACCCCGCACCCGCTCAGCCATGGCATAGGCCGCCGGGGTGGTGGCAGTGGTGCTGGAAAAGCCCACCAGATCGGACTGTGCGACATCGGCCCAATCCACAGGCGCGAGCGTCTCGACGTAGATACGCACGTCGTGGCCAGCGTCGGCCAGCAGCCGGCCGATGAGCGGCAAACCCAAGCGCGGTAGCCGCGCTTGGTCGAATACGTTGATTCCAGGAGCCTTTGGCTCGACTAATCGGATTTTCATTTGAACCCTCCTCAGGTATCGAATTGGAGTATGCCATCCCTGTGGCCTACAATACCACACCGCTGGCCGGATCACCTATTCACAGGCTAACAGCCGGCTATGTGTGTGATTCCTATCAACCAAGTTGGCAGTACGTCAGGCCGGATGAGCAGAGATACAGAGGCGCGCTTTGAGTGGATAGAACGTGGGGAAAGAAGAACGATATCGAGGCAAAATCCGTCGCCGGATGTGCAAAGACGGAAGGGCGAAGAAATGCGGGCGGCGCGATATGCGAGCAATCCATTCCAGTATCAATCCCAGGCACATTTCGAGGAGTGCCTGCACGGCCGCCTCTTCGGCCTCCGAGTCGGTACCGAGAGAGTGGTTAGGCGACAGCACGCGCTCCAGCGACAGGCGCAGATGGGGTGCCGCCGCGACCAGATCGCGCAGTCGCTGCTGCCCGCTCAACAAGAGCGTGCGGGCCAGTGCCTGCGTATGAGAGACGCTTTGAGTCACGGCCTGCGACAGACCCCCTAGCATTTGCAGCAGGAGGAGCGGCTGAAAGCCGACCACTAGATGAAGGCTGATCCTATGCCGCAGCGCTCTCAGGGATGACGCTGCAGCCCTCTGGGCTAACGTGAACATTTGTAAGCATTATAATCCTTTGTGGGAGGAAGTCAAATACCCCTCCCATACGGGCATGCGTACACGCACAGGCCGCATACCCGCAAACCCACCTGCTGCTCGCGCCGGCGGAAATTGTCCTCGCACTTGAATATGTCGTAACGCGCCTCGCGCGGCTCCTCGGCGCGGAAATTGCGTCCGGTGAAGGCGTGCGCCGGGCAGATGTCCACACACTCGGTACACCCGCCGCAACGTTCCTCCACCGGCTGACCGGGCGCGAGCGGGGCATCGGTCAGCACGCTGACCCAGCGCGCCCGCGGGCCAACCTGCGGCGTCACCAGCAGACAACTCTTGCCGATCCAGCCCAGGCCCGCCAGGTGCGCCGCCAATTTGTGGGAGAACAGGCCGCGCATCGTCTCGCCGTCGGCCCGCTCGGCAGCAGCGATAGGAAAGGCGCGGTATCCTTCACGCTGCAAGAAACTCGCAAGGCGAGAGGCTATCTGGTTCAACCGGACGTTGAGGATCTCGTAACTGTGGCTGCGGTACGCGATCAGTGCCGTCTTGTCGTCGTGGCGGGCGATCTCATCCACGATCGCAGAAGGCATCCGCACGCCAATGGAGAGAGCACGGGAAAAACACGCTACCATCTCCCCACCCTGCTCACGAATGAAATCGCGCGCCGGTGCCAGATCGGCCACGCCGAAAAAGTCGGCACCCAGCGTCATGGCTTCGGCACGCAGCCGGTCATCCAGCGCATTTCGCATGTTTTACCTCTTTCGTGATCGCCTGCCACACCCGCTCCGGGGTAAAGGGCACCTCACGCAACCACACGCCCGTCGCATCGTGGATCGCGTCGGCCAGCGCCGGGGCAACGCCGTCCATCGGAATCTCGGCGATGGATTTGGCCCCAAACGGCCCACTCGGCTCATCGGTCTGCACAAAGATGACCTCGGTCTGTGGCATCTCGTTGCACTTGTAGACGTGGTATGGCCCCAGGCGCGGGTTCACCAAGCGGCCCTTCCCGTCGTACACCATCTCCTCGCAGTGGGCAAAGCCCAGCCCTTGCGCGAGTCCACCCTCGACCTGCCCGGAGGCGGTGACGGGGTTGATTACCCGCCCGGCGTCCACCGCCATCACCATGCGCTCGACGGTGACCTGGCCGGTTTCGACATCCACCGCCGCCTCGACGAACTGGGCCGCAAACGGCGGCGGGCTTTCGTAACTGAGGTGCGAGGCAGTTGCGGCGATCTGGCGCTGATTCTGCTGGTGCAGGCTGCTCAAGGCCACCTGCGCCAGCGTTACTTTGCGCCCATCCGGGAACCACACCGCCCGATCGCGCAGCGCCACATCCCTCGCGTCTACCATTTGCCCCGCGTCTCCTTGTCCCCTTGTCTCCTTGTCCCCGCGTCTCCCTGTCTCCGTGTCTCCCAGTTCCACCCCCAACATCCCCGCCGCGTGCTCCTTGATCTGCCGCGCTACGTCGAGCGCCGCCTTGCGCACCGCCCCGCCGCTGATGTAGGTCGTGCTAGAAGCATAGGCCCCTTTGTCGAACGGGGTAAAGTCGGTGTCAGAAGAGTACACGATAATGTCCTCCACCGGGCAGCCCAATATCTCGGCGGCCATCTGCGCGAGGATCGTGTCGGAGCCGGTGCCCAGATCGGTAGCGCCGATGTGCAGGTTGAACGAGCCGTCGTCGTTCATCTTGATCGTCGCGGCGGCCATGTCCAATCCGGCGATGCCGCTCCCATGCAGCACCACCGCCATCCCGACCCCCTTCCGCGTCCCCGTGTCTCCTTGCCTCCCTTTCCCCCGCTTGCTGTACCAGTCCACCGCCTCTAACCCCACCCGCACACACTCGTCCAGACCGGAGGAACGGATGACCTGCTCGAATCCCTCGCGTCCTTCGCCCAGGGCTTTTGCCATCCGCAACTCTTCGCCCTGCTTGATCCAGTTCTTGCGCTTGAACTCGACCACGTCCCAGCCCATCTTGTCAGCGATCTCGGACATGAGGGTTTCGATGCCAAAGAAGCATTGCGTCGCGCCATAGCCGCGGAACGCGCCGGGGGTAGGCTTGTTGGTGTAGACCACATCGCAGACGAATTTAGAGTACGGCGCGTTGTAGAGCGTCAGCCCTTTTTGTCCGCCGACCATCTGTACCGTCAGGCCGTGCGTGCCGTAAGCGCCGGTGTCGCCGATCAGGTACAGTTCGGTGGCGACCACTTCCATCTCCTTCGTCACGCCGACCTTGTAGCGCATGATCTGCGGGTGGCGGCTGCGCGAACTGGTGAATTCCTGCTGGCGCGTGTACATCAACCGCACCGGGCGGCCCGTAGCGATGGTCAGGTGCGCGCACAGGTCTTCGATCAGCACCTCCTGCTTGTTGCCGAACCCGCCGCCGATGCGCGGCTTGATCACGCGGATCTGCTTGATCGGCAAGCCTACCAGCGGGGCGACGATGCGGCGGACGTGGAACGGCACCTGGGTGCTGGTGCGGATGACCAGCCGCCCGTCCTCGTCCCAGTAGGTGATGCAGACGTGCGGCTCGATATGTGCGTGCTGCTGCTGCGAGGTGCGGTACGTGCCCTCGAAGACATAGTCAGCCCTGGCCCACTGGATCTCGCGGTCGCCGCCCTCGGCCTCGATGTGGTGGACGATGTTGCGCTGTGGGTCATAGATGCCCTCGGTGTCCGGTTCATCGTGGATGACCGGGGCGCCGGGGCGCATCGCCTCTTCGGGATCGAGCACGTGAGGCAGTACCTCATACTCGACCTCGATCAGCCGCAGCGCCTGCTGGGCGATCTCGGGCGATTCGGCGGCCACCATCGCCACCCGGTCGCCGACGTGGCGCACCTTGTTGTCGAGGCTCACCTGGTCGAGCGGCGGCGGCTGGGGATAACTCTGCCCGCCCGAGGCGTATTTGACGCGGGGCACGTCTTGGTATGTGAGGACGGCGTGGACGCCGGGTAGCGCGCGTGCTCTGCTCGCATCTATGCGCTTGATGCGGGCGTGGGCGTGTGGGCTGGTAAGCAGGGCAGCATAGAGCATGCCATCCATCTTGAAATCATCGGCAAAGGCGGGACGGCCGGCAGCGAGTTTGACGCCGTCCACCTTCGGCTGCGGCTGGCCGACGACGTGGAGAGGCGGCATATCCGGCGGGGTGATGATGCGGGGTAGAACGGGTTGACAACCCGTCCTACGTGCAGCCAACTGTACCGCCTGGACGATCTTGACGTAGCCGGTGCAGCGACACAGGACACCCGCCATCGCTTCCCGAATCTCGGCCTCGCTCGGGTCGGGATTGCGGTCGAGGAGCGCCTTGGCGGTGAGGATTTGGGCAGGAGTGCAATAGCCGCACTGGATGGCGCCGGTTTCGATAAAAGCCTGTTGAATGGGATGGAGATTAGAAGTTGGAGACTGGGGGCTGGATAGAGACAGGGCTTCGAGCGTCGTCACCTCGCGCCCGGCGACGTCGGCAGCGCGCAGTTGGCAACTGTGGACCGGCTCGCCATCGAGGAGGACGGTGCAGGCGCCGCAGTCGCCCATGCCGCAGCCATACTTGACGCTGGTGTAGCCAGCGCGACGCAATGTATCCAGCAGCGTCTCGCCATGTCGCACGGAGAGCGTCTTTTCCGCGCCATTGATCGTGGCCGTGACGAGAGTTTCTCGCCCATCGGCTTTTGCTGGCTGCTGGTTGCTGGCTGCTGGCTGCTGGTTGCTGGCTGCTGGCTGCTGGTTGCTGGTCGCTGGCCGCTGGTGCCTGCCGCCTGCCTCCTGATCTCTGATCCCTACTTCCCGATACAGACACGCCTCCAGCGCCCGCCGCGTCACGACGCCAGCCATCGCCCGCCGGTATTCGGCGCTGCCCATAAAGTCGCCCTTTGGGGCAACCTCCTGCTCGACGGCGTCCGCCACAGCGCAAATGCGCTCTTCGTCCAACGCACCGCCCACGAGTTGGGGCGGAGCCTGGGCCAGGCGCGCCGCCTCCGGCCAGACGCCGGTAAGCGCGACGCGCGCCTCCCGCACGAGGCCGTCCTTCATCTTGAGCACGGCGCACGCTGCGACGATCGGCTCATCAGCGGGCATGCGCGAAACGTGCGCCTCGCCCCAGCGCAGGTCTCCTCCCAACCGGATGCGCAGTCTCGTCACCCCGGAGTGCGGTACCCCTTCGGCCACCGGCACTTCTTTCCGGCCCGCCACGACGACCGCGCCCAACGCCAGGAGCGCCGCCGTCCACTGGGGGGCGATGCGTGGCGCAGCCAGCGCCCGGCGCACAGTGGTCTCGTTGCGCGTCTGCCAGGAGAGCGTGCTGACAAGCGCCTGGCGCAAAAGCGGTGGGCTTTCCGAGTCATCCACGACCGCCTGGAGCGGCACGTCGGCGTCTATGCTCCAGACCCTACGTGCCGAATCACGTTTCTTCATGTGGCTCCTCCGTGCTCCCTCACGATCTGTACAAGGTTTCGTCGTCACAATAGCCACTACGATGGCCCGTACAACCTGCTCGCATCCACAAGTGTATACCGGTCAGCGTCACGTGTCAAACTGCCTGGCCCGAAACGTCAAGACACGGTATACTCGAAGCAGGCATTTTCCCACAGGCCGTATGGTTCTGGGCCGTTTTGCGTCTTATAGGACAGGAGAGCAACAACAGATGACGAGCGAGCGCGTCTTGCTCAAGCGGGCGCAAGCATACGATGAAGAGGCACTAGGCACAATCTACGACCAGTACGCTCCCGCGATCTACAACTATCTGTATCGGCGCGTTCACGACCCCCAGATCGCGGAAGATATGACGAGTGAAGTCTTTGTGCGCATGCTCCAGGCCATCCGGTCAGAACAGATATGGCATACGTCGTTCCGTGGTTGGCTGTACCGCATCGCCCACAACCTGGTCGTGGATTACTACCGCAGGCAGCCGCCGGTCTCTGCGGAGGCACTGGATGAGGAACTGATGGCGGATCAGGACGACCCGGATTCTGCTCTGGCAGAAACGCTCTCCTACCGGCGTCTCGAAGCCGCCATCCGGTTCCTCACCCCCGATCAGCAGCAAGTGCTGGCGCTGCGCTTTGGTGAGCAGTTAGCGACGCGGGAAATCGCCGAGATCATGGGCAAGAACGTGGGGGCAATCGAGGCACTACAACATCGCGCGCTGGCTGCATTGCGACGCCTTCTGAGAAAGGAAGAACAATGACCGAGACACAGTTCGAGCAAGTACTGGAGCGATGTCTCCAAGAGGTGTCCCACGCCGGAAACATTGACGCCGTCGTGCAGCGGCATCCTCAGTACGCCGAACAATTGCGCCCGCTCCTGGAGACCGCGTTGCTCGCGAGGGGCTATTACAGCACACCACCAGAGCCACCGCCAGGCGGATTGGCAGCCGGGCGCGCACGGCTGCTGGCCCTGGCGAAGCAACAGCAGAGCCAAGCGCAAATGGCCCCCTTATCTTACCAACATAGGAGACGAAACATGAAACTCGTGTTTGCCACCAAACTGATCAGCGCAATCCTGGCCGTCGTCATGGGCGCGACCGCCATTGGCGGGGGAGTCGCCTGGGCGGCCGGCGACAGTCTGCCGGGGGACGTACTCTATCCGGCGAAACTCGCCATTGAGAATGTGCAGATAGCGATGGCCTCAAGCCCACAAGCGCGGGTGAACCTGAACCTTCGCTTTGGGGAAGAACGCGTCGCCGAGATCCTGGCGCTGGTAGAGGCCGGCTCTCCGGTAACGGAACCCGCCGTTACCCGGATGGAGCAACAATTCCGGTACGCGCTGGAGGAGGCCAACCAGGCCCCGGACTCGGAGAAGGCCGGCTTGCTGGAGCAAATCGCCCAGCGCGTGCAAACCCAAGCGCAACGGTTGGAGCAAGCCCGCGCCAGTGCGCCGGAACAAGTCCGGGCGAGGCTACAGCAGGCTCAACATGTCTGCCTGCAGGCATACGAGTCGTCACAAGCCGCCCTGGGCGAACTGCACCGGCACCAGAACCGTAATGGCGGACCGGGAGGGCCCAGCCCCACCGAACCACCACACGAGACCTCCCTCAGCACACCAGAGGGCGACCAGCAACAGGAGCAGGAGCAACAGCAAGAGCAAAATCAGCAGCAAGAACAGGAACAGAACCAACAGCAGAACCAACAACAGGAACAGAACCAGCAGCCACGGCAGAATCAGCAACAGAATCAGCAGCAGGAACAGAATCAGCAACAGAACCAGCAGCAGGAACAGAATCAGCAACAGAACCAGCAGCAGGAGCAGAATCAGCAACAGAACCAGCAGCAGGAGCAGAACCAACAGCAAGAGCAGAGCCAGCAAGGGGGGCAGCAACATTGATGATCGGACAGGCCGGAACGTAGACCTGGACCAACGTTCAAGCCGCCAAGCCAGCGCGGATCCCCTCGGGCTCCGCGCTGCACTTTTATCCCATCACCACCCGCACTTCGTGCCACTGCCCGTCTTCCGCGAGGGGGATTTCCGCACCGGACAGAGGCTTACCATCTAGCGTCACCTGCTTGACACCGCGATTGACACCGGCAGGGTTCTCGACGCGGATGTGATAGACCGTCGCGCCGTTCCGATAGGTCACCTCGTAGCCAGGCCAATGTTTGGGGATGCACGGGTCAATCCGCAGCGCCCGCCCCACCCTACGCACGCCGAGGATGGCCTCCAACCCCAGGCGGTACATCCAACCGGCGGAGCCGGTGTACCAGGTCCAGCCGCCGCGCCCGACATACGGCGGCACGCTGTAGACATCGGCAGCCACAACGTAAGGCTCTACCCGGTAACGCGCCGCTTTTTCCGGCGTATCGGCGTGGTAGATAGGATTGAGCAGCCGGAACAATTCCTCGGCGCGGTCCCCATCGCCCATCTCGGCAAAGGCCCAGGCGACCCACAGCGCGGCGTGCGTGTACTGGCCGCCGTTCTCGCGCACACCCGGCGGATAGCCCTTGACGTAGCCGGGATCGCGCTCGGTCTTGTCGAACGGCGGCGCAAAGAGCAGCACCAGGCCGTCGTCGCGACGTACCAGGCGATCGGTGACGGCCTGCATCGCCAATGCCACGCGCCGTGGATCGGCAGCACCCGAAAGCACGGCCCACGACTGGGCGATAGAATCAATCTGGCACTCGTCGCTTTCCGACGATCCCAGAGGCGTTCCATCATCATAGTAGCCACGGCGATACCAGCCCCAATCCCAACCGTGCTCCTCTAATGCCCGGCGCAGGTCGTCAGCCCACCGGCGGAACGCAGCGACGCGCCGATGATCGCCCATGCGCTCGCTGAGGACCGCAAAGTCGGTCAACGTCGCATAGAGGAACCAGCCCAGCCACACACTCTCGCCCTTGCCGCCAATGCCCACCCGATTGAAGCCATCGTTCCAATCGCCGCCGCCGATCAAGGGCAGGCCGTGTGGCCCAACGGTCCTGCCATACTCCAACGCCCGGCAACAGTGTTCGTAGAGGGAATGGACATCGTCGGAGACTTCGTAACGTCCATACCGCTCGGTCTCCATCGGCTTCAAAGGATCGCCCACCAAAAACGGCACAATCTCGCTCAGGATCGCCTCATCGCCGGTCATGTTGATGTAACGAGCGGTGACATAGGGCAGCCACAACAAGTCATCGGAGCAACGCGTGCGTACCCCCCGCCCCGAAGGCGGATGCCACCAGTGCAGCACATCTCCTTCCTTGAATTGGTGACGCGCCGCTCGCAGGATGTGCTCGCGTGCGATGTGCGGCGCGGCATGCACGAGCGCCAACGCATCCTGCAACTGATCGCGGAAACCGAACGCGCCGGCCGATTGGTAGAGCGCGGAGCGTCCCCACATGCGGCACGAGAGCGCCTGGTAGAGCAACCAGCGGTTGAGCATGATGTCCATTGCCGGATCGGGCGTGTGTACAGAGACGCTGCCCAGCAAATTGTCCCAGAACTCGTTGAGTGCACGCCAGGCGGCTTCGACCCGCGTCGGATCGCGATAACGGTTGATCAACCGGAGCGCCTCTTCGCGGTTCGCGCCCTGGCCCAGCAAGAAAAACACCTCTTGTGCCTCGCCGGCGGGCAGGTCGAGATGCACCTGATAGGCAGCACACGGGTCCAACCCGGCCTGCACTGTGCCGGCCAATCCGATGCGTTCGAGCGCGGCGGGACGAGCGAAACTCCCCTCACGCCCCAAAAACTCGATGCGGTCGGCAGTGAGGCCATGCGGCCCCTGGCTGGCGGCGACAAAGGCCACTCGCTCGCCAAATTCCTCATTGTAAGCATTACGTGCCAAGAGCGCATTACACGAGGAATCGAATTCTGGAACGATGAACTGCTGAGTCGTATCGCGCATGGCGCCCAGCACCCATTCGGCATAGAAGGTAGCGGTGATACGCCGGGTGCGCTGCCAGGTATTCTCCAGGCGCAAGTGGATCACCTTGACCGGTGCATCTGGCACGGCGAAGAGGCGCAACTGCTGCTTGAGGCCATGACTGTGATGCTCGAAGATGGAATAACCGGCACCGTGGCGGATCAGATAGGCTCCCGGCCCCGGAGCAGGTAACGGCGTCGGTGACCAGACCTGTACTGTCTCTTCGTCACGCAAATACAGGGCCTCCCCGGGCATATCGGACACCGGGTCATTGCGCCAGGGGGTCAGGCGATTCTCACCGCTGTTCCCGGCCCAGGTATAGCCCGAACCGGACTCGGAGACCAGGAAACCAAACTCAGGATTGGCTATCACATTGATCCAGGGCGCAGGGGTGTGTTGGCCCGCATCGAGATAGATCACATACTCACGCCCATCGGCAAAGCCGCCCAGACCATTATCGAAAAGCAGGCCGGCCGGGCGAATGAGCGGCGGGGTGGACTCGAGATCTCCTCGTTCAGGCAGAGCAGGGACAAGGCGCGGGAGACGCTCCGGCTGCTCGTGCAACGTGCCCAACTGTTCAGACAGGCGACCCTTCCTGCCATCCAGGATGGCCCGGGCGGCGCTCTCCAACAGTGTACGCTCGGCCCGGCTCATCAGGTCGGCGCGTAGGACAAAGATCCCACCACGTTGATTCAGCCAGGCATCGCTCGCCGTATGGGTAATCAACCGGTACAACTGGCCCTGTAGTTCCTGCTCATAGCCGGTATCGTGCTCATTGAGGATCACCAGGTCAATCTTGATCTGCCGGCTGCGCCAGTAAGCGTGAGCCTGAAGCAATTCGTTGACCAGTTCCATTTCTTCCTGGCTGCCGACATGCACCAGGAGGATCGGGTAGTCGCCGGAGATGGCGAACGGCCAGAGGGCGGGCTGTCCCCTGGTATTGGCCGTCAGGGTCGCCGGCGTTGCACGCAACGCAGCGTGTGGATAAAGCAGCACAGAGAGCAACTGCTGGATGCGTTCGATCTGCGGGGTGGAGAGAGCGAGCCGGCGCAGTTCGATTTCGCTCTGCGTGCGCGCACGCTCGAATGCCTGCTCAATCCTGGGCCAGGACTGATAGCGACAAGCCAACGCCAGTGCTTCCTCGCGCGAGCGGGCTGCCAGCGTCAGGTACGCGACCCGCGCCGTTGCGTAGGGTGGCAACTCGATCTCGTGGCCGAGCGAGGCGATGGGGTCCAGAGGGACAACGGGTGCGCCGCCGCCATACGGCATGCCACGGAGCAAAGCAGGCTGGATCTCCTCCAGTGCTGCCGGTGAACGGAGCGTGCGCCCACGTCCCAGGAAGCGTGCGCGGTCGCACTCGTGGGCGTGGGGGGGCGTGTGCCCATCCTCTGTCACCAGCACATGGACAAGGCAAAGTGGCTCCTCATCCGGGTGGGGGCGACGACGGAAAAGCAGACCGTTGATCTCGGGGAGGCGCATGCTCTCGACGAAGAGTTTGTTGAACGCCGGGTGACGCTCGTCCGTAGACCGGGGCGCGAGCACGATCTCGGCATAACTGGTCAGCAGCAGCCGGCGCGGCCGGTCACTGTGGTTGGCCAGGTTGAGGCAGCGGATTTCCACATCCTCATCAGGTGATACCGTGACCTCCATCCGCAGGGAGATCTCGTGATCACGGCGGCGGAGGGTGACCCGATGGGCCTCAAACTCCACTTCCTGGCTCTGTGCCGTCGCGCCGGTGGGTTGGCGGCCAGCCGACCAGAGCGCGCCGCTCTCGCAATCCTTCACGTAAATCCACGTGCCCCAATCGTCGAGAGAGGTGTCCGCACGCCAGCGCGTGAGATCCACTCCGTGCCAGGTGCTATAACCGGAGCCGGCATTCGTGATGAGCACGCTATAGCGCCCATTGGAGAGGACGTGCACCCGGGGCATTGGCGTATCCGCCGCTACGCGCCAGGGCGCAATGACTACCTGAGGCTGAAACCGATGCAAGGGGCGAATTTCCTCAGGATGCGGATACTCCAGCGGCACATGCTGCGGCACTTGTTCATGCAGGAGCAACTCGACGCTCTGCACACGCGGGTCGGCGTGAAAGCGCCGCACGATCGGCCCGTCAAGAAGACAATTGCCGAGCGCCAGAAGGATCATGCCCTGATGATGCGCCATAAATGAACGGACGATGGCGCTCTTCTGATTGGCGGGGAGGCGGGAGCGCGTGTAGTCTATTGCCTCATACAGGCCATAGCGGCCGAGCATCCCCAGTTCCGACAGCCAGGCGATGTTCTGCAGCACATCTCTGGGATAGAACGGGAGCGCCAATAGCGAAGCATAGGGGGTGACCACCAGGTCGTCGGCCAGGCCACGTTTGAGCCCCAACCCCGGCACACCGAACCCGCGATACTGGTAATGCATCCCCGCGTCAAAGCGATAGTAGCCCGATTCGGAGATGCCCCAAGGCACTCCCTTTTGGCGTCCATAGGCAATCTGGCGCCGTATGGCAGCGCGACAGGTCTGCTCCAGAAACGTGCCCTCGTAGCAGTGCATCAACAGGCAGGGCATAAGATACTCGAACATGGTACCGCCCCATGAGAGGAGCGCCCGCGCACCGTTCACCCGGGTCACGGGGCGCGCCAGGTACAGCCAGTGACTTGGCGGTACATCACCCTTGGCGATAGCCACCAGCCCGGCGATCCGGGCCTCCGAAGCCAGCAGGTCATAGTAATTGTCATCCAACGCCTCGTTTTCCACGTTGTAGCCAATACGAAATACCTGACGGCGTGGATCGAACAAGAACCGAAAATCCATCGCCTGAAAGTGCTCCTCCGCCTGCGCGCCCAGGTCTCGTAAGCCGATCTGGAGGCTTTCGGCAGCCATGCGGGCAGATGAGAGTTCTTGCTGCAGACGTTCGCACCACTCGCGGGCCTCCTCCACGAGATAGAGCGGGCCCGCGTCATCAGTCAGTAGCCCGCGTAGTTCAACGAGCCGCGCTTGGCCGGCACGGCAGACAGCGGGCATTTCGTCAAGCCGGGGCGTCGCTGGCAAGGCATCCAGCAAGGCTCGCCATGCCTCCCCAAGGGCCCGGGGAACGTCCGACCGGGTGAAGAGCCCAGGTGGTTCACCAAGAGCCGACAGCCAAGGCACTAACATGTCCAACTCGGTCTGCATGCTGAGCAATTGGTACGGGACACGTTCTGCCCAGATACGCAGGTCACGCAGCGTGGCAGGGCCGAGGATACGCGAGCCGGCCTCGATCAGCGTGATCAACAGGTACTCCAGTTCCTGCCAGGCCTCTTTGCCCAGTTCTGCAAGCAGCGGTGCCCAAACCAGGGGAGTGTCTCGTCGTACTTCCACCTGCCGGCGGATGTGCTCAAGGTGGGTCAGCAGCGGAATGACCGCTGCCTCTAGAGCGGGCTCTTTCACGCTCTCGACGATCTCGGCCAAGACATCCAGGGTGTCGAGCAGTCCCTGCCAGCGTTGCCAACGCAAGACAGGGGCCTGAGCCAGGTCCTCACAGCCGTGTTTGAACGCCAGCAGGCAACTTGCCAGGTTGCCACTGTCCACAGTGGAAACGTAGCGCGGCGGCAGAGGCTTGAGATCGCGCGTATCGTACCAGTTCAACAGATGGCCACGGTAGTGTTCCAACCGGCTCAGGGCCTCAAACGTCGGACGCAGCCGCAGGACGAGTTCCAGGGGGCCGATACAGCCCAAGTCATAAGCCACCAGTGCAGAGAGCAAGTACAAGCCAATGTTGGTGGGTGAGGTGCGATGAGCCACCAGCCCCAGCGGGTCTTCCTGGAAGTGATCGGGAGGCAACCACTGGTCATCGGGCCCCACGAACTGCTCAAAATAGAGCCATGTGCGGCGGGCCAGGCGGCGTAAACGCCGCTGTTCCCCGGCTGCGAGCGGGCTCGTTCTGCCTTGGGCAACGACACGAGGTTGGCTGATCGCATAAGCCAGGTAAGGCGACGTCATCCATACGAACAGGAACGGCGCGGCGACGACAAAAGCCGGATGGCGGAGCAAGTACACAAGCCACGAAAGCCCAAGAGCGAGAAGCGACACACTTCCCATCTTCTGCCAGAGCGTTCCCAGCCTCGTTTCTCTGCCGAACAGCCGGATCGTGTGGGCAGCCGTCGTCCACTGCAGCAACTTCCTGTGGGTCATAGTCAGGCGAACCAGGGTCGTGCCGATGGCATCCACGAGGATCAACGACTCGTAAGGCAGGAAGGCAAGCGCGAACAGCCAGCGGAGAACGGTCATTCCCACAGACCGCAGCGTCCCGCTCCATGGCCCTCCCCGCCGGATGCCTTTCAAGGCAGTTATGATGCCGGTCAAGACCGGCCCGGCCAATGCCAGTATGCCCATCAACGTCCACAGCAACGGCGAGCCGGGTAGCCAGAGCCAACCGGCGACGAGGAACAGGAACAACGTGGGCACCACCAGGCTACGGCGCAGGTTATCCGCGATCTTCCAGCGGTCGAGCACCGAGAGGGTGTTGGGAACCCGACACCCCTCCGCCGATGGCACTATGGGGAAAAGCCAGGGTAGCAGTTGCCAATCGCCACGCACCCAGCGGTGTAAGCGGCGCGTATGGGCGAGGTAATGCGGCGGATAGTCTTCGAACAAGACCACATCGGCGACGAGCCCGGCCCGCCCGTGGATGCCCTCGAACAGATCGTGGCTCAACAGCGCGTTTTCCGGTACTCGCTCCTTCAGACTGCGCTCAAAGGCTGCCACGTCATAGATGCCTTTGCCGGCATAGATGCCCTCGCCAAACAGGTCCTGGTACACATCGGACACCGCCCGCGTGTACAAGTCCACGCCGCTATCCCCGGCGAACACCTGCGAGAACAACGACCGGCCCGCGCTGGTCGGTATCACCTCAATGCGCGGCTGGAGCACCGTGTATCCGGCCACGACGGGGCTGCTCTCCTCGCCGGAATCAGAGGGCGCAAACTCGGCCCGGTTCAGCGGATGGGCGATAGTTGCCACCAGGCGGCGTGCGCTGTCGTGGGGCAGGAGTGTATCGGCATCCAGGGTGATGACATAGCGGACTGTGGGCAAGAGACTGAGGTCACCCAGTTGTATGCTAAAGGAAGTCCCCCGATCACCGAGCAGCAAACGGTTGAATTCGGCCAATTTGCCTCGCTTGCGCTCCCAGCCCATCCAATACCCTTCAGAGGGATTCCATTCCCGCTCGCGACAGAACAGATAGAAAGGGCCGACACCATGTTGCCCATATCTTCTGTTGAGGGCCTGAACGCCGGCTTGGGCTTGCTCCAACAACGCAGCGTCTTCGGGCATGTGCTTCTCAGGTGCGTCGGCCAAGTCCGCCAGAAGGGCAAAGGAGAGATTCGGATCGGCATTGCTCAGGAAATGGAGTTCCAGTTGCCTCAGCAAAGATCCCACTTCATCAGCGTCGGAGAGTATCGCGGGGATGACGACCATGGTGCGGCAATCGGGCGGGATTCCGTCTTGAAAATCGAGCCGTGGCAACAGGCGAGGTGGGACGAATTGGGTGACGAGCCAGTTGACCAGGCTGATGGCCATGGCAGACGCGGGCCACATCGCCAACAAGCCCACGACAAGTCCCTGCAGCGCTGTTGCGCCGACAAGACGCGCATAGCCTAATGGAAACAGCAGGATGAGCAGAACGAGTGAGGCAATGCTCCCCAGGTAGATGAGGTCCGAATGGCCGAGTAGCCAGCGCGAGAGGCGCCTGGGCCACGGCACTCGATAACCCAAACGGGCTTCGAGTTGAAGGCGGCCTTGGTCGAGCAGATAGAATCCCACGTGGGCCGCACGGTCAAGGATTGCATGATCGGCGATCGCACCAGAAGACTCTCGCTTCAGAGCCTCATCCGCCAGGCGAACGGCCTCTCGCGCCACCTCCCTCTCGTCGCACCCAAGCGTCCGAGCCAGCTCCTCGACTACTCCTCGGTAGCGGTTGCGGGTGTCAAAGTCCATAGCAGCGTAGACACCCGCCGGGTCGAGACGGAGAACGTGATCGACGTGGCTGACGCTCTCGAAGAAGACTTTCCAGTCCTGAGTCGCCAGCAGGCGTAGATCCAGGATGCAGTTGGCGATGACCGTTTCATCGGCCAAGTCTTGTGGCGCAGGAGCGGTGACAGATAGCGCCTCACCCGCGTAGGTCTGTTGCGTGACACGAGCAGTCGCCTGGGCCAGGCTCTCCAAGACGGCTAGACGCAGCATGATCGGCAGGGCCCACAGTTCACCGACGGTTAGCGGCGTGATCTGCTGGTAGGCTTGCACAAAGCGCGTCACCCGATCCATGTCGAGGCGTTGCTCGGCATAGCCAACCATCTCACGCGCCACGGCGTAGACGCGCGGATACCCTTCCCAAACAGATTCGCCGAGTTTGGGCAATTGGCCGTAGTACCCCGCCGGCAGGTCCTCGCGGATTTGGCGTATGACCTGCTCCACCAAGTGGAAATTGTCCAGTATCCACTCGGCAGCGTACGATGTGGCGACAGCGACGGTGGACGCGGCAGCGAAATACCGATAGGCTGCGCGTAAGGCTACCTCTTGCTCCTTGAGGCGATCGAGCAACGAGGCCCTGCGCCTGGGGCGCGCCGCGACCGAGTGACTCTCGGCCAACTGACGGGCCAGATCCTCAAGAAGAACGGAGCTGGCCTGATCGGACTGGGCTGGCGACATGCGTCAGTGCCCCTTGCGTTCCCTTGCGATCAACTCGGCCTTGGTGCGTCGGACTTTGTCCAACGAGAGGTCCTGCACAATGAGGAGAGGGGTCGTGCCATAGCCGATAAAGTTGACGACGAGACTGCCATAGGGCCATCTAGACTCACCGGAATAGCCGTGCGCGCTGAGCACAATCAGGTCCACGTTCTCCTCCTCAGCCAAGTCGTGTAAGGTTGTGGCGACATTGCTGCCAACCAGCAGACGGATGCGCACATCTATTTCCAGTCGAGAACGGAGTTGCTCGAGATATCGTGCCGCCTCCTCCCGGTTGCGTTCCGTGATGCGCTCCACCAGTTCGATATCCTCGGGAGCGGCCGGAACCCGGTGAAGCATCTGTGGCTTCGAGACTACGTGCACTAACAGCACTTCCGACTTGTGGAAACGGGCCAGGCAGGTCACCAACGGCAGGACACACTCGGCACGCTGAGAGCCGTCCAACGGCACCAGCAGGCGCTGGTAACGCAGGCCCGTCAGTTCCCTGACAACAGGTTGATAGGCCCGCACAATCATCGCCGGCACGTAGGCACGCAGGATGATCTTTTGCACGATACTGCTGACGTTCCATCCGCTCAGGCCGCTACGGCCATGGCTGCTGAGGAGGACCAGGCTGACATTTTCGGTGTGCACAAACTCGATGATGCGCTCCGCGGCCGGCCCTTCCAGCAGCACACCCTGCGCTTGCAGGCCAGCCTCTTGCAGGCGAGCCATCCAGCCATCCAAATAGGCCCTCGTCTCGGCCTCGGTGATATACCAGCCCAGGGGATCCACAAAGCGGGCCGGGCCGGGAGCGCGGGGCCGCTCCAACACTTGGAGCAAGGTGACCCGCGCCCCACATGCGCGGGTCACTGCCACGACATGAGGCAGAACGCACTCGGCCAGGGAAGAGCCATCCAGAGGAACTAGAATATGCTCGAACATGGTTGCCCCCTTTCTTGCCACACCTGTTCCCGTCTACACACCAACTAGAGGTGCTCTCCAAAAGTTCGTAGTCCGTTTTACACGTGAAATTCTTGCACAATGAGCAAGGATTTTTACCACAAAGGACACTACGGCTACACTCGTTCTCGGTACGAAACTAGCCTGGAGGCCCGGCTTTAGCCGGGAAGCCCCCGATAAATCGGGGCATCCGCCGCGTTTTGTACCGGGAACTACACGAAGGACACAAAGGTATCCTTAGCGTCCTTCGTGTATCCTTCGTGTCCCGCGTGGTTTTTGGTTCCGGCTTGTCCGGGTTAGAGTTTTCCGGCAAACCGGCAGCGGTTAGAACCGCACCTGGGAGGCCCGCAATCGGGATTGCGGGCCTTCGCACCAGGCGACCGCGTCTACGCAGGTGGACGCCTGCCTGTCGGCAGACAGGGCCTGGCATTGTAGGGGCAGGGTGACCCCGCCCCTACCGGAGGCGATCTCAATCGCTGAAAGCCCGAATAGTTACAGGAATTCCTAGGCTCAGCAGATCCGATTTGTCACCCCGAGCGGAGCGAAGGGTCTCGTTCTTGGCTTTCAGCAACGAGATTCCCTTCGACTTCGCTCAGGGCAGGCTTCGGCGCTTCGCGCCTCAGAATGACACCTTGCGGTGCGTTTTGGTCAAACTGCTCGTCCTTTCGCCTGGAAATCCGGATCTACTGAGGCTTGGTCCGCTTGATATATGGGCAAGGTAACCGTGAACGTACTCCCCTGACCTACTTGGCTCTCGACCCCCACTTGCCCGCCGTGGCGCTCCACGATCTCCTTGACCAACGCCAGGCCCAAGCCCACACCACCATACCGACGACGGGCCGAGCCATCCACCTGATAGAAACGCTCAAAGATGCGATCCAACTGATCGGACGGGATACCGATTCCGCTATCCCGCACCTCTAGCGCTACCTGTTCTCCGGTGTGCCACGCCCGCACAGCAACGGTTCCCCCAGCAGGAGTGAACTTGATCGCGTTACTCAGTAGATTGTCCAGCACTCGCCGCAGATAGGCGTGCGAGCCACTGACGTGGGGCAAGTCATCGGCGATCTCGGCCCTCAGCGTCAGGCCCGCTCGGTCGGCCACCATACGAAAATCCTCGACCGCAGTGTGTATGATATCACTCAGTGCTATCTCCTCCGGCTCCAGCGGACGGGCTCCCGCCTCCAACAGGAGGGTGAGATCCTCCACCAAATCACTCACCATGCGCGAGCGGCGGGCGATGATAGAGATAGGACGCTGCTGTTCAGACGACAGGTCACCAAACTCTCCCTGGCTCAGCATTTCGGCGTAACCACGAATAAGAGCCAATGGCGAGCGGAGTTCGTGAGAGACGTTCTGGATGAACTCGCCTTGAAGGCGATCCAATTCCTCCTGGCGTGCCAGCGCCACAGCCAATTCGTCAGCACGCTGGCGTAGTTGTTGGTGCAGACGTGCATTGTTGATGGCAATAGCGGCCTGATCGGCCAGTAATCTGAGCAGGTTCAACTCGTTCTCGGTGAACACGTGGGGTTTCTCGAAGGCAACGTGCATCACCCCCTGCACCTCACCCCCCACAAGCAACGGCAGGCTGGCAATCGCCCCACCCCAGTGGCGCTCTCTAAAGAAGGGGTGAACATCCACGTCAGGGATGACGATCGGCTTTCCTGTGCGCGCCACCGTATGGGTCACGCCCTCCGGCCGCGGTTCGGCGTAAGGTCTTTGCTGCAAGGCACCGCCCCACATTGCAGCACCAAAGAGGAGTTGCTCGCCATCGCACAGAAAAATGTGGGTGTTATCGGCAGATACCAGGCGCAGCACGTGCTCGATGATCGCCTCGAGCACCGGTTGCAGCTCAAGGCTGGAGGTCAGATGCAGGCTGGCTTGGCGCAGGGCTTCCAGTTCCTCGGCGCGTCTGCGTTCGGCCTCGAGCAAGCGAGCGTTCTGAATGGCGATCGCGATCTGGTCCGCCATCATTTGAAGAACGGCCACGTCTTCCTGGGAAAAGGCTGCCGGCTCGGCACTCTGCACGGTCAAGGCACCAATACAGCACCCCCGGCTGATCAGCGGGAGCGCCATTTCCGAACGGGTGCGGGGCAACCAGGGGTTGTCGAACCGGATCGCCTCCTCCCCTACGTCGAGGGCGATGCGCGCCTTACCGTGGGCCGTACACCAGCCGATCATCGAGGGGCCGCCTACCTTGAGGCGATGACCGGCTTTGCGCATACGTTGGAAGGCCTCGCCAGTACCGGCGCGCAACACCGCGTATTCTCCGGCCTCATCCAGTAGGAACAAGCCGACATAGTAGAAATTGAAGCGTTCCTGGATCAGATTCACCGTCTGTTGTATCAGTGCTTCGGGATCCAGGATCTGGCTGGCCGATTTGGACACCTCGGCAGCGGTCTGGAGTTGGGTGCTGCGGTGCTGAAGCGCATCCAGCAATATGGATCGTTCGGTCTCCACCCCCTCGCATTCGGTCGCCTTTCGCTCGAATTCACTGCCCAATCTGACCGGTAATCCGATGTCTTCGCGGGCTTTCGGCGCCTCCTCGGAGGTCCTCTGCGCCCTCTGTGTCCGTTTCACGGTCCGATATCCTGACTTGGCCCTCGGTTTTTCCACGCGACTCAACCCTTCTGCTCCGCCTCGCGCAACATCGCGCCCAGTTCGTCTGCCTGGATGTAGCCTTCGACCTTGATCTCCTGCCTGGTGACACCTGCGACTCCTGCCACTGCTGTGCGGATCGCCTGGGCCAATGGCACAGCGAGCGGGCAGAATGGAGACGACGGACAGAACGTGTAACGCACCACTCCCTCCTCGTCTACCGTCAAGTCACCGACCAGCCGCATGCTAACGACGTCCATGCCGGTCTCGGGGTCAATCACAGCGGAAAGGCGCTCGAGGATTGCCTCTTGGAGTGTATATGGATCGGCCATCGCCATCTCCTCTCCTCCCAACAGGTGTATTAGCCAAACGTGACTACACGCATTGTAGCACCGCACGAGAGAATTCGCAAAAGGCGAAGCGGCCTGCGCCTTGGCCATTCAGGCCCTGGGGATCGCTTCGATACCTGCAGCGGTCTGGCCTGACCGGCAATTGACCGGACGCATCCTAGCGGCCCTCCACTTTCACCGTGCCCAACGCCACTCTGTCGCCTGCTGGGTTGCCCGCCACATCGAGGTACGACACGTTGACAATGTCCGGGTAGGTGTAAAGACCGCTCCACACCGGGTAATCCCCTGCCGGCAAGTCGGAAGGAAGCGGAACGGAAAAACGGCTCAATACCAGATCGCCGGTCCGCCAATAGAGCACGGGGAAGCCAAGTCCATCGTGCTGGCTGCGCATCAGGCCGTTCTCATCCATCAGGTGGACGAAGAAATGGTAATCGGCACCCATTGGGGGTGCCGCGCGCACCCACCATGCCAGCCAGACCTCCAGCGTGTCGCCAGCGCGCACCTTCTCCGGCAGTGCGTAGCCCATGAAGACCACATTGTTGGCAAACTGGACATCCGCGGGGAAGCGTGTCAACCCGACCAGCGCATCCTCCCGATCGGGCCCTTCGCGGTAGAACAGGTGGTATCGCCACCCGTCCGGTAACGTGACGACCGGGCCACGCTGCACATAGGTCATTCCTTCCAGCCATCGCAAGACGGGATCAAGGTCGGTGGCGCCGCTCTCGTTCACCGGCCCGACCACGTAGACAGCGGGGCCATCCGGCAACGGCAACGCCCAGCGCCCGTCGGCAAAGCGGTGCGGATGACCAAAGAGCAGCGCTTCGAACGCTGCCGGTGTCTCGTCGAACAGTGGGTCCATTCCCGTGCCCAAGACGATGATCTCAGAGGAACCGGCCAGCCGCCGGGCCGCCTCAGCCGCCAGACGTGGATAGCGCAGAGGGATGCCGTAACCACCGGTAGTGGGATGCTCCTCCATGAACGCGAACATCCGCGCCACCACGGCGACCTGCCAACTACCCCAGACCAGGAGCGCTACGACGAGCACAAGGACAGGAACGGATACCCGCCATCTGGACAGGCGCAGTTGAGGGCGTTTCAGACGCGATAACAGGTCCACCAGCATAACGGCGATGAGCAGGAATTGCACCGGATAGAGCAAGATGAAATAGTGGCGGTGAACAGGCGCAGTATGACGGGTCTGTAAAAGGACAGGGATAGAGAACCACAGTAGTAGCAGGAGCATGGTATGGCGTCGCTCCCCCGGACCACGCACAACGAGCACTGCCGCATAGATCAACGCCGCTGCCAGTAACCCGACCATCAGCCAATTCAGCCACCACAGGTTGGGGAGGCCTGCCAAGTAATCGAGGTAGAGCGATCCGGCCATCTCCTCGATGCCCATACTCCCGGTCAAGAAGAACGCGTAGCGCAGCGCATCCCACGAGTATTGCGCCTCTCCACCACCATAGTGCAGCAATCCCCGGGCATTGCGCCAACCGTGAAGTGCATCCTGGATCAAGTAGGGAGCAAAGGCCAACGCACAAAACAGCGTTCCTGCCAGCAGCGGCTTCCAGGCCACTCGGCGGCGATAGAGCAGCAACGCGACCAGCAACACCAAAACGAAGGCCATCCCGCCAAGATGAAAGCCAACGAGAGCAGCGAGCGCAATACAGGCTCCCATCAGGGCCCACTGTCTGCCCCGAACAAGGGCCGCGAACAACGCGACAAAGAAGGCAATGGTGATGAGCGGCAGGTTCTGGCTCCAGATCTTTCGACCATAGATGACAGCCCAGGGATTGACGGCAAATAGAAACGCTGCTATCAACCCCACAGCCCGGTCAAAACAAGCCCGGCCCAGCACGTAACAAGCCAACACCGCCAAGCCGTTGAGGAGACCAACGAAAAGGACAATCGCCACCGGATCTCGCCAGAGACGCAAGGGGATTGCCGTCAGATAGAGGGTGAGCGGAAGATTGTTGACCTTGATCGAAGAGCCGACGCCTTCGACCGGCAGGTCACCCTCGTAGGCGATGGCGAGGGCGGCGCGCACGACCTTGACTTCATCACGCTTGAACTCGGCCAGCGTCGGCCAGCCCATGCGGAGGATGAGGGCCAGGCCCACAATCGCCAGTATCCCACTCCATGCCCAGCGCTCTCGAACGAACGCCGCGCGTAGCCGCTCCAGACACCGTCTCATCACCGGTCGTCATTGTACCCGCCATGACTCTGTTGTCAAGCACAGACTGCGGTTGAAACCGCGCCTGGGAGGC
>FWPU01003420.1_pt1 | contig 40098 bp, 39 predicted proteins | sample 2228361 | NCBI WGS metagenome assembly FWPU01 (sample SAMEA103939777, study PRJEB20133) | metagenome | reverse complement strand
TACATGCTGATTATCTGGCGCGGCCCGATGATCCACCACGCGATCCGCCAGCTTCTCGACGATGTGGACTGGGGCAACCTGGATTACTTGGTGGTTGACCTCCCCCCCGGAACGGGCGATGCCCAGCTTACGTTGGCCCAGTCGGTGCCGCTGAGGGGTGTGCTCATCGTCACGCAGCCGCAGGAGATGGCCCTGGGCGATGCCCTCCGGGGCATGACCATGTTCGAGCAGGTTGATGTGCCGATCCTGGGCGTCATCGAGAACATGAGTGGCGATTTCTTCGGGCAGGGGGGCGGTCAGCGTCTGGCCGAAAGCCACGGGGTGCCGTTCCTGGGGAGCATTCCCCTCGACCCGCAGGTGCGGGTCGGCGGCGATACCGGTAGGCCCATCGTGGCCACCCACCCTGACTCACCAGCGGCGGCGGCGCTGTTCCGGATTGCCCGCGACGTGGAGAACAGGGTCAGAGAAATAGCCTCCCGGCAGGATGAGGGCGGCATCTCGCTGACGACCATTGACTAGCAGACGGCAGTCAGGACGAGGCAGGTGGGAAAAGCGAGCCTGCCTTTCCGATTCGAGTGCCGGGGGCTGGTGGTTGTTGCGGTTTGCTGGCTGGTCTTCTAAACTATGGTGGCTGGATCGCAAGCTTATACCGTAAACACCGCGCACCGCGCGTTTTTCGGTCGTCTGGAGAACCCTGAGTATGGCGGTCACAACTGCACGGCGCATCGTTGGCGTCCGCTTCCACCACGTCGGCAAGCTCTACCACTTTGACTCGTCTGCCCACCCCGAAGCCCGTCTTGGCGACTTTGTCGTCGTCGATACATCCCGGGGTCGCCAGCTTGGCCAGATCATGGGGTTCATTCCACCTGAGCGGGCCGACCTCCCCAACCTCAAGCCGATCAAGCGCCTCGCGACAGCGAGAGACCTGCTCATGAACAAGCTGTTTGAGGCCAAGGAGGTTGAGGCGCTGATCGTCTGCCGTGAGCTGGCTGCCGAGATAGGCGGTCTGGAAGGCGTCAAGTTCGTCAAGGCCCGGTACAACTATGATGGCAGCGTGCTTTCCTTCCTCTATACCGCCGACGAGTCGATTAACACGAACCGGCTCCGCAAGCGACTGGCTGGACGGTTCCGGGCGCGCGTTGAGATGCGGCGCATCGGCGCACGGGACGCCGCGAAGCTGCTCGGCGAGTACGGCGCGTGCGGCGGCCCGCGTTGCTGCTCAACCCACCTGACTGACTTCAGCCCGATTTCGATCAAAATGGCCAAGGAGCAGGGCATATCCCTGAACCCATCTGAGATCACGGGCATGTGCGGGCGGCTACGTTGCTGCCTGATCTATGAGTTTGAGCAGTATGTTGAGGCTAAGAAGAGCCTGCCGCGCCTGAACAAAATGGTTGGCACGCCGCACGGCGAGGGCAAAGTTGTAGACCTGAATCCCCTCCTTGGAACGGTCACCGTGATCGTCGCGGACACCCGCTACGAGGTCCACCGGGACGATCTGCAGCCCTTAGAGGAGTTGCGGGCGCTCCAGCAAAAGGCCGCGCAGGGCTGCGCGAAAGAAGGCGGTGGCGTATGCGACTGCGGGGCACGAGTCCGGCCGGGGCCAGCCGCCGCAGAAGCGCCCCACGCCGAGGCTCCGCCTCAGGAGGAGCCTGTTGCCAGGCCAACCCCTGAAAAGAGGCCGTCAAAACGCCGGCCCAGACGGCGCGCCCGCCGCTCAAATAAGCCACAGAATTAGGAAGCAGGTGGGGGATTCCGCGCCCCTTGGCGGATGCGGGGTTCCCCCCTCGATCTGCCGCGCTCTCCAGGAGCACAATGGCATGAGCATCCCCCTGCACGATGAGGCCCTGGCGCTGAAGTCAGAAATGGTCGCGCGTCGCCGCGACCTGCATCGCCATCCTGAGCTGGCCTTCGCGGAAACACGCACGGCGGGAATCGTCGCCGCAAGCCTGCGAGGGCTGGGGTTGGAGGTGCAGACCGGCGTTGGCAGAACAGGCGTCGTTGCCCTGCTGGACGGGGCACACGATGGCCCCACCCTTCTGATCCGCGCCGACATGGACGCCCTGCCCGTTCACGAGGAGAACCGGGTTGAGTACGCCTCAACCGTGCCGGGTAAGATGCATGCCTGCGGGCACGATGGGCACGTCAGCATCGGGCTGGCCGTCGCCACGATGCTCAGCAGGCGGCGAGAAGCGATGCATGGGCGAGTCAAGTTCGTGTTTCAGCCCGCCGAGGAGGTTGGTAAAGGGGCACAGGCGATGATCGCCGACGGCGCACTGGCCGATCCGCGCCCGGATTACAGCGTGGGCCTCCACCTCTGGAATGTGCTGCCGGTCGGCACGGTGGCCGTCACACCCGGCCCGATGATGTCTGCCGCCGATGACTGGTCATGCGTGATTACAGGTCAGGGCGGGCACGGTGCGTCACCCCACGAGACGCACGATCCCATTGTTGCAGCCGCGCAAATCGTCACCGCCCTCCAGACGGTCGTCAGCCGCAACGTCGCCCCGCTCGACTGCGCTGTTGTGACAGTCGGCTCGATTCACGGGGGCCAGGCGTTCAACATCATTCCACCGGCGGTTGAACTGCGCGGCACGATCCGCACCTACCAGCCCGACGTTCAGGCTACCGTGCGGAGCCGCCTGCGGAGCCTCTGCGAGGGGATTGCGGCTGCTATGCAGTGCCGGGCAGAGCTGACCATCACCCCGGTGACCCCGGCTGTGGACAACAACCCCGCTTTGGCCGAGCGCATTGCGGCTATCGCCGCCGATGTGGTGGGCCACGACAACGTGCGGACCGACGAGCGCACAATGGGTTCCGAGGATATGGCCTACTTTATGGCCGACATCCCGGGCTGTTACTTCTTTGTCGGTTCGTCTAACTCTGAAAGAGGCCTGCACTACCCTCACCACAGCCCGCATTTTGACTTTGATGAAGATGCGCTGGTTATCGGTGCGGAGATGTTGGCGCGAGTCGCCGCCAGCTTTGTCCTGCCGGATCACGGGGTTGGCGCTTGAGGTCGGCCTGCGCCCCAGCCGCGCTCCGGCGAGAATCTATCAGTCCCTCTTATCACTATCCCCCGCTTTTATGATGTCGGCCATCTTGACTCGGTTTGCGGCTCGCTGATATACTGAATCTACCGACCGGTCGGTAGATAGATGGCCGGTCAAACGGGAGCACTGCTCGACCATCGCACGCCTGTATCCTGGCCCCAGGCCTGCCCTTTTGTTCCGGCTGCGCGTCGGTCGGTAGGCGCTCTGCCTGCCCAGCCTGGCGAGGATCCGACCGTGCCAATCCAGCCGACAACTGGCCAGGACATCTACCGACCCCGTGATCGTCCAGTCGGAGGTGACCCATGCGCCCTATTCCGCACCGGCTGCTGGCGTTCAGCCTGACTGTCTTCGGCCTGCTTGGCCTCATTGCTGTGCTGCCTCCACCAACCCACCCCGCGGACGCCGCACCCCATCAAGCCGTGCTCAGCGGAGCTGACTCCGTGGCTGCCTCGGTCGGGGCTGAAGGGCTAGACGAGGGCGTGAAGCCGCCCGTCGAACAGGACAACTGTCTACACTGCCATCTCGCCGGTGAGAACAAGAACCTCTGGGCCCCGGTCTCGCGCTGGTCGCTGTTCGGGCTGGCTGGGCTGATCTTCGTCTTCGGTGTGTATCGCAGCGCCAGCGCCTGGGCAACGCGCAGGCCGTGGAAGCCCCTGACAGCCCGCGCTGTAGACTGGGTAGACGAGCGTTACAGCGTCCGCAAGCCGCTCGAGAAGGTGCTCAATAAGCCGGTGCCCACTTACGCGCTCAGGTGGTTCTACTGTCTAGGCGGAATCACGGCACTTCTGTTCGTCGTCCAGGCCGTCACCGGCATCATGCTGGCCTTCTACTACAAGCCCACGCCCGAAGCAGCCTATGCTAGCATCCAGTATATTGAGAACGAGGTGCGCTTCGGCGCGTCCATCCGGGCGATTCACCACTGGGCAGCCAATGGCATGATCGTCATGTGTTTTGCCCACATGGTGCGCGTGTTTGTCACCGGTGCCTATAAGGCCCCGCGCGAGCTGAACTGGGTCGGCGGCACACTGCTGCTCATCCTGACGCTGGCTTTTGGCTTCACCGGTTATCTGTTGCCCTGGGATCAGCGGGCCTTCTGGGCCACGACCGTCGGCACCGAGATCGCGGGCGGCATCCCCGACGTCGGCCCGCTGGCGCTGGTCTTTCTCCGCGCCGGTTGGACGGTGACTGCGCAGACACTCAGCCGCTTCTATGCCCTGCATGTCCTGCTGCTGCCTATTGTCACCGTCGCCCTGATGGGGCTGCACTTCCTGATGGTGCGCCGCCAGGGCATCGCCAAACCGCTCTAGTGTAGGGGGACGACATGGCCGAGAGGACTGTGACACAAGAATCGGAGGACAGCATTCCCTTTTACCCCGATCATGTGCGCACCGAGCTTTGGGTGGCGGGCGGTGTTATGGCAGTGATTCTGATTATCGGTGTGCTGGGGGCGCTCTTCCCGGTTGGGCTGGGTGAGCCAGCCGACCCGATGGATACGCCCGCCCATATCAAGCCGGAGTGGTACTTCCTGGGCCTATACCAGCTGCTTAAGTTCATCCCGAAAACGGCGGGTGTGCTGCTGCCCATCTTTGGCGTCCTGGTGGTGATGCTGTGGCCCTTTATTGATCGCAAGCCAGACTCTTCGCCCCGCGCTCGCCGCATCCGGCTGATCGCCGCCGGTGTGTTCCTTGTCATCTTGATCGCCATGACGGTCTGGGGAGAAATCAGTTGACATGAAGACCCTATCACGCCGCGAGTTCCTGAGACTGGCTAACCGGTTAGCCGTGATCACCGGCTTCGGTGTCGTGCTCGTCCCTATCATCGCCTACTTTTATCCCAAAGACCTGCGCGAAACGCCTGCTGAACCGGTGCGGGTCGGTGCGCCGGAAGACCTGCCGGTCGGCGCCGCTAAGACGGTGCAGTTCGGGCGCTACCCCGCCCTGGTCCTGAACACGCCGGGCGGACTGCGAGCTTATTCGGCGGTTTGCACGCATTTTGCCTGCCTCGTGAAGTGGAATCCCGATACCCAGCGGATCGAGTGTCCCTGCCACGACGGCTTCTTCAATGCAGACGATGGCAGCGTCATTGCCGGGCCACCGCCGCGCCCGCTCGACCCACTGCCGGTTGCCGTCGCCGAGGACGGCCTGATCTACGTGGGAGGCGGGCAGTCATGACGACCGAGACCCTTACGGCTTCTCACCAATCCACGGCCACCGGTCGGGCCGCTTTCCGTCTGGACGCGATAGGGCGGGCCGCCCGCAACTTTGTCATCCATGTGGTCCTGCAGCCCAGAGTCCTCCGCAAAGTTTACCCCGGTGTCATGCACGCTCTGATCTTCTGGGGCATGACGGTTCAGGTCTTGGGCACGGCTATCAACTTGATGCAGATGCAGCTCTTTGTGCCCTTTGTTGAGCTTCAGTTCCCCCGGGGAAGTGGCTATTTGGCCTACGAGCTGGTCATGGACTTGGCCGGGCTGGCCATCCTGGCTGGGGCGCTCATGGCCGCCTTCCGGCGGGCTGTGCTGCGCCCCAAGGCGCTGGAAACACGCTGGGATGACATCTACGCGATTGTGCTCCTGCTCGTGATCCCGCTGCTTGGCTTCTCTACCGAGGCGCTGCGCCTTCTGGCTGTGGCGCCACCTTGGGCGGGCTGGTCCCCGGCGGGCAGTATGGTGGCCCGGCTGTTCAACGCGCTGGGCGTTACCCCCACAGGGGCGGAAGCCGCGCATGGCTGGCTGTTCTGGACCCACATGGGGGCGGGGCTGCTGCTTGTGGCCAGCATCCCGTTCACCAAGCTCCGTCACCTTGTCACCGCCCCCCTGAATGTCATCCTGCGCCCCAGACGCAAAGAGAGCGCCCTGGTTCCCATTGACAACATCGAGGAAGCTGAACTGCTGGGGGTGGGCGAGATTGCTGAGTTTGCCCCCCAGCAGTTGCTGTCATTTGATGCCTGCGTGCGCTGCGGGCGCTGCGAGGAAACCTGTCCGGCGGCACTGAGCGGCATGCCCTTCTCGCCCCGGACTTTCATCCAGGCGCTCCGCAGCGCGATGCACGACTCGCTCATCTCGCCAAACGGGGACACCTCAGACGGCCCGCTCCATGAGCGGCTTGGCGAGGACGTGGCTTGGTACTGCACAACCTGCGGAGCCTGCCTGATGCGCTGTCCCGTCTTCGTCAACCCGGTTGATGAGATTGTGGACCTGCGTCGCTTCCAGGCGCTTACCTCCGGCAGGGTCCCGAACTCGGTAGGGCTGGCGCTGCGCAACATCGAGCGCCAAAACAATCCCTGGGGCCTGCCCGCCACTGACCGCGCCGCCTGGGCCGAGGCTGCCGGTGTCCGGGTGCTTGAGCCGGGTCAGAGGACAGAGGTACTCATCTTTGTGGGGTGCGCCTTTGCCTACGACGACCGCAACAAGAAGGCCGCCCAGGCTTTTGCGCGGCTGCTGGAGACTGCCGGCGTAGATTTTGCTATACTTGGAGAGGCGGAGAGCTGCTGCGGCGAAACCGCCCGCCGCCTTGGGCACGAATACCTCTTCCAGGTATTAGCCGAACAGAACATCGGGACGTTCGCCGAGTATCACTTTGAGCGCATCGTCACCCAGTGCCCGCACTGCTACAACACCCTCAAGAACGAATACCCCCAGTTCGGCGGCACGTACCGGGTGCAGCACTATACCGAGTTCCTCAGCGAACTGTCCCACAGGCTGCCCGTAAACGGTAGCCCCCTATCCGGCACGCTCACCTATCACGACTCCTGCTATCTGGGCCGCTACAACCGGGTCTACGATCAGCCCCGCCGCCTGCTTGATCGGACAGGCGTCCACCGCGTCGAGATGGCGCGGCATCGCGATAAGGGCTTCTGCTGCGGCGGCGGGGGCGGCCAGATGTGGATGGAGACCGACGCCGAGACGCGCATCAACCACATTCGCCTGGCTGATGCGCTGGCCGTGGAAGCCGATACCGTCGCAACTGCCTGCCCCTACTGCCTGTTGATGCTCGATGATGCCATCCGGTCGCAGGGGGTGGGAGCACGCATTCAGGTGATGGATGTGGCCGAAGTGCTTGCCCAGGCGCTCGGTCAATAGCCGCCGGGGGTGGGCTTCCCTGAGCAGGAGATAAACGGCATGACTACCTACTGGAGGCTTGACACACACAATGACCCCCTAGCGGCCATCCGGCAGTTCCTCGGCAGGCTGTTTGAGCGTGCCGGCCTGGACGCTGTTCTGGTGCCTGCACGCATCAGCACACCGCCCGGCATCGAGGCCCGCATCGTGCGCGAGCGGGCTGGGCTGGATGCCGCTGACCCTTTCTTCCCGGTAATGCCGACCAATGCGGTGAGCCTTGCCGTCCAGTTTGGCCGGATGCATCCGGACGAGCATCTTGGCCTTGTCATGCGGGCCTGTGAGATGCGGGCGCTGGTCGAGGTCGCCGGGCGTGGGGAGGTCAACCTGAGCCGGTGCCTGCTGCTTGGCGTGGACTGCCTGGGGACGTTTCCAAGCGAAGATATGGGGTGGCGCGGCAGCACCGAGACGCTGACACGCGAAACGCTCCAGTTTGCCCGCCAGGGTGGGGTGGCCGTGTACCGCTACCGGCCTGCCTGCCGGATGTGTATCGAGAGTATGCCCGAAGCGGCCAACCTGACCATTGATCTGCTGGGCCTGCCGACCAGTCAGCAGGTGATGATTACTGCCCGCAACGGGGGGCTGGCGGAACGCCTGCATCTCGTGGAGATAACGGACGGCATGGCCCCGCCAGAACTCAGACAGCAGCACCAGCAGGTGCACAGGGCAGTTGCGCAGCGCCGCGCCCGTGCGCGGGGACGCATCATGCACATGCTTGAGGGAGAGCTTCTACCCGACGTTGACGCGCTGATCGCCCACCTGGAGGGCTGCGCGCCCTGCCGCCGGTGCCTCGACATCTGCCCGGTTTACACTGCCGGGGCAGGCCTCTCGCGTCAGACGGTCACGCGCTGGCTGGCATCCTGCGCCGGGTGCGGCCTGTGCGAGGAGGAGTGCCCCAGGCACCTGCCGCTCGTGGCGATCTTCCGCCGCCTCCAGGAGGGGGTTTCCCGCGCACTTGAGGTTGGCGTTTGACCTTTGAGGTTTGCCGTTCTGCCGCAGAAGTAAACGGAAGGCTCTGAGAATGCCGCGCAACCAAACGCTCAGAGTGCCCCTTCCATCTGGAGCAGCCGCCGCTTGGTGGCAATGCCTCCTCCTCCTCCGTATCCCGTCAGCGTGCCGTTGCTGCCCACAACGCGGTGGCACGGGACGATGATCGGTACAGGATTGTGGGCCATAGCCTGCCCAACGGCCCGGCTGGCGGCGGGTTTGTTCAGTGCCTCAGCCACCTGCTTATACGTCCAGACCTGCCCGGCAGGAATCTGGCGGATAAGCTGAAGGGCTGCCCGCTGGAACGGCGTTGTGCGGCTCAGGTCAAGGGGAAGCTCAAACCGCAGCGCCGGTTGCTGAAAGTAAGCCCGAAGCTGGCTCACCACCTCGACGAGCGCCTGCGGATCGTGCCTGACATGTGCCAGCGGATCGAGCTTCGCCAGAAAGTCCTCCCGCTTGATGCCGAATGCCACGTTGCACACCCCTCGCTCGCTGGCTGCCACATAGAGCCTGCCCAACGGCGACCGGAACTCATCCCATACGATCAGCGGGGCCGACCGCTCAAACCAGGCCTTCACCCGGTGGCGAGAGTCGCTGATCGCCTGCTCCGACGGCGTTCCGATCGCGTCCCGGATGTACTGCTCAATCGGCTTGCTCATCTCGAACCCCCACTACTCCCCGCGCGTTTTCCCCAGATTGTCCCTCAGGCGCCTGATAGCTTGGGAGACGTTGGCGCGTGCACTCTCCACCGAGCACCCCAGAGCTTGCGCGATGTCCGCATAGTCCATCTCCTGCAGATAGCGCATCACTAGGGCGCTCCTCTGTTTATCCGGTAGGCTGATGATCGCGTCTCGAATGGTCCCCAACACCTCGGTGTGGTCGATCTGCTGCTGCGGTGACGGAGCGGCATCTACCAGTACCGGATGTGCATCGTCATCGGGCAAGGACGTTGTACGGCGCGCCCATCGATGCCCGTTCTTCAGCGCTGTCAGAGCGCAGTTTGTGGCGATCCTGTACAGCCAGGCCCGGCAGTTGCTGCCCGGCGGAAGGCGGTCGAAGGCCCGGTATGCCCGCATGAAGACCTCCTGCGCCAGGTCCTGCGCCTCGAGCGTCTCGCCAGCGCTGCCTGCACCTGCCAGCAGCCGCCACAGGTAGCGGTAAATCTCGTCGTGGTGCTGCTCGATCAATATCTCAAAACGTATCACGATCCGGTGCCTGCCCATCAACTGTGTCCGTACCGCGCTGAACCTCACCTAATATAACTGCTCAGAACCGCTTTTGTGAAAATGCTGCCCTCCCCCGACGGCTGTGCAGCAGGCAAGACACAGGCTATAGTCCACACTGTGCCAAAAGCTGCTATGAATGCACCTGCCGCGTTAGGGTCGCAGCGTATTCGTTTACTACTGTACTACTGCGCCCCGCCTCGGTCTGGCTTATACTGCTAATCAGGCAGCTCGGCTGCACAGCCAGCCCGTAACTCAAAGGCATCTCATGCGTCTTACTGTATGAGGTGCACGGAATGCAGGAGATTTCCCTTGTCTGACGAGCAGGAATTGCTCCGGCAGGTACGTGGACTCGATGAAGCAGCGTTGGCGGAAGTATTCGACCTTTACTACCAGCCGTTGTATCGCTACATCTATCACCACGTCGGGCATGTGGCAACGGCGGAAGACCTGACTGCCGAGGTTTTCCGGCGCTTGCTGGAGCAGTTGTACCGGCGCCGCGGACCAAAGCAGCACCTCAGAGCTTGGCTATACCGGGTGGCTCACAACCTTGTGATCGATGATGCACGCCGCAACACACGCCGCAAGCACGAGGGACTGCGTGAACACTCAGCCACGACCGAGCATGACATCGTCAAACAGGCGGACGAGGCCATCTTGCGGGAGCAGGCGCGTGCCGCGCTGGCCCATCTGACGCCCAAGCAGCGCGCCGTGATCATCCTGAGGTTTCTTGAAGGGCTGGACAACCCGGAGGTGGCCCGTATTTTGCAGATCACAGTCGGGTCAGTGAAGGCGCTCCAACATCGTGGCCTGGCCGCGATGCGGCGCTACCTGATCCGAATCGGGGCGGTGACAGAGGAATGGACATGAAGCGCAGCGATCCGAACAAGGTCCTTGAGGCAGCTCTGGAGAGCCTGCGGCAGGTGCCCCCTCCTGACGAGGCTCGTCAGCTTGCGGCTCGACGTGCATTTTTGATCCGCGCCCGCCACTTGCGCCCCGCTCGACCCGTAACCGGGCCGCAGGATGGGCGTCGTAAATGGATGAAACGTTCACATGGGGTGAGTTCAACGTTCTACTTGGAGAGGAGCTTCAGAATGATAGCTGCAATAGTTGCCGCGATCCTCGCTGCGCTGGCTGCTACAGGGGGGGTGGCATATGCTTCGGACGGGGCTGCACCGGGCGACCCTCTGTACGGCATCGACCAGTTGGTTGAACAGGTTCAACTGGGGCTGACCTCTGACTCGCAGAAGGCCGTAGAGCTTGGGCTTTCGTTTGCCGACGAGCGCCTGCTGGAGGCCGAGGAAGTGGCCGAAGAGGGCAGCGAAGAGGAGCTTGACGAGGCCATCAGGAACTATGGGCAGGCCGTCTCGACAATCGCCCAGGCGCTAAGTTCCGGTGAGGAGCTTGACTACGATGCGCTTAGCGGTGAGTTGAACATGGTACTTGCCCGTCACGAGCATCAGTTCCGGCACATCTTCCGCCTCATGGAGCAGGCTGAGCTGGATACCGACGATGACGATGCCGACACTGACGATGACGACGCCGACACTGACGATGACGACGCCGACACCGATGATGAGGATGCCGACACCGATGATGACGAGGGTGATGGCGACTTCTGCGTTGGCGCCGATCCTCACCCGGTGGCTGCGCGACTGGCCGAGGCCTACGAGGGCGTCGAGTATGAAGACATCATGGGCTGGTTCTGCGAGGGCCGGTTCGGCTTTGGCGAGATCATGATTGCGCTGAGCACCAGTGAGCGGCTCAACAGCAGCGGTGACGATGACGCGGACAACGATAACGGCGCTGACGACGATGATGGTAGCCAGGACACCATCGATGTCGAGGATCTGTTCGCCATGCGCGCGAGCGGTCTGGGCTGGGGGCAGATCCGGCAGAGCCTCGGCCTCATCGGTCACGGTGCCAAGAACGATCAGGAGGAACTCACCGAAGTTGACGATGACGACGGTGATGTCGGCGACGACACCGGTGATGATAACGGTGAGGGCGAAGAGACGGCGGGGGATGCCACCCAGGAGCCTGAGGACGAGCGTCCGGGCAACGCCGTCGGGCGTGAGAACGCGCCCGGCCAGCAGGGCGACAAACCCGGCAACGGGAACAACCGCGGCCAGGGGGACAATGACACCGATGACGACGACGCTGAGTCCACCGAGGAAGAGGGCAGCAGCCAGGGCCAGGGTCGTGGGAACGCGCCTGGCCAGCAGGGCACCAATCCCGGCAACGGCGTCGGTCGCGGCAACAACCCCAACCTGACTCCGGTGCCGACCCCTGAGGAAGACCTGATGCCTCAGGCCGAACATCCCGGCGACCGGGGGAATCGCGGGAATGAGAACGGCAACGCGAACGGCAAGAACAAATAGCCGCTCGCAACCAGTCCCCTGTCTGGCGGAGACGACAACTGAATAGGAAGCAAGGGGGCGCTCTGCAAAACAGAGCGCCCCCTTCTTTTTGCTTTGACCGGAAAGGTGCGCTCGCTGGCTAGCTGACCCGTTCGAACACCCCGGCGGCGCCCATGCCGCCGCCGATGCACATTGTGACTATGCCTAGGCTGACGTCGCGTCGCTCCATCTCGTACATCAACTGGACGGTCAGCTTGGCCCCTGTGCAGCCGAGCGGGTGGCCCAGCGCAATCGCGCCGCCGTTGACATTCAGTCTGTCAGGGTCCAGCTCAAGGGCGCGGATAACCGCAACTGACTGGGCAGCGAAGGCCTCATTAAGCTCGATCAGATCGAGATCATCCAAGCCCAGCCCGGCCCGCTTCAACACCTTGGGTACAGCCTCAATCGGGCCAATGCCCATCACTTCGGGCCGCACGCCGGCCACCGCAAAGTTGCGGAAGCGCAAGCGGGGCTTAAGCCCTCGCGCCTCGGCCTGCTCGCGCGCCATGAGGATGACCGCTGCTGCACCATCGGAAAGCGGTGACGAGTTGCCCGGCGTCACGGTTCCATCCGGTTTGAAGGAGGGTTTGAGCTTGGCCAGCGCTTCGAGCGTCGTATCCCGGCGCATGTGCTCGTCCCGTTCAAAGACGACGGTTCGGCTTCTACGCTTGCCGTCTTCGTACCAGACTTCCTCGAACTCAAAGGGGACGATCTGCCCGTCAAAGCGGCCCTCATCCCAGGCCCTGACCGCCTTCATATGGCTGTGGTAGGCAAACTCGTCCTGCGCCTCACGGCTCACCCCATGCTCCTCAGCCACGTGCTCGGCTGTCAGCCCCATGCTCATGTACACCTCAGGCGCATTCCGGGCCAGGTAGGGGTTGGGCGAGATGCGAAGTCCGGTCATCGGCACCAGGCTCATCGTCTCCATGCCACCCGCGATGGCGATGTCGATGTCGCCCGCCATGATCTGGTAGGCGGCGGTGGCGATAGCCTGCAGCCCCGACGAGCAGAAGCGGTTGATCGTCTGGGCCGGGACGCTGACCGGTAGCCCCGACCGGATGGCCACCTGGCGGGCGATGTTCAGCCCCTGCGAACCCTCGGGCATCGCGCAGCCAATGTTCACATCGTCGATCTCGGCGGGGGAGATGGCCCCCTCCACGCGCCGCAGGAGTTCAGCGATGACTTCGGCCATCATGTCATCGGCGCGAACGTTGCGGGTGGTTCCCTTCTTGGCGCGGCCTACCGCTGTCCGCACACCTTCTACAATCACTGCTTCGCGCATGTGTCCTCACTCCTGTGTGAAAGCTACCGCCACAGCGCAGACCCACCTGGCAAGGGGTCTCAGTTACGCAGCGGCCTGCCGGTTTGCAACATATGCAGAATACGCTCAACGGTCTTGGGTTCCTGGATGAGGGCAACGAATGCCTCGCGCTCCAGGTCAAGGATGTACTGCTCGTCAACCCAGGTTGGCTCGGAAAGGTCGCCGCCGCACAGCACCCAGGCTAGCTTGTTGCCGATCAGCGCGTCGTGTTCGGTGGCATACCCGGCGTCCTGGAGAAGAAAGAGCTGGGTCTGCATGGCAGCCAGCACATCGCGCCCGGCGGCATAGATCTTCTCGGGGACAGGGGGCCGGTAGCCACTATCGTACATGTGCCGCGCCTCACGCTTGGCTTCGTAGATCAGGTGATCCCGGTTCACGACGATCCGGTCGCACGGCCCCAGGAACCCCATCTCGCGCGCCTCCTCGGCGCTGGTGGCCACCTTGCCAAAACCTATTGTCTCAAATACTCGCGAGAGCACGGGCAGCGGATCGGCGTTGGGGACGCGCATCACGGGGTTCACAACACGGCGCAGAAACTCCTTGCAGCCGCCCGCCGCTGGGATCAGCCCAAGCGCCACCTCGGTCTGCCCGATGTACAGCTCGGCGTGCGCCACGATCCGGTCGCCTGCCATGGTCAGCTCACCCCCGCCGCCCAGCGCCCGGTCAAACGGCGCGGTGACAACCGGCTTCGGCGCATAGCGGAAGCTGAGCATCATCTGCTGCATGTCGTTGACCAGCCCCTCGACCACCTCAGCGGGTGTGATCCCCCGCTGGGCGGCCTGCTGCTGGAGGGCCATCATGTCGAGGTTGGCCCCGCCTGAAAACAGATCGCCGTCGTGGCCGACGACAAGGCCGTCAAAGTCCAACTCGAGACGATGGATCGCGCGGCGGCTCATCTCAACGACGCCGGGCGTGAGAGTCCGGGCCTTGGTGTGCCACTCAAACAGGGCAATGCCATCTCCCAGATCGAGCAGGGCTGCGTCCTCGTTCTCTTCAACCACCTTGCCCTCGGAAAACAGGAAGCTGACCTGGATTTCCTTGGGCCTGCGTTCCAGTGGGACGTAATCCCTAGCTTCCAGGTCATAGTAGCTGACCGGCACGCTGCCCCGGTACTGGTAGAACGTCTCATGCCCTGCGCTCAACATCTCCTTGACCCATCCGGCCACTTCGAACCCCGCGCCCTCCATCCGCTCGACGCTGTCCGGCACGCCCAGCGCGTCCCACTCCTCGAAGGGGCCAAGCTCGTGGCCGAAGCCCCACTTGATGGCCTTGTCGATGGCGACAAGGGTATCGGCGATCTCCGGGATACGGCGCGAGGCATAGGCCAGCCGGTTGTAGAGCGTGTTGCGGATGTACTCGCCCGCCCGGTCGTCTGCCTCTGCCATGGCCTTGATGCGCGCCCCGGCCGGCTCCAGCTTGCGGTATGCGCCAACTGACTCGAAGCGTACCTTGGCGGGTGGTTCATGTTCCAGTGTGCGCAGGTTGAGGGGCCAGAACTCCTTGCTGCCGTTCTCCTCGACCCGCTTGTAGAAGCCCTGCCCGACCTTATTACCGAGCCAGCCTCGCTCGACCATCTCTTTGATCAGCCCGGCAACGCTGGGCGCTTTGAGCAGTTCACGCGACTCGTCGTGGGGCAGCGCCTCATACAGGTTGGTGTTGACGTGCGCCATAACATCCAGGCCGATCAGGTCCAGGAGGCGGAAAACAGCTGTTTTGGGGCGGCCCACCAGCGGCCCCAGCAGGGCGTCCACCTCTTCGACGCTGTAGCCGTGTTCGATGGCGTATGCCACCTCGTACGATCCGCTGATCGAGAGCAGGCGGTTGGCAATGAAGTTCGGCGTGTCTTTGGCGATGACGATGCCCTTGCCCAGCACATCCTCGCCAAAACGGGCCATGGCCTCAAGGACCTCAGGCAAGGTGTCTGGATGGGGAATGATCTCCAGAAGCTTGAGATAGCGGGGCGGGTTGAAGAAGTGCATCCCCAGGAAGTGCTGGCGGAACCCCTCACTGCGCCCTTCGGCAATCGCGCGGATCGAGAGGCCGGAGGTGTTCGTGGCCACAATGGCCGCTGGCTGGCGCACCGTCTCGAGCCGTGCCATCAACTGCTGCTTGATGGCGAGGTTCTCGATGATCGCTTCACAAATCCAGTCGGCCTCGGCCAGCCGCTCGAAGTGATCATCGAGGTTGCCCAGCCGGACAAGCTCAGCTCTCTTTGGCGTATAAAGGGCCGCGGGACGCGCCTGCAAGGTAGCTTCCCAGCCCTTGTTGACAATGCGGTTGCGGACGGATGGATCATCCAGGGTAAGGCCCTGGGCTTCCTCTCCGGGTGTGAGTGAACGGGGAACAATATCCAGGAGATCAACCGGAATGCCAACGTTGGCCAGATGGGCAGCAATTGCGCCTCCCATCGTGCCCGCTCCAATCACCGCTGCACGGCGAATCGAATAGGACATAACCATGCACTCCTGTTGGTAAAGGGCCTGTCAGAACATCGATGCCTGGTGAGGCCAGGCTTTCGGCGCGTTGCTGCGCGGTTTTGGCCAAGAAAGGTCCGCAACGTTCTGGTGAAATGCACGCGCGTGATCCCATTAAATCACAAGTTGCCCGGCAATTCAAGCCTACCGTCCGGTCGGTAGATTCTGAGCTGACCATGCTGCGCGTCGCCCCGATTTTTTAGGCCACCGGGATGTGAATAATGTGATACACTAGTAGTAGCCAAGTCCTCAGCTTGGAACAGCGGGAGCGTGCAGCGTGCTTATCGGTCAAACGCTCAAAGGACGCTACCGGATTTACGATCGTCTCGGCGTCGGTGGAGCGGCTACCGTCTACTTGGGCCGCAATTCTGAGACCGGGCAGATGGTCGTCGTCAAGGTTGTGCATCCCCACCTTCTGGACGATCAGTTCATTGGCCGCTTTGAGCGCGAGATCGACCTCCTCCAGCAGGTCAAAAGCCCCTATGTAGTTGCGCTCTATGACTGGGCGTTGGAGGAGTATGACGCCGATATCGGGCAGATGCTCAGCTACGTGGTCACCGAGTTCGTGGAAGGGCACACGCTGGCTGACATCATCGATACGCAGGGGGCGCTGGACGAGCCGGACGCGCTGGCGATTGCGCGGCAGGTGGCGCTGGGCCTGTCCGCCATCCACCGGAAAGGGATCGTGCACCGCGACGTGAAATCGCAGAACATCATGATCACGCCCACTGATCAGGCCAAGCTCATCGATTTCGGCATCGCCAAAGGTCAGGACCACGCCAGGCTGACTCAATCCTCCCATTTCGCGGGTACCCTGTACTACGCACCGCCGGAGCAAATCCTGGAGATGCACAGCGTCGACCACCGCGCCGACCTCTACGCGCTGGGTGTGGTGCTCTACGAGATGCTGACGGCCTCGCTGCCCATCAAAGCCCGGGAGGTAGGCACGGTTGCCTCGCGCATTATCGCCGGGAAGCTGGACCCGATCACGGGTGTATCCCCCTCTGTTGAGGCACTTGTCAACCACATGATGGCTCACGATGTCAGGCAGCGCATTTCCTCGGCGGATGAGGTCATTGCCCGCATCGACGCCATCATCGGCGGGCCGCAGCGGCCTCAGCTTCCCGAACGCCCGTCGCCAACGGCGACGATCAGCCTGCGCGCTCTGGAGGACCAGCTCAATCCCAAGCCGACGCCCACGCCTGCCTTCATATTGGTCACCCAAGAAGGCGCCACCTTCCCACTGGTGCTCGCCGAGACCATCATCGGGCGCAGCCACCCGCGTCACGCTGTCGCGCCGGATATTGACCTGGTAGGCTCCGGGCAGGACAGCGCTCTGACTGTCTCCCGCCGCCACTGCCGCATCTTCCGGGAGGGCGATGCTTACTACATTGAAGACCTGGGGAGCATGAACGGCACCCGCCTCAACAATCGGACGCTCCAGCCCGGAGTCCCGCGCCGCTTGGTAGAGGGCGACCGAATCATGGTTGGCCGTGTCCCGCTTCTCTTCCAGGGCGCTGACGGCTGATGTGTTCCGCGAGCGGCATTTGGATATACTCCTGGTAAAATACCTGATGTCCGTCTGGATCATGGGGAACTCCCGTGCCGGACTATCCCATTTACCTTGATTACAACGCCACAACGCCCATCGACGGCGAGGTGGCGGAGGCCATGCTGCCCTACCTTTACGAGCACTTCGGTAACCCCTCGAGCGCACACCTCTATGGCCGGGTTGCCCGTGAGGCGGTTGAGGCTGCCCGGCAGCAGGTCGCTGCCCTGCTCAACTGCCACCCCACCGAAGTCGTCTTTACAAGCGGCGGAACCGAATCGAACAACATGGTCATCAAAGGCGTGGCCGAGGCACGCCGGGCAGAGGGACGCCACATTATCACCTCGGCAGTTGAGCATCCGGCGGTGCTCGAGCCGGTCCGTGTTCTGGCCCAGCAGGGTTATGACATCACTATCCTGCCGGTCGATGAGTACGGCATGGTGAGCGTTCGGGAGGTTGAAAAGGCACTCACGCCGGGGACCATCTTGGTATCGATCATGATGGCTAACAACGAGGTGGGTACCCTCCAGCCCATCGCCGAGATTGCTGATCTGGCACACACGTGTGGCGCGCTGGTCCATACCGATGCTGCTCAGGCAGTGGGCAAAGTACCGGTTGCTGTGGCGGAGTTGGGCGTGGACTTCCTCACCGTGGCCGGTCACAAGCTGTACGCCCCCAAAGGCATCGGTGCGCTGTTCCAGCGCAGCGGCGTTGTGCTTCCCAAGTTTATGCACGGCGCATCGCACGAGGGCAACCGGCGGGCGGGCACTGAGAACGTGCTTGAGATTGTTGGATTGGGGAAGGCTGCCGAGGTAGCGCAGCGGGACCTTGAGCGGAATGCCAACCACATGCGGGCCATGCGCGACCGGCTGTATGAGGGCCTGCGGGCAAATCTGGAAGGGGTGCGCCGAAACGGCCACCCCCGGCAGTGCCTTCCCAACACCCTGAGCATCAGCTTCCAAGGTGTGCAGGCCAACGCCCTACTTGAGCGGATCGGCAGCCAGGTGGCGGCCTCAGCGGGTGCGGCCTGCCACGCCGATCAGGTGACAGTCTCCACCGTGCTGTCCGCTATGGGTGTGCCGCTGGATTTCGCGATGGGGACGTTGCGTCTCTCGGTCGGCAAGTTCACCACCCAAGCCGAGGTTGACGCCGCCGTCCGGTGCATAATAGAGGCCGTGCAGGTTCTCCACGCATCTGGATGAGAGCGCTTGCTGGGCAACATCGCAGCGTCGCGGCGCAGCACACCGATTGACGGGGCCTTGGTCAGCCAGTAGAATCGTTGCAGCTCAGACCTGGGCCAGTGCCATGAGTTCCGTTCGTCATCTCCACTAAAACTCGCCCGCCACAGCAGCGCCCCGGGAGAGTGCTCGCTTGTTTGACGTTAGGGGAAGCCATGCCGGAAGAGACTGAATGGGTCAGCCTGGGGGAAGCAGCCTCAATCCTCGGCGTGCACCCCTCCACCGTTCGGCACTGGGCTGACAGCGGTGACCTGCCATCGCAGCGCACTCCCGGCGGGCACAGGCGGTTCCGGCGGCGCGATCTGCAACACTGGGCCACTCTGCGCAGCCGTGACACGATGCCATCCGAGGCCCAGCTGATGATGCAAAATGCGCTTGGCCGGGCGCGTATGGAGATCATCGACGGCCAGCTCCAGGGCTTCTCCTGGTATGAGCAGTTGGGCGAGCCTGCCCGCCGTATGCACCGCAAGCTGGGACGTCACCTTCTGGAAATCCTCACCCGCTACCTGGCCGACCCGGATGAGTCTTCCGGGCTTGTAGAGGAGGTGCGCAAGCTGGGCTTCGAATATGCGCAGCTATCCTACACGGAGGGCATCAGTCTGGTCGACTCGGTACGGGCCTTTCTCTTCTTCCGCGACCTTTTGATCGACAGCGTCATCCAGCTTGCGGAGATATTGAGCCTGCGCACGCCACTTGATTGGGGCGCCCGTTTGCGTCAGGTCCACCTGATCACGGACGCCCTGCTCCTGGCGATGATTGAGGGATACAAATACGCATAGGACAGGGATGCCAGGCTGCCCCTTCAGGCGGCTGGCCCCCGGCTGGAATGTCCATACGCAGGTTCTAATGCTGCCAAACACCCGCATCAACTGGATCGTATTGACCGCCGTTGTCGCTATGCTAGGCGTGGTCTGGGTCGGCGCCAACCGCGTCGAGGCTGGGCGGCCTGAGCCAGGCAGTGCGGCGTCGGCGCCGGAGGTAGGCTACCTGGCGCCCGACCTCACCCTTCGTCGGCTCGACGGGGAGGAGCTTTCCCTGAGTGATCTGCGAGGGCAGCCGGTGATGCTTAACTTCTGGGCGACTTGGTGCCCGCCCTGCCGCGCCGAGATACCGGCGCTTGAGCAGGTCTGGCGGGAGGGGGGCAGCGATGTCATGGTGATCGGGGTAAACGTGCAGGAGAACCCCGCCGTTGTGGAAGCCTTCGTCATTGACTACGGTATGAGCTACCCCGTCGTCCTCGATCCGGATGGAGAGGCAGCGCGCCTGTACCGGGTGCGAGCATTCCCCACCACCTATTTCATCGACGGGCAGGGGCGGATCGCGCGCGTATTCAGCGGCCCCCTGACCGAGCCGCTGATCTACACCTACCTTACCGATCTGGCAGGCCCGTAACATGTTGCCCCTCGTTCAGGTCGGCCCGCTCACCCTGCGCGTGCCCGGGCTGGTGCTGCTCGCCAGTCTGTGGCTTGGTCTGGAAGTCTCCGCGCGGGAGGGTTTGCGTCGTGGCATCAACGGCGACCGGATTTACAACTTTGGCTTTACCATCCTTGCCGCCGGAATCCTAGCAGCACGCTTGGGATTTGTGCTGCGAAACCTCGACCTCTACACGCGCATCACCCCCTGGACGCGCGCCCTGGGCGCCGGGTTCTCGCCACTGCCGGGCACGGAGCTTGCCTGGGCCGGGCTGCTGGCTGCCGCCGGCGCAGCCGTGTATCTGATCCGGCGCTGGAAGCTGCCCCTTCTTGGCTTGGCTGATGCCCTGGCGCCCGGCGCGGCTATTCTCGCGGTGGGCATCGGGCTGGCTAACCTCGCCAGCGGCAGCGCCTACGGAATCCCAACCGGGCTGCCGTGGGGCATCAACCTGCATGGGGCACACCGCCATCCGACGCAGGTGTATCTGGCTGTGGGCGGTCTGGCTGCGCTGGCGGCAGCGCTGCACCTCAGGGCTACATCCCCGCCGCCCGGCCTGCTGACCCAGGTCACCCTGATCATCCTGAGCACCTCCGTCCTGCTGATCGAGCCTCTCCGCGCCGACAGCCCCGTTATTGGGCCGGGAATCCGCACCTGGATGGCCGTCGCGCTGGGCGTTCTGGTCGCGGCGCTGGCCGGGTTTGCCATCCGGGCGCCTGCCTCGATGCTGAGCAGGGAGTGACGAGGGCGTTGCCTGCACGGGACTGGGCCAGATGCGGTATAATCCCAGCGTGTTCGACGTCAGCAAGTAGGCTTCTCACAGGATTTCCGGATGGAAAAACAGCTTCCCGTATTACAGACTGTGCTGAACGTACCCTTTGTGCGGCGAATCCGGCGTAATCATGGTCTGGAACATGCCACGATTCACCTGCTCTCGCGGCGCTATCCCAATCTGCGGATGATCGGTCGCTCCGATGCCGGAGGGTTCTGGCTCTACGGTGATGTCTCGACGGAAGATGTGAAGCAGGCGGTCAGCCACGCGCTGGACCGGATGCGCAATGGTGAGCACGAACTTGCCGTTCACCCCAACTGCGGGACCAATCTAGTCATGATGGCACTGCTTGGCACCGTGACCACGTTGTTTGCGCTGGCCGGATCGGAGCGCGAGCGGTTCGGCAAGCTTCAGCGCCTTCCGCTGCTGGTCAGCGGCTTGATGATTGCTGCGCTCTTTGGGCAGCCGATAGGTATGCGCGTGCAGCAGCATGTCACCACGCTGGGCGATCCCGGTGACCTGCGGATTGCCTCTATCCGGCGCCACCAGCGGGGAAGGATGACCGTGCACCGGGTCGAGACGCACTCAGCCTGAGGATTGCCGGCCTATGGTCCCTGACACGCTGCCAGACGACCTCAGCTCGATTTCCCGGCTTGACCTTCCCTACAATAACCTGGTCCTGACCGGGTTCTTGGGCGTGGGCAAGTCCACCATCGGGCGGGAGATCGCCAGACGGCTGGGCATCGAGTTCTTTGACATGGACGAGGAGATCGAGCTGCGCGAGCTGATGAGCATTGCTAAAATCCGCGAACTGTACGGGGATTCGCGGCTGCGCACGCTGGAGCACGAGCTTTCCCGCCATGCCTCGCTGATGCGCCGGGCGGTGGTCGTTGTGCCGGGTGCAGCGCTGCTTGATGCCCGCAACTACCGGGTACTGACCGAGACGGGCCAGGTTGTCGTGCTCACCTGCGAGCTGGGCGAGGCGCTGCGGCGTCTGCATCTCGCCAGCGAGCAGCACTACCGTGACCCGACGATCCGGAGACGCATGTTGAGTCGCCTGCGCCGCGAGCACGAGATCGTTAACGACCCGCGTCTGCTCCAGCTTGACACGACACACCTGACGATTGAGGACGAGACCGATCTCCTGATCAAGCTCTGGCTGACGGGCGAGCCAGAGGGGCCGTGGTTCCGCTATGGGCCGTCGCCGCCTATCAAGCCGCCGCAGAAGCCGCCGGTTGGCATCTCCAGCCGGTGGTCGGGGGGTTAAGCAGGCACGAGCAAGGGGCCATCTGCCCGGTTCATGCCTCGGCTTCGACCCCGATAACCTCCACGATGTCCGGGAAGAATTGGCGAACTGTGCCCTCGATCCAGCCGTGGAGCGTATGCGGAGATAGCGGGCAGCCCACGCAGGCCCCCCCTAGCTCGACCTTGAGGGTTTTCCCGTCATACTCGACGAGCCTGACCCACCCGCCGTGATACTGCTCAACGTAGGCGCTCAGGAAGTTGATCAGGCCAGCCATACGCTCCTGATCGCTGTGGGTCTCATCTGGCGAGTACTGTGGAAGGCTGCTCATAACCGTTGCATCCTTGGATAGTCCAGTAAGTGGATTCTAAGCTGTACGTAGTATATCAGCACGATGACAGATGACGCTAAGGGGAGAAGGGGGATATCAGCGGCGTATGCAATCGGCCCTGGTAATCGGCGCGCATCCTGATGACGAGACCATGCTGACCGGCGGGACGCTGGCCCTGTTGAGCAGACAGGGGGTGCAGGTGCACATCCTTGCGGCCACGCGCGGCGAAGGCGGGGAACTAGGCGACCCCCCTCTCTGCACGCGCGAGGAGCTTGGGGCAGTGCGCGAGGCCGAGCTGCGCTGTGCGGCCAGCGCGCTCGGCGCGGCTAGCGTTGGCTTTCTGGGGTATGTCGATCCGCTCGTTGGCCCGGACGAGGAGCTTTATCCGTTCGAGGCTGACTTCGACGAGCTGGTGGGGCGGATTCTGGCCGCGATCCGCGACCTGCGCCCTGACGTCGTCCTGACGCACGGGCGCGACGGCGAGTACGGCCACCCGGCCCACCAACTGCTGCACGAGGCCACGCGGGAGGCCATCAGCCAGACGGCGCCCCCGCCCCTTTTTTACTCGTTTGCCGCCAAGGTCTCAGGCATCGAGGATCGCATCTGGAACGAGAGTGAGCCGGCGCACCTGGCGCTGGACATCCGCCCCTGGCTGGATGCAAAGGAGCGTGCCGCCCTGTGCCATGTCACGCAGCACGCGCTGTTCCGGCGCAGGCACCCCGGCAAGACGATCCGCGAACTGCTGCGCACCACCGAGGGATTCCACCGCCACCACCCACCCGTCGAAGAGGGCTACCCACGCGATCCTTTCGCTGACCTGCTCCGCGCTGCCGGGGCGTGGATTCCCTCGTTGGCCGGGTAGCTCACCCAGGGGATATTCCGGCCTACTGGCCCCGCGCAGGGCGCCGGTTGGCAGAGAGATGCACTCAGCCGGTAAACTCAGGGTGATGGTCCGGATAAGCCCTTTACGCATCCTCGGATACCTCAGCCTGCTGCTGGGGGTTGTCCTGGCGGGCAGCGGCGGGCGCGTAGCTGCGCAAACCCCACCCCCACCACCCCCGACGCCGGACAGGCCCCTGTATCGCCTGCCCTTTGACACGCCCCCGGGACCAGATACCTGGTACATTGCCCAGTGGTACGGCAACACCGAACTCGCCTATCACTTCCGCGAGCGCTGGTATCGGGCCGGGCAGGGACTGCATTTCGGCTTGGACTTTGCTGCGCCATGCGGGACAGAGGTCATCGCCATCAGCGAGGGCACAGTGACCCGGATCGATGAGCCTGAGCATGGGGCAGGCCCACACAATCTCATCATCGATCACGGCGATGGGTTTGCTGCGCTGTACGGCCACCTACTCGAACGCGTGCCGCTTGAAGTCGGCCAGAAAGTGGAACGCGGGCAGGTCATTGCGCGGACGGGCGACCCGGACGAGACCTGCCGCTCGCGCCCGCACCTCCATCTGGAAATCCGCAATTCAACCTACCACTATGCATATAATCCTGTGGACATGATAGAGGCCGACTGGGACACGCTGGCCCTCTTCGGACCACGCGGGGGCTTCCAGCGCGACCTTGAGAATCCCCGGCGCTGGCTGACTCCCTACGATCAGCCGGTTGTGGATTTCTGGACACCCATGCTGAACAACTACTGGAACCCCTGGCCGCCGGACTGGTCGCAATGAAAAGGCTGCTGGCCGTTCCGCTCGTGCTGGGAGTCGTTCTGCTCACGGCGGCGTGCAGCCTGCCGGGCCTGCCTTCCCCGGCTGACGCGAGCACGCCAGCGCCAGAGGCTGCCTCCTCGCCGCCTGCGCCCGGCGACCTGCTATCGGGTGGCGCGTCTCGACCACAAGCGGCCACGCCGACTCCTGGCCTGGGCCGTCCCTCAACCTCGTTCCAGCCGACGCTCACCCGACTCACCGAACCGGGCTGCTGTATCGGTGCAACCTGGTCGGCAGAAGGGGATCAGGTGCTCTTCATCGACCGCCCTCATCCGGGTGCTCCCACCGGCATCTACGGCGTTCACATCGGCGGGGGAGAGGCTCAGCTTGTAAGCGAGCAGGTGGGGGAATTTAGCCCGGATGGACGCTACCTGCTGTCGGTGAACGCGCGATCCCAGCCGGTCATCCACGATCTGGTCAACGGAGGCGCTACCGTTATTCGCAACAAGGGGCGAGGCGTGATCTTCTCACCGAACAGCCAGCGGCTGGCGTGGAGCCACGTCCAAGAGGCCCAGGTCTTCAGCGAGCGGCGGTCAACGATCACCGTAGCGGACATCAACGGGGAAAACGCCCACGAAGTGGCGATGGTGATCGGCGGTGGCCTGGCGGGCTGGCTCGATGATGACCATCTGCTACTCGTCGGGCGGGAGGAAGGGGACCCCAGAGACGAGGAGGGCCTGTTCAGCCTCTCCGTTGTGGACGGTTCGCGCGTGGACCTGGCACGGAGGTCGCGGGTTCACAGTGTGATGCCCGCCCCCGGCGGGGAATGGGTCTGTTATGTGGTGGCCCTCGACCCGGACGACCCGGCCCAAAACGGCCTCTGGGTGGTCAAAGCTGATGCCAGTCAGTACTACCGCGTGGATCTCTTTGGCGGTGTCCAGTGGCGCGATGCCACTCACCTGCTGATCATCCCGATGGAGATCGACGCCCCCTCCCACCGGCTGGTACAGTTCGACGTGACTACCGGCATGCTCACCCCGCTTACCGACCCGGCCCGCTTCTCATTTCGCGTCTTCGCCGGTGAGTGGCGCGTCTCCCCTACCGGTCACCACGTCGTCTTCGTCAGCGCTGAGGATCAGGCGCTGTGGGTTTTCGACCTACCGCCGCTCGAATTGCCTTCGCCCTCAGAGTAGGCGGGGCTGCCAAACTCCCTTCTTGGCAGGCGGGATGACTATCTGATCTAGGCGTTCGGACAGCGCGTTCCAGTCCAGTTCTTCAAGCCTTAGATCCGTCACACCGTTCCCAAGAAAACTGCTGTCCTCGGCCCCCTCCCCCCCGACGGCGAAGACGGGGCGCCCCTGGGCCAGTGCCCGGCGTGCCGTGCTGGCGCTCCCGCTGTCCGTGCCGGACTCAACCACGATGACGGCCCGGCTGAGGCCGCTCGTGATCCGGTTGCGGGCGATCAGGCTCCGCCGGGTTACACCCACGCCGGGGTGTCCTTCAGAGAGGAGTGCCCCCTGCCGCTCAATCGCGTCGGACAGCGGGCGATGCTGGCGTGGGTAGATAGACGCCACCCCTGACCCCAGCACGGCCAGCGTTCGCCCACCTGCCTCAAGCGCTCCTCGGTGCGCGGCGGCGTCGATCCCCAGCGCCAGCCCGCTGACTATTATCCATCCCCGGCTGGACAGCTCCCGCGCCATACGCTGTGCCAGGGCCGCCCCGGCTGGGGTCGGGGTGCGGGTGCCCACAATGGCAACGGCCCGCCCGTCCTCAGGCTTGAGCGTCCCCCTCACAAATAGCACGGGTGGAGCATCCGGCGCGCGCAGCAGGTTGGCCGGGTAAGCAGCATCCTCCCAGGTCAAAACCGCGATTTCCTGGCGGGCGAATGCTGCGATCTCAGCCTCGACCACCGCCAGATCAACCCGGGCGATGGCCTCTGCTGTATGCCTCCCAATGTGGCGGATGCCTGCCAGTTCCCGGACGGGGGCAGCAAAAACGGCCTCCAGGCTGCCGAAGTGTTCGAGCAGCCGCGTGATGCTCCTCCCGCCGAGGCCGGCGAAGGTAGCCAGCGCAACCCAGTGCAGCCGGCTCATGTCTCCGCCTGCCCTGCACGCGATGCGCCGCTGGCTCCGTCGAGCCTCATGCTGAGATAGACAACTGGCTCAGGGCCGTCTCCGAATTCCATCATCAGCTGCCGCTTTTCGCGGAAGCCAAGCCTCCGATAGAGTGCCACCGCCCGCCGGTTCGAGACATTCGCGCCGATCTCGACTTCAGGTAGCCCCTCCCGGCGCGCGATGTCCAGCAGGGACCGGATCACTGCCGAGCCAATGCCCTGGCTACGCCATGCCTCTGCTACCACCAGGTCGCTGATCTCCCCGATGCGCCCCCACCGCGCCATCTGGCCATAGGCAACCGGCCCGCCCGCCACGAGCGCCACCATTCCCCAGGCGATGCCCCGTCTGTAGCGCTCAAGCACATCCTCCAGGTGAAGGCAGACCGCGTCGAGCGTTCTCTCTGGCCAGCAGGCCGCCTGGAGTGCTCCGGCGTCGTCCAGTGTGACTAGTCGCAGAACGGGATCGGTTGCCATCAGAGGATCAGCATCGCATCGCCGAACGAGTAGAAACGGTAGCCCTTGCGCTGGGCGACCTGATAGGCGTGGAGGATCGTCTCTCGCCCGGCAAAAGCGCTAACCAGCATCAGCAGCGTCGAGCGGGGCAGGTGGAAATTCGTGATTAGGGCATCAACCGCGCGGAAGCGGTAGCCGGGCCGGATGAACAGGTCTGTCGCCTCGTCGATGGCTGTAACCGGACGCCAGGGGCAGCTCTCTTCCTCGGCACTGTACGGGTCGCCTGTCACGCCCGCGCTGCGCAGCGCAGCCGTCTCCAGCGTGCGGACCGCCGTTGTACCTACGGCGACGATCCGGCCCCCGGCCAGCTTGGCCTCGTTGATAATGCGCGCGTCCTCGGCGGCAAGAACGGCCCGCTCGGTGTGCATCCGGTGATCTTCGATGTTCTCCTCGCTGACGGGCTGGAACGTATCAAGGCCAATGTGCAGGGTGCAGTAGGCCATCCGCACCCCCCTCTGCCGGAGGTCAACGAGCAGCTCAGGCGTGAAGTGCAGCCCTGCTGTCGGCGCTGCCACCGAGCCTTCAACACGGGCGTAGACGGTCTGGTACCGCTCCGGATCCTCAAGCGGCTCATGGATATAAGGAGGCAGCGGCACTTCGCCCAGGCGATCCAGCAGTGGCCGGAGTGGCTCATCAAAGCGAAGCACCCGCTCCGAACGCTCCCCCTCCGCAACCACGGTCGCTTCGACCGATGCCCCGTCTTCACTGGTGAAAACCAGCCGTGTGCCCACCGCGACACGTCTGCCGCCGATCAGCCCGCGCCATGTCCGCTCATCTTCGCGGGCCAGCAGCAGGAACTCAACCCTACCCCCGGTCGGCATCTTGCGGCCGGTCAGCCGGGCAGGGATGACGCGCGTCTGGTTGAAGACCAGGACATCACCAGGATTGAGGTACTCGACGATGTTCCTGAAAGCCCGGTGTTCAAGACGGCTCTCCTCCCGGTGGAGCACGAGTAGGCGGGAAGCGTCGCGCGGCACGACTGGTTTCTGCGCGATCTGCTCCGGGGGCAGGTAATAGTCAAAGGCGCTCGTCTTCATGGCGGCCAGAGCACTCAGCGGTTCAGCACCCTGACGATCACGTTGAGGATGATGGTGAGGAGCACGCTGAGCAGGATCGAGCTAGCAATCGGTACAAAACACGAGATGCGTCCGTCTGGGCTGCGGTAGCGGATGTCACCGGGCAGATTGCCCAGCCGGTCAAGCCCCGGGACCTTGCCCAGCAGGAACAGCAGCACGCCCAGCGCGGCTATCCCCACCCCGATCACAACCAGCCATTTACCCAGCGAATCGAGTTGGAACATAGCGGCCTACCTATGCTCTCCTCCTTCCCTTGCATCCATCTTTCAGCCCACACAGCCGAGAGCCTTCAGAACAGGCGCGGCTGCTCGGCGCGGTTATCCTGATAGCCCAGATGCTCATAGGCGCGCGTCGTTGCGATCCGCCCCCGAGGAGTCCGCTCGATGAAGCCAAGCTGGAGGAGGTAGGGTTCGTACACATCCATGATCGTGTCGGACTCCTCGCTGATGGCTGCGGCAATCGTCTCCAGCCCGACCGGCCCTCCCCCAAACTTGTTGATGATCGCGTCCAGCACGCGTCGGTCGATGTCGTCCAGCCCAAGTTCATCAATCTCCATCAAGTTCAACGCTTCCCGCGCCACCCCATCCGTGATCACGCCGTCTGCACGCACCTGGGCATAGTCACGCACACGGCGCAGCAGCCGCAACGCCACGCGCGGCGTGCCGCGCGCCCGCCGGGCGATCTCCTGCGCGCCGCCCATGTCGATGGGCACCTGGAGCAGGTCTGCTGCTCGCAGGACGATCTGGACAAGCGCCTCCTGACTGTAGAAGTCCAGACGGTAAACGGCCCCAAAGCGGGCACGCAGCGGCGCTGTCATCAACGCCAGACGGGTTGTCGCGCCGATCACCGTGAAGCGCGGCAGCTTGAGCCGGATGCTGCGGGCGCTTGGCCCTTTGCCGATGACGATGTCCAGCGCAAAGTCCTCCATAGCCGGATACAGTACCTCTTCGACGGCCCGACCCAGTCGGTGCACCTCGTCGATGAACAGGATATCGCCTTTGCGCAGGTTGCTCAGGATGGCCGCCAGGTCACCCGGCCGCTCAATGGCCGGGCCAGCCGTCACGCGGATATTCACGCCCATCTCATAGGCAATGAGATGGCTCAGCGAGGTTTTTCCCAGGCCCGGTGGCCCGTAAAACAAGATGTGGTCGAGCGCTTCCTTGCGTGACTGCGCCGCCTCGATCAGGATGCGCAGCCGCTCCACGAGCGCATCCTGACCGTAAATATCAGCCAGCGAGCGGGGCCGCAGCGCAGCATCGATGTTGATTGTCTCTTCGGTGCGCTTCTTGCCGGAGACCAGGCGGTCGTCAAGAGCGTCGTCTGACATCTACTGCCCTCAGCCAATTTCATGCGATACTGGTGCAGATTATAACGCAACGGGGCGTTTATGCCCCGCTGCGGTGCGCTCATAGATTCTGGCGGCAAGCCGGAGCAAGCTCACCTCATCCGCCTGCCGCCTTGAGCATGTACGTGATCTCGTCACCGGGGCGGACGCAGGTCTCCCATCCATCCAGATAGTTGATCGGCTGACCGTTGACCAGCACCAGCAGCGCCTCCGGGTCTACGGTCGCCAGCCTTTCGCCTGGCCGGGCGGCTCCCCGCAACCGGAGCAGGATATCCCCCACCGTTGTGTCCGAACCGACCGGCTCGGTGAGGCGCGTCTTGGAGGCGTGCCCGCCCTTTAAACCGAAGAGAATAACAGTGACCTGAGACGCCATGCCACCTTCTCTAAGCATCCAGGGCCACGTCGCCGCAGACCTCCGCAATGCCAAGCCCTTCCAGCGTCGAGCGCAGTGGCACGGCGCTGGCCCTATCCCAGCCGTGGCGGTCATAATACTGATCCAGCAGGTTATCGAGCATCGCCTGGTCGGTGATCATCCCGGCGTTCGGCCCGGCGGGGACTTTCTCATTCATCATGCGCCAGGGCAGCACGTCATCCTGACGCCTTGCGCCTTCCCGCACGTTGAAGCACCGCTCGATGTTGACAATGCGGCGCCCTCCGAGCATCAACTGCTCCTCGTCAAAGGGGATGTCGAGGCCCAGGCTCATCAACTGGGCCATATTCTCCGGGTTGACGGCAAAGGCCGCTGTAGAGGTGAAGACGCAGAAGCCCAGCGCCTCGGAGGCTGCGTACACATCCTCGTGCCAGAGCACGATCTCGGCACGCTTTTCGAGCAGTCGGGGATTGGCATATTTCTCGTCACCGGTGATCTTGCGGATGACATCGCGGGCTTCCTTTGACAGCCCGAATTCGGCGAAGGTTTCGGTCATCAGGTGGTCTGGCCCGCGCGGGTTGACGGCAAAGGCTAGCGCATAGCTCTTGGCCATGCGGGTGTCAACTGCCGACTGCTCGAGGCCTTTGGCCTGGATTGCCCACTTCCACGAGTCGCGCCCGATCTCCTCGGAGGCGTGACGGGTGCCGTGAGCGAGCAGGTCGGCGAAGGCCCCCTTGCGATAGGCGATGCGTTTCAGAAGCTCGTGCTGCGCCGCCGCGTTCCCAAAACGCAGCTCCAGCCCGTCGGTATCGGTTGAGGTGATGATCCCGCGCTCAAAGGTCTCCATGGCCCACGAAATGACGTGACCCGCTGAGATGGTGTCCATGCCTAGGTCATTGCAGATTTGGTTGGCGACGAGCGTTGACTCGGTATCGACGATGCCGCACTCCGTACCCAGCGAGAGCACCGTCTCCAGTTCTGGTCCCGAATCCTGCACTCGGCCCCACTCGTGAGAGAGCGTCCGCACGTAGCGATGGCAGGCCGTCGAGCACGCAAAACACGATTCGCGCCCGATCAGGTAGCCCTCATCGAGCATGTATTGGCCGCTGAGCCGCTCGGCCCCTTCCAGCGAGGTCGTCGAGAAGTTGCGGGCGGCCAGCATCCCCATCTCATTCAGCCCCGGGAGAGAGCCAGAGGTGCCCCAGTTGTATAGGCTCTCGGAGCCGGAGTCGGCAGCCAGTTCGCGGCGCATCCGGCAGGCCAGGTCGTAGAACGGCCTGCCATTCCTGACCTTCAGACCGCCCCGCCCGCGCAAGGCAATCGCCTTGAGCTGCTTGGAACCCATGACGGCAGCTACCCCGCCGCGCGAAGCTGAGTTGTAGCGGGAGCACATGATACATGCAAACAGCACCTTGTTCTCGCCAGCCGGCCCGATGACCGCCGTCTCAATCGTCTTGTCACCCAGCTCGGCCTTGATGGCGTCATCTGCCTCGCGCGTACCTTTGCCCCACAGATGAGCTGCATCGCGGATCTCAACATGGCCATTGTCGATCCAGAGATACACCGGGCTGGAGGCGGCGCCATACAGCACGAGATAGTCCCAGCCTGCGTAGCGCAGTTCCGCCCCCACGTGCCCGCCGACACTGACCTTGAGATACAGGCCGGTTGCAGGACTCTTACACGTGACCGAGGACCGCCCGGATGAAGGTGGGTTAGTGCCGGTCAGCGTTCCTGTGCTGAAGATCAGCACATTTTCCGGCCCAAGCGGGTCGATGCCCCCCCTTGTTCGTTCGTAAAGCAGTTTGGCGGCGATCCCGCGTCCCCCGAGATACTTGGCGATCTCCTCAACCGGGATTTCCTCGCTCCACACCTTGCGGTGGGTCAGGTCAACGTTAAGAATGCGCTGAGGGAAGATTTCACGGATGGTGCTTGTCATGCCTCCACCTCCCATCCGGCGCGGATCTGGTGGGCGATGTGGCTGGCGACCGCCAGCCGCCGGGCCTCTCCGACCTCTATCAGAGCGGTAGTCTCCAAAGTGCTGAACAGCGCATCTGGCTGGCGGGTATAGGTGAGTGCCCCATAGATGCAGTTGGGGACACAGGCTGGGTCGCCGCCGCACAGATCGCACATAAAAGCGGTGAATTCCCCCTCCGGGATGTAAACCGCGCCATAGGGGCACACTTCGACGCAGTCGCCGCAGCCGTTACAGATATCGCTGTCAACGCGCACGATGCCAAGCGGCCCCTCCCGGACGATGGCGCCGGTCGGGCAGGCGTCCATACAGGGCGCATGAGCGCAGTTGATGCATGCAACCGGCACGTTGATGCCTGCCTCAAAGACCCGGGCCACACGGATTCGAGAGAGGGAGGGGGAGAATACCTCCTCTTTTGTGAACGAACAGGCCAGCTCGCACGCCATGCAGGCTGTGCACTTCTCCGGGACGATAGTCAGGCTTACGGGTTGAGTGCTCATTCATGCCTCCATCTCCGGGGGCCGGATGCCGTTAGCCAACCGCCCCTGACGCTGTAAGCTCTCTGCCCCCGGACATCTCCCTTGCTCAAGGACATTGTACGGCTGCTGAAGCCAAGCATTGAAGTGACAAACCGCCCAATCGACCCGCGACAAGTAACCTTCCTCCCCGGTGTGCGCTGCCAACGTCCGCCGGGTGCTGCATGCCGCCACACCTTCAGCGCACAGCTCGCTTGCCGCCTCCCTCGACGTCCTGTTTCAGCAGAGCCTGCACTTCGCTTTTGTCAACGATGGCGAGATCGAACATCAGGGTCTGTTTCAGGCGGGTCGCCGCATCGCCGACCAGCACGCCTTTGACGAGCTTCTCGGCATCATCTTTGCCGGTCAGCAGGCCGTAGTAGAAGCCCGCGTTCCAGGCATCCCCACCCCCCAGCCGGTCGGTCAGCACGATGGGTTTGACAGCGGGAGAGCGGTAGAAGTTCCCCTGTGCATCAGCTGCCGCCGACTCCCAACGGTGTTGCTCGAAGGTGTCGGGGTAGCGGATGGTGATGCCCACAACCCGGACTTTGAACCGCTCGATCAATTGGTTGGCAAATTCGTGGATAGCCTCATCTTCCATCGCACCCATATCGCCATCAACGATCTGCTTGGCTGAATATGGGCCGCAACCCATATCATACAGGATGGCCATGTCTTCTATTGTCGTGATCAGCACATCGACGTGCTCCGTCAGGAGCGGGGTCATGATCTCGCGCGCCTGCTCCGGGGGCCAGAGCGTGGCGCGGTAGTTAAAGTCAAGGCCGACCAGGCAGCCCGGGGGCCTGCTTGCGAGTGCCTCGTTGAACGCCTCCCAGCAGTAGTTACGCTCATATCCGCTGTGGGCGGCCAGGCCAAACGTGATGCCTGAGGTGTGCAGCAGCCTGGCATGCCTGAGCACCTCCGGCCAGTTGACCATGCCGGCACCTAGCCGGGAGGCAGCCGAGTACATACGCTGGTAGACGGCTGTCGTTTTCCGGGGGGTCCGGCCCAGTTCATAGAGGAACCGTCCGATAGGTTCTGTCTTGGGCGCCCAGACGAAATAGTCCGTGTTCACTCCCTGCTCGCGTGCGATGTTCCGGGCGCTGCGCCCATAGGGATTATCGGGAACGCGCGTGATGTAAGCCGCCGGGATGCCCAGACGGCTGAGGCCGATGGCAAGGTTGTACTCGCTGCCCGCCATAGAGACATAGACCAGGCGGGTCCGCTCAGGGCGTTCCATGTCGGCGGGTGTGTCCCGCACCATCACTTCGCCCATCATCACAGCGACAGGCCCACCGGTGTTTAATGCGCTGAGGTCATCTTTCATGATGTCAAATAGCGGAGCATTTGACATAGCTTTCTCCCGTATCAGTTGGCTACTTGGAATAGCCCATGTAATAGATAGTCGAGGGTGCCCAAAGGGCGCTCTCAAAGAGTTGTCAGGAAAACACATCAACCTGCCCGCCCTTTGTTGACCTCCTCCCGGAAGCGGGCAGCCCGCTCTGTAATTTCTGAGAGCTTGCCCTGGTCGAGCAGGGCCTGGTTTATCAGAGAACTGCCAACTCCCACCGCGACCGCACCAGCGCGGATGAAGCTGGCAGTGTTATCCAGGTCAACCCCGCCAACCGGCACCAGCCTCACCTGAGGCAGGGGCGCCAGAAGGGCCTTGATATAGGCTGGCCCTCCCAGATCGGCGGGAAAGACTTTGACCAAGTCGGCGCCCGCTTCCCACGCTGTCAGGACTTCGGTTGAGGTGAAGCCGCCGGGTATCACCGGGACGCTGTACCGCTTGCATAGCTCAATGGTCGCCAGCTTGAGGGTCGGGCAGACGACGAACGCCGCCCCCGCAAGGATCGCAGCGCGTGCGGTCTCGGCGTCCAGCACAGAGCCAACGCCGAAAAGAACTTCGCTCCCGTAGCGCGCTGTGGCCTGCCGGACAACATCCAGGGCGCCGGGAGTGGTCATCGTCACCTCGATGGCATTAAGCCCACCCGCCAGCAGCGCATCGGCGGCTGCTAGCAGTTGGTCAGAACTCTTGGCCCGCATGATCGCCACGACGCCGGTGTCAATGAGTTGTTGGGTGGTACCAGTCACAGAACATCTCCTGCTGCTGGAGGTGACCCAGCCCCTGTTGAGGGCCGGTGATCAGCTTCTCGGCGATAGGCTCCGACTCCTCAGCGCCTCTTCAACACGCGGCTGGATCTCTTCAAAGAAGATGGATAGAACGGTCTCGATGTCCTGGTCAGGTAGAGGCAGTGGGTACATAGTGATTTCCTGGATGCCTGTGTCCGCAATCTGGATGATCTGCTCAACGATGTCCTCTGGCCGCCCAACCAGCGCCTTGTCAAGCACCATCTCATCGCTGACAAGGTCGTTGTACTTAGCGATCAACGCGAAGTCATGCACGTTGCGCGGCCTGCCGCCGTAGTCTTCGATGAACTTCCGGAGCGGCTGCAGCCGCTCCTCAAAATCAGGCCGGTAGGTGAACATGGTCTCCCAATGAGGATAGACGCCCCACAGGTCGCCGGTAATCCAGGGGCGCATCAGGTCCCCGGCAGCCTTGGTATCGTCGGAGATGATCAGGTTGACGCGGGTGATGAGGTAGATATCGGACAGCGAGCGTCCGACACGGCTGGCTCCCATCTCAACGGCCTTCACCGCCTTCTTGATGGCCTGTGGCGAGGCTAGATCGCCGAACATGATCTTGTCGGCCACCTCACCAGCCAGCCCCAAAACCTGTCTCCCGGCGGAGGCAACCGTGATTGGCAGGTCAGGCCGGGCCTTGAAGTTCAGCTCGCCCTCGCGAAACGATACCATCTCGCCCTCGTAAGTCACGGGACCGCCTGCCCACAGCTTCCGCATCAGCTCAATTGCCTCGCGTAGGGCCGTGACGGGTCGCTCGCGGGGGATGCCCATAGCCTGCAACCCGCTGAACCCCACCCCGATCCCCAGCACGCCCCGCCCTTCTGCGTACTCGTCCATTGTGGCCATCGCCATGGCTGTGATGGCCGGGTGGCGCGTGTAAGGGTCCGTGACGCAGGTGCCCAGCTTGATGCGCGACGTGTGCTGCGAGAGGAACGTCAGGCTCGCGTAAGGGTCGCGGAAGAACTTCTCATCGGCATACCACAGATGTTCGAAGCTGTGCTCCTCTGCCAAGCGTCCCAGCCTCAGCAGGCGATCCGGGGGATGTTCACCCAGCAGCAGCAATCCGTACTGCATGGCGGTCCTTCCTGGCGCAACCAACTGACACTGGCGGGGTGGGCAGGCTTGTGTGGCGTCTACCTGCGCCCGCCGGAACCTATTCCTGAGCGTCTTTTGCTTTCAGCGCTTTCAAGACCTTCTCAGGTGTAATGGGCAGCGAGTGCACGCGCGTCCCGATAGCTTGGGCGACGGCATTCGCCAGTGCGGCCGGAGGCTCGATGACCGGCGACTCGCCAAGCCCTTTGCTGCCATACGGGCCTAACTCGGAGCGGTGTTCCACAATGATGGCGGTGATATCCGGCGCATCGGCGAAGGTGGGGAGCTTGTAGTCCGTCCAGCTAGGGTTGAACATATGCCCGTCTTCGTCGTAGAGCACCTCTTCCATCAGGGCCATGCCAATGCCCTGCACCACGCCGCCATGTATCTGGCCCTCGACGAGAGTCGGGTTGATGGCCTTCCCGATGTCATGGGCGGCGGCGTAGCGCACGATTCTCACCATGCCCGTCGCTGGGTCAACCTCAATCTCGGCGGCATGGCAATGAAAGCTGGGGAAGTGAAAGGCCGGGTACAGGCACGAAGTCAGGCGGGTGTCGTCATGCTTCGCAAAGTCGGGCTTCGACTCGGCCCGACTCCTGAGCCTGCCCTCCGTGTCAAGCCTGGCAAGGTCGCGCAGTGAGACGCGCTCATGGGGCGCTTCTTTCACAAAGACGTAACCGCCACCGACCTCCAGCCTATCGGCGCTGACCTCCAGCACTTTCTCCGCCAAGTCTTTGAGTTTGTTGATGAGATCGAGACAGGCGAAGCGTGCTGCACGCCCGACGTTTGACACCGTCCGGCTCCCCTGCGATCCCCAGTCCCAAAGCCCGGCGGTCGTGTCGGTGACGTTGACGACCACGTCGTCAAAGCTGACGCCCATCACCTCGGCAACGACCTGCGGCACGCCGCCCGCGATGGCCCCGGTGCCGATCTCAGGTGTCCCCACGTTGACAACGATCTTGCCATCTTCCCGGAGGCTGACCAGAGAGGTGGAAAGCTGGAGCGTTGTTGTCCACCACCCTATCGCCATGCCCTTGCCCCGGTTCGGCCCGGCGGGCTGACCCCACTCGATGGCTGCGGTCGCCTTCTCAATGGCCTCACGCAGGCCAACAGCAGCGAGCACCTGGCCGTTGGCTGCCTCATCACCCTCTTCCACGATGTTCTTAAGCCGGAACTCCAGAGGGTCCATGCCGAGCCGCTCGGCAATTGAGTCGATGTGCGATTCGAGGGCAAAAAGAGCCTGCGGGCCGCCGGGGCCGCGGTAGGCACCGAAGTTCGTTTTGTTGGTCAGCACCGCGTAGGCGTCGATGTGCACGTTTTTGAGGCGGTAAGGCCCGCTCAGCACCAGCACAGCTACCGAGGCTATCTCCGGACCGGAGCCAGTATAGGCACCGGTATCAAGGATAATCCGGGCCTGGTGAGCCACGATGGTGCCGTCTTTCTTCACCCCTGTCCTGAGCCAGCTCTTGGACGGGTGTCTCGGCAGCCCGGCGATCAGCTCGTCCGAGAGTGGCACGACCAGCCGCACAGGCCGACCCGTAGCCCGCGATAGCAGGGCGACGAACGGCTCGATCTGCGGGTACAGCTTAGACCCAAACCCGCCGCCGATGCCGGTCGTGACGATCCGCACCGCTTCCTCTTCGAGGCCAAGGACATGGGCCACGTTGGTGCGAATCCAGTAGGGGAGCTGGGTATTCGAATAGACTGTCGCCTGACCCTCCCCTACCACGCCGGTTGCGACACGCGGCTCGACGTGGGACTGGTGAACGCTCTCCGTTGTAAACTCGTTTTCGACAATGATGTCGGCCTCGGCGAAGCCCGCTTCCGGGTCGCCTGTATGCAGGCTGGCGTGGCAGCAGATGTTGCCCCGGCGCACCAGCCCTTCCTCGGCATGGTAGGACTCCCAATCCTCGTGCACGAGCGGCGCATCCGGCGCCATAGCTGCCTCCACGTCGAGGATCGGCGGAAGCGGCTCGTACTGAACCTCGATCAATTCCTTAGCCTGCTCGGCGATGTCCAGCGTGCGGGCGGCGATCAGCGCAACCGGTTCACCATGATAGCGAACGCGATCCCGCGCAAGGGGTGGCTGGTCAGCAACTGTACCCGGCATCAGCAGGTCCGGCGGCAGGTCTTGTGCCGTGATCACGGCCTCGACGCCGTCCAGCGCCTTTGCCCGGCTGGTGTCGATGGACACAATACGGGCATGGGGATGGGGGCTGCGCAGGATCGTGCCATGTAGCTGGCCCTCCACCTGGAAGTCCATGCCGTAGACGTATCGACCCGTAGCCTTGTCCTGTGCATCCTGGCGGGGCAGGCGGTGTCCGACGACTTTCAGGTCGGTCATGATGACACCTCCCCGTCAATCACCGCGCGTAGCGCCCGGCGGATGTTGACATACCCCGTGCAGCGGCAGATGTTGCCGCTCAGCGCAACCCTGATTTCCTCTTCGGTCGGGCGCGGGTTGGACTTTAGGAGGGCGGCAATCGAGACGATAAAACCGGGCGTGCAGTAACCGCATTGGATACCGCCGTACTGGATGAAAGCCTCCTGAACGGGGTGAAGCTTGTCGTCTTGTGCCAACCCCTCGATGGTTGTGACTTCTTTGCCCTGGGCACGGACAGCCAGGAGCAGGCAACTGTTGACGGCTTTACCATCGAGCAGCACCGTGCACGCCCCACATTCCCCCTCTTCGCAATTCGGCTTGGTGCCGGTCAGGCCCAGGTCCTCGCGCAGGACGTGCAGCAGCGTGCGGTGAGGCTCGATTTCTAGGGAGTATTCCCTGCCGTTCACCTTGAGTGTGACGGGTAAAACGGCCATCACCTGCTCCCTCCTCCGGCGGCGCGCCGGGCGGCTGTCCAGATGGCACGCTCAACGAGGGCCTCGACCAGCATCTGGCGGTACTCCGCCGAGGCGCGCACATCCGTAATGGGGCGTGCCTCACTGCGTGCCAGACGAGCCGCTTCCTTCACCCGCTCAGGTTCGATCTTCCTTCCGGCAAGGGCTGCCTCTGCCTTCTGAGCGCGGAAAGGGTTAGGCGCCACAGCGCCCAGCCCAATGCGCGCCTCGATGCATGTCTGTCCGTCTGCGGCCAGCGTGATGCGCGTCCCTACGGCAACAATGGAGCAGTCCACTGCCTGGCGCCGCATGACCTTCTCAAACGCGCTGCCCGTGCGTTCGGGCATGGGAGGGAGGCTAATCTCAACCAGCACTTCAGCAGGACGGATAGCTGTCTGATCCGGGCCGGTAAGGAAGCCGTCAAGCGGCGTGGTGCGTTCACCATCGGGGCCAACAAGCCGAAGCTCAGCGTCCAGGCAAAGCAGAGGCGGAACCATATCGGCGCCGGGCGACGCCTTGCAGATGTTCCCACCTAGGGTAGCCATGTTCTGCACCTGAAGCCCACCCAGCATGAGCGCGGCCTCGCGCAGCCCCTGGTACGCCGGGAAGGCCAGAGCGCTGTCGGCCACTTCGGTGATGGTTGCCAGCGCGCCAATGCGCAGCCCGCCGTTACGATGGATGGCGGCCAAGCCTGGAACTCCCCACAGGCTGACCAGATGTTGGGGACTCAGCTCTCCGTGCCTCATGTCGATCAGCAGGGCAGTGCCGCCAGCCAACAGGGCTGCCTCGTGACCGTACCGCTCCAGCGTTTCGATCACTCCTTTTAGACTGCGCGGCTCGTGAAAATCAAAACGATTCATCACTCCCCTCTCTCCACAGGAACCCTCTCGTTCCGATCCCACTCCTGACGAGGCGGCTGCTCCGGCTCATTTTACGGACCCCCTGCCTCAATGGGCGGAAGTGCCGAAGCTACTGGGTGGGGCACCAGACCCCATCGCTGGCGGTACGTTAGACCCGGCATGTCCAGATACTTTAATCACTCTCGTGTTGCCCATGCAGGTGGCACCACGATTTTCGGACCGCCGATTTGCGCGTGTGGACATCTTGGCTTCTGGACAAGAATCGGACGGACGATGCGGCGGATGAGCACGACTGATGTTCTGGCTCCGGGAGCCGTTTGTAAGATACGGGGCAGCCGGCTGTTGAGCTGCAAGCGCGCACAGAGGCAGAAGACAGCGGAGATTTGAGGGGCGGCTGTGCCCGCCAGTGTGATGTCCCGCGATCTCGCCTGCTCTCCATACTATGGAAAGGTGCCTGTGTCCACGAGATTGGAAACGCTCGAGCAGCCACGAGCCGTTATCTTCAGCAGAACATCCCCATTGGCATAGAAGTTCAGGAAAGTCCCACGTCTGGGAGATAGGTGCTTTCATTCTACGAAAAGAACTTTCGATACATAAAATAGTAAGCAAATAGCGCCATAATGTCAATACTACACATTCATGGCCCACCGGGTCTCCGTTTGACCACCCGCCTGCCTGCGGGTATGATGATCAGCAGCCGCCGACTTCTTGTTACTAACAGGCCTGGACAGAGGGACAGGGGGAGCAGAACGCCATGCGCATTCATCGTCTTACCACGCTCGCGATCCTCTCGCTGGTGATGCTCGTCCTTGTGCTGGCGACCGTCACCACGGCCCAGGCGCAGCAGCGCACACACGTTGTCCAGCCAGGAGAGACGTTATACAGCATCGCACGCCGCTATGGCCTGACTGTCCAGCAGATCGCTTCAGCTAACGGCATCACCAACCCCAACCTGATCTACGTGGGGCAGGTTCTCGTCATCCCCGGTGGTGACGGGGCAACTACGCCCGGGCCAAGCCCCAGCACCTACACGGTCGTACGCGGCGATACACTCTCTGCCATCGCTCGCCGCTTTGGCACGACGGTCGAAACCCTGGTGGCGCTCAATGGTCTCACCAACCCGAACCTCCTCTTCGTCGGGCAGGTGCTTGTTCTTCCCGGCGGCCAGGGTACAACTGCGCCGCCGCCTACCGCCACCACGCCGGTCGCTACTACCGTGACCACGACGCCCACGCCCAATCCCGAGCCAGTCACTTATACCGTCCGGCGGGGCGACACGCTGTCACAGATTGCGCTACGTTTTGGCATGACCTATCAGGAGCTTGCCCTGCTCAACGGGCTGAGCAACCCCAACCTGATCTATCCCGGCCAGGTCCTGATCATCCGTCCGGGGGCGACCCCCACTCCTACCCAGACGCGCACGCCCACCTCCACAGCCACGCGCACCCCCACCCAAACTCCGACGCGCACCCCCACCCAGACCCCGA
>FWPU01003419.1_pt1 | contig 40099 bp, 38 predicted proteins | sample 2228361 | NCBI WGS metagenome assembly FWPU01 (sample SAMEA103939777, study PRJEB20133) | metagenome | reverse complement strand
CGTTCGTCCTGAGCCAGGATCAAACTCTCGGCAGAAATTCCTGCCCGCACTGCTGCTGCTCGGTTTTCAAGGTCCAATGGCCGGAGACCGGCCCTTCCCGTCGAGCAACCCCCGGCCGGGCCCGGGACGACGATAGACACGACCATCGGACGCCAAACTGTAGCGTATGCCGCCCCCACCGTGCCGCTATGGTCGCTCGACTCCCTTGGGAAAGACCGCGACCCTCGCTCTCGAGGTCACGACTATTTTAACCGTCCTGCCGGCAAAGGCAAGGGGTGTGTCTTGCCAAAAGAGCCAGCCTCCTGCGCGTCGTCAAGGCACCGGACGCGGTCGCAGGAGAGGAAAAAGGATCACGTCCCGGATCGAATCCTGCCCCGTCAGAAGCATGACCAACCTGTCCACACCGATGCCCAGTCCTCCGCAGGGTGGCAGCCCGTACTCCAGCGCCAGCAGGTAATCCTCGTCCACCAGGTGGGCCTCCTCGTTGCCCCGAGCCCTCTCCCCCGCCTGGGCCAGGAACCGCGCGCGCTGCTCCTCGGGGTCGTTCAGCTCCGAGAAGGCGTTGGCCATCTCCCAACCGGCCACGATAAGCTCGAACCTCTCCGTGAAGCGGGGGTCCTCCGGCCGCCGCCGGGCCAGGGGCGAGATCTCGACCGGGTGATGGGTGAGAAACGTAGGTTGGATGAGGCGGGGCTGGACCAGTTCGTCCACCAGAGCCTCGATGACCTGTCCCGCCGTGGCGTTGGCCGGCACCTCCACGCCAAGGCGGGCGGCCGCGGCCCGGGCCCGGTCATCGTCCGCCAGGCCCGCCACCTCCACGCCGGCGTGAACCCGCAGGGCTTCCTCCATGGAGAGGCGCGGCCAGGGCGGGGTCAGGTCTATCTCGTGTCCCAGGAACCGCAGCCGGCGCCCGCCCGCCACCACGTCGGCCAGGTGACTCACCAGGGACTCGGTCAGCTCCATCATGTCCGTGAAGTCCGCATAGGCCTCGTATATCTCCACCATGGTGAATTCGGGGTTGTGCCGGGTGGAGATGCCCTCGTTGCGGAAGACCCGCCCCACCTCGAAGACCTTCTCCAGCCCCCCCACCACAAGCCGCTTGAGGTAGAGTTCCGGCGCTATGCGCAGGTAGAGGTCGAGGTCAAGGGCGTTGTGGTGGGTGACAAAGGGGCGCGCCGCCGCCCCGCCCGGCAGGGGTTGCATCATGGGTGTCTCGACCTCCACGAAGCCCCGCTCGGCCAGCCAGCGCCGCAGGTGGGACAGCGCGGCGCTCCGCTTGAGGAAGACTTCGCGAACGTCGGGGTTCACGATGAGATCCAGGTAGCGCTGGCGGTAGCGCAGATCCACGTCTCTCAGACCGTGCCATTTCTCGGGCAGGGGCCGCAGGCACTTGGCCAGCAGTCTGAAGTCCTCCGCCTCCAGGCTGATCTCGCCCCGGCGCGTGCGCATCACGCGACCGCGGGCGCCGACGATGTCCCCCAGGTCCACATCCTGGAACCAAGCGTAGCGCTCCGTCCCCAGAACATCCTCTTTAAGGTAGATTTGAATGCGACCCGAGGAGTCCGCCAGGTCGGCGAAGGTGGCCTTCCCGTGGGAGCGGATGGCCATGATGCGCCCGGCCAGCACGGCCCGGCGCCCCTCCCAGGCTGCGAAGTCCTCTCTCACGTCGCGCGCGAGACAGGTGCGGGGAAAACGGGCACCGTACGGATCCACACCGCGCTCCCGCCATCTCTGCAGGTGCGCGCGCCTGCTCTCGCCGAGCTCATCCTCGCCCGAGCGCAACCCGGGCCCCTACCTGGACACGGCCATGATCTCGAACCTGGCGTTGCCGCCCGGCAGGCGCACCTCGACCAGGTCGCCCGCCCGCCGCCCCATGGTGGCGCGCCCCACGGGAGAGAGGTAGGATATGCGCCTCTGCCCCGGGTCGGCCTCGTTGGACCCCACTATGGTGTAGGTGGCCACCTGCCCCGTGGTCAGGTCCCGCAGGGTGACGCTGGAGCCGATGTGGACCTCGCCCGGGTCCACCTCCTCCTCATCCACGACCCGCGCCTGCCGGAGAAGCCTCTCCAGCGCCATGATGCGCCCCTCGATCATGGCCTGCTCGTTCTTGGCCTCCTCGTACTCGGAGTTTTCGGAGATGTCGCCGAACTCGAGGGCGGCCTTGATGCGCTCCGCCACCTCGCGGCGCTTGACCGATTTGAGATGCTCCAGCTCCTGCTCCAGTTTGCGCAATCCCTCCGGCGTGAGCAGAACCTCGTTGATCTCGGCACCCACGGCTTGTCATCCCACCCGCTGGACGGCTGAGCCATATTCTAGGGACGCCCCGTTTTGAGCGTCAAGCCGAGCGGCGGCGCCGCTCGCGGGCCCTGTCGCGCACGGATTCGATCTCCTCCGGACGCAAGGCCCGCTCGAAGCTGCGGAGCCCCGCCAGCCGGAACCCGTGTTTCCCGGCCAGCCGACTTATTTCCTGAATCTTCTCCACGTCGTAATCCCGGCCCAGCGTGAAGTCCTCATATCTTTCCTCGAGGGCTAGGATCATGGTCTCGGCCATGCAGGCCATGCACATGCCCCGCGGGTAGCCAAAGGAGAACCCGAAGTCCACCTCGCCGGGCACCTCCACCACGCCGCCCTCGATCACCAGCACGTCGTCCCTCACCTCGGCCACCCGGCGCGAAACGTCCCGCGGGCGCGCCACGTCGCAGACCACGGCGCCGGGCTTGATGTCCTCCGGGGCGATAATGGCCTCCACCGCGCTGGACACGGTGATGATGATATCGGCCCGGGGAAGAACCTGTTTTAAGTCGGTGCTGAGCTGGGCCGCAACCCCCGTGGTGCGCAGCACCTCGTCGGCCACGCGCCGCAGTTTCTCCCCGCTCCTCCCGACCAGGGTAAGGTGCCGACAACGGGCGGCCGCCAACAGGGCGCAGGCTCGCCCCACGGAGCCGGTGGCGCCCACCACGGCCACCTCCGCCTCCGCCGCGTCCGTCTCCATGAGCCGCGCCGCCTCCCAGGCCCCCTCGACGGCCGTGGCGGCCGTGTAACTGTTGCCCGTGGTCACGCCCGCCTCCAGGCGCCGGGCCACGGTCACACCGGCGTCTCCCACCACGGCCGTGAAGGCGCCGAGGCCTATGATCCCCGCCCCCTGACGCTCGGCCAGGCGGCAGGCGGCCACGATCCGGTCCAAGACCTCGGTCTCGGGCAGCGCCATCATCTGGGCACTCGTCAGCAGGGTGGCCACGAACCAGCCCTCGGCCTCGTTGTGGGGCGAGCGGACGCCCGTTACGTGGGAAAGCAGCCGCGGCGGTGCCAGCCTGAGGATCCCGTCCAGCACGGGCCCGGGCAGGAGGCGGGCGGCGCGGTAGCGCCCCGTCACATCTCCCCGATCAAGGGGATGGAGGACGAACCCGAATCTACCCGCCATGCGCCACCTCCAACCCGGAACCTCCGCGTTGGAGCAGCTCCACCCGGGGCCGCCAGCCGAGTCGGTCGAGCAGGTCCTCGTAGTCCCGGGACGTCAATTCGTCGGGCCGCCTGCCCGCCAGGGCCACCAGCACCGCCTCCAGCACATTGGTGCCGAAGGAACGCCCGCCGAACTCCGGCGTCGTGGTTACGAGGACGCTCACCCCCCGTTCCCGGAGCAGATCCACGTCGGCCGCCGTCACGGTGTTGGTGATCAGCACCTTGCCGGCCAGGTCGGCCGGCATGTACCGCCTCACGAAGTGAAAGTCGCCGGCCACCACGTCGGCCTCCCGGAAGTAACGCTCGTACCGACGCCCACCGGCCACCTCCTCCTGGCGGGAGCCGGTGGGATACACCCAGCGGAAGGGCAGCCGGCAGATCACAGGCAGGAGGAGACGGGCGAGCCACGCCACGCTCCGCAGCGTGTGCAGCGGCACCGGGATGCCCAGGGCAAAGATGAGGTCTCCCATGGTGAGCCTGGCGCCGACCTCGACCAGGGCCTCCGCCATGCCGAAGCGATCCACGGCCGACACCAGCAGCACCCTCCGCCCGGACAGGGGAACGGCGCCGGTTTCGGCCAGATGCCGCACGACGCGGCGCTCGAGGGTGTTCTTGAGCCCGCTGCCATCCACTACGGGGGTCACACGGGCGGCCCGCGCGAGGCGCAGGGCGTCCCTTATCACGTACCGCCGCCCGCCGGCCACCAGATAGAGGTCTATGCCGCCCAGGCCGATGGCGGCCACCTTGCCGTCCAGTTGCGCGATGATGGCCGCCGCCGCGGCCAGGTCCCCGTCGGTGCCCCTCCTCTCCACGAGGAAGGGCTGGCCCAACAGCTCCACGCGCACGGAGTGATCGCGGCGCGAGGACCCCAGGCTGACGCTCACCACCCGTCTGACTTCCGGGCCGTTCAAATCCCGCCTTCGCGCCTCCCCGAGGAAGGGGCCGCCTCAGCCCGAGGAATCGTCGCCCTCGCTCGCCACGATGGCCGCCGCCTCCAAGACTCCCTCCGTCACGAAGATGGGAGCCTGCATCCGCACCGCCAGGGCGACGGCATCGCTTGGCCGACAATCCACCTCGATGACACCGCGCTCGGTGTTGAGGTCGAGCTGGCCGATGAAGGTTTCGTTGCGGAGGTCGTGAATGATGACACGGGTCAACTCGGCGCCCAGGCGGCGGATGACATGCGAGAGGAGATCGTGGGTCATGGGACGCGGGGCCTCGATCCCCTCGACGGCCACGGCGATAGCGGTGGCTTCCATGACGCCTATGCTGATGACCAGGAGCCGATTGCCGTCGGCCTCGCGCAGGACCATGAGATGATCGTCGCTGCCGCCCACCATGCCGACGCTGACGAGCTGCATCTGTACCACCGCGGTCTCCCCCTTTCGGGCGGCAACCTGCCGGCCGCCATCCCCTATTCGCCGCTGAACCACGCAGCCCTTCTGCCATTATTGGCCAGGAGAGCCCGCCTCGTGCCCGCCGGCCGGCCGGCCTGATGATAAAAATAATATCGAGGTGGGGGAAGGGCAACGCCACACGACCTCCCCCGCCGCCAGGGCGCGCCGCGAACCGTCCGGCAATGCGAGGAGCAGGCGGCCATCGGTGTCCAGATCGGCAGCCAGCCCCGCCAGGATCTCCCCTCCCACCGCCACCGTCACGGGCCTGTTCAGGAGGGGAAACCGCCGCAACCACTCCTGCCGGAAGGGCTCGAAGCCTTCGGTCCGCCACCTGCCGTAAGTCTCGCCGAGGCTCGCCAGGAGCGGCGGCAGGACCTCCTCCGGGCGCAGGGACCGACCGGTCACCGCAGCCAGGTCGGTGGCGCCGGGGAGGTCGGAGGGCCGCCCGCCCGGAAAGGCCACGTTCACCCCCACCCCCGCGATGACGGCGCCACCGCGACCCTCCCGCTCCAGGAGGATCCCGCCCAGCTTGCCCCCGCCGGCCAAAAGGTCATTGGGCCATTTGAGGAAGACGCGCAAGCCTCCGCCCGCCGCCCTCTCGAGCCCCCGCGCCACCGCCACCCCCGCCACCAGACTCAACTGCTGACAGGCGGCCGCCCCCGCCGGCTCGGCGGAACCCGGCGCCGCCGATGGCCGCAGGATCAGGGAGAACCAGAGCCCCCCGCCCCGCGGCGAGTGCCACCGGCGCCCCAGTCGCCCCCTGCCCGCCGTCTGCGTGTCGGCCAGCACCACGGTGCCCTCCTCGGCTCCCGCGGCCGCCAGACGGCGGGCCACATCCTGGGTGGAGGTGACCGTGGCATAACGGATTACGCGCGGGGGTGACAGCACGTCAATCCCCCCGCGCCGAGGCCGGGGAAACCGACCGGCCGCCGCCGCCCAACCAGGGCCGCACCGCCGGGCCGCGGGCCGCCGCGCGGCCGGCCAGCTCCGCCACGGTCACACCTTCCAGTTCCAGGTCCGGCGCCAGCTCCGCCAGAGGCACGAGCGCGAAAGCCCGCTCCTGCAGGGCGGGATGGGGCACGGTCAGGTCGGGCTCCTCCACCCGCCTTTCGCCGAAGACGAGGATGTCCACGTCCAGGGGGCGCGGGCCCCAGCGCTCCCGCCGCACGCGCCCCAGGACCCGCTCCACCTCCAAAACCGCGGCGAGCAACTCCCGGGGGTTGAGCCAGCATTCCGCCTCCATAACCTGGTTGAGGAACCACGGCTGGGCCACCGGCCCCACCGGCTCTGTTTCGTAAAGGGCGGAAAGACGGGCCGGCCGCAATCCCGGCACCCGCCGAAGCAGGCGCACGGCCGCGGCCAGGTTGGCCTCCCTGTCCCCCACGTTGGATCCCAGGCCCAGGTAGACCCACTCCGGCCGGCTTCCCCGCACCACCGCGTCGGCCATCCGCACCACCCGCACCATCTGCCGAACATCGTGGACCCGCACGACGTCGGCACCGCCGGCCACGGCCAGGGCGACAAGGGCCGCCGTTCCCTCGACCCGCTCCTCCACCGGCAGCCGCAAGACCCGCCCGATGGTGGACTTGCGGGAGGGGCCGAGCAGGATGGGGCAACCCAGTTCACGCAACTCCCCCAAACGGGCCGTGATGGCCAGGTTTTGTTCCACCGTCTTACCGAAGCCAAAGCCTGGGTCAACGATGATGAAACCCTCCGGCACCCCCGCCGCATGCGCGATTTCGATGCTTCGCTTCAGGAAGCTCTTCACGTCCTCCAGCACACCCCGGGGATAAACCGGCTCACCGCGGCGGTGCTGCCCGAAGCCGTGCATGCAGACGACCGGGATGCGCGCTTCGCCAGCCAGGGAGGCCAAAGCGGGATCCCCCTGCAACCCCGACACGTCGTTGAGGACGGCGGCGCCCGCCGCCAGGGCCGCCCGCGCCACCTCGGCCTTGTAGGTGTCCACCGAGATGGGGACGTCCACCGCTTCGCTCAGCGCCTCGACGACGGGGACCAGGCGCCGGATCTCCTCCTCCGCCGATACGGGGACGGCGCCCGGCCGCGTGGACTCGGCCCCCACGTCCACCAGGTCGGCGCCTTCCCCCACCATCTCCCGGGCTCGTGCCACGGCCGCTTCCACGGTCGCGTACCGCCCGCCGTCGGAAAAGGAATCCGGCGTGACGTTGAGTATGCCCATGACAAGGGTGCGGCGGCCGAACTCCAGGACATGGTCTCCGAAGCGGAGCACCCTCCTCCCGCCTCCCCTCCCCGTCCAGGAGCGCGACCGCACCTCCTTTCCACCCCTAAGCGCCCGCGGCCGCGGGCGGCGGCGCGAGCCGGGAGGTCAGCACCCGGGCCAAGGCGGCGAGAAACCGTTCGTTGTGCTCCGGCAGGCCCACGCTCACCCGCACGTGGCCGGGGAGGCCGAAAGGGCCGCCCGGCCGGACGATGACACCCTCCCGCAACAGCTCACGGCAGAGCCAGCCATCGTCGCAGCCGGCCTCGAAAAGGACGAAATTGGCCTGGGAGGGCACGGAACGGAGGCCCAACTCGGCCAGCCCGGCCTGGAGCCGCTCCCGGCCCCGCCTGGTGACCTCCAGGGTGCGCTCCAGGTGACCGGTGTCCTCCAGAGCGGCCAGGGCGGCCGCCTGGGCGGGGCGACCGACGGGGAAGGGCTCGCGCACCCGGCGCAGCAGGTCCGCCAAATCGGGGCGCGCCAGCGCGTATCCGACCCGGAGGCCCGCCAGCCCGTAGGCCTTGGAGAAGGTGCGCACCACCACCACGGGTCGTCCCGCCCGCACGGCGCCGATTCCGTCCGGCAGGACCCCGGGTTCTGCGTACTCGGCGTAGGCCTCGTCCAGGGCCACCACCACGTGCGGCGGCAGCGCGGCCAGGAAAGGGTCCCAGTGTTCCCGGGGAAGAACGGCACCGGTGGGGTTGTTGGGGTTGCAAAGAAGGACGAGGCGCGTACGGTCGTCCGCCCGGGCCGCCAGGGAGGGCAGGTCGCAGGCGTATTGCCGCAGCGGCAGGGCCACCAGCCGCCCGCCCGCCACCAGCACCGCGCGCTCATAGAAGGGAAAGGTGGGGGCGCAGGTCAGGACCTCGTCGCCCGGCGCCAAGAGCGAAAGACAGAGGAGCGTCAGGATATTGTCGGCGCCGTTCGCCACCACCACCCCGTCGGGATCGAGACCCCAACGCCGGGCCAGGGCGACGCGCAGCAGGGGGGCATCGCCCTCGGGATAGATGTGGGCGGCCGCCAAGGAGGACGCGGCCGCCGCCACCGCCAGGGGGGAAGGTCCCAGGGGATTCTCGTTGGAAGCCAGCTTGACCACGTCGGTCAAGCCCAGCTCCCGCCGCACCTCCTCCACGGGCTTGCCCGGAACGTAGGGGGGAATGCGGTGAACAAGCGGCCGACCCACGGAACGGCGCCTCGCGGCCAAGCTTCACCCTCCTCGCCCGCCCTTCGGGCGGTTCCCCTCGGCCGCGGGCGGTCAAGCCGTGCCGAGGATGGCCTGCAGGTCCGGTCCCTCCAGCGTCTCCTTCTCCATGAGGGTCCGCGCGATGCGGTCCAGACGATCGCGGTGCTGGCGGAGGAGATCCACCGTCTTGCGGTAGAGGGTGGCCACTAGGTTGTTTACCTCCCGGTCTATGCGGGCGGCCACCTCCTCGCTGTAGTTGCGCTCGCGGACGATGTCCCGCCCGAGGAAGGGGGCGTCCTCCCGGCTGCCGTAGGTGAGGGGGCCCAGTTCCTCGCTCATGCCAAACTCCGTCACCATGCGGCGCACCATGCGGGTGGAGCGCTCCAGGTCGTCCTGGGCGCCGGTGCTGATCTCGCCGAAGACCAGTTCCTCGGCCGCCCTCCCGGAGAGAAGGACGCACACCCGGTCCATGATCTCGCTCCGCGTGACCAGGTAGCGATCCTCCACCGGCAGTTGAAGCGTGTAGCCGAGGGCGGCGCCCCGCGGGATGATGGAGATCTTGTGCACCGGGTCGGCACCCGGCAGGAGGCTGGATACCAGGGCGTGGCCGGCCTCGTGGTAGGCCACCCTCTCCCGCTCGCGCTCGCTGATGACTCGGCTCCGCTTCTCCGTGCCGCCCACGACCCGGTCCACGGCGTCGTTCAGCTCGGCCATACCGATGGCCTTCTTGCGCCGCCTGGCCGCCAGCAAGGCGGCCTCGTTGAGGACGTTCTCCAGGTCGGCACCCGTGAAACCCGGCGTCCGCCGGGCCAGCACCCCCAGGTCCACGTCGGGCTCCAGGGGTTTGTTGCGGGCATGGACGGCCAAGATGGCCTCACGCCCCTTGAGGTCGGGCCGGTCCACCACGATCTGCCGATCGAACCGGCCGGGCCGGAGGAGGGCCGGGTCCAGGATGTCGGGCCGGTTGGTCCCGGCCATGACGATGATGCCCTCGTTGGCCGAGAAGCCGTCCATCTCCACCAGGAGCTGGTTGAGGGTCTGCTCCCGCTCGTCATGGCCGCCGCCGTAACCGGCCCCCCGCTGCCGACCGACGGCGTCTATCTCGTCAATGAAGACGATGCAGGGAGCGTGTTTCTTGGCCGTCTCGAAGAGGTCGCGGACCCGGGAGGCGCCGACCCCCACGAACATCTCCACGAAGTCCGAGCCGCTGATGCTGAAGAAGGGCACACCCGCCTCCCCCGCCACCGCCCGCGCGAGAAGGGTCTTGCCCGTGCCGGGCGGCCCGGCCAGGAGCACCCCCTTGGGGATCCGCGCCCCCAGCTGAATGTACCGCCTGGGGTTCTTGAGAAAGTCCACGATCTCGGCCAGCTCTTCCTTGGCCTCGTCCAGCCCCGCCACGTCGGCGAAGGTGACGCGCTTGCGCGGGTCGTCCTGGTGCAGGCGGGCCCGGCTGCGGCCGAACTGCATCACCCGGCTGCCTCCCAACTGCCCCTGGTGGAGGATGAAGGCCAGGGCCCCCACCACCAGGAGCACCGGCAGGAGGGTGCTCAGAAGGGCCGCCCACCACGGGGTCTCCGCCGGCTCCTGGTATTTCACCTCCGCCTTCTTGGCGATCAGGAGTTCGTCCAGGGCCTGGCTGTTGGCGGGCTTGACGGCCGTGAAGCGGCGCCCGTCCTTCAGCTCCCCCACGACGCGCGTCTGGTCATAGATATAGACCCGCCGCACCTGGCCCTCGGCCGCCAGCCGGTAGAGTTCGTTGTAGGGCAGCTCGTCCCCCTCCTGCCTCTGGGCCAGGAGGAGGTTCAGAACGGTGACGAAGAGGATGACCACCAACCCATAGGCTAGAAAATTACGAAAAACCTTGCCGGACCCCATAAAAAACCTCCTCATCCGGCGCTCTCATCCGTCGGCATTCTAACATATGGCATCGGGCAACTCAACGCAACGCAGGAGGAGCAGGGATTCGTCGCCCGGCCGGGGTTGAAAGCGCGCATCCGCCGCCCGGCCCACGACCCAGAGGAGGACCTCCTCCCCCGAAGCCAGGCGTGCCGTGACCAGGGGAATCCGATCCCGGAGACGGCGCGGAATCCCCCAACGGGCCAGGAGCCTCTTGAGGCGCGTGGGCCCGGCCCGGCCCGGCAGCCACAGTCTGTCACCGTCGCGGCGGGAACGAACCGTCAGGGGACCCGTCAGTCCCTCGGCCGCCAGGAGCACCTCCCCGGGGGAAACCGTCCCTCCGGCCGCCCCGCCCCTCGGGGAGAGAAGGCGGGCTTCCAAGCGCAGGCCCGCCTCCGGCACCGTTACCTCCCCCGGGAGGGGCAGGACGTGAGAGAAAGGGGCCTCTTCGCGCCTCCTGGCCACCGTGAGGGCATCCCGTTCCCGCCAAGCCTCGAGTCCTCCTCCCAGGACGGCCCGCCGGCCGGTGCGACCGCCCAAAAGGGCCAGAGCCCTCTCCACGGCGGCGAAGTCGGGTCCCGGCAGCCAACCCAGCCGCGCGCACGCCTGCCTGATCAGGCGGCGCTGCAGGCCCGCCGGCAGCGGGGCGAAGGAGGCAAGGGGGAAGACCACGGCATCGGGGTCGGCCCGGCCCACGGCGGCAAACCGCTCGGCCACCACCTCCGCCAGCCATTCCTCATCCTCCCGGACCAGCTCGGCCAGGCGCGCCAGGGCCTCGGGCAGGCGCGGGTTGGCCTCCCTGACAAGGAAGGGCAGGATGCGATGGCGGACGCGATTGCGCAGGAGCGACACGTCCAGGTTGGTGGCATCGCGGCGCGGAACCAGCCCGGCCGCGCGGCAATAACGTTCCACCGCCGCACGGGGGACGCAGAGGAGGGGCCGGATGATCCAGCCCTCCCGGACAGGGGGGATGCCGGCCAGCCCCCAGGCCCCGGTACCCCGTAGAAATCGCATGAGCACCGTCTCGGCCAGATCGTCGCGGTTGTGCCCGAGAGCCAGGCGCCGGGCGCCCGTCTCCTCCCGCAGCCGGCGGAAGAAGGCGTAACGCGCCTCGCGTCCGGCTTCCTCGAGGGAGATCCGGCGCCGCCGGGCGAGGGCCGCCACGTCGGCCTCGGCCACCGTCACCGGCAGGCCCAGTTCCGCCGCCGTACGCCGCACGAATTCCGCCTCCTCGGCCGCCTCGGCGCGCAACCGATGATCGAGATGGGCCACATGGAGGGAGATGTCCAGGGAGGCGCGGAGAGACCAGAGAATGTGCAGCAGCGCCAGGGAATCCGCTCCGCCCGAGACCCCCACCAACACCAGGTCGCCCGGCCGCAGCATGCCGAACCGCCGGATCGTTTCCTCCACCAGCCGGCGCGCCTCCTCCATCAGAGATCCGCTCCCCTTGCAAAGGTTAGCACCAGCACGGATCGGTCGTCCGCCCTGAGACCGGCGCAGCCCTCACCGGCCGCCGCCAGGAGCCCCGCCGCCAGCGCCCCAGGGGAACCGGGCGCCGCGGCCCAGCGGGCCAACCAGTCCTCCACCCAGCCCTGCTTCCCTCCGCCGTCCAGCACACCGTCGCTGAGCATGACAAACACGTCGCCTGATTGGAAGGTGCAGGCAGTGGCGGGCCAGGAACCCTCGGCCAGCACACCCAGGGGGGCGGCAGGTGACGCCAGGACGCGGGGCCTTCCACCCCTGAGGAGATAGCTGGGGGGCGCGCCCGCCTTGTAAACGGCCGCCCGACCGCCAGCCAGCTCCACCTCGGCCACGTCCAGGCTGACCGTCTCCTCGCCCCTCCCGGCCAACCCCAGGAGCGTATTGAGGAGACGAAGGGCCTGGGGCACCTCCACGCCGCCCCTCACCAGCCGCTGCAACCACCCGGTGGCGAACCGGCTGAGGCGGGCTGCCCTCAGCCCCCGTCCCATCCCGTCGCCCAGGGCCACCAGCAGGCGACCGCCGGCCCCTTCCTCCCAGACCAGGTGAGCGTCACCGCTGACGATCCGGCCGGGAGCCGCCTGCTTGACGATCTCCAGCCGGTAGCCAAGCCGGAGGGGCCGGTCCCGGCCCGGGGCCGGCGTCGGGGCGGGAGCCCCGGTCCGCTCCGCGATCCGCGCCATCTCCCAAAGATGGGCGGCCAGCACGAGCCGGAGATCCTCGCCCCCTCGCCGGTGAAGTTCGGCCAGCTCCACGAGGGGCACGGCCACCCGCAGAGCCGTTTCCAGCTCCCGCGGTCGGAGGCAGCCCAGTTGCCGCAGCACCGGCACCGGGCGCCCGCCTGCCCGCAGGAACGACCCCAGCACCCGCCGGGCGGCCGCCTCCCCCTCCCAGCACTCCCGGCGCCGGGGGCAGGCCAGGCAGACTCTGCCCCGCACCTGGTCCACGGCCACCACGGCGGCCTCCCCGGCCTCCCGTCCCACCGACTCCGCCATCATCCGGGCGCCTTCCCGCAGCAGAGCGGGCAAGAAGCCGGCCGGGTCCCAAGGAGACAAAGGGGCGGCCCGGCCCCCGCGGCCCTGGCGGCGCTCCGCCGGCGACCGGCCGGCAAGGGGAAGGCGGTGCGCCAGGAACCACCCCGCCGCGGCGGCCGCCAACAGCGAGGCCCAGGTCAACGGGTTGCCGAGGAGCAGCCCCGCGAGCGGGACCACGAGCGCCAACGCCCACCGGGGAACGCGCCCCGGCCGCCGGCCAGCCCGGCCGAGGCGCCCCTGGGCCGCCACCACCCGCCATCCCCGCCGCCCCGTACGCGCGGGCCCCGCTCGCCCGGCCGCCTCCGCCGCGGCTCCTTCTCCTTTCGCCACGCCTCCAGCCTAGCAGCGGGCGGCCGCGGATGCTGACGGATGCGGGCGGTCGCCGGCCGCAACTTTCAGCAAAAAATTCGGCCCGCCCCCCTTGTCAAGAACGAACCTCATTGCTAGAGTTGCCTGTGTTGCGTCTTGTGAAATTCTTCCCAACGACGGGCCTCCTCAACGACTCTCTTCCTGCCCCGACGGCCGTAAACCGACCAACCTGAAGACGCAGCCCTCACCGGACCGAGGCGTTCCGGTCATGTGAACTGGTTCACGCGTGGAGGTGGGGAACGTGATCCCCGAGGCCGCGCCCCGCGACGGCGTGGTCGAGCATGGGCACGAGCCCGGCAAAGGCGGGGCGGCCCCTACCCAGGTCTTGGTCGCCGCTCTCCTGGGGCTGGCCATCTCCCTCGTGGCCGCCGCGGCTCGCCTCGTCCCCCGGGAGAACCTGCACGATCTGGTCTACGCCCTGCTGGCCATTCCCATGGTCCTGGCCGCCACCCGCTTCGGAGCGGCGGGGGCGGTGGCCGCCGGCGTCGCCGCCCTCCTCTCCGCCGGGGTCACGGCCCCGGTCCAGCCCCTCCTGGTCCAAGTCTACCTGGCCAGCCTCGCCGCCGCCCTCGTCGCGGCCACCCACGCCCTCCACAGGCGCCACCTGGCCCTCCTGGCCACCAACAGGCGCTTGGCCCAGATGGCCACCAGGGACGCCCTCACCGGTCTCCTCAACAGCCGCGCCTTCTGGACCGGCCTCCGGCAGGTTCTCCAGGTCCACCGGCGGACGGGGCAGCCCGTCAGCCTCCTCCTGCTCGACCTGGACAACTTCAAGGAGTTCAACGACCGCTACGGCCACCTGGCGGGTGACGCCATGCTGGCCGCCGTGGGCAAGGCCCTCCTGCGCTGCGTGCGCACCTCGGACCTGGCGTGCCGGTACGGGGGCGACGAGCTGGCCGTCATCGCGCCCAACACCGACGAGGTGGAGGCGGGCCAGATGGCCGAGCGCATTCAGGCCTGCCTCGGCGGCGTCACCATCCCGGGCACGGGGGAAGACGAAGGGGGTAAAGGGCGGTCCGTCAGCGCCTCCATCGGCATCGCCTCCGTGCCCCGATCGGGCTCCACCGCCGACGAGTTGGTGGCCGCCGCCGACCGCGCCTTGTATGCCGCCAAGGCCAGGGGGAGGAATTCTGTGGCCATAGCCTCCGAGCGCCGACCGCTTCCGGAACCTAGAGAGCCTCGCCGGTGATCTGGCGCACGGCCGCCAGGGCCTGCTCGAAGAGCACCGCCCAGTCGTGCCGCCGCGCGGCCTCCTGCCGGGCCGCCACCCGCTCGGGGATCCGCCGCTCGGCAAGGGCACGTTCCAGCCCGGCGACGAACCCGCCGGGCCCTTGGGCCACGCACACCAGATCGCCCAGCCGCCGCACCTCCGGCATGTCGGTGGATACCACCGGCACCCCGGCCGCCAGGTACTCCCACACCTTCAGGGGGTTGACGTGCCTGGCCAGGTCCCCTACCCGGAAGGGGTTGAGGGCCGCGTCGAAGCGCGCGACCCAGGCAGGGATCTCGTCGCGGGGGCGCGGACCGAAATAGTGGACGTTGGGGAAGGCCAGGAGCCGGCTCAGGTCCTGGTTCGTGGGCCCCACCAGCACCAGGGACCACTCCGGCCGGAGCCGGGCCAGTTCCTCCAGGAGGGGCACGTCAATCCACCCGTAAAGGGAACCCACGAAGCCGATCCGCGGAGGGGGAACGGCATCCAGCATCGGCAGCGGGCGTTCCAAACCGCGCGCGAAGAGTCCGCTGTCCACGCCGTTGGGAACATACACGGCCCGCCGCGTCAGGGGGGCCTTTTCCCGGAGGAGTCCCTCGGCACTGGCCAGGAGGAGGTCGGCCCGGCGCAGGAGGCGCTCTTCGCTGCGGGCCAGCATGGCCCCGTTGACACCGGGGTAAGCCGCATGTTGATCCACGCAGTCGTAGACCAGCCAGCGTTTGGGCAACAGGGCCGGATCCCACGGGAGATACGTCCAGATCAGGGCTTCCCGTATCCCCAGCCTTTTCATGGCCCTCTTCACGGCCAGCTGGGCAAGAACCCTGTTCACCAGAAACGGCACGGGATGCCGCGCCCCAAAGGGGAAGGCTAGGACGGAGGGCAGCACGTACAAGGGGAGATCTGGTCTGAGCCTCCTGGGCTCGGGCCGCAGGACAGGCCGAAGGTGCTCCCGCCCGCCCCGGCGGACAAAGGGCGGCGACGGCGGCTCAGCGTAGAGAACCCGGCGCCCCCGCTCCGCCAGCATGAGCATGAAGCGCTGTTTGCGGGTCCAGGGACCCTCCCAGCCCATGCTGGAGAGACAGACTATCCAGGTGGGCGCCGTCAGCAGGCACCCCTTTCGGTCCCGGCCGCCAGGGTATCGGCGATTCCCCGGCCTCGTCCCCCCTCCTCGGCGGGCGCCGAGGTACGCCCCTCCGGTCGGCCCAAGACCCGTACGGCAAAGCCCGCCGCCTCCCAGCGGGCGTGGTCCAGAGACCCCGTGGCGTCAAAGAGGGATGCGGACCGCATCCCGGCAACCAGCAAAGCGGGGTCCAGCTCCAGGTATTGGCGGTGCCCCACCAGCACCACCACCAGATCCGCCCCGGCCGCCGCCTCCCTAACCGAACCGGCCGCGCGCAGGCCCGCCAGCCGTTCCGCCCCGTCGTCGCCGGAGTGGGCGACGGCGTGCAGATCGGCGCCCGCGGGCACAAAAGGATCGTGGACCGTCACCGTCAACCCCTCGCCGCGGAGACGGGCGGCCACCTCCAGGGAGGGCGACTCCCGCAGATCGCCCACATTCGGCTTGTAGGCCAGCCCCAGGAGGGCCACTCGGTCCCCGCGGCCGGCGAGGCAGGCCCGGACACGCTCCGCCACGCGGCCGGGCATGGCGTCGTTGACGGCCCGAGCCTGGCGAATCAGGGGCGCCGTCTCCGGGGCCCTCTCCACCAGGAACCACGGATCCACCGGGATGCAGTGGCCGCCCACCCCCGGTCCCGGGCGGTGGATGGTCACCCTGGGATGCCGGTTGGCCAAGGCCACTGCCTCCCACGCGTTCACCCCCAAACGTTCGCACAGGAGGGCAAACTCGTTGGCCAGCGCCACGTTCACGTCCCGGAAAGTGTTCTCCATCAGCTTGACCGTTTCGGCCGTGGCGGCGTCCGTCAGGGTGATCCGGCCGGCCACGAAGGAACCGTAGAGGTCGGCGGCCCGGCGAGCGGCCTCGCGGCTCAGGCCCCCGATGACCCGGTCGTTGTGAACAAGTTCATGGGCTATGCGCCCCGGTATGACGCGCTCGGGACAGTGGGCCAGGAAGAAGCAGTCGTCCGGCGGCGCCGGGTCCCGGTGCGCGCGCAGGCCGGATTCCTCCAGGAGGGGGCGCAGAAAATCCTCGGTGGTGCCCGGCGGCACGGTGGATTCCAGGATCACCACGTTGCCCGGACGGAGGAGCGGGGCCAGGCTCCGCGCGGCGGAACCCACGTAGTCCAGGTCGGCCTCCCGGCCCCCGTAGCGGGGGGAGGTTCTGGCCGGCGTCGGCACACAGATAAAAAAGGCGTCCGCCGGCTCCGGGGCGAGACCGGCGCGGAGCCGGCCGGCCCGGAGGGCCGTCCGGTAGAGTTCCTCGAACCCCTCCTCCTCGGCGGCCCGCTCGCCGGCGTTGACGGCCTCCACCACCTCGCGCCGGACGTCCACGCCCAGCACGCGGTGACCGGCCGCCGCCAGGAAGACGGCCGTCGGGAAACCGATGTAGCCCAGCCCCACCACGCAGACACCCTTGTCCTGCGCCAACGGCCTCACCTCCGACCACCGCCATTATGCCAGACGGGCGCGCCCGCCCGGCCCTCGCCTCGCCGGTGAGGCCGGGAGAGCGATCAGGAGGTCCCTCCGCCCGTGGCCCCTGCCCCGCCGCCCCCACCGGCACCGCCCCCGCCGCCACCGCCCCCACCGGGGGAAGCACCGCCGCCTCCTCCCCCGCCTGCCGCGGCGCCGCCTCCCGGCCCGCCACCCGCGGAGGCCGCCAGCATGGCCTGCAGGAGGCGCGTCACGCTCTCCCGCACCACCTGGTCAACGGCCGCGCGCACGTCCGGCGACCGCATCAGGGTGCGCATCTCCTCCGCCAGACGGCGGCGCGGGTCGGGCGAGCTCATGACCCGCTCGACCTGCCGCTCCAAGAGAGCCTCGCCGGAGGACGAACGGAGGAACTCCTCCACGGCCGTTTGCAGCGCCTGCCGCTGCACCTCGGCTTCGATGAGGCGGCGGATGTCGGGCGACCTCATCTCCTCGCCCACGGCGGCCCGCACCTCCTGCCGGGTGGGGCCGGGCGCGGGGGAACGCGCCGGCGACCCGCCGCACCCCCACCCCGAGAGCAGGACAAAGGCCGCCAACAGCAAAAACCTCCCTCCCCGGCCCTGTCGCAACGGGGCCGCCCCCAGCCCCCCATCGGCAGCAGTCATGGCCTCTCACCGGCCAGCACCCGCCCCTCCCGCCGACCGGGAGTTATCTTTTCTCAAGGCGCGCCACCCGATGTCGCGGCGGTAATGGGCGCCGGGAAAGGAGACCAGGGAGACGGCCTCGTAAGCCCGGGCCAGGGCGGCCGGCAGGTCATGAGCCACGGCGGTGACGCCCAGGACCCTCCCGCCGGCCGTGACGATCCCCTCGGCCGCGGTGGCGGTGCCGGCGTGGAAGACCAAAACCCCCGGCAGACGCTCGGCCGCCTCCAGACCTGTTATGGGAAGCCCCCGTTGGTAGGGGCCGGGATAGCCTGCCGCCGCCATGACCACGCAAGCCGCCGCTCCCTCCCGCCACCGCACCTCCCGGTCGCCCAGGTCGCCGGCGGCGCAGGCGGCGGCCAGCCGGTAGAGGTCGCTCTCGAGGAGCGGCAACACGGCCTGGGCCTCGGGGTCGCCGAAGCGGCAGTTGAACTCGAGGACCATGGGACCCGTCTCCGTCAGCATGAGGCCGGCATAGAGAACACCCCTGTAGGGGGCGCCCTCGGCGGCCAGCCCCCGCACGGTGGGGCCTATGATCCTTTCCTCCACCTGCCGCAGGAGCGGGGCGTCCACGCCGGGCACCGGGCAGTAGGCGCCCATGCCGCCCGTGTTGGGCCCCCGGTCTCCGTCCCAAACCCGTTTGTGATCCTGGGCCGGCAGGAGGGTGAGAAAACGCCGGCCGTCCACCAGGGCCAGCACCGATACCTCCTCGCCCGCCAGCCTCTCCTCCACCACCACGCGCCGTCCAGCCTGCCCGAAGGCGGCGCGCACCATGACCTCCTGGATCCAGGCCACCGCCTCGGCCGGCTCGTCCGTCACCAGGACTCCCTTGCCCGCCGCCAGGCCGTCCACCTTGAGCACCACTCCGCCGCCGCCCGCCAGCATCTCCTCCACGTGGGCGGAGGCCGCCAGAGGATCGTCGAAGACGCGAAAGGGGGCGGTGGGAATGCCGTGCCGGGCCATGAACTCCTTGGCGAAGACCTTGCTGCCCTCGATGGCCGCCGCCGCCCGCACCGGCCCGAAACAAGGGATGCCGAGGGCGGTCAGGCTGTCGGCCAGGCCCGCCACCAGGGGTGCCTCCGGGCCCACCACCACCAGATCGTAACGCTCCCGAGCCGCCAGGGCCGCCAGCTCAGCCGCGTCGCCGGCCGCCTCCGGCCGACAGCGGGCCAGGCGCGCGATGCCGGCGTTGCCCGGCGCGCAGTCCACGCGCGCCACGAGCTCGCTCTGAGACAGTTTCCAGACCAGAGCGTGCTCTCTCCCGCCGCCCCCCACCACCAGCACCTTCGCGCCCGTCACGGCTCGTCCCCCTTCCCCGCGGGGCCGGGCGGCCCGGCACCCCGGCCCCCGGCTCGGGCCACCTCCGGACCGGCGGCCCACCCCGCCCTCCTAACGGCCGCCGCCGGCCCGGCCGATACAGAGAAAGCCGGTGGAGCAACCAGGGAGGTATCGCGCTTGCGACCCGCAGAAGTCAACTCCGGCCTCATCGGTAAGAAGCTGGCCAAGACCGTCTTCACGGCGGACGGGCGCGCCCTTTTGACGGCGGGCGTGACCCTGACCCCGGCTTATCTGGAGGCCCTCCGCCGCCGGGGCTTCACCGTCGTTTACGTCGAGAACGAACTCCTCCCCGACCTGGAGGTGGACGAGGCCCTCAACAGCGACACGCGGGTGAAGGCTACCCGGATCATCAAGGAATCCATGGACCGCTTGGCGGCGGGACATGAGATTAACGTAAAGGCCGTCAGCGACGCCGTCAACGACATCCTGAACGACCTGGCCGGCAACTCCGACCTGGTCTTCAGCCTCTCCTCCCTGCGCAGCGTGGACGAGTACACCTTCACCCACAGCGTCAACGTCTGCGCCATCGCCCTCATAGTGGGGCAAAGCCTCCACTACACCCGCCAGGATCTGCACAAGCTGGGGGTGGGAGCCCTTCTGCACGACATCGGCAAGGTGCAGATGGGCGACATCGTCCGCAAGCCCGGCAAACTCACCGCCGAGGAGTGGCAGCGCATGCAGACCCACCCCACCATCGGCTACGAGCTTCTGCGGACCAATTTCGAGATCAGTCTCCTCTCGGCCCACGTGGCTTTCCAGCACCATGAGCGGGTGGACGGCAGCGGCTACCCCCGGGGCCTGGCCGGCGGCGACATCCACGAGTTCGGCCGCATCGGGGCCGTGGCCGACGTCTACGATGCCCTCGCCTCGGACCGGCCTTACCGCAAGCGCCTCGACCCCCTCGCCCTGGCCGCCGAACTGCAGGCCATGGCCGGCTCCCACCTGGATCAGGAGATTGTGCGCAAGCTCCTGGCGCGCATGGCCCTCTATCCGACGGGCTCCATCGTCCTCCTCAACACCAGGCAGGTGGCCGTGGTGGTCAGACAGACCAGGGGCGACCCGGCTCGGCCCGTGGTGAGGATCGTCACCGACAGCGAGTACGAACTGGTGGATCCCTGGGAGGTTTCCCTCGCCGAGCGCGAGGACATCACGGTGCGCATGATCCTGCCGGATTACCCCGCGCGCGTGCGGGACCAGATCCGCCTCCGCGCGGAGGGAACGGTCCCCGCCTCGGCCAGCTGACGGATCCCGCCGCCGGCCGCAACCGGCCCGACGCCGGGCCCGCCGCCCGAGAACCAGCGGCGCCGCAGCCGGCGGCGCCCTCATTGGTGCAGGAAATGGCGCCGTCCCGTCAGGAACATGACCAGGTCGTGCCGGTCGGCGGCCGCCACCGATTCGGCGTCCCGCACGGAACCCCCCGGTTGGACGATGGCCGCGATGCCGGCGCGGGCCGCCTCCTCCACCACGTCCGGAAAGGGAAAGAAGCCGTCCGAGGCCAGGCAAGCCCCCCGCGCTCCTTCGCCCGCCTGAGCGAGGGCCTGCCGCGCCGCCGCGATGCGGCTGGTCTGTCCCACCCCGATGCCCAGAGTGCGACCGCCGGCGGCCACCACGATGGCGTTGGAGCGAACCCTGGCGACGACCCGCCAGGCGAAAAAGAGGTCCTCGAGCTGGCCCGCCTCCGGCCGCCGCCTGGTGACGCACCGCCAGGAGGAGGGGTCGTCGTCCAGGCGGTCCGCCTCCTGCAGCAGGAGTCCGCCCGGCAGGCGCCGCAGGTCCATCCCCTCCCTGGGGGAAAGGGGAACGTCCGCGCTCTCCGAGGGTACGGCCAGGAGGCGCAGGTTCTTGCGGCCCGCCAGGACGGCCAGGGCCTCGGGCGCGAAGGCGGGCGCCACCACCACCTCCAGGAAGCCTTGCGCCAACTCTTGCGCCGTGGCGGCTTCCACGGGACGGTTGAGGGCCACCACGCCGCCGAAGATGGAGACCGGGTCCGCCTCCCGCGCCCGGCGGAAAGCCTCGACCAGGCTATCGGCCACGGCAACCCCGCACGGGTTGCCGTGTTTGACGGCCACGGCGGCGGGACCGGGGAAGACCCGGACCAGCGTCCAAGCGGCTTGGGCGTCGGCCAGGTTGTTGAAGGACGGTTCCTTGCCCTGGAGCAGGCGGGCGCCCGCCACCCCCTCCTCCGTGCCGAGCGGATCCCGGTAAAGGGCCGCCGCCTGGTGGGGGTTCTCCCCGTAACGGAGGGAGGCCACCCGCTCCCAGGCCAGGACCAGGCGCTCGGGGAGGCTCCGCCACCCCGATCCGGCCACCCGACCCAGGTGCTCGGCCACCACGGCGTCGTAAAAGGCCGTGTGCCGGAAGGCCTCCACCGCCAGCTCCAGCCGCAGGGCAGGGGGCAGGTCGCCGCGGGAGCGTAGCTCCTCCAGGACCTGACCGTAACGGTCCGGGCTCGCGAGGACGATGACGTGGCGATGGTTCTTGGCCGCCGCGCGGAGGAGGGCGGGCCCGCCTATGTCCACGTTCTCCAACGCTTCGTCCAGAGCCACGCCGGGCCTCGCCACCGCTTGCCGGAAGGCGTACAGGTTGACGGCCACCAGGTCCACGGGTCTGATGCCGAGGGAGTCCAGTTGCCGGCGATCCTCCGACAGGTGACGCCGGGCCAGGATCCCGCCGTGGATGGCGGGATGGAGGGTCTTGACGCGCCCGTCCATGATCTCGGGGAAGCCGGTGACATCGCCGACCTGGATCACCGGCACACCCGCCCTGGTCAACTCCGCCGCGGTCCCGCCGGTGGACACGATCTCCCAGCCCAGACCGACCAGGCCGCGCGCCAGGTCCACGATCCCCGTCTTGTCGGTCACGCTGAGCAGGGCCCGGCGCGCCGGTTCACCGCCGGCCCTCTCCTCCCCGCCGGCCGGATCCGTCCTGGGTTTCATGCAAAGATCACTCCCTCCCCGCCCGTCACGACCTCGCCCACCACCCAGCAGGGCACACCCTGTCCCGCCAGGACATCCGCCACGCGGTCCGCCGCCTCGGAGGCCACCACCATCACCATGCCGAGGCCCAGGTTGAAGGTGCGCCGCAGCTCCTCCTCGCCGATGCCGCCGAGCCGGTCCGCCAGCCGCCGGAGGAAACCGTACACGGGCGGCTCCGGCCAGGAGCCGACCCGCAGCCGCGCCGAGAGCCCCGGCGGCAGAGCGCGGGGCACGTTCTCGGGAAAGCCCCCGCCCGTTATGTGGGCCAGAGCCCGCACCGATCCTCCCTCGCGGCGGAGCACCTCCAGGACGGGGCGAACGTAGATGCGCGTGGGCTCCAGCAGCGCCTCGCCCAGGGGGCGGCCCACCTCCGGCACCTCCCGTTCCAGGTCCGCGCCGGCCTCCTCCAGAAGGCGGCGCACCAGGGAGAAACCGTTGGCGTGGAGACCGCTGGCGGCCAGCCCCAGGAGGGCGTCCCCCGGCCTCACCCGCGCCGGGCCGAGGATGGCTTCCCGTTCCACCACCCCCACGGCGAAGCCGGCCAGATCGTATTCGCCGGGGGCGTAAAAGCCGGGCATCTCCGCCGTCTCCCCGCCCAGGAGGGCGCAGCCGGCCTCCTCGCAGCCCCGGGCGACGCCCGCCACCACGGCGGCCACCTGCTCCGGGTCGAGCAGGCCCACGGCCAGATAGTCCAGGAAAAAGAGAGGCTCCGCTCCCGTGGTGAGGACGTCGTTGACATTCATGGCCACGCAGTCAATGCCGACCGTGTCGTGCCGGCCCAGGGCGAAGGCGACCTTGAGCTTGGTCCCCACCCCGTCGGCCCCTGCCACCAGGACGGGATCCCGATAGCGTTTCCCCAGGGCGAAAAGGCCGCCGAAGCCGCCCAGGCCTCCCAGCACCTCGGCCCGGCGCGTCCGGGCGGCCCACGGCTTGATCAGTTCGACGGCCCGCCGGGCCGCGTCCACGTCCACCCCCGCCCGGCGATAGGTCCAGCGCCCCTCCACGCCCGCCCGCCACCCCTCGGAGCCGGCGACATCCTCGCCCGGCCCCGCCTATTCTAGCCGCTGGAACACCGAGGCGGACAAGGCCTTTCCCGCTGCACCGCAAGAAGACAGCGGTCGCGACAGAGAAGAGAGGGGATACGGGCGGAAAACCCCTGAAACGGAAGGCAGTTCGGTGGAAACGCCAACGGTTGCGAGCCGCTTATCCTGAGGCCCCGGACTAGAGCCCGCGCCGACGGCGACGCTCGCGCCCCCCGGTCAACTCGCCTCCCAGGGGCTCCGCCACGGGCGTCACGGGCAGATCCACCGCGGCGGTTTCACCGTCGGCAGCCAGGGTGGAGGCCGTCTCCGCGGGCGCCGGGGCGGCCTCGGCCCGTCCGGGCGCCTCGGGGCCGGCCTCGGGGGAACCGTACGCCGAGCGCCGCCGTCGCCCGCCCAGCGGCGCCGCCTCGGGCGGCTGGCGCCGCTCCACCTCCAGGGTGCAGCGGGTGGCCAGGGCGGCGATGACACCCAGGGCCGCCAGGTAGGGCATGAGGACCGCGCCCACGGCGCCCACCGTGACGGGGATGTCCATGAGGACCCGCTCCCGCCTCTTGACCACGATGCGGTTGACGTTGCCCTCCCGGATCAGCTCGCGGACGCGGGCGATGAGTTCGGACCCGGAGACGGTGATCCGCTCCGTGAAACCGCGCGGCTCCTCCTCCAACTTGATGAGGGCCTGCACCACGTCTCCTCCCGTCGCCTGGAGGACCTCGTACGCCTTCTTGTAGGAGACACCGGCCCGCTCCCGGATGATGTCTATCTTTTCCAAAGTGATCAAGGACTCACCCGCCACGGCTTTGCGCCTCCTCGGGACCGCCCTGGGACGGCCGCACCTCTATTATGTCCAAAAGACGCGCCGATTTCAGGCGCCTTTCCAGGACCACCTCCAGGTGGGAGCGCAAAGCCCTGCCCAGGGTCTCGAGGGCCGCGGGCTCCGCCCGGAGGCGGAGGCTGCCCAGGCGGGAGGCGGGCAGGCCGAGGAGGAAGGCGGCCAGCGCCACGGCGTCCGGCGACAGCACCACCCCCCGCGGGTTCTCCGCGGCCTCCTCCCCGCGGGACGCCCCCGGCCCGACCCGGCCGCTCGCCGCCGTCTCCCGGCCATGGCGCTCGCGGTACCCCTCCGAGGCGTCCGGGCGGGCGGCGCACGGCAGGCAGAGGCAGAGACCGCGCCCCGGCAGGAAAACGGCGCCTCCGCCGAGCTCCCCCCCGCAGCCCGAGCACTCAGCCAGGCGCGGTCTCCACCCGGCCAGGGAGGCCAGTTGCAACTCGGCGTAACGCAGCAGAATCTCCCGGTCGGCCCCGCTCTCCAGGGCCGCGTAGACCTGCAGGAGCAACCGGTAGACGCTCCGGCCCTCGGGGGAGGGGTCGCCCTCCGCCACGATCTCGGCGGCGATCTCGGCCAGGTACGAGGCCGCCGTGAAGAGGGACAGGTCCGCCCGCAGGCGGGGGAAGTCCCGCACCGGCGCCGCCTGGCTCACCCCGTCCAGGGAGCGGCCTTTCCACAGGAGGGCGGAGCAGCAGGAGAAGGGGAGGAGCACCCGCGCCAGCCGGCTGGTGGGCCGGCGGACACCCTTGGCCAGGACGCGCAACCGCCCGTGGGCCTCCGTGAGGAAGGTCACCAGGGAGTGGGCCTCGCCGAAGGGCTCGAGGCGCAAGACGAGGCCCTGGGCCCGGTAGTTCATGGCGTCCGCCCTTTCTCGCCGCCCGCCGAGGCGGGGGGACGGAAGGTGACCGCCCACGCCCCCAGCAGCACCGCCTGGCCGGCCAGGTAGAGGAGAAAGGCGGGCTGCGGGCCGGCGGCCAGCCGGCCCACCAGCGCCGGCAATTCCGCCAGGCGAGGCAGGAACACGAGCAACCCCGTCAAAGCCGCCCCGGCCGCCGCCACCAGCACGGCGCCGGCCGCGTAGTCCTTGGCCGCCCGCGCCAGGGGATGGGGGTCGGGGTGCACCAGATCCACGGCCGCCTCCACGGCCGTGTTGGCCAGTTCGGCGAAGAGGACCAGGGCCGCCGCCAGGACCACGGCCGCCATTTCCCCCGGCGCGAGACCGACCCACCAACCCCACCAGAGGGCTCCCCAGGCCGCGGCGGCGTGAAAGCGCATGTTGCGGCCGCCGAGCCACGCCCCCGCCACACCCCGTCCCGCCACGCGAAAGCTGGCCAGGGCTCCCTGGCGGGCTCGGAACGCCGGCCCGCTATCTTTCGAGACCCACGGCCGCAAGGACGATCTCCGCCTCCCCCGACATGGCCCGTTCCTCCTCCGCCGTCTCGTGATCATATCCCAGGAGGTGCAGGACGCCGTGCACCGCCAGGAAGGCCATCTCCCGCGCGAGGGGATGCCCGTACTCCCCCGCCTGGCGGGCGGCCCTCTCCACCGAGATGACCACGTCCCCCAGCAGGAGCGGGAGAGCGGAGGAAGCGTCCCCGCCACCCGTCGGGCGCGTCCGGTCACCCGGCCGGATCGCCCCCGGCGAGTGCAGGGGGAAGGAAAGGACATCGGTGGGTTCGTCCCGGCCCCGATATCTCCGGTTCAACCGCCTCATCTCCGCGTCACCCACCAAGGAAACGGTCACCTCGGCCTCGGCCAGCCCGTGGCGGGCCAGGAGGGTCTCAACGGCCCGCCGCAGAGCGTTCACGACCTCCCGGACCTCCGGCGCCAACCGCTCCCCGCCCAGCACCTCCACCATCAGGGAGCCGCCACTCCGCCCCCGGCGGCGGCCCGTTCCCGCCCGCTTCGGCGCTGGGTGCCGCCCTCCCGCCCCGCCTGGCGCACTTCAGCCATCCCCGGCGGATGCGGGTACGGCACCCGCTCGTGGTACATACCGCCCAGGACGCGCGCGAAGGCCTCGGCGATCAGGTCCAGGTCCCGCAGGGTCAGGTCGCACTGGTCGAGCTGGCCGTCCGCCAGCCTTTCCCTTATGACGCGCCGCACCGTGGCCTGCAGGCGGCCGGGGGAGGGATCCCGCAGGGCCCGGCAGGACGCCTCGGCGGCATCCGCCAGCATGACGATGACCGTCTCCCGGGTCTGGGGGCGGGGACCATGGTGGCGGAACATCTCCTCGGTGACCTCGCCCGGACCTCCCTCCTCCAGAGCCCGCCGGTAGAAGTACGTAAGGAGGCTGGTCCCGTGGTGCTCCGGGATGAAGCGGGCGACCTCGGCGGGTAGGCGGTGCCGGCGGGCCAGCTCGAGCCCGTCCTTGACATGGGAGGTGACGATGAGGGCGGACAGGTGCGGCGAGAGCCGATCGTGAGGGTTCTGTCCGTTCATTTGGTTTTCCACGAAGAAATAGGGCCGTTTCATCTTGCCCACGTCGTGGTAGTAGGCCCCCACCCTGGCGAGGAGAGCGTCGGCCCCAATGGCCTCCGCGGCCGCCTCGGCCAGATTGGCAACGATCACGCTGTGGTGATAGGTGCCGGGAGCGGTCAACATGAGCTTCCGCAGGAGAGGTTGGTTGGGATTGGCCAGCTCCAGCAGGCGCAAGGCCGTGAGGATGCCGAAGCCGTTCTCGAAAAAGGGCAGGGACCCGACGGCCAGGACGCCACCGAGGAGGAGACCGGCGGCGGCCGCCACGGCGGCCTGCACCCCCAGCGTCGGCACCGCCAGCCCTCCGGGCAGGAGATGGTATGCTCCCACCACCATCACACCCGCCGCGGCGGCCCAGAGGCCGGCCCGCATGAGATCGGCCCGGCTGGAGAGACGGGCGCCGGTGATGACGGCCGCGGCCGCCCCCGCCAGCCCCACCAGCAGGGTCAGACCGTTGCCCCCGGCCGTGAGAGCGTTGGCCACGCTCACGGCGCCGCCCACCCCCAGCCCCAGCAGCGGATTGACCAGGACGGCCGTCAGGAGCGCGCAACCCGCCGCCGGCGTGAGGAGGGGCGAGAGGGGGGAAAGGACCCACCCCAAAGCCGCCCCGCCGACACAGACGATCCCCAGGGCGAGAAACCGGCCGTCGTGCTCTAGTGCCCGCGGGCCGGCCAGGCGGAGGAGACCGGCCAGGAACCCGGCCAGCAAAAGGGACCACGCCAGGGCGGCGCCGCGCTCGGGCCAGCGCGAACCGGCGGCCAGCAGGCCCGCGTCGGCCAGCCGCACCACATCCTCCTCGGTCAGTTTCTGGCCGCGTCGGACGATGACCTCCCCCCGCACGATGGTCACCGGCCGGACGCTCGCCATGGCCGCCTGCCGCTGGCGCTCCGTTTCCTCCTGGTCCAAAAAGAAATTGGGCTGGAGGCTATGCTCCACCACGGCTGCCAGGAAATCGGCCAGCAGCGGCTCGTGCCCCAGAGACCTGACGGCCGCCAGGGCCTCTCGCTGAAAGGTGGGCAGGTCGGCCACGGTGATGTTTCGGCTCATCTCCCAGCGCAGGATGTCCCGGACGTCCCGCTCGGCCCGCTCCAGGTCGGCGGCCGGCAGGTTGAGGGCCACCTCCAGGACGGCTTCCCGGACCGGAAACGGCAGCCGCTCCCGCAACCGCCCCGTCACCGCCGCCGCATCGCCGCCCTCCTCCAGGTCCGCCCGCGCCTGCCGCAGGAGGAAAAAGGCGGCGGCAGAGGCGGCCTCGGCCCGCTGCGCCGCCTCGGGTCGCCGCACGTAGGTCGCCATGACCCTGCTGGCGGCCTCCTGCCGCAGCCGCTCCGTGGCGGGCCGGTCCACGAACTCGCGCGGCGCCACCAGATCGGCGGGCGCCACCTGACCCGCCTTCAACTGATACCGTCCCGCCGTGCCGGCGGCCAGGACGGCCGCCAGAGACAGAAGGCAGACGCCGGTCCAGACCACCCGGAGCCGCCCGCCGCCGCAAAAGCGCCGGAAGCCCGGCAGCATCGCCGCGAACCGGCCCTTCAGCCGCGCGAGCCTACCCATCGTCCCCCGCGGCGGGGGTCCCGGAGGGGGCCTCCTCGCCGCGGGCCTCCCGGCCTCCCCGGGCGCGCTCGTGCTCCTCGTAGGCCCGGATGATCTTCTGCACCAAGGGATGGCGGACGACGTCCCGCTCCGTCAGGTAGATAAAGGCGATCCCCTCCACCCCCTCCAGCACCTCCCGTACCTCGTGGAGACCGGACTCCCGCTCGGGCGGCAGGTCCACCTGGGTTATATCCCCGGTCACCACGCACCTGGACCCGAAGCCGAGCCGCGTGAGAAACATCTTCATCTGCTCCGGGGTCGTGTTCTGCGCCTCGTCCAGAATCACGAAGGAGTCATCCAGGGTGCGACCCCGCATGTAGGCCAGGGGCGCCACCTCGATCATGCCCCTCCCCATATACCGGTCGAAACCCTCCACCCCCAGGATATCGTAGAGGGCGTCGTAAAGGGGCCTGAGGTAGGGGTCCACCTTTTCCTCCAGACCTCCGGGGAGAAAACCGAGCTTTTCCCCCGCCTCCACCGCCGGACGGGTGAGGATGATGCGGCTCACCTCGCGGTTGCGAAAGGCGGCCACCGCCAGCGCCATGGCCAGATAAGTCTTGCCGGTGCCGGCGGGACCGATGCCGAAGACCAGGTCGTGGGAGCGCATGGCGTCCACGTATCGTTTCTGCCCGATGCTCTTGGGCCGGATGGGCCTGCCCCTGGCCGTCACCAGGACGACCTCGTCGTAGAACTCGTCCAGGGACTCCACCCGACCCTCCCGGGCCAGGTCCACGGCATAGCGGACCTCGCGGCTGGTGACCGGCTGGCCGCGCAAGGTGGCCGCCAGCAGACGGCGAAACACCTGCTCCGCCCGGGCGGCAGCCTCGGGCTCGCCGACGATGGTCAGATCCTCCCCTCGGCAATAGACCTCCACCGCCAGGCCCCGGGCGACCTCCTCCAGATGCTCGTCACCGAGGCCGCAGAGGGCCCGCATCTGGTCCTGGTCCGGGACGTGCAGCCGGCGCCTCTCCTTCGCCCTCGCCACCACCCGGCGCCGCCCGCCCCGCGCCGGGCGTGGGGCGAAAGCGGCCCAGATCTTCCTCCGCCTCGACGAGGAGGCTCACCGCCACGCGGTCGGAACCCGCGGGGCGAACGGCCGTCCGCTCGCTCCAGATCCGGGTTCCGGGCGGGAGCAGGGACGCGAGCCGCCGCCTCAGGCGCTCCTCGCCGCGGAGCACCGCCTCGGACTGCGGCACCCTCCGGAGGCGGCGTCGCACCTCCTCGTACTTAATTATTTTAACTTCCACGATGGGCTCCACACCCCCGGTCGCGGGAAATCGAAGGACGGTTTCCCGCGCCACGTAGTCGCCGTACGGCGGCGATCCCACGCCGCCCAGGACCAGGCCCAAGGGCGGCAGCGCGAGCCGGCGGCGCACCCGCCTCCGGCCCGTGGGAACGGGCTCGCGGATCACCGTGGGTTCCTCCGCCTCGAGCCGGTACCAGACACGGCCGCGCACCACGGCGGCGGCCCGGACCGGCCGGTGCAGCTCGGCCGGCCGCGCCCCTTCCCCGGAAGGTGCCACCCAACTCCGTACCACGCCCCGCACCAGGACCTGGCCGGCGGTGACCACATCCCCCTCCCGCACGACGGGCTCCCCGCTCAGGACCAGCAGGTGCGTGACCAAGCCGTCGCGCCGCGCCACCACGTCGCCGGGCGTGTCCGCGGGGCCCGCGCCGGGCGGCAGAACCCTCCGCTCCACGATCTCCACGACGGCCCGGGTTCCCCGGAAGCGCACGCCGGCCCAGGCCACGTCGGGCAGGAGGAGGGGAAGCTCCGCCGCCAGCCGCCGACCGTCCACCCTCGCCAGCGCCACACCCGGCCGCAGACCCAGGCGGGCGGCCGCCGCCCGCACCTCCGCTGGCGTCACCCGCTCGCCGCCCCGCACCTCCACCACCCAAACGCGACCGCCCGCCGCATGGAGAAGCAACAGGAGGACGGCAGCCGCCGCAAGGAAGGCCCGCCGCCGCGCCAGGCGGCGGCAGAGGAAGGGCAGGCCGCGCCGCCGCAGGATTCGCACGCGGCAGCCCGACCGCCGGACCAAAGGCCGCAGACGGCCATAGGCCACCAGCCCGACGCAGGCCGCGGCCCCCCAGGGTGTCCGGTGCACGCGCCACAAGGCGATCCCATGACGGGCAGCCAGGTTGAGGAGGCGTTCGGGCCGCTCGCCGACCACCTTTATTTCCAGGAATCCGAAGAGCCAGAGGAGCGGGTAGGGGAGCACGGCACGGTTCACCCCACCCGCTGGAAGGCCACGGCGGCCACCAGCCCCGTGACGCTGATCTCCTCGGCCTGCACGCAGCCCAGGACCAGATCCTCGCCGGTGATGAGGATGCGACCGCCCTCGGTGCCCACCACCACCCGCGCCGGATCGTAGCTCACGATACCGCGGTGGTTTTCCACGGTGACCTGCATGCCGCCGAGGATGGTCACCCGGGGCAGGTCAAGGGCCACGTCCTCGGGCAGGTCCAGGGCACGGACGAAAAGGCTCTCGCGCCACCGGGCCAGGCTCCACCGGGCGGGCCGCCCGCGCCGGCCTGCGCCCGTGCCCTCCCCTCCCGCAGGGCCCTCCCTTCCCTCCGCCCGCCCCATACCAGAAAACCTATGCCCCGGCGTCGGGCGGATGCCCGTCTCCGGCGCCGCGGGACGAAAAGAGGAAAAGACGTTCCGAGGGAGAAAGCTTTATCCGGGTGCGCCGGCAGGCACCTGCCTGGGGGTGGGCGGGGTGCTGTGGGACGAAGCCGGACCTCTCTTTCCCGACCGGCGCCAGGCCGGCGAGAGACTGGCCGAACTCCTGGCCGACCTGGGCCCGCGGCGGGGCGTCATCCTTGGGGTGCCGCGCGGCGGTGTCGTGGTGGCGGCACCGGTGGCCGAGCGCCTGGGCTGGCCCCTGGACGTAATCCTGGCGCGCAAGGTGGGTACACCCTTCAACCCCGAACTGGCCGCTGGCGCCGTGGCTCCCGACGGGGTCTGCCGCTGGAACGCCGACGTCCTGCGCTATCTCTTCGGCGCCACGGTGGGAGAGGAAGAGGCCCGCGAGCTCCTGCTGCCCTACCTGCGGGAGGCCCGGGAGGAACTGCACCGCCGCCTCCGGCTCTACCGGGGCTCCCGGCCTCCTCTCCGCCTGGCCGGCCTCACCGTGGTGGTGGTGGACGACGGCATCGCCACCGGCCTGACGGTGGCCGCCGCCCTCGACTGGCTGGCCGGGCAGGGCCCGGCCGCCCGGATCCTGGCCACCCCCGTGGCCAGCCCCGAGGCTCTCGAGTATCTGACACCCCTCTGCGACCAGCTCGTCTGTCTGGCCGCGCCCCACCCCTTTTTCGCCGTGGGCCAGTACTACGCCGACTTTCGCCAGGTCACCGACGAGGAGGTGCAGGAGATCCTGCGGACGCACGGCCCGCCCGCCGGGCGGGCGGGCGGCGGGCAGGCAGGCCCGGACGCGGCCGGCGGGCCGCCGCCCGCGGAACCGCCCTGAGCCGCCCGGGGTAACGGCGCCTCCCTCAGCCGGGGGGCCAGCCGAGACCGCGGCCGCCCAGCACGTGCAGGTGAAGGTGCTCCACCGTCTGACCCCCGTGGCGACCGCAGTTGACCACCAAGCGGTACCCGTCAACGAGACCTTCCCCGCGCGCCACCCGGCTCGCCACCAGCAGCAGGTGCCCGAGGAGGTCGGCGTGCTCCTCCTCCACCTCGGCCAGAGAGGCCACGTGCTCCCGCGGGATCACCAGGACGTGCACGGGCGCCTGGGGATTTATGTCGCGAAAGGCCACCGCCCGCTCGTCGCTGTGCACCACCTGCGCCGGCACCTCTCCGGCCGCAAGGCGGCAGAAGATGCAGCTCACTCCCTGCTCACCCCCTCGTCACCGTTTTCGCCGGATTACCAGGCCGTGGGCGTCACCCTGTGCCGGCCGCCCTTCCTGTTCGTCGGGCTCGCCTCCCCTTCCTTCCCCACCCGTTCGGTGAGCGACCCGGCGGCCGGTCAGGGCGTGAGCCTGAGGGCGCGGCGCTCGCGCCATCTCTCCAGGGCCAGGTCCAGGAGCCGCCGCACAAGGTCCGGGTAGGGCAGGCCCGTGGCCTCCCAGAGCTTGGGATACATGCTGATGCTGGTAAAGCCGGGGATGGTGTTGATCTCGTTCACGTAGAGGCGGCCCGTCCCTCGCTCCAGAAAAAAGTCCACGCGGGCGAAGCCGGTGCAGTCCAGGGCGAGGTAGGCTTCCACCGCCAGCCGCCGCAGCTCGGCGGCTACCGCCTCGTCCACCGGCGCGGGGATCAGGAGCCGGGAGCGGTCGTCCAGGTACTTGGCCTCGTAATCGTAGAACTCGCGGCTCGGCACGATCTCCCCCGGCACCGAGGCCAGGGGCTCCTCGTTGCCCAGCACGCTCACCTCCAGCTCCCGGGCGTCCACCGCCCGCTCGACCACGAGGCGCGTGTCGTAGTCCCCCGCCCGGTCCAGGGCGTCGGCCAGCGCATCGGGCCCCGCCACCTTGCTGATGCCCACGCTGGAACCCAGGTTGGCGGGTTTGACAAAGCACGGATAGCCAAGCCGCTCCTCGACCTCGGCCCGCACGCCCCCGGGATCGCGCCGCCAGCGGCTGCGGCGTACCACCAGGTACTCAACCACGGGCAGCCCCCGCAGGCGCCAGATGTCCTTGGCAAAACCCTTGTCCATCCCCAGGGCCGAGGCCAGCACCCCGCTCCCCACGTAGGGAACGCCGGCCATCTCCAGCAGGCCCTGCACCGTCCCGTCCTCGCCGTAGGGCCCGTGCAGGACGGGGAAGACAGCGTCCACCTCCGTCTCTCGGCCGCCGCCCCCCGACGGATCGCCGCGCAAAGCGCCCAAAGGAAGAAGGCGGCCGCGCCCCGCGGCCCCCGCCAGGACCACGGGCACGCCGTGCTCGGCGCGCACCTGTCCCGCGGTCACGACTTCCTCCAGGTCACGGATGAGCAGCCATTCACCCGCCCGGCTGATCCCCACGGGGACAGTCTCCAGCCCCCCGGCGGCCAGGGCCCCCAGCACCGAAGCCCCGGAGCGCACCGAAACCTCGTGCTCTCCCGAACGCCCCCCCAGCAGCACCGCCACGCGCAACGTCCTTCATCCCTCCCGCCGCCCCCGTCCCGCGGGAACGAGGATGCCCGCCACCCCGGCGTCCGAGGCGTCCTCCACCAGTACCGGGATCATGTCGTTCCGGCGCACGGCCGCGGCCCCCGCCGTCCCGGCCCCTGCGCCGGCCGCAGCCCCGGCCGGTGCCCCCGCCGCCGCTTCGGTTGGCGCCCCCGCTACGGCCCCCAGAGAAACATTTACCCGCACGTAGTCGGGAGTATATCCCGTGGCCCGCTCCTCCCCAACCTCCTCCACCAGCACCTCCACCACCCGTCCCACGAGCCGCCGGTGGCAGGCTAAAGCCAGCTCCCGTCCCAGCGCCGCCAGTTCGGCGGCCCGGCGCCGGCGCTCGGCGGGCGCAACCTGGTCGGCGAACCTCGCCGCGACCGTGCCGGGACGAGGCGAGTAAGGGAAAACGTGGAGCCGGGCCGGGCCCAGCTCCCGGACGAGCTCCATGGTCGCCCGGTGGTCGGCTTCCTCCTCACCGGGGAAACCGGCGATGAGGTCGGTGCCGAGAGCGAGATCGGGTATCAGCTCGCGGGCCCGTTCGGCCAGGCGGCGGAAGTCGGCGGCCCGGTAACGGCGGCGCATGCGCGCCAGAACCCGGTCGGACCCCGACTGAAGAGGCAGGTGCAGGTGGGGGCAGACGCGGGGCAGCTCCGCCACGGCGGCCAGCAACTCCTCGTCCACGTCCATGGGTTCCACCGAACTCAGCCGGATGCGCCGGAGCCCTTCAACCTCGTGGAGGGAGCGCAAGAGGTTCGCCAGGGACGGTCGCCCCGGCAGGTCCCGTCCGTACGAGCCCAGGTCCGTGCCCGTCACCACCACCTCGCGGAAACCGAGTCCGGCCAGCGCCGCCGCCTCCCGGACGACCTCGGCCGGCGGGAGGGAGCGGGGTCGCCCCCGCGCCAGGGGAACGATGCAGTACGCGCACATGCGGGCGCAGCCCTCCTGGACCTTGAGCAGGGCCCGCGTCCGCCCCTCGGCCCCCCTCTCCACCGGCGCCGCCTCCAAGGTCCGCGCCTGGAAGACGTTGCCCACCCGCACCACGGGGGCCGGCGGCCTGGTCTGCCGGACCGCCTCGGCCAGCTCCACCACCCTGGCCCTGTCGGCCGTGCCCAGCACCACGTCCACGCCCGGCAGCGCCGCCACCTCGCCGGGAGCCGTCTGGGCAAAGCACCCCGTCACCACCAGCACGGCCCCGGGATGGCGCCGGCGCAGCCGCCGGATCAGTTGCCGGCATTGGCGGTTGCTCTCGCCGGTGACGGAGCATGTGTTGACCACGCACACGTCGGCCTCCTCCCCCTCCGCCACCACCACGTGACCTGCCCGGGCGAAGAGGGCCGCCATGGCGTCGCTGTCATATCTGTTGACCCGGCAACCGAGGGTGTGGAAGCTTACGCGCACGCCGCCGTCACCGCCACAAGGCTAGCACGCCGCCGGCGCCGGCGGAACAGCGGCCTTAGCCCTAACCCACGGCCTCCCCGTCGTGGTCCGCCAGGAGCGTCAACGCAGGCGCGAAGTAGCAGCTGTGCGGGGGGTCGCACTCCAAAAGCCACGACTCGGCCACAATCGCCTGCACCTGCCGCCCCAACGCTGCCGAGTCCCCGATGTTGCGCGCAAGTCGCAGGGTATGGCCGGCTACGAAGTCGGCGTGCATCCGAGCCCGGATCTCCCGCGCCTGCATCTGGTACACCGCCGGCGTCAGCCCCGGATCACCCAGGATATCCCGCGCCAGAGCCAGGTAGCGCAGATAATGCCCGCGCAAAAGGGCGTTGTCCCGTCCCGTCGTCTTTATCACCGCCACCCCGGCCTTCTCCAATGCCATTAGGGCGCAAAGGCCGCAGCCCCGTAACCGGAAAAGGTCCGCGTAAGCCGCCTTGATTCGTTCACTACCGTCCCCACTCAACCGATCCCCTTCTACCGCTACGTCAAAAACCTTGGAGCAGGCACCGCCACAAAAGTCGCGCTTCGTCCCGTCGAAGAGGTGTAGGTTATGTTCGAAGGTGCACAGTCCGTCATCCCAGCGGCACGGATCACCCAGTACAATCACCTCGAACTCAACCTCCGGATACGCCCCGCAAAGGGACCGGATGTCCGCGATGGTCAGGTGACGGGGCAGGATGATCCGCGAAACGCCCAGGTCCAGAAAGAATGCGACGGCGGCCGTGTTGAAACAGTTGCCGCAAGCAGAAAGATAGAGCTTCTGCGGAAACCCCTCTTCCACCAGGCGGACAATGACGATCAGGTCCGCAACGATGAAGGCGTCTACACCACTCTCTGCCGCCCGCCGGGCCGAACCAAGGATGGCGGGCAGGTGCTCCTCGGGAATATAGGTCTCGTTGAGGACAAAACTGACCTCCTTGTCCAGGCCATGAGCGGCATCCGTCAATTCCCTTAACTCCTCAAAGGAAAGAAGGTTTCCTTCGCAGGTCGGCCTGCGGTTGAGAAAGTTGCCCTCATCCCTGGGCCGAGCCCCGGTCACGACGCCGCAGTAGAATTCGTCGGCACCAAGGCGGACAAAGGCCCGAACCTCATGGGCACAGGTGGCCGGAGCGGCGATCTTCACGCCCAGCCCTCCGGCACCGGGCTATGCCACACGATACGGTCAACGGCGGTGCCCGCGTATAACTCAGGATTGAACGCACCCTCGTTCTCTATAAAGTAGGTGTTGCCCTGCAAGCGTAACGGGGCCGCAAAGGCCGGGTTCTTCAGAGTAAACGACGTCCCCACGCATGGGCGCAGGCAACGGCCGCCTCCCTCGCCAACCGCCGAGTCGGCGATAAGGGCAGCCCGGGTCGGGCAGGCGCGGGCGGTGGTGACATAGGTCGATTCTACATGCAGGGATATCGGCAAAGCCGAGTCCCTCAACAGTTCCTCCGCCACGCCCCACGGCGGCAGGTCTATCTCGACCCGCGAGACCCGCAAACGCTGGAGAAACGCCAGGAACGACGGCTGCAGGACGTTATTCCCCCGATAGAAGGACTGCATAGCGGGACTAAGTTTGGACCATAAGCTCAGAATGCGCGGGTCACGCTTGTTCTTCTGAAACGTCCGGCCGGCGGCAACAGTGAACGGGTACCGCCGCAGCACATGGAGAACGCCCCAGTCGTTGACCACCACCTCGGCCGTCGGATCCTCCTTGGCCAGTATGTCTAAAAGAGCCAGCACCCCTTTTAAGCTACCTTCGGTGACGGGTGGGGTGCAGAGAGTGAGGGCAAGGCCATGATTCTTGGTCAATCGGCAAACTTCGCGGAGTTCGCCTTCCGCGGGAAGGAGTTCGACGCAAAACTCGGACCCAAAGTAAGCACGGGACACGGGCAAAAAGCGTTGAACAGACGCCTCTTTCAGTGCGGCCAGGGTGGTGAATGACACCGCCCTTTCCGGCTCCGCAGCCGCCCGGCCAGGGAGGAACGGCGCGGTTAGCTCCCAGCCGGCAGGGTCCATTGAATCCCCACCCCGTGCGTCGCTGCCTCTCGGCCCTGCTCCTGCGCGGCAGAGCCGGTCTGCCCGTTATCACCCAACACAAGAGCATCCAGGAGACGGCCCCCCGTCAGGGAGTCCATGAGCTCCTGGCCTGCAACGAGTAACGCCGCCCCGCACTGGGAAAAGAACGCTTTGCGCGATAGAAGTTTCTTGTCCCGCCCACAGCCAGCCCCGCCTGCCATGCCCCTATGCCCCCTCCGCGGTGCCAACCGCCTGCGCCTCCGCCGCCTGCCGGTCGCGGCGGTGCCGGCACACCGCCAGCCCCTTGATGATCAGGTCCTCCAGATGCTCGCGGTTGTTGACGATGCCCTTGTGCCTCACGACGCCCTGCGAGTCTACAAAGACGGCATATGGAAGGTCGGTTATGGAATATTCAGTGATCAAGGTGCCGTCGTCGGGAATAATGCAAACGCCCGTGGGGAAAAGGCGAGAATATCCGCTCAGGCCTTCAGCCGCTCCCCGCGCAAGGACACAAAAACGGACGTCTCGGTATGACGATGCCAAAGACGAAACTGCCGCCGGGATCATGGAGCACGAACCGCAAGTCGGAGAGGTGAATACTAGCGTCGTACCGTAAATCCCCGACGGTAGTTCCTCCTCCAATATGAGGGGGACAATCCGACCGTCCAAGGTAACAAGGGCTGCATCGGGCACTTTCTCACCGATTACCGGCCCGCCGGCAACGGTGACATTCAAGGCTCCTCGCGGACCCATGCGTAGCAATAGCACCCCCATTTGGCGCAACAACGCCAACAGAATAAGCCCCTCCAGGAGAACGATAAGCCATTGGACGACATGGGATAATACCCACCACCCACTCACACTAGTCGGACCTCCTGATTGCTTGCTGCTAGCATGTGTAATGGCCACAACTGGTAACTACGCAAAAGTTTCTATCATTAGGATCTTGAATGTCGTAAACCCCCCTATAGGCATAGCACCAGTATTTTGTTTGCCCACATCTCGTACATGTACAACGTCCGTCCTTACAGTACTGGGTGCAACTCTTGTATATACAATCTTGGAATACCCTAGCGTAAGGAGTTGAGCAGCCGGTCCAACACTGAACCTGGCGGTCACTCGGGCAAGTGTACCAGCAGCCGCCCAAGTACCAAGGGTATGATGGGCAGCTATTGCCGGTGCCGCTACAATCGCGACAGAGCATGGTTTCAGGTTCGGGGCCGGCACCGTGGCAGTGACTCGCTTCGACTTTCCTTAGCGGCATGATCCCTGCCGCTGATACTGCCAAAACGGCGACACCTGCTCGATGGAGAAAGCTTCTCCTAGTGATTCTGTTGGCTATTAGAGCCAATAGCCGCCCGCCAGTGCTATAGCCTGCCTCCAGCCCTCCCGTCGGCCCCTTTTGGTGCAGGCTTTTCTGTGTTGGCTTCTCCTTCTCCATTACCTAACCCCTCCCCCAGGACACCGTAGAAGTCTGCAGAAGTCATAGCTCTGCCCCTACCGACTATACCCAGCCATAAAGGCCTCAGCCACGCCATCGGCCAACACCTGGGAGCTACCGCTGGCAAGATCAATATGCTCTAATGTCCCAAGGACCGATTGGTATTCCCATTTGTGCTCCTGCCTCAGAATCAAAAAAGCCTTACCATCACTAGAAAATCCTACTGGACGAACGTACTTTCCTGATTTGGCCTGGGCCAAGACTGTCCTATGACCGCTCTTGACGTCCACAATATGGATCGCTTCCTGAGACGGCAAGCCGGGCAGGAATGTTTCATGAAGGGCCGCCTTGCTGCCGTCAGGCGAAACGTCAACCAAAAACAGCCCAACCCGCTCCCCTTTAGCGAGCCTGCGGGGATCCGAACCGTCCCGGTTGACAATCCAAACGTCTACCGGATTGATGCCCTCAGCAGGTTGGAGGCAATCCAATAGAATCTGAACTTCGTCAGCGGTGAAGCGACCAGCCGAACATCCCTCTTCGCTCCTAGGAGAAACGCGGCGCGCCACTCGTGTGCCAATATCCATGACGAAAACGGCTTTCTTCAAGATGGAATCGCCCGTATCACCAGCGATGAGCATGTTCTTGCCGTCTCGCGAGACATCTGTCGCCCTAACGCCGTCTTTTAGATAAACTTTATCAGCAGGGTCTGCCATAACCGGCAGAACCTCTTCCGCCTGCCCCCCCAACACACTCACCATCCACATCCTCACCCTCGGATTGACGTTTGTTGATCCTTCCGACCTGACCAAATGGAATACGATTTTCTGTCCTACCCAAATAAAGGGAGGATAGATTCCTCGCTCGCCGTTATCCACTATACCTGCTTGGAAGAGGAGACGGTCCAGCCCCGCCTCAAAATCGATCACGCGTAGCGCATTTCCCTTCCTGTAAATAAGAGCCGTTCCCGAGGGTGACCACGGTTGCCCCGGCCATTCCACACCGCCACGATCCAGTTCCCCCTTGGCAAGCAAAGTAAAACTGTTATTACGAATTTCTAAGGTTCGTTTTCCCTGTTCCACCTTAACTATGGCAAATGACCCTTTACCCAAGAGGTGCCCGATTTTCGGTGCCGGCGCAGGTGTTGCCACCTCCGGCCTCGCCGGCATAGTGATAGGCATGACCTCCGCCTCCTTCTGTTGCCTAATTTCCCCTTCCGCCCTGTCCCCACCGGACCCCGTCCGCGGGGTGCAACCTGCCAAGGCCACCGCCACGGCAAGCACGGCCAAAAGCCAGGAAAGCCCCTTTCTGCAACCAGAACAGGTTATCCCGCCACTGCCTCCCCTGCCGCCGTCTTCGCATTCGCGTCCTTCTTCCTTGCCAGGCGGGCGGCCAGCGTTCCAAGCCACCCGCGCAGACCATAGGGCGACCTCCATCCCGTGGACGGCTCGACATAGTTCCACCGTATGCCGCTTTGGTGAGGGGGAACCGGTAGCGGAAGGAAGTCCGCCCTCACCGCCAAATACTGCACACCCAAGAGAATGCCAAGCGCCACCGTTATCCCAAGAGAAAGGGCAGCAAGGGGCGGGGCAGCAAGCATTTCGGGTAAAGTCGCCACGGCCACGGCCAAAACGAACAAGATCATGTTCCGCGCCACCGTTGCCCCGGTGACCTTCCCTCGCCCCACCTGGCCGAAACAGCCGCATGAGGCGGAAACACCGCGGAGAAGGGCCCCGACAAGGACGGCGCTAAACGCAAGCAGCAGCACCGCCGCCATCATGGCCGCGGCGCGTTGGGCAAATCCGAGGATGAGAGTGCAACCAACAGCGACCTCCATAACAGGGATAGCAAAGCTTGTCACCCCGGCCGGGAACATGCGGCTGAGAAGGCGGCCGGTCAGGTTTGGCAGGTTCTTCTCGAACTCCTCCCGGTCAATTAGCTTGGCCGTGCCCGCCGCAAGGAAAACGGCACCCAGTACGATCCGCCCCAGCACCGGCACGGCCTCCGTCATAAGCCCCACCCCCCTCCAACCCCTGTCCAGGATAGGATTCGTACGTAGGCAGTGTCAAAAGGGGAAAACCCTACCGAAACCGGGGAAACACCCGCCGCCACCAGGGGAATTTTTCCCCAACACCGTAGCGGCCAAAAAGCTCAGGGCTGTGACGGCACCAGGGCCTCCACGGCGAGGGCGAGGGACCGCCGGGCAGCCTCGGCCACGAGCAGGTGAAAGGGTTCCGCCTCTCCCTCCACCGTGGCCCGCTCCAGGGTATCGTAGTAGCGGGGCCGCTCGCCGACCTCGATGACGGCCGGCGGATAACCCTCCCGCATGAGGATGAGGTTCAGGAGAAGCCGCGCCGTGC